>ERZ791934.87-NODE-87-length-113717-cov-3.910436_pt1 | contig 113717 bp, 110 predicted proteins | sample MGYA00510125_ERZ791934 | MGnify/ENA primary metagenome ERZ791934 (study PRJEB30046, sample SAMN00993240) | human gut metagenome | study: EMG produced TPA metagenomics assembly of the A metagenome-wide association study of gut microbiota in type 2... | reverse complement strand
AGTAATCTCAGGTGATAATCCGGTTACAGTTTCCAACGTTGCGCTGCAAGCTGGAATCAAGGACGCGGATATGTATATTGATGCGAGGCAGTTGGTCAATCAGCGGGCGATTTATGAAGCCGTGGAACGATATACGGTCTTTGGCAGAGTGACGCCGGAGCAAAAGCGTCAGTTTGTCAAAGCATTAAAGAAACAGGGCAGGACGGTGGGAATGACTGGCGACGGCGTCAACGATATTCTGGCTCTGCGCGATGCCGATTGTTCCATCGCCATGGCGTCTGGCAGTGAGGCGGCCTCTAATGCGGCCCAGCTGGTGCTGCTGGATTCTGACTTTTCAAAGATGCCTTCGGTCGTCGGTGAAGGCAGGCGGGTAGTAAACAATATAGAAAAGACAGCCAGCTTGTTTTTGACGAAAAATATTTTTTCCCTGCTGCTGGCTCTATTCTCTATGATTAGTGTACTGTCTTACCCGTTAAAACCGTCGCAGATTACTTTGATCAGTATGTTCACCATCGGAATGCCGTCCTTCGTGCTTTCCTTGGAACCTAACACCAACTTGATCAAAGGCACCTTCTTCGGCAACGTCTTTAAGATGGCTACACCGGCGGGAATCACCACCTTTATCAGCGTCAGTTCCCTGGTGGTCTTTGGGCAGGTATTTGAAATTGATCCGGTGTGTATCTCCACGGCCTGCACCATATTGGTAGGTCTGGTCGGATTTATGATATTGGGCAAAGTCGCGAAACCTGCCAACGGTCTGCATATTGCCTTGATTACAATCATGGTCTGCGGCATGGCTTTCTGTACGATTTTCATGCCGGATTTGTTTGGCATTAACAGTATCTCTGGCCAAGCGGCGATGTTGTTGGTGGTATTTCTCATTGCGACGGAGGCGCTGTTCCGGTATATCTATAAGTTCACCAGTCTGTGCGGGCGGATTTTGAACAGGAGGCCGCGCAGGAAAAAGAAATAATATAAACAGCTTTGAGAATGGCCGGCATGGCGGGGTGATAGAAACCCTGCTGTGCCGTTTTTTTGTTTGCATGCATTAAGGTTGCTGGCAACCTTTTGCGAGAGCAGAATTGCTAACCCAAATGAGTAAAAACTGGAACAAGAGGGATAACTATATTTAGTAAAAGCTGACCTTATCAGCGCTGCATGCGATTGCTTCTTAAAGCAAAGAACTAAAAAATGTTTGAATGCATAAAAAATATACCTAAAATTGCAAATAAATTGTTGATAAAGCACAAAAAATAATGCTATAATGTTTTGTGTTATTTATTGCCTGCAGAAAAAGGAGCGCCCTTTTGCTGGCATGACAGCATTATAACGGAGAGGGAATGTGAAAATGAAAAAAATTATAATCAACTATATCGGCATTTTGATGGGTTTAGCCCTGGCAGCCTTTGGTGTGGTAGCCTTTATATTGCCTAACGGCATCATGATCGGTAGCGCTACAGGTATTGGCAGGCTCATACAGCATTTTTACGGAATTCCGGTGTCTTATACGGTAGCGGTAGTGAATGGTCTGCTCTTTGCCCTGGGGTTTGCAGTGCTGGGAAAGAAATTTGCGCTGTCTATTGTAGTCAGCACCTTCGCCTATCCGATGTTTATCAATTTTTTCGAAAGATTGGATTTTTTAGCGGACCTTACGGACAACGCTTTACTGGCAGCCATTTATGGCGGCGTCCTAATCGGAGTGGGACTGGGTATTGTCATCAAATCGGGGGCGTCTACTGGCGGTACGGATATCGTGGCTATTATTTTTAACCGCAAGCTGGGTATTCCAGTCGGGCTGCCCATGTATCTCATCGACTTTTCAATTCTGGTATCTCAGGTCTTTTTTGCCAAAGGCAGCGAAGAGGTGCTTTTGGGCATTATGATGACGTTTCTATATTCTATGGTTGCTGACAAAGTAGTCGTAGCAGGAGGCAGCGCGGTACAGCTGGTAATCATCAGCCAAAAGTACGAAGAAATCCGCAGGCGTTTGGCGGAGTTGGTGGTCGGTAACACCGTCTTTTATGGGGAAAGCGGATATTTGGGAAATAGGCGGGATATCTTGCTGTGTGTAATTTCGGGACGGGAGTTGAATCGGGTGCAGAACGAAATTCTCGCTCTCGACCCTGAGGCTTTTATGACGATAAACAGTGTCAAAGAGGTAAAGGGACGTGGGTTTTCCTTTGAGAGGGGAAAAGCAAAACAGATTCGCAGCGAAAAGGCGAAATTATCGAGAACTTAGATATAGATAGTTTGCAAAAACGAACTAGTCCGATTTCGGACTAGTTCGTTTTTGCGACAGAATATACTATTCGTTTATGCGGTTTTGATCCTTCAGGCGACGTGCGACGTAGACGGCTGGCGTATCCAAAAGACTAGTCACGATATAGATGACGTAGCTGGAAATGCAGATGTTAATTAGAGTCGGCAGGCTGTGTACACCTGCAAAGGCTCCGAAGGTAAACAGCACCGTGTTCATCAGCTGTGATACCAGGGTAGAGCCGTTGTTGCGGATCCAAAGTCCTTTCTTTGCATCGCCGAAGAGTTTGGTAGTATGTTTCCAGATCGTGTGGTAGGCGAAGACGTCAAAGACCTGTACGATGCCGTAGACGGCGATGCTGACCAGCATGAGGCGCGGCGTGTTGGAAAAGACCGACCTGATGGCTGGCATGGCCCAGTCGTTGCCGTTAGGCTCATAGAGGAACCAGGACTGACTGATTAAAATGAAGGCGACACTGACGACAATGCCCATGCGGACTGCCTTGTTGGCATACTTCTTTCCTTCGGTTTCGCTGAGGATATCAGTGACCAAAAATGTAGAGGCGAAGAGCACGTTGCCTAAGGTCTGCTCCATGCCAAAGGCGTCCACCAGGATCAAGACTTCGATGTTGGCAGAAATGGTGGCGATGACGGTCCACATGTAGAGGCCGGTTCTGCCAAAGAATTTGTAAAACAGCACCACAGCGCTGTAGATACAGACCAGGCTGCAGAACAGGATGATTTCGTTACGCATTGGATTCACCTCCTACGCCGAAGTCGGTATTTTCCAGCAAAATATCCACACGGGAATTCCCCATATATTTAGGATACAGTTCCTTGAGAAAAACCTCGATAACGGCGGGATCAGGTTTGATCGGTTTGCCATTCTCCACCATGATGTTGATGCAGACCCGTTCAAAGTGGGTAAGGCCGGTCTCGATATCCCGCTCCATGGTTTCCCGGTTTTGGCCGGGCAGCCCGAAGAGCAGGCAGCATTCGTCAAAGTCTGCGGCAATTTCAGCCGGATCACTGGCAGTGATGCCCTTGTCCAAATAACTCTCCCGAAAAAGGGCATCAAAGGTTTCAACGCCAATTTTGACTTTTACCAGGATGTTCAAACTGGCGAAGGAGGCCCGAAGGGCTTTGATGGCAGATCGGTCCTTCCAGTGACATTCGAAGTGAATCTCTTTGATGCCTTTGCTGATGCAGATTTTCCGGATCAGATCCATGGTCTGCTGATCAAGCTCCGAAAAACTTCCGGAGTTGATGACCTCCAGCTTTTGATAAACGCCGGTGACCTTTGCCAGTTCCTTCAGATTTAACCGGTAGTTTGCCAGTTCATCGGTGCAAAAGTCCAGGTGATAGTCGCAGAATCTGCATCTGCGCCAGGAGCAGCCGCGGCCCCGGAGCAGGACGATTTCCCGCGGATTTTTTTCTTTGATGATGGAATAACGCTCCATTTATCCTCCTCTCCTCGTGACGAACAAAAAATGCGCACGGAAACCGCACGCAATAAAGTGTCTATATTGGTTCCGTAGTTTTGTTTATAGACAGGATGGTCACGAACTGTCTGATGTAATTTACCTGTCTAATATAGCATATTTCCTGGCTGCTGTCAAAAATGTACGAGCAGGGTTGGTGACATAAAACGTCTCTTATGGTATACTATGCGTTAGACTAAATCATTTTTGATTGGAGAAGAAACGCAATGATATATCAAAATGTGCTGGAAGCCATGGGCCACACGCCTATGATTCAGTTAAATAAAATGCCAGATCCTGAGGGCGCCAGAGTGCTGGTAAAATTTGAGGGACTGAATGTGGGCGGCTCTGTTAAGACGAGAACGGCCTTCAATATGATTACGAAAGCAGAAGAAGACGGTATCCTAAAACCGGATTCTGTCATCGTAGAGCCGACCAGCGGAAATCAGGGTATCGGCCTGGCTTTGGTAGGCGCTGTAAAGGGCTACGAAACCATCATTATCATGCCTGACTCTGTCAGCCAGGAGAGACGAATGTTGGTGGAACACTACGGGGCAACGGTCATTCTGGTTCACGATGCGGGCAATATCGGCGACTGCATTGAAGAATGTGTCGAGAAAGCGACCCAGATGGCGGCGGAAAATCCGAAAGTATTTGTGCCGCAGCAGTTTGAAAACGAAGCAAACCCTATGGTACACAGGCATCATACGGGGCTTGAAATCTTGGAGCAGGTGGCAGGTCCTATCGATGGATTTTGCTCCGGCATCGGAACGGGCGGCACCATCACAGGCATCGGGGAAACCCTGAAAGCGCTGAATCCGCAGATTGAAATCTGGGCGGTGGAGCCTGAAAATGCGGCGATTCTTGCAGGTGGTACGGTCAGCAATCATATTCAGATGGGCATCGGTGACGGTGTCATTCCTGCTGTGCTGAACCAGCAGATTTATGACGATATCTATATCGTTTCGGATGGGGAGGCACTGCAGACTGCCAAAGATCTGGCTGCAAAAGAAGGCCTCATGTGCGGTATTTCCAGCGGAACCAATGTGGCGGCGGCAATTAGGCTGGCTAAAAAATTGGGCAAAGGCAAAACTGTGGTGACAATTTTGCCCGATACAGCAGAACGATATTTCTCAACGCCGTTGTTCGAATGACAATATGTCAGTCAATATGAGAGGCGAATGCGAAAAAAGTGTTGCATTCACCTTGATTTTGCTATATAATAGTCGTGCATTGTGTTTAAACGATGAATTGTAAGGCAGGACTTTACGAGTCCGGCAGCTTTGCAAGCTAAAAGTTTTTTAGTCATGTCGAAACAGATTCTTTGGAATCCCAGTAGACAGCGCCGAAAAAGATCTGTATGAGATCCCAGTAGGTAGAAAGGAAGAGGAAATGAAATCATACATTGCAAAACCTGCAGAGATTGAACGTAAATGGTACGTCGTCGATGCAGAAGGCAAAACTCTTGGAAGACTTGCTTCTGAAGTAGCTTCCGTTTTAAGAGGAAAGAACAAGCCGATTTATACGCCGCACGTTGACTGCGGAGATTATGTAATCGTAATCAATGCTGAGAAAATTGAAGTGACTGGCAAGAAGAGAAAAGAAAAAATCTACAAGAGACATACTGGATATCCAGGTGGACTCAGAGAGTTGACTTTCGAGAAATTACAGGAAAGAAAGCCAGAAGAAATCATCAAGCACGCGATCAAAGGCATGCTTCCTGATGGAAAGCTTGGCAGACAGATGTTTAAGAAGTTAAAAGTTTATGTTGGACCTGAACATGCACATACTGCTCAGAAGCCAGAAACTTTAGAGATTTAGGGAAAGGGAGGAATAGACCATGGCAAAATTACAATACCAAGGAACAGGTAGAAGAAAACATTCAGTTGCTAGAGTTAGATTAATCCCTGGAACTGGAAAAATCACTGTAAACAAGAAAGACTTAGAAGATTACTTCGGAATGGAAATCGTTAAGAGAGAAGTAAAGAGACCTTTTGACATCGCTGGATGCCCAGGTAAGTTTGACGTAATCGCTACCGTAACAGGCGGCGGATTCACAGGTCAGGCTGGTGCCCTGAGACACGGAATTTCAAGAGCTTTATGCCAGGCAGACAGAGACGCTTACAGAGCGCCACTGAAGGCTGCAGGATTCTTGACAAGAGACTCCAGAATGAAGGAAAGAAAGAAGTACGGATTAAAGAAAGCAAGAAGAGCTTCACAGTTCTCCAAGCGTTAATCGAGACTGTTTTCAAAACAATCTTACAAACTTCAAAAAGATTCAAAACCCTTGCAATTGCAGGGGTTTTTGTTTTATAAAAATCTGCAAGAATTGTTAAAATGCTGTTTACTAGCAACGTACTTGCAACAAATAAAAACCCCAAGTTTTTTGATATACTTTTATTTTTACTCTCGAAGTAAATTATTTAGCAGCTACTCGATAAAGCATTCTAATTTGTTAACTGCATTGAGTAAACCACTCATATCGAGGTGAGTGAAAGCTGCTTCGGTTACATTTCCAATCGAGTGCCCAATAAGCTTTGACCTAATTGTGGAGGGCACACCGAGGTCCGCTAAGAGAGACGCGAAGGTGTGTCTTGTTGAAACGGTGCATAGTTCCAACCAAGAGTTTCCATATCATCAGACGTTATTTCAATTTCGGAGACCTGATCGATTGCAAATAAGAGTAGAAGGCCTGATAGATCGAGTAAAATAGTAATAAAGAAGCCAGCAGTTCTGACTGTTAAAGGTGCGAGGAGAATAAGCCGTCAGGCAGTTTTTAAAATCGCGGAAAGAAAAAATCGAACCAAGATTGTCATAAATACAGTCACAGATAAGGGAACGACTACAGAAACCTTTATAAAAAGATGTTTTAAAAATGAGTCAAAAAAGTATCGAAAATTGAAACATTCTTGAATAAAAGGTATCTTACTAAGTGAAAAGGGTTTTAAGCGCTTAAAATATAAAGTTAATGAAAGAATTGGTTAGAAACGTAAAGAAGTTTAAGATGAGAACAAGAAAGCTTATAGGAACTATTCTATCTGCAACTATGATTTTTACATCTACGACTGTTGGGTTTGCAACTATTAATGAATCATCACAGAGCATTGTTCAAAGAATAGTTAATCAGGAAGCAGTGCGTAGCGAAAAGTATCTGAATAACAGCAAAATAGATGACGCAATTAAAAACAGTACAAATGCATATGTTATATCAAATTCCAATGAAAAGTTTAAATTGCCTAAGCGTGGAAGTTCCTTTGTTAGTGTTACTTTGAATGACGCAGGTTCTGAAATAAAGATGACCTTACCAAAAGAAGTTGAAAAGTCAAAAGGGGTATTAGCTGACAATGGATCTGTTGTGTATGGTTCACCCAATGATTCAGTAGTTGTAACTACACAAGTTTTAGAGAACTTCGAAGAGAATGAGGTTCTCAACTCATTAAGAACGTTAGTTACAATAAAGAATGAAACTGCCCCGACACAATATTTATACAATTTCAATATGCCTGACGGCTATAAAATGGTTAAAGATTATGATTTACATGATGAATATGATGAATATGATTGTGGTGCTGTTTTTATCCTAAATCAAAATGGCGATATTGTCAGCACAATTGAGCCGGCTTGGGCAAAAGATGCCAAGGGTGAGCAAGTAAAAACCGAGTACATAATTAGAGAGAATACTTTATTGCAAACAGTAGAGTTTGATGAAAATAGCGAATTTCCAATTACTGCAGATCCAACAGTACACCCTACAAAATATAGTTACTATTATCTGACTAAAGATCAGGTAAAAACTATGAAAGATCGTTACGCAGAACTGGGAACTTTAGGATATTTCTATACAAATATGCTTTCGGTATGTGCGGCATACAAGTCACCTATACTAGGTGTAGGGACATCGATATACTTTATCAATGTTATTTATGCTATAATAAAGAAGAACACCTGGAATGCATTTTATGTTAACTTTAAACAAAATTTTGCTCGGATACAGGTCGCATGGAATTGGAGAAACGGAGGGAAAAATAGTGGATATGTATTGGGTAAAACAAGTTGCTCCTATGTATCGGGGATTCCGATGTAGATATGAATAGGAAATTGAAGCCGCCGACCATCAGATTAATTGTCGCCATATGCACCTTAATTTTTGTAATGATATGTCTGTTCGTGAGTATGATTAAGTCTGGCGATCTGATCAAGGAGAATGTGCAATTTCTTTTGCGTACAGGCGGGATATTAATATTACTTTTTATATTCTTGTTTGTGGTTGATTATTTAATTATGACAATGCGGCAACGAAAAAAACAAGATGTTGATAGAAAGCTCTAAGACATTAGATTTATGTGATATTGTAGGGATTAATCTTCGCAATATTACTTTTTAAACAGCTATAAGAAAAATTTTATTTATAAGCAAAGAAAAGATAGCTGAAATATTTTAAAAGCATATACTATCTCTTTCATTTGGATGTACTCCCTTGAAACAAATAAAGGAGAATAGGCAAACAGATATTAGAAGTTTAATTTTTATCAATGATCTTAATGATTATTTCAACTCATTATATACAAAAAGACTCACCTATCTCTTTAGGCAAGTCTTTTTGTATGTTAACATCTCTGCTAAAAATGAATAGAAATAGACTGGCGATGCTAAGTTGTTTAAGAAAGACACAACACTTCAACTCGTTAAAATTTGGTTCTTTGAATATATCTTAAACTCCATGTAAACATGCTCTGAATAGACTCTGATGTTTACGTTATCGTCGTTGTGCGGTATATTGGGTTCGCCTGTGATTTTGATATAAGTATTCTCGGGACCAACTGTCGCTAGTGAAGTTGAGACGCCGATGTTAATCATTTTTGGAAGTAATTTAATCGCTTCTGCAGCAGTTCCTTCGAATAGCGTGCCTTTTACGCCTGTTGCTTCAATTTCAGGTTTGTAAACAGGAGTATCTTTATAGGAACCGGCCCATCTGTTTAGGGTTAGTTCGGATTTGGTACCGCCTATTAAACTGATAGACTGCATTGCATCAAATGCGCCAATTGTTTCTGATGAAAAATAAATTTTAACATTGTTTAGTAAAACGATTTCTTTTGCTTTTTATAAAAGTCTTGGTCTGCAAATGCTCCAATGGAAAGTGCCATAAATGAAATCTTGTTTTTGAGCACATCGATACAGTCTTTACGGTTTTGCAGCTGCATTTTGCTAAAAGTTCATCTGGCTTTTCATCAATTTTCCCCAGAATGCATGTCAGAGTGATATTCGTTCTACTTTTTTCTTCAAATATAAAACGATAGAGAATCCGAAGACGAAGAAGAAGATAGTGGAGCTTGAGTTTTCAACTCGTGTGGATTTCTATGAGAGTGGCTCATTTAGAGCGTTTTATAAAGCAGATACACCTAATGTGACAATTAAGACTTCTGTAACATCCATGGTGTTAACGAATACGGCCAAAAGTGTTAAATCTGCTACTGGTAAATATCCGACCTCGTCTTTGACATATGCTTTTCAACAAATCTAAAAACGGGTACTGATATATCTATAAGTACGAGTGCCCAACTGCCAGGTGCTGGATTTACGGCTTCTATGGGGTCACATATTTATTATTACAGGACTGTTAAAGAAACAGGAACTATTAATCTATTCTAAAGAGGCAATATGTCATAGGGGGTGAATGCATGAACGCACGTATTATGAAGTATATTGGCATTGCAATAATGACTCTTGCACATCCAGTGGGTTATTTCTTTTAAAATTTTATTATCTTGGAGCCATTGGCTTATTCAATAGAGTGTCCATTTGAAGAAAGTGCTATGTTAAAGGGTGTTGGCTCCTTGAATTCTTTCTGGTAGGATTAAGTCTGTTTATAATGGGTATTCTCAGGGAACACAAAGACAAATAGCTCACTCCGCTAAGAAGATAACGGATATTTTCTGCCAGCAGATTATCTGTTGGCAGTTTTTTAGTATAGAATGTCGAGAAATGTAGAGCTTTTCATACATATTTTCCACTTGATTTGTGTTACACTGTGTTTACAGTAAGTTACATAAGAAAAGGGGAATTTTTATGAGATTGAAGAGCAGGGGAATGATCGTGTTATTATTATCTAAAGTGGTTGATTTAATCACTGCAATTGTAATCAGCTTCGTGGAAGCTGTAGAAGCTTTTGAGTACAGCGTGGCGAAACAGGGGATTGAAACGCAAGGCTCAAATGTAAAAAGGGAAAAAGTGTACTGCCATACCAATTCAATGGCAGCTGTGAAATGGACTTCAAAGAAAAACTTGAGTTATATAACAAAAGCCAATAGAGATCTCGCTGAAACAGAAAGTTGTCAGAAACAAGGTTATGCTGTGTTCAAAGGGGGATAGAAATATAGATCTATTACATAAAGATGTGTTACAGGTTGGAATAAACAAGGAGGTGAAGACTGCTTATAAATTAGAGACTACGTAACAAAAGTTGGGAACCATAGTGAATGAAAAAGTACTGCGAATATTGGAACGATGACTTTCATCAAAGGCGGCCGATGATGCGGCTGAAATAGTGAGATAAAAGGATAATGGCATCGGAAACAATAGTAAGCGTTACTTTGCTGAACGAAATTTAAGTGCCTCCCTATCAAAAAAGGATATGGGTTTATAATAAATGCTTCTTTAGAGGCTTTCGCGTGGGACGAGCTTGCCGGGCTCTCCTTTCGCGGAGGTCTCTTTTTTTGCGTTATTCATAGCCAGGACGGAACGGTTTATGATAAAATATTTCCAGACCTTATTTTATTGAAACAAAAGGAGCCGCCAGATGTTTTTATATATTGCCATTGCAATCGTCAACTTATGCTCAGAATTCAGTTTTTTCTATATGTACTATGCCTTGCAGGCGAAACGCTTTCACATAGCAAAGATGATGCTGCTGATCGTAGTTCCAACGATTATCATTTTGTTCATCTCACCATTGCCGAAGTTTCTGCTGGCGCATTTTGGAATCAGTACGCTCTTGACTGCGCATGTGATCAATCTTGCGCTCAATCTGTTGTTTCTGATAGCAGTGGGAGAAAGAGATATCAAAAAAACCGCATTCTACACCTTGTTTTCCTACATGCTGTGGTTCATCTTCTCCCTTGGATTTGCAGGATTCCTGGACTTTTGCACAAGCAGATGGAACCCTTCTGTATATTTTTCATACCTTCTGAACATCCTGTTCAGCTTTTTGCTGGTCTGGGTGATGAGCAAGGCGATTCCCAAATACGATCTCTGCAGGATCACAGCCTATCTGCAGAGCCAAATTGACACCTGGCCCAAGACCATCGTGCTGTATCCGGCTTTTCTCTTTTTCACGACCATCATGGATTCTGTCAGGAGCGAGGACGTTGCCTACAGCATCACACTGTTTCTGACTTGTATGGTAGTTCTTTTCGTGTTGCTGGCTGTCCTGCGCAGCACTTCCGCCCGCATCAATATGGAAGACAAGGAACGAGCGCAGCAAACAGTCATCGACCAACAGAACCTGTATATTCAGAGCCTGGAGGAGATCCATCAAAACACACGCAGGCTGCGGCATGATTACAAAAACATGATTACATCCCTTTACCTGCAGTCCAAAGAAGGAAACCTGCAGGAAATTGAAGATGCCATGGGGAAAATCCTGGAGGATTTTGATATGGACATTGGCAGGAAGATGAATCTGACCAACCAGCTGGCGAACATACAAGTCATGGAGTTGAAAAGCCTTTTGCTGAACAAAATCACGATAATCAACCGACTCCATAATGGCTTTCGCTTCGAAGTCCTTTATCCGGTAGACGATCTGATCATCCCGAAGATGGATTTGGTCCGCGCTCTGGGCATTCTGCTGGACAACGCAATGGAAGAGGTCAGCGGCAACGGCGGAGATATCAGCCTGATGATATTGAGGGAGGAAAGGCTGCTGACTTTTGTGGTAGACAACAGCCTGCACCATGAAGTCAGCATGGCGGAGCTGTATCGAGAGGGCTATACGACCAAAGGAGAGGGCAGAGGGCTCGGGCTCAGCAGCTACAGAAAGCTGATTGACAAATACAGCAACGTTTCGTCTCAGACCGTGATTCAAGAGGGAAGGCTGATACAGGAACTGCAGATCGAGGTGAAATAAATGATTGAAATTTACATTTGTGATGACGAGGACGTCATCAGAGAAAATATTGAGCAGATTATTGCAAATCGAATCATCATTGAAGACTACGACATGAGAATAAAATGCAGTGTGGGAGTACCCGCGGATCTGATTGCACATCTGGAGGAATCGAACCAGAGACGTAATTTATATTTCCTGGATGTGGAACTGAACTGTCAGGACTACGACGGCTTCCTCCTGGGCAAAAAAATAAGGAGCCTTGATCCCCATGGCACCATCGTCTATATCACCAGCTACAAAGATCTTGCCTACAAGACCTTTCAGTATCACGTGGAAGCCTTCGACTATATCGTCAAAGGGGAGGAAAAACAGATGCAGGCGTCTGTTGCAAAGTGCCTGTCTTCCTTTGCGAGAAGAGTGGAGAGTGAAAATGGTGAAGAGGGACAGTTCTATACAGTGAGGACTGGTGATATCATCCGGCATATACCCCTCGCTGAAATCAATTTCTTTGAGACTTCATCGAAGCCGCATTTCATCGTCCTCCACGGGGACCACCAGCGAATTGAGTTTCTGGGCAGTCTGCAGGACATCGAAGTAGAACTGGGGGATCAGTTCATCAGAACACATCGCTCCTATCTGATCGCCGTAGACAAGATTGAGAGCATCGACCTGAAGCACAACCAGGTGATGGTGGGCGGAGAAGCCTGCCTCGTCTCGAAGAAGGAAAAGTCCAGACTCCTTGCACGAATCAACCGTTCATGAGATACCGTTCAGGAAGCAGAAGCGGCCGTTTAGGAACTATGCAACAAATTCCTTTTTGAAAATGCTATGATTCTCCCATAAAAGAAAGAATTTGACGGGAGGAAATAGAAATGTACGAAGAAATGATCAAGCTGGAACGTATTTCCAAGACCTTCAATACGGAACCGGTGCTCAAGGGCATCGACGCAGAACTTCACGCTGGAGAAATATTGGGGTTTCTCGGCCCCAGCGGCGCCGGGAAAACGACCACCATCAAAATCATCACCGGGCAGCTGCGGCAGACCGCAGGAGAAGCTTTTATCCTGGGCATCAACTGCCGCAATATCGACGAAACGATTTATGAACAGATCGGCATCGTGACGGATAGCAGCGGATGTTATGAGTACCTAAGTGTTTACAAAAATCTGGAGTATTTCGCCAAGCTGCTGAAGGTCAGCAAAGAGCGGATTACAGAGGTGCTCTGCCAGGTGGGACTTGCGGAGCACAGCAGGAAACTGGCGGGGAAATTATCTAAAGGACAGCGGCAGCGCCTCGTGCTGGCGAGAGCCGTTTTGCACAAACCGAAGGTTTTGTTTTTGGATGAACCCACGTCAGGACTGGATCCGTCTACAGCACAGGAAATTCACAAGATGCTGCTGCAGCTGAAGCGTGAGGGCATGGCGATTTTTTTGACGACCCACAACATGGAAGAGGCAGCCAAGCTCTGTGACCATGTGGCTTTGCTCAATGAGGGCGTCATTGTGGAGTATGGCAGGCCGAAAGAAATCTGTTTGAAATACAACAAGCAAAAACGGTATGCCGTCCACTTGAGCGACAACTCCGATCATGTGCTGGAGCAGACGCAGGAAAGCATCATGCAAATGGGAAGGTGGATGGAAGAAAACAAAATTGAATCTCTTCATTCCTGCGAGCCGACGTTGGAAAAGGTATTTCTCGAGGTTACGGGGAGGGAGTTATCATGAAGACCATGCATTTGAACAAAGTCATCGCTATCGCACAGGTGAAGCTGAAAGCTTTTATGGGAAAAAACTGCATCATCATGCCGCTTTTCAGCATCGGCTTCACCCTTTTGATGAAATATCTTTATAGCAGCATGTCCACGGGGGCTTCGTCCCCAGAGTATCTAAACGCCTATGTTCTGGGCATGGGGCTGGTGATGAATCTGGGCATGTGCGGAATATATTGCCCCAGCCTGCTTCTGGCGGAAGAGAAAGAGAAAAATACGCTGCGGGTGCTGATGACTTCTTCCGTAAACAGTTTGGAGTTTTTTGCCGGAAGCGTTCTGCCGGTATTTTTCATCACCGTGCTGATCAACTTTCTACTGATTCCAATCAGCGGCTTTGCCATGGATGGCGGGCAGCTGGGACTCTTTGCTCTGGTTTCAGTGATTGCATCGCTGACCAGCTGTATCATCGGAATGATCCTCGGTATCTTTGCGAAGAACCAGGTCAGTGCGGGAACCATTACCACCCCGGTTTTGCTGCTCCTCGTCATGGTGCCTATTTTCGGAGACGTCGTTGAGGCCCTGTCAGGCCTGTCAGAATATGTGTTTACGGGCATCGTGATGGATATGATCATGACCATGGGGGACGGGGCGAAGAAGGTTCTTGATAGCGGCAGCATTGTGGTCATGGCCTGTGAAGTTATTTTAGCAGTTTTGCTGTTCCTGTTTTTCTACAAGAGAAACGGCTTTGAGCGGGACTAGAGGCGAAGGAGGAACTATGAATTCAAAATCAAAAGTATTTCAGGGTATCGTGCTGGTCGCACTGAGTCTTACATTTATCGGGTACTATTTTTCCCTGTACAGAGGCTATGAAAGCAATATTGCCCACTATAGCAGGCAGATTGTCGTTCTCGCCTGTGCCAGCATGGTTTTATTTGGGAAAAAAGGCAAATTTGATAACCGCCTCTTAGATGGTCTGACGATAGTGAATGCCGTGCTGCTCGTGGCTTGGGCCGTCACGGAAGGTGTACAGATCTTGATGAATTGAATAAAACGGGCGCTGATATTTCAGCGTCCGTGTCTTTTTTTGCGCTAACCGTCTGTAAAACTTTCATAAAACGCTTTCCGATTTGCTGGAACTTTATAGAATATTAAGATATAATATAAGTAATTGACATGATTCTTTGTTTTATGAATTATGAGGGGGTTAGCTTGTCATGATGCGTATTCTGAAAAAACACAAGGTGTTTCTTATTGTGCTTCTTATCCTTTTGCTTGCATTTGGTGTCTATCGAGTGTATTCCTGGATACAAGGCGAACCGAGAGAAGATTTGCTCTACACGCAGGAATATATCTCGGGAACAGGGAATATCAAAGGTGATGTAGACATAGAAAAGTGGGAAGCCTTGGGAGAAGAATTTGCCATCGGTGCAAATAAAGACGGTTATGCAGTATTCAAGAATCCTCGGAAAGCGATGAATGCAATTTGCAGTGACTTTAAAGCCGGAATCAGAGCCATGCAGAAAGAAGGCGCGCCAATGGGCTTTCGCAGCAATTACAGTTCTTATATCGATTACGAACTGGCAGTATCGGGTGATGCAGAGACAAACAGGCAGGCAAATATTGTAGCGGGCTTTGTGGATATTTACGAAAACAGCTTTGTGCCCATAGAACCAGAATAATTCACTTTGAATTTTAAATCGAATATGGTATAATGAACGCACGATCCTACAGCGTTGCTGCAAGGAAGCGTTCATTGAATCATGTGCTGCGATTGCATTTTTAGCGGAATGCACATGGTATACTATTTACGAAATTAATTGTTTTACCGCCGGGTAACGTCTATGATTCTCTCCATTAGGCCATTGAAGGAGGAACTATAGGCGTTTTATTTTATCAAAAGAAAGAGGTGCCAATATGTTTAGAAACATGCGTCGAAGCAAACAGGTTTTATCACAGGAAGACAGTATCGCCGTTCTAGAAAAAGCAACGTCCGGGGTACTGGCGGTTTCCGGGGATGACGATTATCCTTATGCTGTACCCGTAAGCTTTGTCTATGCGGATGGAAAAATCTTCTTTCACTGCGCTAAAAGCGGACATAAGCTGGATGCCATCGCCAGAAACAGCAAAGTGTCGTTCTGCGTCATCGACGAGGACAAAATCGTGCCAGAGGAATATACGACATATTTTCGCAGTGTCATCGCTTTTGGAAAAGCCCGCATTCTGGAGGAAGAGGCAGAAAAGAGAAGTGCCATCGAAAAGCTGGCTGCAAAGTATACGCCGGATGATGAGGCCGGACGCCTTGCAGAAATTGACAAAGAATTCAAGGCGCTATGCATGGTAGAAATCGCCATTGAACACTTGAGCGGCAAAGAGGCCATCGAGTTCGTCAAGGCGAAACAGAAGCAATCATAAGGTCGTGTGTTTATGAAAAACAACAAGATGCTTTCACAGAGTATTGCGGATACGCTGATTTCCATGATAACCATAGAGAAACGATTTGCTGCCGGAGACAAATTGCCCAACGAAAATGAACTTGCTGCCGAACTAAGCGTCAGTCGGACGACAATCAGAGAGGCGATCAAAACACTGGCAGCCCGCGATATCGTAGAAATCCAGCGGGGAAGAGGGACTTTCGTGACCAAGGGCGCTTTGGCGCAAAAGCAGGAGATGGAGCAACTTACGGCCATCAAGGTCAACGCGAAAGATCTCTATGAGATGCGTCTGATCTTTGAGCCGGAAGCAGCTTATTTAGCAGCAGAGCGTGGAACGGAGACCGAAATAAGACGGATTTTGGAATATGGACGGAAAGTAGAAGAACAGATCCGCGCAGAGCAGGATCGGACTGAGAACGAGCAGGCTTTTCACAAAGCCATCGCCCAGGCGACACACAACGAGTTCATGAATCAATTGATGCCGATTCTCTTTCAGGCGATCTCAAAGGGTGTCACTCTCTCAGAACAGAGTGACAAGGCCATTGACGATACGCTGAATGACCACAGAACGATTATGGAATTCCTGCAGCAGCGCAATGCCGAGGGGGCAAAAAATGCTATGAAAATCCATATTTTGCACGCCATCAAAGAATTACATATCGATTAGACTGAAAGAGGACTTGCGAGAAGAAGCAAGTCCTCTTTTTTCGATACATCATACGGCCCATTGACATCATATGACGTGTAGAGGTATAATGACTCTAAAGAAACATCAAAATGATATTTATGGAGGAACGATGATGCAGGAAATTGATTTAACGTCGTGGAAGAGAGCGACTCACTATCAAGTGTTCAGAAACAGTGCACAGCCACAGTATTGCGTAAGCTTTGAACTGGATATTACAAACTTTTTGACCAAAATCAGGGAACGGGGTTATTCTTTTACCTTTGCCTTTGTCTACGCTGTCTCAAAGTGTGCCAACGAAATTGAAGAGTTTCGTTACCGGTTTCACGAGGGAAAGCCGGTGATTTATGAGAAAGTCAACACGTCTTTTACATATCTGGAGCAGGAGACGGAGTTGTTCAAAGTGGTCAACGTTGAAATGCAGGATACGATGGAAGCATATGTCACCCTGGCAGAACGTATCGAGAAGGAGCAGAGCGTGTACTTCACAGGACCTATGGGAGATGATATCTTCCAGTTCTCGCCTTTTCCCTGGGTATCTTTTACCCATATTTCTCATACGGATTCCGGCAATCGGGATCAAGCGACGCCACTATTTGATTGGGGGAAATTTTATGAGCGGTCGGGAAAGATCTTGCTGCCTTTTTCTGTCCAGGTTCATCACTCTTTTGTCGACGGTATCCACATCGGCAAATTGTCGCAGCATCTGCAAAAATACCTGGATGAATTTGCGTAGAATCGCAAGAAATTGTGGAAATATTCGGAAATCCTGTGTATAATTGAAGTATACGACAAACGCCAATCCAGCCGTAGGCTGGGGCGCTTTAGCATAAATTCTGTCTAGCAAATCGCCTTGCGGCTCTTTGGACAGAATGTCATACGACAGAGAAAGGATGAGCTTATGGAAAAACAACTTTTTACAAATGAGATAATTTTGTCTTGGCTTCAGTATTTTGCAGAGAACACACCTGTGGATCTGGAGCAGATCAAGATGATGGATATTACGAAGAGAAACAAAAATCTGATACCGACCGTAGAGTCGCACAAAGCGGTGCTGGCTTTTATGGAGGCTGGAGATCCGGAAATCTTTTATCACATGTGGAACGCCGGATTAGGGGACTGCGAAGTCTGGTACAACGAGGGGTCCGAGCCGACCGGAGAGATCAAGCACGACAAGGTCAGCGACATGATTAACCGGGGCATCAACGAATCTGCCGGGATGCTGGTGGTCAATCCAAATGCCCGCAATACCTATAAGCTGGGGCTGGACAGTTTGAATTTCCGCCAGGGCTCGTCGCGCCGCATGGGCAGCGAGATTCGGTCTGTCATTCTGAGCAAAATGCACATCAGTCATGAGGACACGGTCTGTGTCATCAATGGCGAAAGCATCGCCCTTGAAGCGGCTTTTATGGCAAGTGAAGGTACAGTCATCGCTGTTGAATATAACCAGAAAGAACGGGATGCCATGGAGGATAACATCGGTTATTTTGACCTGCGCAATGTCACCGTCATCGACCATGTAGATGAGGAGGCTCTGAAAGATATGCCAGTGCCTTCGGTCGCATTCCTGGTGGCTTCTGCCAGCATGGAGCAGGAAATCGAGTGCCTGCTCAAGCTGAATCCGCTGATTAATATCGTCGTCTACACGTTGGATTTCGTAGTCGCAGGCAACATGTGCAGCTTGCTTGAACGGTACGGCATCAAAGAGGCAGAGGTCATTCAGATCGCGGTGTCAAAACTGGGACCGAAAAATGCCTTTGACCTGCAGCCTGCGCCGTGGATCATCTCCGGCAAAGCGGAAACAAAAAATATTTAATCAGAGCGGAGTTGAGGCTTCGCTCCTGGCAGTAAAAAAGCAGGTATGAAAGTATCTGCTTTTTCTTTACATTTTCCATATGCGATATTCCCTGGCAAAAGAATTTGACTATCTGAGAATTTTAAGAGTTCTTGTCGTGAAGAGCAAAGGAAAACCCGCAGAACTAAGCCTGCGGGTCTATGCATAGCGTGGATCTTTCCTATTTAGCGATTCTGACCGCCTTGTTGGACCACTTGGTATAAACTTTCCCACCGTCGATTTTTCTGACACCTCTTACTTTGTAGTAGTATCTGGTGCCTTTTTTCAAAGCCTTCGTATTTTTGTAACTCCTCTGAGTGCCTTTCTTTGTGGTATAAAATGCTTTTTTTCCATATCCGCTGTTTTTCTTTGTGGAACGGAATACCTGATAGTAGTCCACTTTGTAACCGGCAGATTTCTTCCACTTGACAGTGATAGAATTCTTTTTGGCAGACGACCACGCCTTGATGGTCGTAGCTTTCACGCCGGCTTTGATTCTGCTGAGTCTTGCTTTCTCTTGCTCTGCGAGGATCTTGTCAGCCTCTTCTGCTGCCAGGATGGCATAGGCTGAGAAATGCCCTGTGCAGAAGGTATAAGTACCGTCAACGTTTTTGGTGCCGTCAACTTTGTGGTATACGCCTTCATCATCAATGTATACGCATACGACTTTCTTGTCCTTCAAGACTGCTGGAAGCGCTAAGGTTACTTTTACATTGCCGCCCTTGAAGTCGGTGATGCTGCCGTTTTCCGTTACGACCTTCAGCTTAACCTGAACCTGAGTGTCGTCTTCTTTTACCTTTTCCACGATGATGGAGACAGTGCCCGTGGTTGTTTTCTCTGCTATTGCTTCTGCCGCCTTCTGGTCAAAAACGACCTCCGCTGTATCCGTTTTGAAGATTATGTCTGCACTGGTCTTTTCAACGAGAGCCTTGACTGTTTCTGCGGGGAGTTTGATCTCTGCAGCCTTAGCGTCTGCTTTTGTCGTGGTCGCATCGATGATAACTTCTTTAGACTCGTTTGTAACAGCCTTGTCCACGATCTTGTCAGCGGTAATTTTGTCAACGGTTGCGGTTGCCTTGCCGTCCGTTCCAGACGTAGTCGTTATGTCTGCTGTCGTGGTCTTCTCTGTCACATTGTTGGTAACGTTGTCATTTGGCATTACTGTACCGCCACCGCCTACTGGGGGAACGGCCTTTACTTTACTACGGAAATAGGTATTCGTTTTATATGCAGATATGTCGGTTTCTCCTGCGAATGGAGAATTTTCAACAGCTGCGGCGCTGTCTCTATCATTTCCGACGAGAATTTCGACTTTCTTGCCTGCTGTCGGAGTAACCGTGGCAGATGTTAAGGCGCCGATACTGCCGGAGGTACCCGTTGCCACAACATCAGAATCCCCTTTAATAGCCAGAGAACCCTTTGACCAAATTCCCAGATCTGCAGTCGATTCTGCTTTTACGGTACTATCTGCAATTTCCAGTGTGCTCCCGCTGAACAATGCAGGATAGTAACTCTTTGCTGTAACGTCTGCATTTCGTATGGTCAGCGAGTTAGAAGCCAAAATAGCGTTTTCTTCTCCACTTTTACTTTCCACCTTTACAATGCTGTCTAAAATCTCAATAGCATTCTTGCTGTTTAATGTGGGCCATACACTTTTAGCCGTTACTGACGAGTTGTTTTTTATCGTAAGCGTATCGTCTGCAAAAATTGCATTGCTTTGGACAGTGTCCAGATTGACAGTTGAATGATCGAATGTTACACTGCTTCCTGCAATGCCGGTATCATAATAATAGCTAGGAATGCCCGGTGTACCTGCAGGTGTAACAGAGCCGGTGATGCTGCTGTCTGTGATTGTAACAATTCCGCCAGTATTTATCGCTTGCAAAGAATTTGTTACTTCCATTTTGGAGTTTTTAATCGTTATATTTTGATCTGGTGTAACGGCAATGGAATCTAAATTTTCTCCTGTAATTGTAACTGCATCAAGTATAATTGTCGACGCAGAGCGGATGCCCGCGCTTGAGAAGTAAATATTATCAGAAGAGAATCTGCTCGCAGCCCAATCTTTGATGGTCAGGACAGCATCCTTGATTGAGACTGCCCCGTTTGCGTCTAGGGCGTCGTGCGTTGTAGCTCGATTTGAACGGTTTGTGTTGATGTTCAAATTTCCAGAACCGGAAATATGCAGTGTGCCGTCTGTCATAATTCCTCCGCCAAGAGCCGTATTTTCGCCGTCGCCAATCACATTTTCACCAACAAGGACGATATTCAAGTTACAGTTTGCTCTGATTCCAACATTTATTCCATAGAACGTTGGTCCATTATCCGGTCCACCGGCGTTGATAACTGCATTGGTCAATGTAAGGGTTCCTTCTGCAGGCTCGTAAACCGCTGTACCGTCTCCGCACTGTACAGCGTTGTCTGCAGCAGTTATGATATTAGTACCATTTACCCAGATTTGATTTGAATCCGCTGCTTCCGCATGAACATCCGTCGCGGGCATAAGAGGGAGCATCATCATAACTGCCAGCAGACATGCACCTCCCTTTTTCATCCATTTCTTTATCATTCCTTCTCGTTCTCCTTTCGTTTGATCTGTATTACTCATACAGCACCGTTTGTAAAAAAGTATACCTTTACCTCATCATCCCAATTTCACTATAAAGCATAAAAACTCGCTTGTTTTCCTCTTTCAAACAGTGTAAAATATAAAGTGGCAGTTAGTCATGCAAAATAGTTGCTTAAAGGCATACCTTTACAAAACCAGACAGTTTCCCTAAGATTCCTCTTGTATACAGACACAGGAGGTGTTTTTATTTTATGGAACAACAGTTTTATGGCTACATGAGAGTATCAAGCGTGGAGCAGAATGTAGAGCGTCAACGACAGGAGTTGGTGCGCTGGGGTATTGTGGAAAAGCATATTTATACTGACAAGGTATCCGGCAAGGACTTCAACCGCCCAAGTTACCAAAATATGCGGAAGAAGCTGAAAAAAGGAGATGTACTTGTGATAAAATCCATTGACCGCTTGGGACGTAATTATGAGGAGATACAAAGTGAGTGGCGGTATATTCTAAAGGAGATAAAGGCAGATATAGTAATTATCGATATGCCTATTCTCGATACCCGTACCAACAAGGACCTGATAGGCACGCTCATCTCTGATATCGTCCTACAGCTTTTATCCTATGTGGCACAGGCAGAACGGGAGTTCAACCACCAAAGGCAGGCGGAGGGTATTGCTATCGCACGGGCGAAAGGTAAGCATTTAGGCAGACCGCGAAAGCCCTATCCTGCTGATTTTGATACCTGCTTCAAATCATGGCAAGACGGACATCTAACTTTTGAAAAGATGGCTGAACGGCTTCATTTGACAGAAGGGGAGCTTCGCTGGCTCGTACGACGCAGAAATAAAGAATAAAATGGACTAAAAAGGCTTGCCAGACATACTGCATTGTATGAAAGCAAGCCCTTTCTTTATTATGTAGGAAATAGCAAAGAACGTACCTTGACAAGCGCCGCCTCTTGTGGGCAACATGTGAAAATAGGAATCTTTGATTCCGTCATTTCCACGTTCCTTATATGCCCTTTTTCTTTTTTTGCCTGGGCATGGGTAGTTCCTGGTAAGTTGCTGCAATAAATCGGCTCATCAGGTCGTAGTCATCTACTTTATCGATGAGAAAATGGGGTTTGGCACCCTCATAGGGAGGCGCTTCCTCGCAGCCTGGATAAAGCAATGCACCTGCTTCGGTCTTTTTGATGTACAGCTGATTGTCGCAGATGACGCCGATGAATTTCTCATTGCAGTAAACACCGTACTCGCCAAACATCTTCTTATAGGAGATTTCACCGGCGCCGCGCATTTGATCGCAGACGTAATCTACATAATCTAAAGTTGAGGACATACCTGGCACCTACCCTTCCAACCAAAGTCTGCATTGCTCAATCCGCTTTCCATCATCGCCCTGTGCTTCGTCGTAGGCGAACTGATTGAGGAGTGCACAGGGAAAGTCCTTGCATTGTCCGCAGTGGTCGTGCTCCTTTTGTTCACAACACGACTTTATGGGACAGCTCTCACCCCAGAAAGGCTTGTCCATATGTACACATCCCGGGCAATTCATCTGCTCGCGATATTCGCAGTCTCTGCATCTTAATCCACATCTCGATTCTATCATCATTGTTCCCTCCTTTTTCTGCTATGTTACCATAAGCAACATGACAACTGTCTGTCATGTTGCTTTCTCTTTTGCTGCTATTTGTGCATGAGGAATAACGGTCAGTCATCCATCTGCAAAATAGCCTTTGCGGCTCTGTATCGATCGTCCCGAAGGTCTGCTGGCTCCAAAATACGGACCAGATCTCCAAAACTGAATACCCACTCTCGCATGTTTTCATAGCTGGCAAAATCTTGTTCAAGCAGCAGCTCGCCATTTTCACGGGCAGAAAAGGAATCTATGCCATATTCTTCAATCAGCCTGTATTTTGCTGCTGGTGAAAAGAGGGCCTTTAGATGGATTTTGTTGGTGGTAAAGTAGTTTTCCAGGTTCAGCTTCGCTGTGGGAACCGTGCGGGGGAGATAGGACTCTTCTGTTAATTCTAAATCCCAGAGACGATTCAGCTTGAAGAGACGGTAATCCATTCTATCCAGACAGTAGGCAAATACGTACCAGGCAGACCATTTGAATACCAAATGATAGGGTTCGACTTTGCGTCTCTGCTCTCCCTTTTGATAGTAATACTGAAATCTAATGATATTTTGCGTGGAAATAGCCTGTTTGATCGCTTCAATTTTCTGCGTGAGTGGGATTTGATAATGTGAAGCCAAGTCGATGATAATCGTATCCTTTGGGGAGACTCGATGCGCTTTGCTAGAGAACTTGTCGAGAAGTTTTGCCTGATTTGAGGCGCGAGATACTGTATCGATCCCCTTCAGCCCGGCTAGTATAGTTTGCAGTTCGTCTTCTGTAAACAGAGATTTGTCAATTTTATACCCGTCTGCGATGGAGATGCCGCCGCCATATCCCTGATGGGTAATCAAAGGGATACCAGCCTTGCAGATATCTTCAATATCCCGATTGATGGCTCGCCTGGACACTTCAAAACGCTCCGCCAGCTCCGGCGCAGTGATCTTATCTTGCTGCAATAAAATTGTAATGATGCCAATCAGGCGATCGATTTTCATGTTGTTATCCTCCCTGGCAGGATGATCTTATTTTGGTGTCCCTGTTAATGATATTTAATCATATTATACATGCCCTGCCCGAGCCAGACAAGAAGAATCAGTAGGTCTTATTGCGCGTCTATGGGCGTTCTTTGGTGGCAGACAGTCTGCATAGTCTGCAAAGGAGCACGGCGGAAAAAATGTGCAAGACATTTCTGGGAACCAAGACGATTGCGGACTACAAGAGGGAGTTTGGCGGACTGACGAAGGGAGAGGGATGCAGCGCTGTCCCGACACGGATGCAGCGCTGACAAGTATACAAAGTAAATATTGTTACTGCTCTTGTATCTTTGGAATCAGAGGAATATAATGCTAGAGGCGTATAGAGATTAGATTAAGAAACTGAATGAAATTTGAGAGGATTTTATGGAAGAAGAACGACAAAAGAAATCATTTGAAATTGATATGGTCAGAGGACCGGTACTGAAGAAGATGCTGATGTTTTCTCTGCCTCTGATGTGCTCCAGTATTCTGCAGCTATTGTTTAACGCGGCAGACATCATCGTAGTCGGACGTTTTGCAGGAGATAACTCTTTGGCGGCAGTGGGGTCAAACACCTCTCTGATTACGCTGATGACTAATCTGTTTATTGGGCTGTCCATCGGCGCCAATGTCACTGTTGCCAAGTATTACGGTGCAAAGAGAGAACGAGAACTGAAAGACACGGTACATACCGCTATGACGCTCAGTATCATAAGCGGCATTCTGCTCACTATTTTGGGACTCATCGGAGCCAGACAGGTTTTACTCTGGATGAAAGCCCCAGAAGAAGTCATGGATCTTGCGGCTACCTATCTGCGGGTATACTTCCTCGGAATGACTGGCATGATGGTCTATAACTTCGGCAGCGCAATCTTGCGGGCCGTGGGAGATACACGCAGACCGCTGTATTATCTGGCCTTTTCTGGTGTAATCAATGTGGTGCTGAACCTGTTTTTTGTCATCGTACTGAAAATGGATGTGGCTGGTGTAGGCATGGCGACTGCTATTTCACAGTGGGTTTCGGCGATATTGATCTTTCGCTGTCTGACCAAGGTAGACAGTGGGATTCGCGTGGTTCCGCGGGATTTGCGTATTCACAAAGATAAATTGGCGGCCATATTCCAAATTGGGCTGCCGGCCGGCGTACAGGGTGTGATTTTTTCTCTGACCAATGTACTGATCCAGGCCTCTGTAAACTCCTTTGGCGCTATTATCGTTGCGGGAAATTCAGCAGCGGCAAATTTGGAAGGATTCATCTATTTTGCCATGAATGCCTTTTACCAGGCGACCATTTCCTTTACCAGTCAGAATGTAGGCGCAAGGCGGATCAAGCGGATTGACAAGGTGATTACCAGGGGCGAGCTCTGTGTCGTTGCGGTAGGGTTAGGTTTGGGACTGCTGACGGTGACTTTCGGCCGAACGTTATTGAGTATTTACTCGCCCAGCGACGCGGTCATTGACGCCGGCATGGAGAGGCTGAAGATCATTGCCATGACTTATGCACTGTGCGGAGCCATGGACGTTATGGTGGGCTCCCTCCGAGGAATGGGCTGTTCCGTTACACCGATGCTGGTCTCCCTGGTAGGCGTTTGTGGCATCAGAATCATATGGCTTGCAACCATCTTTCAGATACCAAAATTTCATACTATGAACATGCTTTTCCTCACATATCCCCTTACCTGGATATTGACACTGACCGCCCATGTCATCACATTCCTGATTGTAAGAAAGAGACTGCGCGAACAGGCTGTGGCAAGGCTGCTTTAACCGAAGGCTGTACTGACGATTCTCCTTGACAATTCTGAATCCTGTAACTATAATGATTACAGGATAAGGAGGTGCATATGGCTGGGATTATTATGACCTGCAGTTCTCTCAGGAGACATGTCGATGCTGCACAGAAAAAGGAGAATACCGCATACGAAGTTTACGAACTCGACAGCAGACTTCATGCAGAACCGAAAGAGATGCGGGCTGCTGTCTTTGAAGCGATGGAGAATTTGCCCGAGCAAGTGGACACGGTGCTTTTGTCCATGGGTCTTTGCGGCGGTTCCGTGTCCGAGAGACCGTTGCCGGTAAGAGTGGTCATGCCCAAGGTAGATGACTGTATCACGCTGTTGATGCACACTGACAATAACTGGTATCCCAATCTCAAGAGGAGCGGCCATATGTATCTGACCGATACCGTAGACAGTGATTTGTCCATCATAAATATAAGGAATCGATTAGTGGAGCGATACGGTGAGAAAAAGGGTCTGATGGTTTTTGATATATGGTTTGAGTCCTATAAGAGCGTGGATATCATCGATACGGGCGTGTACGACTGCTACAGCGGCGATTATGTGACAAGAGCAAAGGCAAATGCGGATTTGATTCAGTGCCCGATCTGTTATGTGGAGGGCAGCAATCTTTTGCTGGAAAAACTGGTCTCAGGCAGATGGGATCATCAATTTCTGATCGGGGAAGCAGGCGATACATTCAGAGAGGAGGATTTTGTGCTGTGAGAATCAACACCAAATTTCCTATGGCGATTCATATCCTGGCAGTCGCTGCCCTGAACGTGGACGACACGATGCCGTCTACCTCGGAACTCATCGCAAAGAGTGTGGGTACAAATCCGGTAGTCGTCAGAAGGCTGTCTTCCCAACTGAAAACGGCGGGACTCATCTGTGCAAGGGCTGGTGTTGCCGGTCTCAGTCTTGCAAAAGACGCTGAAGAAATTTCCCTTTTAGACATTTATAAAGCAGTAAGGGAAGAAGATGAGGTCATCTTTGACGTACATCAAAACCCGTCCGAGAAATGCTGGGTGGGCCACAATATTCAAGGTGCTTTAGAGACGCCTTTTGCAGAGGCGCAGAGAGCACTGGAGAACGCTTTGGAAAGCTACAGATTGTCCGATATCACTGTAGAAATACAGAGACGCTCCGGACGAAAATAATCAGAAGACACTTCAAATTAGACGTTGGAAATCCAACGTCTAATGTCGTTTTTTGGAGCAAATGAACATTCTTTAGTAAGAGTATGCTGAATAATGGGAAAATTCAAATTCTTGTATTGACAGGGCATATATGGAGCAGTTATACTCAAGCTGACGAATATTTTATTTGTGATATTTTATTGCCACTTTAGTTTGAAATGGAGGTAAACATGGACTGTTTTAGACGAAAAAGAACGAGAAGTAAGATCCTGACAATGGTACTTACCATTACAATGGTGATGTCCTCTTTTGTTATGGCAGTTCCTGCTTTCGCTGCTGACCAGACCGCGCCGCAGGACGCGATTGTATTTGACAATACAGGGGCAGGCGAAGACGCAATTTCACTTTTGGATGCCAGATCTTTCACGGCAAAAGTAAAAGTGGATATGACTAAGGAAGAACTTGAAAAAGCTATTGCAGACGGCGCTTTCCAGTGGACGCTGAGCAGGGGTGCAGGGATGCAGGACGCATCGATGTTCCCATACCAGTATCTGGGCGGCAAGCTGGAGGATTGGAAGTGCGAAAAGACAGAGGCTCAGGAACGGGGACCGCTTTTCGAAAACATCAAACAGACCGCAGTGGCCGAGGGGGATGCCGTTTATCTGCAGCTATCCTTTGATGCGAAGACCATGTTCGGTTATAACGGTGTTGACGGAAGAGGCCGCAAGGTAGTCAGGAACAAAGTCTTGGACTACACTGGCGAATACACCCTTGCCTGCACCAACGGCGATGTGAGGCTGGGTGAAACTTCTGTATGGGTCAGACCATACGATTCTTTCTATACACAGAGCCAGGTTGACAAGAAGATGGACGAGCTGGCAGCAAGAGCCAACGCAGCAGGCATTTATGCCAAAATAGAACAGATCGGCACTTCCTCCGCAGGATATCCGATGAGAGCGATCTTTATTTCGGCTTCATCGAGCGATCTGTCCAACTCTCAGGCATTGTCAAAGAGAGCGGAGTCGGAGCCTGCTAAAGTGCAGTCTGAAATCAAAAACGGAAGCCTCAAGTACAAAGTGCCGGTGATGTACAGCAATGTCCATGCAGATGAAATCATCGGGCCGGATTCTTGTCTCGATTTTGTTGAAGCGCTGGTAGAAGCTGCTGAAGGCGACGGCAAAATCCCATATACCAAGATTACAGGACTGACAAGCGCCGGAACTGCCGCTGTGAAATCAGAAATGGCAGAGAGGGGCAAAGTGTGGTCTGAACTGATCAAAGACAAAGTAACAGGTGTCGGTTACATCCGCGGTAATGGTAAAGTTGAGCCAACGTCATCATCATCCGGCGCGTCCTCCTATTCGAGAACCAGTGACGCAACGGTAAATATGACAGATGAAGAGATGGCAAAATACTACAACATGAAAGACACTGACCTCAATGTGAAAGACGTTCTCGATGACATTTTCTTTATCGTAGTACCGTCAGAAAACGTTGACGGAAGAACCAACTTCACCCGTACCAATTCTAACTATTTTGACCTGAACAGAGACAATACTTATCAGACCCAGGCAGAAACCCAGGCGATGACTGCTTTGATTGCAAAGTGGAACCCAGTTTCTTTCCACGAAATCCATGGATTCTATGAGCAGTTCCAGGTAGAGCCTTGTTCGCCGACCCACGAGCCAAATGCAGAATACGATCTGTTTATGGATACCGCGTTGGCACAGGGAGAGAACTTCGGTTCTACAGCAATCGCAAACAACGAGAAAATCAACAGTTTCCAGGTTCCGATGCGCGACTATCTGGAAGTAGACAAGAGCGGAAAGAAGAACTGGATTCCATTTGACGACATGTCTACCAGCTATACCCCGCAGTACGCATTCCTCCATGGCGTGAATGCATTTACGGTTGAAGTTCCCTATGGAAGCCAGGAAGCTGTCGATGCTATCAAATACGGTTTCATCGGCAACGCTGCCTTCGTAGCGGAGAACAAAGACAGGATGTTTACAAATCAACTGGAATTTTACCGCAGAGGAATGGAAAACATCGACTCTGATGCCATTCGTCCTTGGTATGTGAGCCAGAGCGACGAAATCGGAGCAGAAGCAGACGTATTCCGTAAGAAGTATAAGGAAAACGATAACTTCTTCCCGGAATATTACATCATCCCGATGACATCCTCCAAGCAGCAGGATATGAAAGCTGCAAAAGAGATGGTAGAATACCTGCTGAGGAATGACGTCAAACTGAAAAAATTGACGGCGGATGTGAAAATCAACGGCGTTACCTATGTGAAAGGTTCTATCGTCGTAGACATGCATCAGGCCAAGCGGAATATGGCTAATGCAGCCCTTTACACCAACGTGGTTATCACCGATTGGAACGATCTCTACTCCGAACCGCTGACTGCGTTCTCCCAGTTAAGAGGTTTCGACATGGCTGTCATCACCAAGAAAGGCGCCATCAAATCTTCGAACATGCAGGCAGTCACCAAAGCGCCTGCCATCAAATCGGCAAAATCCGGCAGCGGAAACTATACGATTTTGAGGAACAACAGTGTCGATGCAATTCAGGCGGTCAACGCGCTGCTCAAGAAAGGCAAATCTGTTGGAATGGTAACGTCAGGCACTTACAAAGGAGAGTTCCTGGTATCCACGGCAGATTTCAATTCTGTAAAGAATCAGTACATCCTGAAAGGATACTCTGTAAAGACAGCGCCGAAGGCAAAGGTCATCAAGAAGTCTGTAAAGGTTTACATTCCTGGCAGAACAGCATCACCGTTTGAGTCCAACGAACAGGGAGCCTACGGCGTGAAAAACTACTCTGACAGACTGAATACCAGCCTCGGATGGGATCTCTTTGCCTATGGAAAGCAGATGGGATTCACCATCGTCAGCAATCCTGCGAAGGCTGATGTCATCGTTGGAAACCGCAGCCTGACAGATGCAGAAATAAATCTGGTAAAAGAGGGCAAACCTTATGTCGGCTACACGGCAAACGCCCTGAAGGCTGCCAAGGCTATGGGTATCGGCGTGGAATATGTGGACGGAGGCGGTTATGACGCCCTGACCACTGTGACTTACGAAAGCGACAGCTTGATTACAGCAAAATATAAAAAAGAAAAAGACTTTATCATGTACGGATACGGCGGCAACTACATTACCAGCGTTCCAGAGGGCGCCAAAGTTCTGGTCAAGACCACGTCCGATTATCCGATTGAAGGCTTCATGTCTTCTGCACATATCGAAAAGTACAAGAATACGGTACAGGCCATCGACTATGCGAAGAATGGCATGAAGGTCACCCTGTTTGCCAACACTTTGACCAACAAAGCACACCAGCAGGACGATTACCGTTTTGCAGCAAATGCCATCTACGAAAAGATGCTGGGTGAGGATTTTGCAAACGCGAAAACCATCAAAGGCGTGAAGAATACGACGATCTCGGCAAAATCAGCAAAGGCAGAAAAGGGAATCAAAGTATCCTGGAAAAAGAGCGGCAGCTACAAGGTGGATAAATACCAGGTTTACAGAAGCACAAAGAAAAGCAGCTATGGAACCAAAGCGTACTATGTGACGAAGAACGCGAAGACCGTTTCTTTCACGGACAGCAAGAGTCTGAAGAAAGGAACTCGTTACTACTACAAAGTTCGCGGTGTGAGAAAGATTGACGGAAAGACTTATTACACCAAATGGTCCAACCAGGCGAACAGAGTCTATAAATAGAAATAAGATATATGACAGCGGCAGGGAGCCGGCGGACAATTGCCGGCTCCCTGCTATTTTGTTTTTTTGAAGACAGTAAACAATAAAAAAACATTTTTGTTGTATGAGGAATTGCCATATGATATAATAATTCCGTTCGTCTTACGGCGTTGCCATTCTGCTGCAAGGAAGCGTTCATTGAATCACGAACTCTGATTATTTAGGCAGTGGAACATTCGTGGTATAATTATCGAGCTGTTTTGACAGAATCGTTATAAAGAAACACATAATATATTTAGGATGTATTTAGAATTGAATGAGGAGAGGACAAACTATATGGAGAGATTTATTGATGCCTTTACGGCGTGGTCAGACGAGGTAGACGGTTGGATCTACAGTAACGTTCTTTTTTGGCTGTTGATTGTCACAGGCTTGTTTTTTACAGTTCGTACAAAATTTGTGCAGCTTAGATTGTTTCCGGAAGGAATCAGAGTTTTGACAGAGAAGAGCCACGACGGCGGAATTTCATCTTTTAGAGCTTTGATGATCGCTACTGCATCCAGGGTAGGTACGGGCAATATTTCCGGTGTTGCAACTGCCATTGTTGCCGGCGGTCCGGGTGCGGTATTCTGGATGTGGATCATGGCTATCATCGGTTCAGCGTCAGCATTTATCGAATCGACCTTAGCGCAGATTTATAAGCAGAAAGAAGGCGAAATTTATAAAGGAGGGCCTGCATACTACATTGAAAGAGCGATGAAGTCGAGAGGGCTGGGCGTTCTTTTTGCTGTACTGTTGATTGTGACTTTTGCCTTTGGATTCAACGGGCTGCAGTCTTATAACATCGCTTCGTCTTTAGAACATTATGTAGGCGGCAATTACCAGATGGCGGCGTTAATCGCAGGCGGTATACTGGCTTTGATTTCTGCATTCCTGTTTTTTGGAGGCGCACAGAAAATCAGTATCGTATCCTCTATTTTAGTTCCCATCATGGCATGCATTTATATTATGATTGGGCTGATCATCACCTTCGCTCATGTGGCAGATCTGCCTGAGATCTTTGGTGAGATTTTTAGAGAAGCCTTTGATTTCAAATCGATCTTCGGCGGGTTTGCCGGTTCCTGTATGGTCTGGGGCGTGAAGAGAGGACTGTTCAGCAATGAAGCAGGTATGGGTTCCGCCCCAAATGCTGCGGCGTCTGCAGATGTCAGCCACCCTGTCAAACAGGGGCTTGTTCAGGTCATCTCTGTATTTATCGACACCATCGTCATCTGCTCTACGACGGTATTTATCGTGCTCTGTACAGGACAGTATACGGTAGGCGGCGATTTGAACGGCATTCCGCTGGTACAGCAGTCTGTACAGTCTATGTTCGGAGAGGTGGGCGTAGGTATCATTACTGTATCTGTGGCGTTGTTTGCCTTTACATCCCTCATCGGAAATTACTTTTATGCGGAGTTTAACATCAAATTTATCAGTGAGAATAAACTGTTCCTCACTGTGTTCAGAATTTTGGCAGTGCTGATGGTATTTGTCGGCGCCAACGCAAACCTGGAAATCGCCTGGAATATGGCTGATATTTTGATGGCCGGTATGGCGCTTGTGAACATCATCGCTATGTTCTGCCTCGGCGGCATCGCCATCAAAGCACTGGACGACTATGTTTCCCAGAAGCGGGAAGGCAGGAATCCTGTATTTAAGGCTGCCAGCATCGGCCTTCACAATACTGACGTTTGGAAATAGAAGATTTATAAATGGAAAAAGACGCTCCAATGTGGCAGCGTCTTTTTCTTATGCATTTATTCAATTTATTAGGACTTATCATTGTCACCTTGCAGATGCTCTTGTGATCCGTACGGGGCAGACCGTGAAGACAATTGCAGCGACAATATCTACTGCAAACAGAAGATAGCTGACTGTTTTACTGACTTCTGCAAGACAGATTATGAAAGTTACTGTTACGACGACAATCAAACTTATCAACATGGTCCAGGCATATATAGAGGTATTGTTTTTCATGATGCATTCCTTTCTCTTTCTAATTCTATCGTTAACTTGCAGGCAATTTTGTCGAGAAGCTGTACAGTAGTTCGCATATCTGTTTCATTTGCCTCAGGATGAAGTGCACAGATTCTCAAGACTTTTCTGCCATTCAGTTCTGTTGTCAGAACTCCGGCATAGCCATCTTGCAGCATCTCTTTTGAAATTTGCTGGTTGAGGGCGTCGATTTCTATTTCGGAGAGGCCGGGAGGTGCATAGCGGAAATTGACAATCGCCTGCTGTGCCGGACATATGACTTCCCAGCGTGGATGTTTCCTAATTTCATCCTCCGCCCATTGGGCTAACTGAAAACCGTGTTCGATGATATCACTGATTGTATCTGTTCCCAAGACTTGCAAAGTAAGCCATAGCTTTAAGCTGCGAGCCGGCCTGGTTAATTCAGGTCCGTAGTCCCAATAGTTAACTTGTTCGTCATTTGCAGCGGCGTCTTTGAGATATTCCGGACAAGTATGGAAACTGTCTGTCAAAGTCTTTTTGTCTTTTACGAGAATGGCGCTGCAGCTGTAAGTCTGCAGCAGCCACTTATGCGCATCCCAGCTGATACTGTCTGCGCGTTCGATTCCCTGCAGACGATGCCGATATTTAGAAGAGGCCAGCACAGATGCGCCGTATGCGCCGTCTACATGCATCCAGATATGATGTTTCTCACAGAGAGCTGTGATTTCGTTAAAAGGATCGATACTTCCAGTATTGGTACTTCCAGCGTTGGCAATCACTGCAAATGGAATTTTACCCGCTGCAAGATCTTCTGACACAGCATCTTTCAGCAGAGTGATATTTATGCGGAAATCAGAATCTGTTGGGATTTTTCTGATCTGATCGGTCCTCAGTCCGATAATGCGCAAGCCCTTCGATACAGAAGAATGGGTCTGCTCTGAGACATAGGCTGTCCCCAGGGGATATTGAAACTCTGACAGCTTTGCATTTCTGGCAGCAGTGAGGGCTGTGAGATTTGCCATAGAGCCGCCAGAAACAAATAAGCCGCCGCTGGTATCGGGATAACCAGCCTGCCTGCACTTCCAGGCGATAACCTCCTGCTCAATGCAGGCTGCGGCTGATGACTGCATCCAGCTGCCTGCATGAGGGTCGTAAGCACTGGTCATAATGTCACCGAGCCATGAGAGCAGTGAAGCTGGGCTGGGTACGAATCCGAACCAGCGAGGGTGCTGCATGATTACTTGATTGGCGTAAACATCCTCCACCATTTCGTCCATGACAGCTTCTACGGCCCGTCCTTTTCTGGGGATTCCGCAGAGACGCAGCTCTGCAATGGTCTCATCGCTGGCAGTCTGCATGATCTTGTTGGACTTGATATCACTTTGTGCGTCCATATAAGACTGTACGAATTTAATCATCGCGTTGAGCAATGGTTCTTGTTGTAGTTGTTGTTTTTGCTCCATATTATTAACTCCTCGAAAATTTGGAAGCAATGCATTGACTTCTTTCTAAATTTAAGATACCATGAGAACATGAATTTGTAAAACTAATGGTTTTTATAGAATGATTTAAAAAAAGTAATGGGTGAGAAAATTGGAGATCAGGAACATCAGGACATTTTTACGAGTGGCTGAGCTGCAGAGTTTTACAAAGGCTGCAGAGCAGATGGGTTATTCTCAGGCAGCGGTTACGGTGCAGATCAAGCAGCTGGAAGAAGAGCTGGGAACGCAGCTCTTTGATCGAATTGGGAAACACATCAAATTAACAGAACACGGCATGCAGTTTATGGACCATGGAATGAAGGTGATGAAGGCTGCAGAGGACGCAAGCACCTTTGTCCATAAAGAGGAGACCCCCGCCGGGAAACTGCGCATCGGTTCCATAGCGTCACTGTCGATGGGCGTGCTGCCTCCGGTCCTGCTGGAATTCAGAACCCTGTGCCCACAGATAGAGACCAGTATTGAGACATCGAGACTCGTCACAGAATTGTTAGATATGATGCGGCAGAATGACGTTGATTTTCTTTATTTTCTGGATCGAAAGATTTATTCTCCAGACTGGATCAAGGTATTTGAGCGGCCGGAAACCATCATCTTTGTTACCTACCCTTCCCATCCGCTGGCGGACAAAGAGGACGTGCCCATTGAACGGCTCCTCGAGGAGCCGATGATTCTCACGACAAGGGGTGTCAGCTACTGTGATGATCTGGAACAGTTGTTGGCAGCACAGGGGTTGGAGTTACATCCTTTTTTAGAAATTGGGGATACGGATGTCATCATAAAGCTTCTGCAGCAAAAGGCAGGCATTTCTTTTCTGCCACAGTACCTGGTGCAGGAACACCTCGAGGCAGGGAATTTAGCTATCATAACTACCGATATTCCTGTTATTCAGATGTGGAGCCAGTTGATTTATCATAAGAATAAATGGGTCACTCCACAGATGAAGATTTTTATTGATCTTATCAAAAAGTATGCGGGCGCAGAACCGCATTGATTATGATTTGAAAATACACTGACCTGCTCGGTCAAGCCGTGCTACAATGAAGAAAAGGAGAGAATATTATGGAACTATTTAACAATCATACAGCGCTGATCATCATCGACATGCAGAAAGCCTTTGTAGAACCGGGTGCACCGCTCTGTGTCAAAGGTGCAAAAGCCACCGTGCCCGCCTGTGCCAAGACAATTGAAGAGGCGAGGACGGCAGGCAGCCCTGTCATCTGGGTCAAGCGCCACTACAGATCTGACGGCAGCGATGTGGAGTTTACCCGTTATCAGACCTGGGAAGAGGGAGGCAGACCTCTAGCTCATGGTTCTAAAGGGATCGGAGGCGCTGAAGAGGCAGAGGGACTCGAGCGCAAGCCTGGCGATTACGTCGTCATCAAACCTCGCTGGAGCGGCTTTTTCCAGACAGAGCTGGATCTGATTCTGCGGCGTCTTCACATCGACACTGTAGTTCTCATCGGTACCACCACACCAAACTGTGTCCGCACCACCTGCTATGACGCCATCGCTTTGGACTACAAAACCATCGTCATTGAAAGGTGCTGCTCTTCTAATACAGAAGAAATCCAGAGAGTCAATATGGAGGATATGGAGAGAATCGGCGCGGTAATCCTTCGATAAAGATTTGATGCGATTGCTTGGTGGGACGGATACGGGATGGGGGTATGGATTGAGCATTCTTTACAATAAAGTTAGGTTTTTTGATGCTGTCCAAAAGGTTTCGCATAACGCTGCGGCGGTGGCAGACGCCATATCGATCCATACACCTTGAGATAAGACATGATTCACTGAAGAATTCAAAAATTTACTTCGCTCGGTTACTTTTGTGGATTGTGGACGGCCTTTGCATCAGAGAATTTGATAGAAAAAGTAACCGGAACCAGATATACCCCCCTGTTGAAGCCTTCTGACAGTGGACTGGTTATGCGAGAATGCGCAGATGTTCCCAAAAAGCATAACCTTATCGTTTTTGAAGCAGAACCGGAGCAATTGTCCTTCCCGGTAATGGCACAAAATAAATTGCACGCCTTCATTATACAAAAGGAGATATTATGAATTTAGTAGCCCGAATACGTAATCGAAATATCTGTGTTCAATAGACCTGGTCACAAAGTATGAGTCTTGTTTCATGGACTTGCAGTGAATAATCCTTCGATAGAGGTTGCATTTTTAGGACATCGTTGTATAATAGAAACATATTCAAGGGGAGCCTGCGCGAAAGCGGGCTGAGAGTAAGCTGTATGGCTTTTACCCATAACCTGATTTGGATAATGCCAACGTAGGGAAATATTACGTGACTTTTAAACTGCGTATTTGCCAGGGGTTTGGCGAATACGCAGTTTTTGTTCTGCTTCTAGTCACATGCTAATTTTCCTGTGCAAATGTGGCTTGTTAAACACCTAATGAAAAGGAGAGGAAAACCATGTTAAAAGAAAGATTTGATCATTTGAGAGCGGACGGTGCACTGGTACACAACATTACCAACTATGTGACGGTTAACGATGTGGCTAACGTCCTGCTTGCCTGTGGCGGCAGCCCGATTATGGCTGACGACATCGACGACGCGCCGGAAATCACAGCAATCTGCGGCGGGCTCGCTATCAATATCGGAACCCTGAACAAAAATACCATTCCTTCCATGTTTGCGGCCGGCAAAAAAGCCAATGAGCTGGGACATAAAGTGCTTTTGGACCCCGTAGGCGCCGGGGCAAGTACCATTAGAACCCAGACCGCATACAAACTGATGGACGAAATTCATTTTGACGCAATTCGCGGAAACATCTCAGAAATCAAGACCCTGGCAACTGGTGAGGGAACCACCAAAGGCGTAGACGCTGATGTAGCAGATGCGGTGACAGAAGAGACCTTGGAGCAGACCATCGAATTCGCCAAGGCTTTTGCTGCAAAGACGGGCAGCATTATCGCCATCACCGGAGCTATTGACCTGGTGGCCGATGAAAGCAAATGCTATGTCATCAGGAACGGCAGACCGGAAATGGGGCTGATTACGGGAACTGGCTGCCAGCTGTCTGCTTTGATGTGCGCTTTCCTCGTAGCGAACCCGGAGGAACCGTTAGAAGCAGCGGCGGCTGCAGTCTGCGCCATGGGGCTTGCCGGTGAAATCGCTTATGCGCGCCTGGAAGAAGGCGACGGCAACGCGACGTACCGCAACAAAATCATCGACGCCATCTATAATATGGACGGCGCACAGTTAGAAGAAGGGGCGAAATATGAAATTAGATAAGAAGGATCTGCTGCTCTATGCAGTGACAGACCGGCATTGGCTGGCGAAAGACGAGACTCTCTACAGTGTGGTAGAAAAAGCACTGAAGGGCGGGGCGACTTTTATGCAGCTGCGAGAGAAGAACTTGGAAGAAGAAGCGTTCATAGAAGAAGCGAGAGAAATCAAGGCCTTATGCGCCCGCTACACTGTGCCTTTTGTCATCAACGATAACGTGGATATCGCTGTGTCCATGGATGCCGACGGTGTGCACGTGGGACAAAGCGATATGGAGGCTGGTGATGTCAGAGCGAAGATTGGCCCGGATAAGATTCTGGGCGTGTCGGCCCATACTGTGGAACAGGCAAAACTGGCGGAGGCCCAAGGAGCGGACTATTTAGGCGTAGGAGCGGTTTTTCCAACGGGATCAAAGGATGATGCTGATGAGGTTCCACACGACACCTTAAGGGCCATCTGCGATGCCGTAAATATACCGGTCATCGCCATCGGAGGCATAACAGAGGAAAATACGCCGGAACTTTCCGGCAGCGGAATCTGTGGAATTGCTGTTATCAGCGCCATCTTTGGGCAGAAGGACATTGAGAAGGCGACAATGCGTCTGAGAGCAGTGACGAAAGAAATGGTGGAAAAGAAATGATAAAAGGGGCAATTTTTGATGTGGATGGCACGCTGCTGGACACCATGCCGATCTGGACCAATTCGGGAGCCAATTATCTGGCATCGCTGGGTATCGAAGCAGAAGAAGGGCTGGGCAACAAATTGTTTGCCATGACAGTAGACATGGGCGCAGTATATTTGAAAGAAACTTACGGTCTGACGCAGTCCTGCCGGGAAATCGCCAAGGGCATCAACGGTATCGTGGAAGGTCATTATTTTGCGGACGCCGGGTTCAAGCCCGGGGCGCGAGAACTTTTGGAGCGTATGAAGGCGGCGGAAATTCCCATGGCCATTGCCACATCTACTGAGAAGTACTGTATCGAAGCAGCTTTTGAACGGCTGGGATACAAGGATTATTTTGATATCATCCTGACCTGCGGCGAAGTAGGCGCCAGCAAATCCAACCCGAAGATTTTTTTTGAGGCCATTGCGGAATTGGGTACACCGATTGAAGATACCTGGCTCTTTGAGGACGGCCTCTACTCAATCAAAACCGCCAAGGCGGAGGGCTTTAAAATCGTTGGCGTTTATGACAAGGTCAGTGAGGCGGATCAAGAAGAAATTAAATGGTACGCAGATGTCTATGTAAGAGATCTGACCGAATTCACCCTGGTATAAACCAGGTTTCCACGGCGGTAGACTGGGGGCACCACTTTCTGTCGCTCTTGCAGTCTGTTTCGCCAATCACACATGGGCAGGACCTCGTGTTCTTGGGAAACAGTTGCATAAGGCCTTCCATCAGTTTGTGCGGTTAGGCTCCGCACAAACTGTGGCAAGCGCCATTATAAAATTAATGCTTATGGAGGAATGATGAAAAAGAAGACAGCATTAACAATCGCAGGCAGCGATTCCTGCGGAGGCGCCGGCATCCAGGCAGATATCAAGACGATGACTGTAAATGGCGTATACGCCATGAGTGCAATCACCGCACTGACTGCCCAGAATACGACCGGCGTAAGTGATATATTGGAGGCAACTCCTGAGTTTTTGGCAGCACAACTGGACGCCGTGTTTACTGATATCTATCCGGATGCAGTAAAAATCGGCATGGTCTCTTCCAAGACTTTGATTGAGACCATAGCAGAAAAACTGCGGCAGTATGGGGTAAAGAACATTGTTCTCGATCCGGTCATGGTCGCCACCAGCGGAGCAAAGCTTATTTCTGACGATGCGGTGGAGACGCTGTGCAGCGCACTGATCCCGCTTGCTGCAGTCATAACACCCAATATCCCAGAGGCTGAGGTTCTCTCAGGCATGAACATTGAGACTGAAGCTGACATGGAGAAAGCAGCGGCGGCGATTTACGGTAAGTATGGCTGCAGTGTTCTCTGCAAGGGCGGCCACCAGATCAGCGACGCCAACGATCTGCTCTTTGACGGACAAAGAAGCAAATGGTTCTACGGCCAAAGAATCGACAATCCAAATACACACGGAACGGGCTGCACCCTTTCCAGCGCCATTGCTTCCGGTCTGGCCAAGGGATTGCCATTGGAGACGGCGGTTAAAGAGGCGAAGGACTATATCTCTGGCGCTCTCTCCGCGATGCTGGACTTGGGGCAGGGCTGCGGTCCGATGGATCACGCCTATATGCTTGAAAGCGGTGATGTCTGTGAGTGAGAAAAGGACTTCGATATTTGCTAACGGTCTCATCTGGTTTGGGGCAGGCGTTTCCATCGCAGAAATCCTCACAGGAACCTACTTTGCGCCGCTGGGATTTTCGAAAGGCCTGCTGGCAATCCTGATCGGCCACGTCATCGGCTGCGTGATGCTGTTTTTAGCCGGTTACATCGGTGCGCAGACGAGAAAAAGCGCCATGGAGACAGCAAAGATGAGTTTTGGAAACAAGGGCGGTCTGCTCTTTTCCATATTGAATGTTTTACAGTTAGTAGGGTGGACCGCCATTATGATTTACGATGGCGCCCTGGCGGCAAACGGCGTGCTTCATACGGGAGCCTGGATCTGGTGCCTGGTCATCGGCGTGCTGATTATCCTCTGGATTCTGATCGGTATTACCAACCTGGGCAAGATTAACACCGTGGCTATGGCTGCTTTGTTTGTTCTGACACTGGTACTGTGCAAGGTCATTTTCTTTGACGCGGGCGGCATCGCTATGGCGCCAAATGACAGCCTCTCCTTTGGAGCCGCCGTAGAGCTTGCTGTTGCCATGCCTCTGTCCTGGCTGCCTTTGATCAGCGATTACACCAGGGAGGCGGAGAAGCCTTTTGCCGCCACCATGACCAGCACGGTGGTCTATGGAATAGTCAGTACTTGGATGTATGTCATCGGCATGGGAGCGGCGATTTTTACAGGCGAATACGATATCGCACAGATCATGGTTAAAGCGGGCCTGGGCATCGCAGGGCTTTTGATCGTCGTATTCTCCACGGTGACGACAACCTTCCTGGACGCTTATTCTGCCGGCATTTCGGCGGAGTCCATCTTTGCCAAGTGGAATGGAAAGTGGATTGCAGTGGCAGTGACCATCCTGGGAACCATCTGCGCGATTCTGTTTCCGATGGACGACATTACCAACTTCCTCTATCTGATCGGTTCCGTCTTTGCGCCGATGATCGCGATTCTCATTGCAGATTTCTTTGTGCTGCATCATGACCACATCAAAGAGAGTTTTAACTGGACAAATCTGATCGTGTGGGCCTGCGGCTTTGCCATTTACAGATATCTGATGACGGTGGATATTCCTTGCGGAAACACTTTGCCGGCGGTCGTGATTACCCTGGTTCTCGCGGTAGTGGCAGACAAAGTCCTGCCTTCTGGGGCAGCAAAATCCGTGTCGGATGGAGAAAAAGCGGCATAAGAGCAACAAAAAAACTGCACAACCTGTCTCAAAGGTGTATAATAGAGAATATCGAACTACGAATCCATGAGGAAAGATTGGAGATGATTTTTTTGAAAACGAAAGAAGCTGTTGCAAGAAGATGCTCCTGCAGAGCATACAAACCATATCAGATTTCAGAAAAGGAATTGAACATTGTACTCCAGTGTGGCAATGCTGCGCCGGTAGGCATGGGGAAATTTGAAACGCTGAAGTTCACAGTCATTCAGAATAGAGAGCTGCTGGACAAAATCGATGCGGAGGGGAGCAAGTTCTTTGGCGATCCCAACGTGCATCCGCTATACGGCGCGCCGACGCTGATTCTGGTTTCCGGCAAAGCCGACGACGTGGAGCTTTCCATGTGCAACGCGTCCTGTGTTGTGGAAAACATGGCTATCACAGCTACGGATATCGGTCTGGGCTCCTGCTACATCAGAGGGAATATCAAAGCCATCACCTATAACAAGGAGCTTTGTGAAGCCATGAAAGTTCCGGAAGGGTTCGTCCCTTGTGCGGGCATCATTCTGGGCTACCCGGTGAAAGAGCCGGAAGAGAGAGAATTGACCATGGACAAAATCCAGGTAGAATATGTGAGATAATGACGAGAAGAGCGCTGCGGATGAGAATTCGTGGCGCTTTTGAACATTAAGAGTGGCGCTGCATCAAATAAGTATAGGTTTGATTTTGACTTACCTAAAGGTTATACTCTGATGAAAGATTATGATTATGCGTATGATGAATTATAAGATGAGTGTTTTTCCGATGGACGACTTACTTACGGATGGGAAAATTATTTTAGCACTGCGTGCCGCTCTCATAGTTGTTTTTGGAATTGATTCTGCAGTTGCAAAAATCAGAAAGCGTACTCGTGATTGAAAAGGCAGCAAAACAGAAAAACGACAGAATAAGAAAAAAGAAAATAAAGTCGGAAGATGTATTCTTGTGTTGGCCGTCCCCCCCCATACAAATTTCCTTTGCAAAACCAGCGCAGACTGGTATAATCATTAGGTAGGAATATTTTGGAGCAACCGGAGGAAGGACATGGGGAAATTACTGAATTTTAAATACGCCTGTACACAGGGAACGTATTGGATGATATATGGAGTCGTAGGCAGTTTTGCATCGGTTTTTTTGTTAGCGCGAGGTTATTCTAACTCCGAAATCGGGGTCATACTGGCTGTGGCAAACGTAGTAGCTGTTGTTCTGCAGCCGCTGGTCGCTGATTTTGCTGATCGATCAAAGAAGATAACACTGATTGGGATTATTCAGCTGATGACCATCATCATGATTTTGATGATGGCGGGACTGTGTGTCCTTCAAAAGAAGACCCTTGCTCTGTCTTTGATCTTTCTCATGCTCATCGCATGGCATACCATATTGCAGCCGTTGATCAATTCACTGAGTTTTAAGCTGGAAGAATGCGGCATACATATCAGTTTTGGCGTAGCCAGAGGCGTGGGCTCTTTGGCGTATTCGGCTTTAGTTGGCGTTTTGGGTACCATGGTAGAAACTTATGGCGTCATGGTCATGCCCATCACCGGTGAAGTGGTTCTCGTCATGCTGCTGATCAGCCTGGCTTTGACTAAGTCACAATATAACAAGGTAAAGGCGGTCAACACAGAGGAGGGCGTCATCGACGTCAAATTAAAAGAGGAGACTGTAGAAGAAATCAATCTGGTTGACTTTATCAAGAGAAACAAGATGTTTTTGGTAGTGAACATCGGCGTCATCGGTGTCTATTTCAGCAATCAGATTCTCAATAACTATATGATTCAGGTCGTATCCGACGTAGGAGGCGACAGCGAAGATATGGGAAGGATCCTCTCCCTGATGGCCTTCCTGGAAATACCGGTCATGTTCTGCTTTGACAACCTGCGTAAACGCTTCACCTGTCAACTGATGCTGAAAGTATCAGCCGTAGGTTTTGTCGTCAAAATTGCCATGTGTTATATTGCTACTACCGTGACTATGGTATATATTGCACAGCTGTTCCAACTGATTTCTTTCGGCCTGTTTCTGCCTGCTATGGTACATTTCATCGACGAGATGATGAGCAAAGGAGAAGCCGTCAAAGGGCAGGCGCTGTTCACCATGATGGTCACTGTGACTACGATGATTTCCAGTCTCTTCGGCGGCATCATTCTGGATATCAGCGGTGCAAAGATGCTGACCTTGGTTGCAACCGTCGTCACAACCATCGGCGCTTTAATAATTATCGGATCAGTAGATCGGGTAAAAAAACAAGAGAACGAAAAGGGCAAAGGATTGAGCTAAGAGAATAACTGTCTCAACACGATGTAACACGGAGGGAAATTAAATTTTTCGGATTTCTGCTCCGTTTTTTGTTGTCTTTATACCAATGCGAAGAAAAAATTATTGACAAACAATAATTCTGTGGTATTCTTAAATTAACAATTATCGTAAAACAATAATTGATGTACAGGAGGTCACCATGAATCAGGATATTTTTACGTTTCCTTTCGGACAGATTGGAGAAGCCTTGCGCGCGTTATCACTGGCCAGTTCAGCGGGAAACATTGCGGCAATGATCATTTATCTGTTGATTTCTATTTTGCCAGTGCTTTATTTGGTTGATAGAGTTGCCAGACAGAAGAAGGAACCCGATGCTATCGATATTCTTCTGATTATGATGTCGGTGATGCTCTTTATCATGATGTACTTGATGGTGAATCCCGGTTATGTCAACAGCAATCTCTATGGTGCGATGCCTGGCAAAGGCGGGGCTCTTGCGATGACCTTCTGGTCTATGGTGGTCGGCTATGCAGTGCTGAAATGCATGAAGGCGTCAGTGGGCACTGATGAGAAGAAGCTGGCAAAGTATCTGAAGCTAATTTTGACTGCAGTTGCCGTAACCATCGTTGCCGAAATTGTTTTAGGTATCTTTACAGAGGTGGTACCAGCCGCAAGGGGCGTTCGGGAGGTGGATCAGCTTTTAAACAGCGACTACAATACAACGGTGTTTCTATGGATTAAATATTTTGCGGATAAGATACCCTCGGTTTTAAATATCTTCGTCATCGTCCACGCCATCAAAATGGTCGATCAGCTGCGGGCAGACAGGTACAGCCAGGAGACCATTTCTGCAGCGGAAAAATTGAGCCGGATTTGCCGTATCTCCGTCACCGTGATGATAATAACTTCCATCGCTGTAAATCTGTCTCAATTTCTGATCTGGACAAAAGTATACAAAGCGAATTATGTAGTCGATATTCCTCTCTTTTCCATCGCTATGTGTATCGCTGTCCTCCTTCTGTCAAAGTTCATTGCATCAGACAAGGCCTTAAAGGAAGATAACGATATGATAATCTAGGAGGCGGCGATGGCAATCAAAATCTATTTGGACGAGGTGCTGAAGAAGAATAACATGACTTCGAAGGAATTGTGTAAGCTGGTGGGCATTACGGAAGCCAATTTGTCCATCCTGCGCAGCGGTAAGGCCAAGGGTATTCGTTTTCACACCATAAACAGAGTCTGCTATTTCCTGCACTGTGATGTGGGAGATATTCTCAAATTTGACGGCGTATTGGAGGAAGAGGAAGATGAATAAAAAAGGATATTGGGCAGCCTTGAGTCTGGTTCTGATGATATCGCTGTTAACCGGCTGCAGGCTGGCAGATAAGGAAAAAGGGCAGACCAGCGAAGATCTATTGATTGGATTCTTTGTGACCTTGGATTATATAGGCAGCGAAGATGAGCATGGCCGAGAGAGAGGACCAATCTACGGTAAAGAGAAGGGCGACACGTATCAGTTTGAGGATCTAAAAGGGTATGGCATGTATTTCAAAATGTACGACGATGCGGTCAGCGGAGTCAGCGATGGAGAGATCAGGGAGCTCAAAATAACCGGCGGAGATCAGTTCAGCCTGGAGGGCACCTTGTATGTGGAAAGCGGGAAGAAGCACTCTATGTATGCAAACGCTGTCTATCAGACCTCCGATGGCAAGGTCTATCTGATGCCGGGGCAGACTGGCTGCAGTGCAGAATTTGACGAAGAAGGAGATGCATTGTACCAGGACATGAAATATGAGTCCAGTGAGGGCTTTAAGACCAAGCACGGTGAATTGAAAAAATTCAGCTATAAGATCAACATGAAGAGCGCACCCAATTTACAGAAAATCGTCATCAAGCAGTTTGACAAAGGGGACAATGTGATAAGCACAACGGCGATGAATGCGGATTCCATCAGAAAGCAGGTCAAGAAATTGAAAAACACCAGTTATATCATGGTTGAGTACTATACCAAAGGAAGGGTGGAACGGAAAATCTGCGAAGGTGATACGATCGAATACAGCCATACGAAAAAAGACGGCGTCATCATCATAAAAGATATTACAATTGTTTAAAATAGATACAAAACCCGCAATTGAGGAGTTTTGCCAAGAGGCAGGCTCCTTTTTTAACGCTTGTCGCAAACTATCGCGGAGACAGCCGCTGCGGCATGCTTGCATAGTAAATCTGACGTTCGGCAGATTTTTCTTTTATAAGAAACATCTCTGCTCGGACAGTCCCAACTAAGTCAAAAAGTGGTATACTAGTAACATGAATAAAAGTATGAAAAAGAATATAACACAATATGAAAAAATGACAGAAAGTCCTCTGACGCCGCTGATTGTCAGTCTGGCAGTGCCAACGACGATCACCATGCTGATCAGTAGTCTCTACAATTTGGCCGATACCTATTTTGTCAGCCAGCTGGGCGCCAGCGCCAGCGGCGCGACGGGCATCGTATTCACCCTCATGGCTGTCTTACAGGCCTTTGGCTTCATGTATGGACAGGGCGCGGGCAGCAACATCAGCAGAAAACTAGGTGCTAAGGATGTGGAAAGCGCAGGCCGCTTTGCATCCAGCAGTTTCTTTCTGGCAATAGGGACAGGGCTGTTGATCAGCTGTTTTGGACTGTTGTTTCTTGAGCCGCTGCTCCGCTTTTTGGGAAGTACGGAGACTATCTTACCTTATTCCAAAGCGTATGGCATGTGTATTCTCACGGCTGCGCCTCTCTACATTTCCAGTTATGTGATGAACAACATCCTCCGCTACGAAGGGCGGGCCGCCCTGGCGATGATTGGGCTTTTGACGGGGGCGCTGCTGAACATTGGATTGGACCCGCTGTTTATCTTTGTCTTCCATATGGGAATCATGGGTGCGGGCATCGCCACGGCTCTATCCCAGTGCATCAGCTTCAGCATTCTTCTGAGCATGTTTCTCAGAAAAAAGACCCAGAGTAAAATCTCTATTCATTGTGTTTCGAAGAGACGTGACGATTATCTTAACATCCTCAAAACCGGCTTTCCAAGTTTGGTACGTCAAAGTCTGAACAGTGTTTCCTCCATGCTGCTCAATAAACAGGCCGCCCTTTATGGCGACGTGGCAATTGCAGCTATGAGCATCGTGGGAAGATGCTGCATGACGATTTTCAGCATTGGCATCGGCATCGGTCAGGGATTTCAGCCGGTAGCAGGCTTTAACTACGGAGCTGGGAAGTACAGTCGTGTAAAAAAGAGCTGCAAGATTACTTTTGTCATCAGTTTTGCGGCCATCGCAGTCCTGTCTCTCAGTTGTATCGCTGCATCGGATTACATCATCAATCATTTCTGTGATGAAAAAGGGGTAGGCGCTATCGGCACTTTTTCCCTTCGAATGCAGTGTATGGCCATTATGCTGGCGCCAATTACCATGTCTGCCAACATGCTGTTTCAAAGTACGGGCCATGCGGCAAGAGCGACAGTTACGGCAGCAATGAGAAGCGGCATCTGCTTTATCCCTCTAATTCTGATTCTGCCGCAGTTTCTTGGACTGCGCGGCATTCAGATTGCACAGCCTTTGGCGGACCTCATCACCGCAATGATTTCCGTTCCCTTAATTATGGACTTCTTTAAACGTATGCCGAAGGAAGATTTAACATAAACTTAATGGAAAAGCGCTGAGGCATATGTCATGATAAGAGCAGGTACATGCGAGAGGTGCAGAGGGAGGAATAGACGATGAAAAAAACTTATGTTTTAGACACCAATGTGCTGATACAGGCACCGGATGCAATCTATAGATTTAAAGAAAACGACCTGGTAATCCCATTGATGGTCTTAGAAGAATTAGACGGACTCAAGAAAGCTGAGGGCGAAAAAGGTCTCAATGCCAGGGCTTCTATCAGAGAGCTGGAAAGCTTGAGACAGACAGGTGATCTTTTGACCGGAGTGCAGCTGAAGGACGGCGGCAGACTGCGCATTGAATCCAACTGTGTCAATGTGGAACTGCCGGAGGAACTGCCGGATTCAAAGGCAGATAATCGCATTCTCAGGGTTTGTAAAGCTCTTTGCGATAGCGGAGAGAATGTAATTTTGGTCACGAAGGATATAGTTTTGCGGGTAAAAGCCTCCATGATCGATATCCCCGCCGAGGATTTCGAAAGCGAACAAGTGGTCCGCGGTGAGCATCAGTATACCGGTCGAATTGAATGTTTTGCTCCGGAAGAAGAATTTCGCTATTTTTCGAAAAAAGGCATGGCAAAAGACGTCCTTTACCTGGTCGATGAAGAGGGGCAGAGGAGGCAGCCGGAACTATATGAGAATCAATTTGTCATCATCAAAGCAGATCAGTCGAGAAAGAAAACGCAGCTGGGCAGAATTGAAGGAAACAAAGTCGTTCCCCTGGAATTTAAGAAGGCAAAACCGTACGGCGTGGAGCCGAGAAGCGCAGGGCAGTATTTTCTGCAGGAAGCGTTGATGATGCCCAGTGAGAAAGCGCCGTTGGTCATCGTAAAAGGCATGGCTGGAACAGCTAAAACTTTTTATTCGCTGGCCGTAGGCCTTGAGAAGGCGCTGAACAGCACAGAAGAGGAATACCGAAGGATTTTGGTCAGCCGGCCCAACGCGCAGTTTGACGAGGAGATCGGCTTTCTGCCGGGTGATGAACAGGATAAGATTGCCCCGCTGCTGAGACCGATCCTCGACAATCTGGAACAGCTGATTGACTCTGATGAGGAGGAACGCTACAAAAATGAACTGGAGCTGAGCGGTAAGGTGGATGAAGTCTTTGACCGAGGCATTATACAGGCGGAAGCTTTGAACTTTATTCGAGGCCGCTCCATCGTAAAAACCTATTTAATCATTGACGAGGCCCAGAATACGACGCCGAATCAAATCAAGGGCATTATTACTCGCGCAGGCAGGGGCACGAAGATTATTTTGCTGGGCGACCCTTTCCAGATTGACAAACCGTTTCTTGACGAGAGAACCAACGGTCTCAGCTATGCGGCGGAACATATGAAAGGCAGCAAGTACTGCTGTCAGATTACCATGACCGCCGATGAATGTGAACGATCGGATTTAGCGACTGATGCCGCAGAAAGATTGTAATGGAAAAAGCAGTCCATCAGATGTTGATGGGCTGCTTTTGACTTCAGCCATTGTGTAAACATGAACTACAATGTACTCTACAGCACAAACCCTTTTACCATAGTATTCCTATATTTACATTTACTTATAGCTTTATTGCAGTAAAGAAATGAACGAATATTTTGAAAACGATTGACCTGTTGAGATTGAAATGATATAATATTAATATGTATTACATAAACATGTATTGCGGAATAATTCTAGTGCAATAAAATTAATTGGAGTGTTTATTGAGATAAGGGTGCGGCCAAAAGAAATTGACAGAGGTTGAACGTGTTCGGTTTGCAGGGGCAGCCTCGGACAATCAGTTCACTAAAAGTGCCAACAAGACAGGCGCATCGGGAACGTTTACTGCCTCGGATTCCTATGGTTTTTATATTAAAACTCTGCACAGTACGCATAAGTTCTCTTGTGAAGGCGGATCAGGAAGTTTTTATACCCAGATGTAGGGTATTGGCGGCTGAGCGTACCATGATTCAGCCGTCATTATATTGTGGAGGGGCCTATGAAAAAAACAATTGTAATCAGTATCCTATTATGTGCCATGAGCTTGTTCTTCTATTCCTGCAGCAAACCTGAAGCGCTCTCTGTAGAAATAGCGGAAACCTCGACAGATGCAGTGGTGCAGGGCGCTAATGATTCTCTAACGTTTTCGGCAGGAGAGACAGGCGTGCTGCGTATAAAAGACGGGAACCTCCTCTTTTTTGATTATAAATCGAGAAAAGATTATGTCATCTGCAGCAGAGCTAACTGCAGACATAACGACGACAGCTGCAGCGGCTGGTATGAAGGTTATCGTGGAGCCTTGGGTCTTGCAGAATATGGGGGGAAGCTGTATTGCTTTATCAACAATTCGGAGAAGAATGTATACGAGCTTGTTCAAATGAACCTGGATGGGAACCACCGGAAGGTTATTACAGAGATTGACCGGGGCGACGGTGCACCGGGAAAGTGGGAGGCGGATCTGAATCTGTCGCCTACATATTATGCGGGGCATAAAGTGATTACGATCTTAAACTGGCATTATAACCCGGCAGACAGCGATGAAGAGGACATACAGACTCAGCAGTGTATCGCAGTAGACCTGCAGTCGGGAGAAATCACGGAGGTCACGCCGAGACAGAAGGAACCAGTGCAGTGTATCATTGAGGCAGTCTCAAAAAATCACAGTGCCATTGAAGTTTCCGGGTATCAGGAGCAGCCTTTGACACAAAGAGAATTCTACGAGCAGTATGAACAGGGCGCTTTTGCAAAAAATGACCGGATTATGAAAGCTAAAGATCCTTATGAAGGCTATCAGGACTGGTATTTTGATGAAACGCCCCAGTGGTATCGGTACCTTCTCTTCGATCTAAAACAGGAAGATACCAGTATAATAAAGAAAGGTTTCCTGAAAAAAGTCAGAAACGAGGACGGTGAAGTAAGGGCCTTTGTACCGCCTTTTTATATCAGCGGTTTGTACGAAGACGATTTGATCACAGAAGAAATTGAAGAAGAAATGATTGAAGACGAAGGATATCTTGGTTTTGTAAAGAACCGGGTTTATCGGTGGGATTTGAAAAAGGATCAAAAAGAACTGTTGCTTGACCTGGAGAACGGCTATGTTTTCGATGCAGGCGGGGTAGATGTCAGCAGCATCATAGAAGGAGACACGCTGCTTTTCTTGAAGAGAAAACCAAACGGCAAAGCTGACTATTACAGGTATTCTCTGAAAACGGGAAAGGAGGAGCTGCTGTATGAGGCGGAGCGAAATGTCCCGTACCGAATCGTAGGGGAAACGAAGCGTTCTTTTCTCTATTATACCGCAGACGACACAAAGAAGTCCATGTATATGATGGACAAGGAGGACTATTATAAAGGGGATTTTGAAGGTTCCGTCAGATTGAAGGAACTGGATGAGTATTTTTAGGAGATACCATGAAACTTGAAGTGAAAGAGCTGTGTAAGAATTATGGCAGAAAAGAGGCGCTGAAAAGCGTCTCATTTTCCCTTACGCCGGGAATCTATGGACTTTTGGGACCCAATGGCGCCGGAAAATCGACGCTGATCAGCATACTGACAGGAAATTTAAAAGCGGACAGCGGCAAGGTCTGCCTTGATGGCGAAGATGTCAATAAGATGGGGGAAGCTTATCGAAAAATACTGGGATATATGCCTCAGCAGCAGGCTTTATACCCGGCCTTCAGAGTTGGAGCATTCTTGGACTATATGGCAGCTTTGAAAGGAATGGAAAAGAAGGAAGCCAGAGCGCAGATTCCAGCCATATTAGAAATGGTGGAGCTTTCAGAATATGCCGGAAGTAAAATCAAAACCCTTTCCGGCGGTATGAAACAGCGGCTTTTGATCGCGCAGGCGATTCTAAATAATCCTGACATCATCGTTTTAGATGAGCCGACGGCGGGACTGGACCCAAAGCAGAGAATCGCGGTCCGTAATCTGATTTCGCGTATTGCCGTCAATAAGATTGTTCTGATCGCTACCCATGTAGTTTCAGATGTGGAATTTATTGCAAAGGAGCTTATCCTCATGGGGGAAGGGAAGGTCCTCCGAAAAGCACGCAAGGATGAGATTCTAAACCACATGCGCTCACTGGTATATGAGACGGAACTGACGGAAGAGCAGTACGGCGGCCTGCCGTCTGCCTGGTGCATTGCGGGGATTTCCCAGCTGGAGGAAAAGCTGTTTGTCAGGATTATCACAGAAAATCCTGATCCCGTGTGGAATTGCAAAGAAGTCAGACCGTCTCTGGAAGATGTATACCTATATTATTTCGGAGGGCTTTAATTGTGGCAAATTTGATAACAGGTGAATGGAAGAAACTCTTTCAGTGGAAGTTTCTCTTGATATTGCTCCCGCTGGTGTTTCTTCTAAACGGCGTGTTGCTGTCTAATCAGATTACAAGAGATTTCGATGAAAATCAAAATATAGACAGATGGATAATAAACGAGGCTGAACCGGTTTCTTACGAAGACTTTCTGCAGGGTGTTGATGAGCAGTCGGAAAAAATGCAGGATGCGGCCGTCTTTAATGGAAGCTATTTTAACAGGGAAAGTCTTGAAAAAACGAGAAGTGTATACAGCCGTCTTCACGGTATACGGCCGGAAACGGATTATCCGACGGGAATGCGGTACGTGGCGGACTATCACATGACAGATTTCTTCCTGTTTCTTACTGTCATTGCGTTACTGATTCGGCTGATGCTGCAGGAACGGGCAGAAGGCTTGCTTCATTTAATAAAGCCGACAAAAAATGGCAGGGGGCGGTTGATCGGGGCCAAGTATCTGACATTAGTTACTGTGGTGTTTTTGCTTGTTGTCTTATTTTATGGAACCAATTATCTTGTGGCAGGCGCCATGGATCTGTTGGGAAGGGGAGATGCTGCCATCCAGTCATTGGACGGATATATGGCAAGCCCTTTCGCAATCAGCATCAATACATATTTTTATCTGTTTCTTCTCTGTAAGTGGATAGCTGTGACGGCTGTAAGCAGTGTGTTTTTTCTTTTCTGTATCTGCTGCCGCAATCAGGTCTATTCGATACTGTGCATTGTGACAGCTTTTACCGGTGAGCTGCTGCTATGGCTGAGCATAGAGGATTATTCCTGGCTCAGTCCGATTCGCCAGTTGAATCTGGCTGCTATCATGGATACTTCACATTATTTTAATGACTACATCAATTTTAATTTTTTCGGAATCCCGATCTCTTCCGTAACTGCGGGCCTTCTGACAGTGGTTACTGCAGTCGTGGTCTCACTGCTGCTGTCAGTAAGGCTGTTCTCGTCAGAAGCTTCCGTTGAAGCAAAGAAAAACCAGTGGCTCCATCCTTTTAATAGGAAAAAAACTACGACCAAACTTTCTGCCAGCCTGCTTCAGGGGGAGTGTAAAAAGCTATTCCTGATGCAGCGGGGATTGTTTCTTCTGGCGCTGCTTCTTGTGATACAGGTAATCTCTTATTGGGATAGTCCATTTTTTACGGACAAAGAGGAGGCATATTATCAGAAGTATTCACAGATTCTCGAGGGAGAGCTATCAGAGGAGAAGGCTGAATGGATAAAAACGGAAGAAGAGCGATTTGAAGCTTTGTCAGTGAAGCTTGAGGAACAGTACCAGCGCCATGAGCAGGGAGAAATCAGCTCTGCCGTCTTGGAATATTATGTTTCCGAACTGACACCGGAACAAGCCGAATTGAATGGCTTTAAAAGAGCGAAAGAACAATATCAATATCTGCAGGAACAGTTTGTAAAGGATGAGAACGTTGCTTATGTATATCAAACAGGATGGAACCAGCTTTTGGGGCCGGAAGGAAGGCAGGCAGAAGTGCTTGATTTTGCAAAACTGTTCTTGATACTCCTGCTTGCGTTATCAACTCTGGGGACCATTGAAAAGACGTCTTCTGTAGAACTGCTGATTCGGCCCTCTGCAAAGGGAAGCAACGCCGTGAACCGTGTAAAATTCAAGTTGTGCACGGCGTATGCTTTCGCTGCGGCGGCAATTGTATTTGTATGGAGACCGCTGCAAATTGCAGATTATTATTCGTTGTCTGGAATTAATTACAGCTTGCGGAGTCTGATGATCTTTTCGCAGACTAAATGGCCGGTATCCGTAGGGCTGTATTTAGGTGTCATTTATTTGTTAAAAGCAGCGTCGGCTGTCTTTGCCGGACAACTTATTTTCTGCCTGTCTCGGAAATGCAGGCAGGAGAGTACGGTCTTTTTTTTGGGAGGTATCATCTTTCTGATTCCTTCCGCAGCAGTATGGTTTTATTGTGGCTTGTGATTCTGGATATTACAGCGTTTTGACCATGTCATACCAGACTGCGCCGCCGTGGACGGAGGCGGATATTCCCTGTTTCTCAAAGCCGAACCTGGCATAATAGTGAATCAAGTGCTCCTTGCATGTCAAAGCCATGGAGGTCATGTCTAACTGCCTGGCAGTTTCTACGGCAGCATTGAGCATTTGTTCGGCGACACCCTGCTTTTGCCAGGCGGCGGCTGTCATGACAGATAGCACCGCGCACACTGTTCCCATGGGTACCTTTTCCATTTCAAAGATGTCATCGTCGATGACGGGCGTCGCCATGGGAATCATACAGACGACACCTACAATCTCTCCTTCTGCTTCACCGACGATAAAGTAGTCGGGATAATTGGCAAGCCTCCAGGTATACTTCTCTTTTGAAGCAGCTTCTTCCGGCGGAAAACATTCTGCTTCAATTGCTGAAATTTTGTCCAGGTCAGTGATTTGCGCTTTTCTGATTTTCAATTCCATAATTAATACCCCGCACTTTCTTCGATTAAGATGACTTCCATTTCAGATGACATCATTTTCTTGTAGTGAATAACCATCGCATTGCAAATTCTTTCCTCGCTATTGCAGTCGTAGCAGCGGTTTCCTTTGACTGCGCAAGGGGTCTTGCAGTCCAGCCTTTTCCCATTGAGAGGTGCGGCTACATTACGGGCGCGGTCGATGGCCTGATGGAGGTTTTCGACGATTTTGTTGGTGCCCGCGATGAAGTAAACCTTTTCGTGACCGTAAAGGGTAGAGGCCAGACGGTTGCCTGCACCGTCGATATTGACCATTTCGCCGTCCTCACTGATGGCATTGACCGATGAAAGATAGATGGCAGTGTCCATCGCTTTTTTTCGTGTGTCTTCTGCCGTCAAACCATCGGCAGGATGCCAGTGCCAATAGACTTCGTTGTGGGTCGACAGGGTTTGGAAAGAACCCATTTCTTCTATGGTCATAGAACCGCCGAGGCCGACGGTAGTGCTGTCGATCTGCTGGTTGAGATAGCGATCAGCCTCTTCCAGTGTTTGAAAGACCGAGACTTTGTAGCCGTTCTTTTCCAGAGACTGCGTTGTTTTTGTGAGATTCATCGATTCTTACCTCCTTGGATATATAGCAGTTATATATTGTCTAAGTATACCATAAACCAAGGCCTGGTTGCAATTGAATGCTGCCTATAAGAAAAGATGTCCCACGATGGACGCCAGTGCAACGATGCAAACCACACGTTCAATCCAAATAATAAAAAGTTTTCCTAGCGAGACATCGATATTGCTTGGCAGGATGCAGGGAATTGTACCTGTAAAAAAGACAATTTCGCCAATTGCAAGCACGCCTACGACAAAGCGGGATACGATGGAAGCTGCACTGGAAGCAACGACCATGGAAGTGACCGGTTCTGCTACAGTGATTGCGGCAGCTTGGGCGACTGCCATCTCGTCAGGAATCATGGTCAGCTTGGTCAATGGATAAAACAACCAGGCGATGTAGTCGAAGACATCAGTAAAATTGACCAAAAGCAAGGTGATGGTACCCAAAGACATCATCAAAGGCAGCAGATTCATTATGGCGATCATACCGCCTTTGAAGTTGCCCCATAGACTGGCAAATAAATTCGGAGCGTTCTGTGCCTGGATCAATCCTGCCTGCCAAGCCTGCTTCAGCAGGCTGCCCTTTTCGTGGGCTTCTTCTACGTATTCGGCATTTTCCCAGCAGGTTTCCGGCACTTTGCAGAGAGGCCAGAGACGCACAGTGATAGCTGTCGTCAAGAAGGTGATGATCAAAGCAGACCAGAAGAAGAGACCCCAATGGGGCATCAGTCCCAGCAGATTGGCGGCGATAACCAGGAACGGCATGGACACCGTAGCAAACCCGGTTACAAGGATTGCCGCTTCTTTGTGTGTGAATTTTCCTTCACGATAGAGGTTATCCGTAGCTACGATACCTACGGAAAAGCTGCCAATAAAGGAAGCTACAGCAATGATTGCCGCCCGACCTGGCAGCTTCCACAGCGGTCGCATAATGGGTCTGACCAAGACGCCAAAGAAGTCGAGAATTCCGTAGTCTGTGATAAAAGTCAGAAGCAGGCAGCCGATCGGTACGGTCAGAGCGCCAGGTATGATTACCTTTGGAAACAGCATCTCAAAGACTGCTGTATTGACTGCTTCTGAACATAAGGAAAATGCTCCTGCGACAGCACACAAGACACCGATAAATTTTAACAGGGTAAAGATCACATCCATAGCAGATCTGTTCCAGGTTTTGTTGATAAAGGGCAGGATCGCGCCGGCGATGATGATCGCTAGGGAGATAGCCAGGGCTGCTGTGGGCAGGTTGGTGGAAATCGAAGTAACCAACTGATCGATTAAAATTGAACTTCGGCCGTTTACTGTGACAGGGACGAAAAATAGAATCAGACCTGCACCACTTCCGATGAAAAACTTAAGTATATTTTGATATTTACTTTCCATTATGTGCTCCTTTCTATTGGGATACTCCGAAGAGTGTTATCCCAGATAGACGCCTTGCTTCTTCAACTGCGTCTGTACCTTTTTTATGTCTACATCTCTTACTTTCACATCATCTGCAGCAGCAACAGCAGCGGCGACTCCGGCGGCCTGTCCATATGCAAAGCAGTGTGTAACCAAGTTCGTCATGCTGTTGACTGTCAGTTCCGAAGAGAAGCATCTTCCGGCGACTAAAAGTCCGTCTACTGTTATTGGAACTAGTACGCCGTATGGGATTTTTGAAGGAACCTGGGGCATAGCGGGATTGACGGTAGAGGGAATCACGGCGATGTGATTGTCACACTCCTTTTGGCCGTACAGATCCTCCATTTCCAGATGATGAAGACCAAGAATCCGGCGGCTGCCTCTGGTTCCCAGTTGTGGCGCGGTGTCGTAAAGCCAGATATTTTCTAATCCGGGAATTTTGTTTGTGCGGATATAGTCCATGACATCGACAATGGTTCTTCTTACTAAAGTTTCAACGGCAGTGATATCTTTTACTTTGATACTGCTGTAACCGAGAACCCAGTTATCTACCCAAACGACATCATTTCTCGATGTTGGGAATATTTTCAGGGCGTATCCTGCAATTTGCTGTAAATTCTCCTCATGCTTTTTTAACTGCTGCGGGTTTGTTGCTGCGTAATCGGCATAACATTCATAGTCTGCACCACCGAATCTGTATACCAGAGCCAGTGAAGCCGTTCGGCTGACATCGTGAAGAATGTCTGTGTCTCTTGAAGCTGCCTGCATGCTTGACAAATCAATTTCGAACTCAGCGCCTGCGGATGCGAAGATGTCTCCATCGCCGCTGCAGTCGATCACCGTTTTCGCCATGACTGCCTTACGGCCTTCCTTGCTCTCAAAGCATACCCCTCTAACCGTACCGGCATCCGTGATCGCTCTGCAGCAGAGACTGTGGAGGTATAAATTGACGCCGGCTTCTTCTATCATTTGAGAGAGAACGATTTTCATCAGATCGGGGTCTACATATCCTCCATAACATACCTCATTATTCCAAGTCATGTTGAAATATTTTTTCCATTTTTCCATGTGGGATGAATCTGTAGAACCGGTAATGGATTTGTCAGGTCCGCAGACGCCTCCAAGGGCTGTAAGACGTTCCATGATTTCCAGCATGATACCGCGAATCATAATGGTTTTTCCTGCACTCATGGATGGGATTAAGATCACTTCTCCTCCGGTAGGCATTCCGCCCAGTTGTCCATATCTCTCCAAAAGCACAGTCTTGGCACCGGCCCGGGCGGCGGCAATGGCAGCAGCACTTCCAGCTGACCCGCCGCCTACGACTAGTACATCGGCCTCCTCCAAGATTTCAATATTTCGTTCTTCTTCTAAATAATACTTTTCCATAAAAAATTCCTCCTTGATTTCTTTCCTAATTTAAAATATAAAGCAAAGTGGTGATAATGGGAAATACTAAAAAAATCATATAATTATAACTTTTTAGTTATTTTAATTGAAGGACTGACCCGGTTATGTTATGATGACCTCAGAGGTGAACTTTATGAACGAAAAAGATTATGTGTATTTTCGAGAAGTGGCAAAATGTCTCAATTACACAAAAGCAGCTGAAAACCTGTATATTTCTCAGCCGGCCTTGACAAAGAGAATTGGAGATATCGAAAGAAAACTGGGAATTACATTATTCTATCGCACGAAACATAGTGTGACGCTTACACCGGCTGGAAGAATTTTGCTGGATGGATATCCAAAGATTACCACCAGCTTTCAAAACCTGATGGACAAAGCAAAGCTGGCAAATGAAGGGAAAATCGGAACAATTAGAATCGGTCTGCAGGAAGGCCAGAATTTGGACGAAGATTTAGTGTACGAGTTGAAACGATTCAAGGAAAAATATCCGAATATTGAAGTGATGATCGCTTGTCATCCATATAACCAATTGCTGAAAATGCTGGAGACTGGCGAAATTGATTTTGGCTTTTCCCTATACTTTGATGCTGCTGACTACAACGCGTTAGAGGTCAAGGTGATAAAAGAAATGGAAAGTTACATCGTTGTTTCCGCTGATAATGAGATGTGTGCTTCTGATCAGATGGATTTTGAAGAACTGAACAATCATACGCTGCTGATTGTTGGCAGCGGCGTGGTTTCCTCTGGAGCATGGTTTGTAAAAAAACAATGCAGAGAGAATCACATTAATCCCGCGAAAATCAAATTGATTGACCGTTATTCCACTCTGCATTTGCTGCTGGTTTTGAACGAGGGCTTTGCTTTCATGAATCAGAACACTTGGTTTACGGATTCTAAGCTGCGATTTTTCCCGATGCCGAAAGGAAATACTGTGACACGGGTTGCTTCTTGGCGAGGAAATAATGATAATCCAGTGTTATCGATACTCCTCGAGGAAATACATCTCTTTGGCAAATGATTACGACAATTTTGTCAGCAGGCATCGTCTGGAAAAGGATCCGTTTCATTGTCAGTCAGAAAACGCCTGTGATATTTTAGTTTCGCGTATTTGAGCACTTTCTGCAGATAAATGGTGTTATAGGCGCCGCCCACTGCGCCAACAATGGGAATCCCCTGCAGGAATTTGAGATAAAGCAGCTCCTTGGACATGGTTGCAGAAGTGATTTTGATCTGTCGGCCTTGATCATAATCTTGAGGCCAGGCGGACTGTTCAATGAATTCGTTGAGCTGCTGGTCTCCTTGCGCCAGATCATCACCGTAAGATAAAGCTGTCTCAATCATTTTGAGTATGAAATATTTCTCTTCTGGGGTATCATAGCTGTATCCAAAATTCAGCGCGACTTCGTAGACGCTCTTGAGAAGGACGCCGACAAATACAGGGATATCGGGAAGTCCGATGCCCAAGGCTCCTAGGCCTACCCCCTCAACGCTGGAAAGCAGCAGATTTTTTGTGTTAGCCGTATCGGTTTTCCTGGAAAACTTTCGCAGTGATTTCTTGTCCTCTTTCAATTCCACCGCATAAGAATTGATCTTGAACTGTCTCTCCAGTTCTTCTTTTTTGTATGTTTTTTCTAGCACGCCCGTGCCCTTTTCGAAGATCGTTTCAAAAGCTTTTGCAAAGGCGGCATCGAGGGTGCCCTGTAATTTTTCGGGAACCTTGTCTTCAAGAATTTGGTTTAACTTGCTGTCCTTTTTGCGTGTTCCTTTCTCAAGAAAGATCTTTTCTTGTTTGAGCAGCCTGCTCCATTCCTTCTCCCTCGGTGTGATTTTCACTAGTATAAACCCCCTTTTTGTGATAAGATATCATATGCATTCCCTGCGGAATAGAGAAGTATGATGAATACGTTCATTTTACCATTATATTAATCAGAAAGTGAGGAGTTTACATGAAATTTACGATGTATCACAGCTGTATTACAGTTTTAAATTTAGAAAAATCCATAGAGTTTTACGAGAAGGCCCTTGGGCTTTCGGAGATCAGGCGTATGGAAGGCGACGACTACAAAATTGTGTTCTTGGGAACGGTAGGAAATCCGTGTCAGTTAGAGCTGACCTGGTATGCGGACAGAAAAGAGCCTTATGATCTGGGGGACAATGAAATTCATGTCGGCTTCCGAGTAGATGACTTCGAGGCTGCCAAGAAGCATCACGAAGAGATGGGATGTATCTGCTTTGACAACTCCAATCTTGGAGTCTACTTTATTGAAGATCCGGACGGATATTGGATGGAGATCATTCCTACCAGATAGAAAACGATAGAATGTGATGACCCCGCTGAACACCAGTTAAACTGGAAGGTCGGCGGGGTTTTATATTGGATAAAAGCAGGGCCTTGGCGCCCACCGTTACGCAGAATCGGCAAAAAACGCCATTTCTGTTACGCAGGCCCGGTCTGGAACCGAGCGGATGCGTAATCGAGCCGAGCCTTGGCGCCCGCAGTTACGCAGAATCGGCGAAAAACACTGTTTCTGTTAAGCAGATCCGGTCTGGAACCCGGCAGATGCGTAATCGAGCCGAGCTTTCGCGTCCGCAGTTACGCAGAATCGGCAAAAAACACTGTTTCTGTTATGCAGGTCCTGTCTGAACCCCAGCCGATGCGTAACTGGGCCGAGCCTTGGCGCCCGCCGTTACGCAGAATCGGCGAAAAACGCCATTTCTGTTACGCAGGCCCGATTTGGAACCTAGCCGATGCGTAACCGAGCCGAGCCTTGGCGTCCGCCGTTACGCAGAATCGGCGAAAAACACTGTTTCTGTTAAGCAGACCCGGTCTGAACCCCAGCCGATGCGTAACCGACTCGAGCTCTGGACGCCTGCAGGCGAAAAAATCAAAAAAACCTATTGACAAACTGTTATATCTGTATATACTGTATATATACAGTGAAACGACAAAGGAGGCCAAACTTTGGATATCATTATCAGTAATTCTAGCAGTCAGCCGATCTATGAACAGATCTGCACACAGATCAAGAATCAGATTATTTCAGAAAAGTTGGCAGAAGGGGACGCTCTTCCGTCAATCAGATCACTGGCAAAGGACTTGAAAATCAGTGTCATTACGACGAAGCGTGCCTATGACGAACTTGAGCAAGAGGGGTTCATATATACAGTCGCTGGAAAGGGATGCTTTGTAGCAGAAAGAAACGTGGAACTCATCAGAGAGGGGAATCTCAAGAAAATCGAGCTTCTGATGGAAGAGATTTTAACGCTGGGAGCGTCATGTAACTTGAGCAGTGATGAACTGATTGAGATGTTTCGATTGATGTCTGCGGGCAACGCGTAGTCAATTGAGCAAGGGCTCTCACAGCATAAAGTCTGCCATACCGCACCTTTCACTTGCGGGACAGACCATCATATGGAGGAATAGTAATGGGATACGAAAATGCGATAGAACTAAAAAATGTGACAAAAGAGTTTAAAGGTTTTAAATTGGACAATATCAGTTTTGATTTGCCGAAAGGCTGTATTTTGGGGCTGGTAGGAGAAAACGGAGCTGGGAAAAGCACAACGATTAACTTGATTATGAACTCCTTGAAGAAAGATAGCGGAGAGATTTCCGTCATGGGAGTTGATAACGCTTCCGGAGATTTTGCAGAACTGAAAGAGGATATCGGGGTAGTCCTGGATGAAGCTTATTTTCCTATGGTCATCAACGCTGAAGTAGTCAACAAGATGATGAAAGCGACCTATACCAGATGGGATGAAGAAGTGTTCTTTGGCTATATACACAGGTTTGATCTTCCGCAGAAAAAACCGTTTAAGGAGTTTTCCAGGGGGATGAAGATGAAGCTTGCGATCGCAGTGGCACTGTCTCACGATCCGAAGCTTTTGGTCCTGGATGAGGCGACCAGCGGACTGGATCCCATCGTGAGAGATGAAATCCTTGAAATCTTTTACGATTTTACGAGAGATCCAGAACATTCCGTTCTGATTTCCTCACATATTCTCAGCGATTTAGAGAAACTCTGTGATTATGTGGCATTTATTCATAAAGGAAAGCTGTTGTTCTGTGAGGGAAAAGACGAATTGCTGGAGAAATACGGTGTCATCAGGTGTTCCAGAAGCCAGCTGGCAGATATTCCGTCGGGAGCGGTCAAAGGCAAGCGAATTAGTGACTATGGCGCTGAGTGCCTGGTCGAAAGAAACCTGGTTTCAAACGCCTTTGACATTGAAAAGGCAAGCGTTGAAGACATAATTTTATATATGGTGAAAGGGGATAAATAAAATGAGAGGACTTGTATTAAAAGATTCCTATGTATTGCTGAAGCAGATGAAGTTGTTTGGCGTATTGATGCTGGCTATGGCGGTGATACCGAACACCTTTACACGGGGGTTTGCAATCATGTATGCGTCAATGCTGCCAATCACGGCTATAGCCTTTGATGAGCAGGCGAAATGGGATTATTACGCAAATATGATGCCGTACAAAAAAAGGGATATGGCTTTGTCTAAATACGTCATCGGCATGGTGTTCACTTTGGTGGTCTGTGTGGTTGAAGTGCTGGCCATTATCGTGACGGCGGCTGTCAAAAATCAATCGTCTGTGCTCATGCAGGAGGAACTGATGATTGTGCCTCTTGTAGCCGCTGCAGCCATGATCCTCATGTCTGTCAATCTTCCCATTATCATGAAAATGGGTGCAGAGCGGGGACGGATGGTGTATATCCTGCTTACTGTCTTTGTTGCAGTAGCCGTGGTAGGCACCGTAGAAGTTGACAGCCCCCTTTGGCAGATGGACGAGAATCTGCTCATGATAGGGCTTGTGGCGATTGCCATTGCAGCGCTATTGATATCCATGGCGATTTCTGTCAAATTATACAACAACAAACGCTACTAGTCCCATCTTCCGTTATCAAAGACCCTCCGGGGTCTTTTTGTAATTCTTAAAAATTCTTAATTCTCACGATATCTATATATTTTTTCAGTGATACGGTATAAAATGTATGTGCAAAAGGGAACAGAAAGGACATTTTTATGGAACAGAACAGAATTTTAATTGTTGATGATGACCCCAATATCAGAGAGGTCTTGTCAGTTTTGCTCGGAAGTGAAGGCTATTCTGTGGACCAGGCGGAAGATGGAGAAGAGGCCCTTAAGAAAGTAGATAAAGACAAAAATATAGACTTAGTAATATTGGATATTATGATGCCTGGGATGTCAGGCGTAGAAGTCTGCGCATACATCAGAAAGAAGTCTCCCGTTCCGGTGCTTTTCCTAACGGCAAAGTCACAGGATCAGGACAAGGTAGAAGCCTATACCGAAGGCGGCGATGACTATCTGGTAAAGCCTTTTTCGCAGACGGAGCTGTTGATGAAGGTCAAATCTTTGCTGCGCCGCTATAAAGAATATCAGGGGAAATCGGCGCCAAAGGCCAGGCCGACCATCGGCGGCAACATTTCCGTCGATACAAAGACCAGATCTGCCCTGAAGGGCGATCGGAAGATCGCTTTGACAGATAAAGAATTTGACATTCTGCAGTTCTTTATGGAACACAAGGGGGAGATTGTGGAGAACAAGGATCTTTACGAGGGTGTCTGGGGAGAGAAGTATCTCCCTTCCGCTGGAAACACCATCATGGTACATGTGCTGAACCTGAGAAAGAAACTGGAAGAAGACGTGAACAATCCGAAGATTATCAAAACCGTATGGGGAAAGGGGTATAAGGTTGAATAGAAAAAGACGATTTATTTCTCTCAATCTCAAGATGACGGTAGCGATTTTGGCCGGCATCGTATTGGCATTCTGTATGTATCTCTTCTGCACGTGGTTTGAAACGCATATTACCAATACTTATTATACCAGCGATAAGGCGGTAGAAAAAAACGTGGGGGCTGTTTATGACAGCCTGGAAAGCTACATCAAAAAATACAACGTCGAAGCCACGGACCGAGACGCTCTGACCAATTGGCTGAACGAACAGAAGTATACTTACTTCTTTATATACAATGACGAAACCAATGTATTTGAGAAAGGCTGGTGGGGCAGTTCCAATTCAGATAATCAGAATGATCCCCTGGCAAATGAAGACGCACCGATAAATAATGACTTAAGCAGCAGCGATATCAAAGGCGACATGGTGACAGAGGATACATTTCTGACAGATGCCAAAAACCGAATTATTGAGTTTGCAGACGGCAGATATTACGTCTTTATAGATGTGTATAAGGAACAGCATTTTCATGAGATTATGGTTCTGGTGACCGTGGTGCTCTGTTTTCTCACTTTATTGGCAACAATTCTGATCTACAACAAGAGGACGTTGAACCGTATCATTACATTAGCATCTGAAGTACAGCAGGTCAGTGATGGAAAGCTGGACTACGAAATTCACTCCTTCCACAATGATGAAATTGGCACGTTGTCTACTAGTGTGGATAATATGAGAAACTCCATCATTCAAAAACATCAGAACGAAAAAGAGGCCTGGGAGGCAAACACACAGCTGATTACAGCGATGTCCCACGATATCAGGACGCCTCTCACATCCATGATCGGCTACCTTGATATCATCGAAGGAAAGAAATACAAATCACAGGAGGAACTGGACAAATATATCGCTTCCTGCAGGGATAAGTCTTTTCAGTTGAAGGATCTATCGGATAAATTGTTTCAGTATTTTCTGGTCTTCGGCAATCAGGGCAGTGACAGAACCCTGGAGAGCTATGATGCCGGCATCCTGTTCCAGCAGCTGCTGGCAGAGCACTGCGCAGAGGCCATCAGTTATGATTACAAGGTGGACTTCCAATATACGATACCAGAGGAAGTCAATGTGATGACAGATATATCCGGCCTGCGGAGACTCTTCGACAATGTATTCTCTAACATTATGAAATACGGCGACAAAAGAGAAGACATTCGCGTGGAAGCCGCGCTCAACGGGACAATTGTCAAAATTGTCGTTGAAAATCATATTCTGGAGCAGGCGAAGAAGGTCGAGAGCACGCGCATCGGCTTGAAGACCTGTGAACGAATCTGCAGCGATTTGCAGGGAACATTCCGCTATACAGAGGAAGAGCATATCTTTACAGTAGAAATAACTTTTCCAATGGCGATAGAGACGACAAAGGACAACAAAGAAGAAGCAAAGGAAGCGAGGAGCAAGAATTAATGAAAAAAAGAGCAATTGTTTTTACATTGACTGCTGTTTTACTGCTGGCACTTACAGCCTGCGGAAATCAGAATGACTCTGTAAAATGTGTGAAAGCTGTGGAGACGGCTTTGGAAAAAGTAAAGTCAGCGGACATCGACACCACAGTTAACTATGACGAAGATGCTTATGGCGAAAATTTTGAGAGGCTGTATAATTTCTCCAAGGAGCAAGTGGACGACGGGGTAATCGCTTATGCATCCAGCGGAGGCAGTGCAGATGAAATTTCTGTCGTCCACGTAGCAGACAGCAGTGATGTAAACGGCATCAAAAAATATATGGAAGCCAGACTGGAGAAACGTCTGCAGGATTTTCAAAACTACAAGCCGGAGGAAGTATCAAAAATTGAAAACGGTAAAGTAGTGGTGCAGCAGCAATATGTGATTTTAGTTATTTCTAATAAAGCAGATGATATCATCAATGCGATGAGAGAGGTATTGCGTTAAAAGGGAGCAGAGTATGGAGAAGAAGAATAAGGTATTTATCATTGTATGCATTGCGATGCAAGTGACTTTGATTGTGGGGGTAGCCGTTTTGTTCGTACAGAACACGAAACTGGCAGATACCGTAAAGCAGTACGTAGCGTCAGCAGGAGATATTCACGACATCTACGATGACAGCAAAGTGGTTGAAGCTTATCAGTCCGGCAAGACAGACGGACTGAACGAACAGGAAAAATATGTTTTGGAGAAGGCGAAGGAGGTCATTAAGGAAAATATCAAAGACGGCATGTCAGATTACGAAAAAGAAAAAGCAATTTATGACTGGCAGGTAGCGTATGTGGCATATAATGATCAAAACTTGGCACCGATTTCTGCGGGCGACCAGTACAGTCACTTGCCTTATGGCGTTCTCAAATATCACCAGGCTATTTGCGTCGGAAATGCAACTACCTTTAAGTTGTTTATGGATCTGCTGGGGATTGAAAATCAGATTATTCACTCAACGGAAGAAGGGGAGCACGCCTGGAATCTGGTTAAGCTTGACGGGGATTGGTATCACAGCGATGTGACCTTCGACGGAGGAGCAAATGGAAAGCCTGCTTACACCAATTTTAATGTTCCGGACAGTGTAAAAGATGACGGCAGTTACCCTTGGAACCACGAGGTCATTCCGGCGGCAGACGGCACCAAGTATTGTTATCTCGCCAATGAAGCGAAAGAACTGAAAGACGTCTACGCCCTGCCAAAATACATAAAGCAGCAGCTGGATAAGGGGATAAAGACGATTACCTTTACATTAAAGAATTCTGCCGGCTACACCCAGAATGTGGCAGATTACATTACCTCAGCCTTTGCCAATGGTGATGGTGATCTATATACAAATCCAACGCTGCCTATCGGTTCTAAAAATGTCTACGTAATTACCGTGGATAGTTTTAACGACGAAGGCGAAGCAGACGCTGCCAGTCAGAAAATTATAAACAAACTGCAGGAGATTATCGATGGTCTTCAGTAGTACTGTATTTTTATTTACTTTTCTTCCAGCCGTATTATTCGTCTACTATCTATGCCCTGGAAGATGGCGCAATGCTTTTCTCTTGGCGGCAAGCCTGGCATTCTATGGCTGGGGGGAACCGCGATATATTATCGTCATGGTCCTATCCATTCTGTTCAATTATGGAAGCGGTCTGGTTATGGGTCATCTAAAAGGCGGGATTAGGCCGTCGCGGCTGACACTTGCTTTTTCAGTAGCTGGGAATCTTTTGATTCTCGGCTGCTTTAAATACGCAGATTTTTTTATCGAGAATATAAATGAACTCATCGGCTCATCTTTTGGGCTGCTGCAGCTTACACTGCCCATCGGAATCTCTTTTTACACTTTTCAGGCGATGTCCTATGTAATTGACGTCTATCGGGGTAAAGTGCGCCCGCAGCGCAATATATTGGATTTTGCAACCTATATCACCCTTTTTCCGCAGCTGATTGCCGGACCCATCGTCAGATATGTTACCGTTGAAGAGCAGCTGCGTTCTCGAAAGTACAGTTTGGAGCAGGGCGCTGAAGGGGTACGCAGATTTATCATCGGTCTGGGCAAAAAAGTGCTATTAGCCAATCAGGCTGGTTTGCTCTGGACGGAAATTTCATCTATGAACATGGAGCATTTGCCCGCTGTTACAGCTTGGCTGGGTGCGATTGCCTTTACTTTTCAGATTTACTTTGATTTTTCGGGCTACTCAGATATGGCCATCGGGTTGGGCAAGCTGCTGGGCTTTGAATTCTTAGAGAACTTCAACTACCCTTATATAGCAAAGAGTATTACAGAGTTTTGGCGCAGATGGCATATTTCCCTCAGCACCTGGTTTAAAGAGTACCTTTATATTCCTCTGGGGGGAAACAGAAAAGGTCTTGTCAGGCAATGTGTCAACATCATGATTGTGTGGGCGCTGACAGGCTTCTGGCACGGCGCCAGCTGGAACTTTCTCTGGTGGGGTATCTATTTTGGTCTGCTGTTGATTCTGGAAAAGGTTTTGCTGCTGAAATATCTGGCGAAACTTCCTGCTTGGATACAGCATCTTTACGCCCTTTTCCTCATCGTCTTGGGTTGGGTGATCTTTGCAGAAAGTTCAGGTTTGTCTTTTCTTACCTATCTCAGGGCCATGTTTGGCTCTATGGGTTTTGCAGATCAGAGATCGCTGTACTTTCTGATGACCGGCGGAGCCAGCCTCTGCATTATGGCCCTAGCTTCTACAGAGTTACCAAAGCGGATAGCCGGAAAAGGGCTGCAGAAGCTGTCCGGGAAACCGACGATTTACGTGGCGGCGAAGAATGTTTTTTTGCTGCTGATTCTTCTGCTGTCCACAGCTTTTCTCGTAAGCGATACCTATAACCCATTTCTTTACTTTAGATTTTAGGAGGTCACATGATGAAAAAAATAGATAATCTGACGACGATCATTTTGTTCGCTGTGTTCCTCCTTACCCTGGGAATTGGCGGCTGGATGCTGAGAGATCAGTCTTTTTCTGAAAATGAAAACCGATATCTGCAGCAGAAACCACAGATTTCGGCAGCGAGTATTTTGTCAGGAGAGTTTGAAGAGACATTCCAGAATTATCAAGACGATCAATTTCCCTTTCGGAATAGCTGGATTACTTTAAAGACCGCATCCAAGCTGGCTCTGTTCAGTAAAGATTTAAACGGTGTGTATTTGGGCAAAGACGGATATCTGATTGAAAAGATTTCTGAAGAAGATGCAGACAGGGAATTGTTCACGGCCAATTTGCAGACAATTAAGGAATTCTGCCAGAGACTGCCGGAGGGAATATCAAAATCCGTCATTTTAGTGCCGACGACGGCTGCCATCATGGACAGAAAATTGCCGACAGGCGCGAGACCTTTTGACGAAACCTCTTTTGCTGAGGAAGCGGCAGAGCAATTGAAAAATCTCAATTATGTCGACTTGTATGCCGCTTTTAAGGGAGAAAAAGGCAGTCAGATCTATTACAAGACCGACCACCACTGGACGACAGAAGGCGCTCGTTTGGCTTATGGTGCATGGAGGCGGAAGATGGGAAAATCAGACGCCTCATTAAAAGAACTGAAGAAAGAGGTGCTGTCCAGCGATTTCCAAGGAACGCTCTATTCAAAGGTGCTTTGGGACGACGGAACCAGAGACCAGGTCACTGCTTATATCGGTTCTGCACAGGAGAACTGGCATGTCATTGCCGATAATAAAGACATCGGAGGTATTTATCAGAAAAAGTATGTCAACGAAAAAGATAAGTATGCTGTATTTTTTGGCGGCAATTACGGCAGATTGGAAATAAAAACTGGCAAAAAGACTGGAAGAAATCTTCTAATTATCAAGGATTCTTTTGCCAACGCCTTCGCACCTTTTGCGGCGGAAGATTTTGATCAGGTCTGCATGGTGGATCTGCGGTATTTCAGTGGAAATTTAGAAGCATATCTGAAGGAGAATCATATTACGGATCTGCTGGTCTTGTACAGTATGTCGGATATGACGAAAGACAAAAATATTTCTGTGCTGCAAAATGGAGGGGATATTCTCTCCTAGTACTGACATAGTACGGATACACACCGATATACATTGGCAATAGAAAACTGCCCATCTTTGTATGAGGGCAGTTTTTCATTGCATTAAATTTGACTGGTGTAAGGTTTATCAAAGTTGATGACGACGAAGTAATTGTCGCCTTCTGTCTTGACAGCCTTTTGGAAAGCCTCGTGTATTTCTTTCAATGACAGCGTGCAGTTAGAAGCTACTACCGTATCAAAGATGACATTGGTATGGGTGGGGCCGGTGACGATCCGCAGATCGTGAATGTTGGATACGCCGTCGATTTGTGCAGCGACTTCACTGGTCAGCTGCACCATTTTTTTGACAACCGGGTCGTTGGTTCTGACAGGGTCCAGGTGTCCGGTAATTTCGATATGCAGCTTTTTAGCCATCTCTCTTTCTATATTGTCGATCATATCGTGGCTCTCCATCATATCGGCCTCCGCGTCGACTTCGATGTGGATGGATGCGAAAATTCTGCCGGGGCCGTAGTTGTGCACTACCAAATCGTGTATGCCCAGGACGCCGTCATAGGACAGAGCCATATCGCTGATGGCGTTCACCAGTTCAGGATCAGGCGCCTCACCCAGCAGCGGGCTCATAGTCTCTTTGACCAGGCCGATGCCGGACCAGATGATGAAGAGCGCTACCAGGCAGCCCATGTAGCCGTCGATCTGCAGCCCGGTCAGTTTGCCGACGATGATGCTGATCAGAACCACGGTGGTGGCGATTACGTCGTTTCTGCTGTCTGTACCAGTGGCTGTCAAAGTAAGGGAATTAATTCTCTTGCCGATATTAATATTGAACAGCGCCTGCCAAATTTTGATGGCGATTGCAAGCAGCAGTACGACGATAATGGACCAGCTGAATTCCAGCGGGGAAGGATGCATAATCTTGTCTGCAGAAGACTTGATCAGTTCAATACCCACGACCACGATGAGGACAGAAACGATCATACCTGAAATATATTCGATTCTGGCGTGACCGTAAGGATGCTCCTTGTCTTCAGGCAGGGAGGACAGCTTAAACCCTGCCAGGGTGATGATGGAAGAGGATGCGTCTGCCAGGTTGTTGATTCCATCGGCGATGATGGCAATACTGCCTGAGATGGCGCCTACGAGGATTTTGGCAGCACAGAGGATGACATTTGACAGAATGCCTACGACTCCCGCAAATTTTCCGTAGCGCTCCCGGACCTGTGGATCCTTTGTGTTCTCGTAGTCTTTGACAAATATCCTGCAAAGGAAATTATTCATTTCTCATTGCCTCTTCCATCGCTTTGATGAGTTGGTCCGGACATGAGGTGGATTTGAAGCCACATTTGATGCCAGAGAGCTTTGCCTTGATTTCTTCATATGTCTGACCTTCTACCAAAGCGCTGATGCCCTGCAGGTTTCCATTACAGCCACCGTGAAAAACGGCATTCTTAAGCACATTTCCGTCCATATCGACGTCGATATATACGGAACAAGTACCCTTTGTTTTATATCTGTAAGCCATGTTCACTATGTCTCCTTTCATTTATTCAAATAATACAAGTATAACACAAAAAACAAACAATATGAAAGGAAAAATCATTTGAATTCATTTCTTGTACGGTGTATAATGATTTATCGTTATTTAGGATACTGATTATGGAGGGGTCTAATGGGAGATAAAGAAATACCAAGAATAAGTGGGACCTTGCGAGCCAAATCACTGCAGATACCGGAAGTAATCTGGCAGGCGAAAGGCATCGTAGTCATGGGGCGCAGAATGAAATCCGTATTGTTTTCAACAGACATCGCAATTATTCGAAATTGCAACGCAGATGCAGTGCTGGCCGTTTACCCGTTTACACCGCAGCAAATTATTTCGCAATCGATAATCAACGCTTCGTCAATCCCCGTCTTAGTCGGCGTTGGCGGCGGTATGACCAACGGTTTTCGTTCCGCTTTGATTGCTAAGGACGCAGAAGCACAGGGGGCTTTTGGCGTTGTGGTGAACGCGCCGATGAGCAATGAGAACATCGCTTTGATCAGAAAGGTAATTGATATACCGATTATCGCCACGGTCATAAATGATAATGTAGACATTGATGCCAGACTTGAGGCGGGGGTTTCAATACTCAACGTTTCTGCAGCCTCAAAGACATCGCAGTTGGTGAGGGACATCAGAGCGGAATACCCAAAAGTACCGATCATCGCCACGGGAGGGCCGACTGACGAAACGATTCTGGAGACCATCCGCGCTGGAGCCAATACAATCAGCTATACGCCGCCTTCAACGGCAGAAATCTTTGGAGACGTGATGGACTCTTATCGTGAAGCTTCGGAGGGAGTAGAAAGTCCGCCGGAGGAGGATCAGCAGCTGATTAATATGTTGGAGCTGCTTTAGACCGTACATAACTATTTATGAACTTAGCGCTGCCCAATCATTGGGGGCGCTTTGCTATATAAAGGAGAAGATGATAAAAGCGTGTTCATATCATGCGGAATTGGTTATAAAGCTTGTCTTGACTGGCAGAGCAGGATTGGCTAAAATGATGAGTAGATAGGGAAAGTCAGCACGGTTCACCATGGGAGGGTTTACAATGAGAGAACGTTTTATAGAGGAGTTAAAAAAGGTAGATGTCGCAAAGCTGACCTCGGATATGATTAAAATCCCCAGCTATTCTTTTATGGAGAATCAAGAGCAGGAAATTGCACAATATATCTACGATGTTTTTCAGTTAGAAGGTATTGAAAGCGAGTTAGTGGAAATCAAACCAGGCAGATATAATGTATATGGCAGAATTGCAGGCGGCGGAAAGGGCAGATCTTTGATGCTCTCTGGTCACATCGACACAGTGCCTGCCTACGACATGGCGGATGCTTTCAGTGGGCGCATTGCAGAAGGTAAAATCTATGGAAGAGGAGCCTGCGATATGAAAGGTCCTGTGGCGGCGATGATGGCCGTTCTCATCGCTTTTCGGCGTGCAGGAATCACTCTGCCTGGCGATGTGGTCTTTGCCGGCCTTGCCGATGAAGAGGAGCAGGGCAGAGGCGTAGAATATCTGGTCAACAATGGCCCGATTTGTGAGGGCACTATCATGGGAGAACCGACGGATATGAAGATTGCCATCGGTCACAAGGGTTTGGAGTGGATTGACGTCAAGGTCAAAGGGCACAAGGTTCATGGAGGCGATAAGGAACACGGCATCAACGCCATCGAAATGGCCGCCCGTTTTATCAATAGAATCTATGAGGAATATGTACCGCTGCTGAACACGAGAGAATATCCGGTACTTGGAGTGCCGACGATTAATATCGGCCGCATCGAAGGGGGAGACCAGCCCAGCACTGTGGCAGGCGAGTGTCTGATTAAGCTGGACAGACGCTGTGTTCCAACCGAAACCATCTCGCAGGTTTACGAAGAACTGAATCTGCTTTGCCAGGCGCTGCATCAAGAGGATGCCAGGTTTGAGGCTGACGTGAACGACGTCTTTGCAGGCGAAAATTTGCTGCCCCACGTTCCTTTCTGTATCGACGAGGATGACCCGCTGGTTTTGTCTGTACAGTCAGCTATGGCTGAAACCCTCTGGAGCGGAGAAGTTACCGCTTTTCCTGCCTGGAGCGATGCCGGTGCAATCAGCAGTGTGACAGACAGCAAATGCATCGTCATGGGACCGGGAGATCTGGGTGTTGCCCACTCTATTCACGAGTATATCAAAATAGAAGATATCGAAAATGCGGCAAGAGTCTATGGTTTGACGGCTATCGGTTATTGCAGATAAAGCTTTAATTATGAGGGACCGTTAAAGTCTGACGGTCCCAATCCATAATCTGGATGAGTATAAAATCTTCCGTTTTGATCAATGCTATTCTACGGAAATAAAAAAATCCATTTTTGGACAAATTGTTGTTGACAATGTATGCATAAAATGGTAAGATATCAAATGTGCCAAAGAGCACAGAACTGAATAAGATGTGCACCAATAGCTCAGCTGGTAGAGCACCTGACTCTTAATCAGGGTGTCCAGGGTTCGAACCCCTGTTGGTGTACCATAGAAAAACAGATACCGTTTGGTATCTGTTTTTCTATGTCTATAATTAGGAACGGGGGTTCGAACCCGAAAGGGCGTGACTGCGAAGGGAGACAGTCTGGTGGACTGGCGAGTAAGGAGCGGTCCAACGTTCACTTCATTCACTCCTACGGTCACATCCGTTCCCTTCGCTGTCCGTTTTCGCATTGCGACTAAAGTCGCGCGAAAAAGGCAAGCTGACCGAAGGGGGAGGTGCGGGACGGCAGGCGTGCGGAGGCAAGACTGTGAAGCCCCTGTGGGTACAATAAAAAAATATGAACTTTAATACGACCATTATAAATAAGATTGCAGTTTTTTAATCAGTTGTCATGTGGTACAATATGAACAAGATTGTTTTCAGGAGGAAGCATGGTGTGAATAGAAAAGAACATAATCGAATGATGACGATCCGAACGATTGAAGACACGTTTATGCAGCTCTATAAGAAAAAAGGATTGGAAAAAATTACTATACACGAGTTGTGTGAAACTGCAGGCATATCCAGAACCAATTTATATAGGTATTATGATGACAAATACCAAATTTTACAGACTATTGAAGATAGGCTTCTTGAAAATATCGAAGAAATTAATAAATCAGATTATTTTATTAATCAGTTAGAAAATGATATTGAAAAGAAATTACCTTTGCTCTATAAAACAGTTTGTTATATTGATGAAAATAGAGACTATTTTGCAACTTTGCTCGGTAGAAATGGAGATCCGTCCTTTGTGTTTAAATGGAAATCTTGTATGAGAAAAAATTTGGAGAGTAAAACGGCAGAATCAAAAGTATTTGATTACGATTTGGATGTTGTGGTGGAGATCATGGTGTCATCCTTCATCGGTATATATACATTTTGGTTAATAGAAAAACCAGAATTGTCATGTGAGAGCATTACTAAAATCTGCGGGGATATCCTATATGGGAAAATTTACAAAATATAAATATTAAAAGGAAAAACGATAACACGAGTACGGCACATTATGTTACAAAAGATACGCCACTGTAACATAATGGGTCGTACTCTTTTTGTTTGTACTTTCATTTAATGAGGAAATGTATAAAATGAACTTAATAAAATTCAATCAGCAGAATTGAGAAAGGAGTATATCATGTCTAGATTTCCCACTATTACAAATGAATATTTACAAAGCAGAGAAAGATTTGAATTATCAGAGGAGGAGAAGAAAAGCCCATTAGCTGAAATTTTTAATCGTCCAATGCCAAAAATTGATCAGCGCAGATTGGACATTTTAAATGGAGGAATGGCAAATCCTCAGTTGGCACTTAAAATTGAGAACAGGAGCGATATGTTTCTGCCAGGCGATCAATCGATGGAAGAAGGATATTGCGTAATGGAAGATGGTTCAGGATTCGTTGCAAACAGACAATTCTTCCCAAATGCAACCCCGGAGATGTTTGATTGGTGGTTCAGCTGGCATTCGCTTGAGACAATCCGTTTGGCTATGTGGTTCCCTACGGAACATATGGAATGTATTTGTAAAGATCCTTATCCATTTACAGATGCAAGTGGTATATCATTGAAAACGCGTAATTGGAATAAAGAACATTTTCCAGTGGAAGGGTTTCATGGTGTACATGACAAAGGTGACGTGTGCATTAGATTTTTTTCTCCGGAGGAGTATGGCTTGGACATGTTAAAGGTAATGGTTTCGCCAGTAAAGGCACATGCAATGGCAACGTGTTTATGGATGAGTGGCTTGCTTGATTTTATTTACGGACCCGAAAAAGCAGCAAAAATCAAGACTGAAGATCCAGATCACAAAGTTCCCTTTAATACATTTCTACATACAATTAGACCGGTTGAAGGAGGCTGCGAACTTAGAAGTCGTTTCTGGGTGGGGAAGACAATCAAAGACGGCGAGGTTGTAACTGTTGATATGCCTGAAGAATTTGACATGGAAGAGAATGTATGGTTAATGTACCGACATACTGTACAAGAGTTCCTTAATCTTTCTACATTTCTTCCAGAGGTATATAACATGTACCATGGTAAAGTTGACGCTCCTGGCAAATAAAAGGAAGGTACCTTACGAATGGGAGATTTGAAAAACAAGAGGATCATTACTGTTGCAACTACAGGTGCCTGGCCCCAAAAAGAAGATAACCCTAATGTGCCGTTGCAGCCAGAAGAAATTGCTGAAGAAATCTACCAGTGCTGGAAAATAGGCGCAGCCGTAGCACATGTTCATGTTCGAGACAAAGATGGAAATGATTCGATGGAAGTCAGAATTTTTAAGGACGTGATGGATTTACTACATGAAGATCATCCTGATTGTGATATTATCATAAACCTTACAGCAGCCGGTGGAATCACTAATTCAGAAGAAAACCGAATGGCGCCGTTCAAAACGTTAAAACCTGAGATGGCGAGCTTCGACTGCGGAACTATGAACTGGATGCACAGCGGAGTTTTTAACAACAATCCTGCATTTTTGACGAAGATGGGTATAGCCATGCAGGAAAGTGGTGTAAAGCCTGAAGTCGAGGTGTTTGATGCAGGAATGATTTATGATGCGGCACATTATTTGAAAAAAGGTGTTCTTAAGGCACCGCTTCATTTCCAGTTTTGTATGGGATGCGCTGGCGGGATTGGCGCAACCATGGACGAGCTTTTGTTTATGAAAAAAATCATGGACAAGACTGTGCCTGGTTCAACATGGAGTGCATTCGGTATTGGAAAAGGTGCGATGGAAGTAATGTTTGCGGCAATTGCAGCAGGAGGAAACATTCGCGTTGGTATGGAAGACAACGTAATGTATAGTAAAGGCCAACTGGCTGAAAGTAACATGCAACTCATTGCAAGAGCAAGACGTGTAATTGAAGAATATGGCTGTGAAGTAGCGACATCGGATGAGGCACGTGTGCTTCTTAGTTTAAAATAGGGGCTGTGAATAAAAAATAATCTTGTAGCAATCATACTGCAGGATTTTAGAAAGTGAGGAAAAAAATGACGTTAGGATTAATTGGAATCATTATTGGTTTCTGTATTATTTTGTTTCTAACCTTTAAAAATGTTAACACAATTATATTGGCTCCAATCGCTTGTGTAGTTGTTGCAATTTTTAACCAACTGAATCCCGTAGAAGCATTCACTGATACATATGTTTCAGGTATGATGTCAGTATTGGGCATGCTGTTGCCTATAATTTTGCTAGGCACTATTTTGGGAAAGGTATATACGCAGACTGGCGCTGCAGAATCCCTGGCTGATGGATTTATCAAAGCATTCGTTGACCGTGCACAGGGAGAAAATAAAGTACGTGTTGCAGTGGCAATTATCGTTGTACTATCTGTTTTACTTTGCCTGGGTGGCATCGATGGATTCATTGTTCTCTATACGACCTTTCCGATTGTTGTACGCGTATGGAAAAGACTGAATATGCCACGAAAGTATATTCCAGGCATGCTAATGTGTGCTACAGCAGCGTCAGTCTGCCCTGGTGCACCTTGTTGTACAGAATGTCATTCCAATGTCTATTTTGCATACATCGTCAACAGCAGGTCTTATTCCAGGTATCGTTGCAACTTTAATTATCGGAGTTGGAGCTTGGGCGATAACTTCTGTTCTATGTATTAGGGATATGAGAAAAGGCGCGCATTTCGAGTACGGTGATATGCCATCTGTCCCCGAGTTTGATGGAGACAAAAAACCAAACTTTTTTATCGCGTTGCTGCCAATGATTGTAGTGTTCATTCTCTTTGCTTTTGTTAAACTAGATATTTCAATTGCACTTTCCGCAGGTATTATTGTTGCATTAGTATTGATGGGAAGATTCGTCAAATATGCGGGATTACCTGAAGGGACAAAGCGAGGTGGGAAGATTCTTGCCACAGTAAACGAAGGTGCAATGACATCTGCAGGCGCGTTGTTCAATATTTCTGTTATCTCAGGATTCGCTGCCGTTGTTGCCGCTACAACGGCATTTCAGACAATGGCAGGAAGCATTGTTAATCTGCCAATACATCCGATCTTAATTGTTGTAGTTGCAATCGTCATTTTGGTGGCATTAACAAGTTCCCCACCAGCGGGGATGACGATCATTCTACCGATTTTAGCATCAGCGCTTTTAGCAGGCGGATCAGCGACAAATGCAGGAATATTGACGCCAGAGATGATTCATAGGGTAGCTACAATCGCATCTGTTTCTTTTGAAACCTTGCCGTTTAATGGCATGATTGTTATTATTCTTTCTATGACAAAACTGAGCCATAAAGAAGGATACATGCCGATGTTCCTTATTTCATGTATTCTTCCATTAATTGCAGCAATTGTCGCAGCGTTAATGTATATCGTTGCGCCTAGCTTAAGTTAGTAAAGATATACTAGGTGCATTTTTCTGAATAAAATGACGGATGTCTATAAAGTCTTCTGCTAATTGTTGGCGTCCTTTGGCGGGTATCCAGAAAGTAAATCAAAGCTACCATTATCCCCAACCTCTTTATTTTTCTATCGGGGAAGGCTCTGCTAGTTGGTTTTCGGTAATAGAAAAACAGGAAGTCTATAGATATATAATAACTATAAAACATCATTTATAGATGTACATATAGGTAATGTACATTGACGCCGTGTATGAAAACTGGTACAATATAAATAATCAGAAAATTCAAATGGTACATAAGGGTATTTAGTTCACATAAGACAAAGGGGTGTGATAATCATGAAGCGAGGTTTTTGTATTTTTGCAGCTGTTTTGATGGCGATGTCGATACCTGTATTTGCAGGCGCAGGTGAGAACGGCGCGAATACCGCCGAATTTCAACTCCATCACAATGCGGAGCCAAACATTGTTGACACCGTCAGCGTGGATTTTGCCGCAGCCAAAACTTCGACAGCGCCAGCAAAAGTCAATGGTATCCGCCCGTCTATTTTCACCAGGACCATGGAGATGAAAGACAGAAAGACAGGAAAAACAGTCGCGAAGCTCAAATATCAGATCCAAGTGGATTTTTATGAGAGCGGCTCTTTCAGAGCTTTCTATGGGGCCAGTTCGCCGATGCTGATGATCGAGGACGCCATAGTCCCGATGAAACTGGCCAATACAGCAGAGGGTGTCAAATCTACGACTGACAGATACCCTTGCACATCTCTGACATATAATTATTCGACAAACCTCTGTACCACAGAGCCTGTCTCAGCAAAGGTCGGCAAGCTGCTTACCGGCGCTGGATTCAGCGCAACAGAAGACCGGAATCCGTATTATATAGGAACGGTGTTTGACACTGGAACCATCGACCTGTATTATCAACCGAGCAAATAAGATACAAAACTGCCAGCCGCGTGCCGGCAGTTTTTAAGTGGAATATTATCACGGGCTTACCAGATCTGACCGTGGAGATGATTTTCATCAGGCAGATGCTGTTCCCGTTTTGATGCTCTTTACTAATTTTCTTTGTACCGCTGACATACCCCTGGCCTCCTTACACTCATTGTACCACATTTTGCTGCCCGATTAAAAAGGTCAGTATGTGGTAAATAAGAATATAGAATCGCAACTTGTCCATTTCGGTCAAGAATTTTTTTTACAGATGAGGTAAACTGATGCAGCAGGAAAAAGATAAGGAAAAAATAGCGGCGGTGCAGCGGATGCAGGACTATATCAACAATCATGCAGAGTCAGAGGACTTTGACTTTGGCGAGGTATATGAAACGGCCGCGTATTCGAGACGTCATGCCGATCGAATCTTCAAGGAATTGACGGGGAAGACGCCCCAGGAGTATGTCACTGCAGTTCGCTTGTCAAAGGGTGCGGCAAAGCTTGCTGCTACCACGGACAGTGTCTTAGAAATCGCCCTGGACAGCAGTTTTCAGTCCCATGAAGGATTTTCCAGAGCGTTCAAACACTTGTTTCGGGCATCACCGCGGGAATACAGAAGGGGCGAGCGGGCGATACCGCTGTTTATCCAATATCCTGTCAGTCATTATCACGTTTTGCTGAGTTACAAGGAGGAAATGAAAATGGACAAGAATGTAAGCTTATGTATGGTTACACCCAAAGATAGACCGAAGAGAAAGTTACTCTATCTCCCGTCAAAAAAGGCAGAAGAATATTTATCTTATTGTGAGGAAATGGGCTGCGAATGGGAAGGTTTGCTGAACAGCATCAGCGAAAGATTTGATACGGCCGCATTAATTGAACTGCCGGACTTTCTGGTAAAACCGGGTTTTTCTAAAATTGCAGCAGGAATTGAAGTGCTTATGGATTGTCAGTGCAGTCTGCCGGAAGGTTACGAAACAGCGGAACTCGAACCGTGCACAATGCTCTATTTTCAGAGTGAGCCTTATGAAGATGAACAGGATTTCTGCCAGGCGATTGAAAGCACTTATGGAGCCATTGAGAAATATGAGTCTCAGCGTTATGGCTACGACTTCGCGTATGATCTGGCGCCGAGCTTTAACTTCGGTGCAGAAGCTGCGACAGGTGCAAAGATTGCGGTGCCGGCAAAGAAGCTGTAGCTGATTCTATGGAATTGCATAGCATAGTCTAATACGAGTTGGATTGTTTCAATGCAGAAGCAATCCAACTCTTTATTGTCTTAAAACGAAATGTTGGAATCGACCAGTAGAAGCGGAATTGTGCCGGCGTTACAAAAGTCGATAACTTTATGTGGAAATAACGCAGCATCAAATCATTTTGCTGACCAAAGCTGAATCAGATTATTTTTAATCGGATTCAGTTTTTTAGTGGAATTATATTTCTCTGCCTTGCAGTTAAACATTAAAATAGCATTTAGGTGCAATAATAACAGATGCCAGGAGCCTTGCTCAGCTATAAATGAACGAAGGAGGTAGAGAAAATGAAAAAGATATATGGTTATATAAGAGTATCGACCAAAGATCAAAATGAAGATCGACAAAAGATTGCTTTGGCGCAGTTTCCGGTACCGTCAGAAAACATTTTTATGGATAAGCTCAGCGGAAAAGATTTTAATAGACCACAGTACAAAAGATTGGTGAAAAAACTGCGAAAGGGGGATATGCTGGTGATAAAATCCATCGATCGGCTAGGGCGAAATTATGAAGAAATATTAAATCAGTGGCGAATCATCACGAAAGAGAAAATGGCCGACGTGGTCGTGCTGGACATGCCGTTATTGGATACCAGACAGACTGGCAGAAATTTGACTGGCACTTTTGTAGCTGATTTGGTTTTGCAGATTTTATCTTACGTGGCCCAGACAGAGCGTGAGAACATCAAGCAGCGTCAGATGGAGGGCATTGCGGCGGCGAAGATGCGCGGCGTTCGCTTTGGAAGGCCGAGAAAAAATGTGCCAGGCGATTTCTACAGTATTAAATTAGAATGGGAGGACAAGAAAGTTTCATCGAGAGAGGCAGCCAGACGGTTGGGCGTGTCGCAGGATACTTTCCTTCGCTGGGTTCATGGGAGATAGTGTTTTGCAGGAAAAAGTAGGAAATTTCGTTCCTGTATTATATAGACAAAAATCGATAGAAACTTACATAATTCTTACTGCAATTTATTATAAACCACCTGAATGAAAAAGTCTGCTTTATCGTTCAGAATTTCCTCAGGAGGTGAACCGGATGAAAGGAACCATGCACAAATCAGGTCTGCTCGAATATATTGCAGAGAAAGCCGGCTGCGGCTATCTCTCTGACCTGCACAGCAAAAAAAGATCTTATCTGATCTATAAAGTCATAGCAGAGATTGCGCCTTCTGATTATGATTTAAAAGAGTGGCAGGATGCAGTGCGGTATATTACGGCCCAAATGGTTTCTTTTGAAGACAGCGGCCAAGCGGCAGAATATTTGTTGCATCACTTAAAAGCCTGACAACAAGACAGCGTCCTCACGATAACGAATGATAAGTTCGATATTGTGAGGTTTTTTTTATGTATCAACTTGCGTTCCCAATCATAACGTGCTAACATAATATACAGCGTGCTGTATATTATGGCGCAAAAGGAGGTCTTAACATGAACCACTCTTTTTTGAAATCAAAATGGAGTATTTTTATAGTAACGAGTATGGCAAATCTTGGCGTATCCTTTGCCATAAACAGCTTGAATCTTGCGCTGCCACTCATTCGAGAGGAATTTGGCGTCAGCCAGTCTGATGTCAGTTGGCTGGCGCTGGTCTATTCTCTGCTGCCCAGCTGTATGCTGCTGTTGTTTGGAAGGCTGGCGGATATCTGTGGGTATCGGAGACAATACATCTTTGGCTTTGGTTTTTTTACTGTCGTTTCCATGCTGGCGCCAATGCTGTCTTTTAACCTGCAGACTTTAATTGTCTTTCGGGCGCTGCAGGGCATCGGCTACAGTATTCTGATTTCCATCACCCAGGCTACAATTTTTAAAACCTTTCCGGAAAATGAACGAGGAAAGGCGCTGGGTATCAATTCTGTCTTTGTCTCCGTCGGTTTTGCAGCGGGGCCGACCATCGGCGGCGTGCTGCTGAATTTTTTTACCTGGCACGCCATTTTCTACTTCTGTGCGATTTTCAGTGTCCTCGGTCTGATCGGAACGCTGCTGGCTATGGAAGATGATACTACGGAGAAAGAAGGTCGGCCTAAGATGGACGCACTGGGCGGTCTGTTCTTTATGATTTTTATCGGTGCGCTGTCCGTAGGCATTAACTTTGTCGACGATTGGGGACTGTCATGGAGGATCGTCTTTTTGTTTGCCATTTCAGCAGCGGGACTAATTCTCTTCCTCCTGCGCGAAAGACATGCGGAGCATCCGCTTTTGCCGCTGACAATCTTTCGCAATCGGACATTTACCTTGGCAAACTGTACCTGTATGCTGTCCTACCTGACTCAGCAGCTGACCACATATCTGTATCCTTTCTTTCTGGCAGACGTTATGATGATGTCTGCTTATCATTCCGGGCTGGTCATGCTGACGGCGCCGGTGACGATGATGATTTTTTCGCCAGTGGGCGGGGATCTTTCTGATAAAAAAGGTACGAAGCTGCCAGCCGTATTAGGATTGTCTCTCATTATTTTCAGTTGTTTAGGAACCGCCTTTTTCCATCAGGGGCAAAATCTGTTTTACGTGATTGCAGTACTGGCCTCTATGGGCGCGGGAAATGGGCTCAGTGTGTCGGCCATCAACAGCTCTATATTGGGGTCAGTGGACACCAGCATGTCGGGAGCAGCATCAGGAACCTTGGCTACCATGAGAAATATTGGAAATACCCTTGGTATAGCGATTGGAAGTGTGATGCTGACCATGAGAGAAGTACATTATCGTTCCGCGGGATTGTCTGAGGTCAGCGGGTATTTGAAAGCGCAGCGGGATATTTTTCTCTTCGGCGCTTTGACAGCAGTTGCTGCCATCTGCCTGATTTTGCTCATTCACGATAAAAAGAAAAAGCAGAAGGTTACCCTTTCTGCTTCACAATGTTAGCCAGTGCGAGATCTAAAAGATGTTCAAACTGTTCTTTTTCATCGGCACTCATACCGGAGAGAATCTTTGCTCCAGTATGGGTGCCGTTTTGTTTTACTTGCGTGATTAAATCATTCCCCAGATCGGTCAGATGAACAACACTGCAGCGTCCGTCTTTTGTTGAGGGGGTCATGGAAAGCGCCTCTTTTTCGCATAGACGTTTCACGATACCGCTGGCCGTCTGATGTGTAATGCTGAGATAATTGCTCAAGTTCCGTATGGACGAGCCGGGATTTTCGACGAAATAAATCAAAGCGTCTGCCTGCTCTGCAGTCAAATTAATATTGCGCAGATTGTCGTTTCTATTGGCGATAATTGTTTTCCCTAATGTTAGTATTTTCCTTGCAAAGAGATACTCTGTGTTCATGACCTTCACTGCCCTTTCTTATTTTATCTCCACTGTCGTTGTAAATTCGATGTCTGGCAGAAGCTCAAAGTAAAAGTCCGTATACCTTTGTGCCAGAGCGTGAATGCAGTCGTTCTGTATGATTTTAAAACGGGAGATGGAGATTTCGTCCCGATCAAAGGTGATATAGACGCTGATCCATAGTTTTCGACCAGTCCTAACAATGTCATAATACAACTTCTCGTAGCCGTAATTGTACAAAATCGGCTCCACGGTTTCCTTTATATCCTCCACGGTTTCCTCTTCTGGCGGAATGAGGAACAGGTCCCGCAGTCCGGTAACGACGGCTTTGATTGGCGCCGGTATCATGAAAATTGAGAGTACTACGGTGATAATCTGGTCAAGATAAGGAATGACGGCGTCGAACCACTGTGCTGTGACGATGATCGGCAGGAAGAAGGCGATGGTCATCCCCATAGATACAATACTGTCTATCTGCCAGCCGCGCATTTCCATCGCCACTAATGGTGAATTGACTACCTTATTTTTATTTTTTAAATAGATGAAAACGGCTACCCCCAAGATTGAGGCCGCCAGTTCAAAATAGGCGACAGTATGAAAGGATACCGATCTTCCGCCGTGAAACATGATTTCAATATTATTGGCAATCAAACCTAAGGTAACGGCCGTCATCGTGACGCCTTTGACCACGACGAACATGGACTCTATTTGCAGATAACCGAAGGGATGTTTTTCGTTAGATGGTTTGTATAAGAGTGGAATCAGAAAGATGGACGGGAGCAGCATAATAAATTCCACGGCATCGTAAACCGCATCCAGCAAAACTGCCTGGGAACTGGTATAGATAGCCATAATCAGTTCGATTATGACAAAAAACAAATTTCCGTACAGTGAAACGGTCATGGCGGATTTTTCCTTTTTCTGCGTTTTTTTCCCTACGTGCATAGTCTCTCCTCCTTTCTGTTGGTAATCCCATTGCTCTATAATACGCTATTACAAAGGATTTGACAAGAAAGGGAAAGTAAACCTTGGGTTTACTGCTTCTAAACAGAAACCGAGAATGTCAACTGCAGGTTGACTTTTTTAACTAAAGTCAACTTGCTCCCCATTGTTATTTTCGAATCGGAAGGCTACAATAACATTAGGAGGTAGGGGATATGAAAGAAATAAACATTGCACAGACAATTATTGATAAGCGAAAGGAGAAGGGGATTACCCAAGAAGATTTGGCAGAGTATATCGGTGTATCGAAAGCTTCTGTATCAAAGTGGGAAACTGGACAGAGTTATCCGGATATTACACTTTTACCGCAGTTGGCAGCTTTTTTTAATATCAGCATCGATGAGCTGATGGACTACTCTCCCCAACTGACGGGACCGGATATTAAAAAACTGTACCACAAGTTGTCGAAGGACTTCAGTGAAAAACCTTTTGAAGAGGTCTACAGAGAGTATGAGGCACTGCTAAAAAAATATTACTCCTGCTTTCCGTTCCTATTGCAGATGTGTGTTCTGCTTGTCAATCATTATATGCTGGCAGAAGGGAAGGTGCGTCAGGAGGAGCTTTTAGAGAAGATCATCGAACTCTGCCTGCGCATTAAACGGGAGAATGACGATATGAGCATGGCAACACAAGCCAACCAACTGCACGGAATCTGTCTTTTGATGCTGAACAGACCTGCAGAGGTGGTGGATCTGCTGGAAACCGATGAGCGTTATCTTACAAGCTCTCACAGCGGTATTTTGGCAAATGCTTATTTGGCGATGGGAAAAAAGGAGAGAGCGGAAGAAGTACTGCAGGGAGATATCTACAGTCATCTGATGACCATAATTAATGAAATTCCCATGCTGCTTAGCACTAGTATGAATCAGCCGCAGAAAGCAGAACAGATCATTGAGCGGATGTTTTCTATGATTGAGCTGTTCAATATAGAGAGATTGAATTTTAATGCGGTATTGATTCTTTGCCTGGCTGCCGGTGAAACTTATATCACCTTAGGCCAGCCGGAAAAGGCCATGGAGTATCTGAGGAAGTATACCGATATCTGCTGCAATTTGCAGATGCCCATGAGAATTCGCGGTGATGATTTCTTTGACCACATCGACGCTACCTTGAACAAATTGGAGATTGGAAGTGAGGCGCCCAGAGATGAGAGTCTGATTCGCGAAAGCATGTTCTGTGCGCTGAAGGAAAATCCAGCCTTCTCACAGCTGGCAGAATTACCGGAATTTCAATATTTATTAAAGCGATTAGAGAGATATAGGGGGGAAGAAAAATGAACTTACAGACAGAATACTTACCATTCTTAATACCAGTGATTATTATTGAACTTGCACTGATGATTACAGCGCTGATTCACGTCGTCAGACACGATCACTACAAATTTGGCAATAAACCGATTTGGATTATCGTAGTTGTATTGATTCAGATCATCGGCCCTATCGTATACTTTGTATTTGGAAGGAGCGATGAGGAATGAACGCATTAGAGATACGAAACTTACAGAAAAGTTTTGGCTCCCATGTGGTCTTAGATAACCTTACCATGACAGTACGAGAAGGAGAGGTCTTTGGTTTCATCGGACAGAACGGCGCAGGCAAGACGACGACGATGAAAGCTATTTTAGGATTATTACAGGCTGACGGTGGAGAAATAGAGGTCTTTGGAGAGAGAGTACATTACGGACAGACCGCAACGAACAAGATGATCGGTTACCTGCCGGATGTCCCGGCGTTCTATAGTTATATGCGCCCTGGCGAATATTTGAAACTGTGCGGAGAAATCTGCGGGATGAGTCAAGGCGAAACGAAAGTGAAAAGCCAGGAACTTTTGGAGATGGTCGGTTTGACGGAGAGTGTCAAGAAAAAAATTGGTGGATTTTCAAGAGGCATGAAGCAGAGGTTAGGTCTGGCCCAGGCATTGTTGGCAGAACCCAGACTGCTGATCTGCGATGAACCGACCAGCGCGCTGGACCCGGCGGGAAGAAAAGAAATCCTCGACATCATGAGACAGGTAAAGGGCAGGACTACGGTGGTTTTCTCCACGCATGTACTATCTGATGTGGAACGAATCTGTGACACAGTAGCAGTACTTCATAAAGGGAAGATTGCCCTGTCAGGCCCCCTTTCGGAGATCAAAGCAAAACATAGGGCGGATACGCTGCAGATCGAATTTACTGATCCGGCAGAGATTTTACAGCTGCAGTCAAAGCTCGGCAATTCTTTGAAGGCAGAAGCCGACGGCTGTATTCTAAATATCAAGACAGCGAATTTGAAGCAGACGGAAGCGGAAGTACTTGCGATTTTATCCGCACAGAATTTGATGCCTGTCAGGCTGGAAATTACAGAGCCAACTTTGGAGAACTTGTTTATGGAGGTGATAAAATGACGGGCTATGGAGCATTTGTGAAGAAAGAATTCATGGAGTTTTATCGTTCACATAAGTTGTTGATCATATTGGCGGTATTTCTGCTTTTGGGGATGATGAACCCTCTCACTGCGAAGATTACACCGCAGCTGGTAGAAAACTTCATGCCTGAAGGAATGATCGTCAATTTGGGCGAACCTACTGCACTTGATTCCTGGATGCAGTTTTACAAGAATGTACCGCAGCTGGGTTTGGTCGTTTTGGTCATTCTGTTCAGCGGTATGATGAGCCAGGAGTATTCCAAAGGAACGCTGATTAATATGCTGACAAAAGGTCTTGCTCGCAGGTCCGTGATTCTTTCTAAGCTTACGGTGGCACTGGTCATGTGGACTGCGGCTTACGTTATTTGCACAGGCATATCCTGGGCGTATACCGCTTACTTTTGGAAAGGAGAGATTCTGCACGATCTCTTTTCCGCGGCAGTACTGGTCTGGATTTACGGAATCCTCCTTCTTGCCGTAGGCCTTTTCGGCAGCGTGTTGTGTAAGAATGCCTATGGAAACCTGTTGATCACAGGGGGCTTTGTCGGAGTGCAGTTTTTATTGAACATCATACCAGATGCTATCAAATACAATCCGCTGGCCCTTGTGTCAAGAAATATGGAATTGATCGAAGGCAGCTTGAAGTTTGAAGAACTTCTCTTCCCGATCGCTGTCTCGGCAGGATTGGCAATCGCTTTTGTAATCGCTGCTTGCGCAGTATTCAATAGAAAGACACTTTGACACATTATTGAAAACAGATCATTAGAATCTCCAGATCCTCTTGCGCAGAGCTGGGGATTCTTTTAATGTAAGGGCGGACGCAGACATGCTGATAAAATTGTGATATACTAACTTCATGGAGGAAGAGCGATGGAACTTTGGGATGTTTATAATGAAGAAAGAATCAGGACTGGCAGAACCATGGTCAGAGGAAGGCAGATGAAGCCAGGCGATTATCATCTGATCGTGCATATTGCCATAATCAATTCACAAGGGCAGATGCTGATACAGCGGCGTCAGCTGACAAAGAAAGGCTGGGCAGGAAAATGGGATATTTCTGTTGGCGGCTGCGCAATGAAAGGTGAAAGCAGTAAACAGGCTGCGCAAAGGGAACTGCAGGAGGAATTAGGCATCGACCTCTGCTTCGAAGAAAAAAGGGCGGCCTTTACCATCAACTTTAAAGAAGGCTTTGATGACATCTATATCTTCAATGGCGACTACGATTTGAGCGAGCTATCTTTACAGGAAAACGAGGTTCTGGCTGTGAAGTGGGTCAAGAGTGACGAAATCATGGATATGATTGACAGGGACGAGTTTGTTCCCTATCCGAAAAGTTATATTCGGTTAATCTTCGATACTGCCAGCAGACCGGTGTATTTATAAGATATTCGCTGTCTGTGGGGAATACAAAGAAAGATTCCTATGTTAAGATCATTTTAACGAGGGAAGGAGGCAGTATTATGGATCAGAAACGAATTGGACGTTTTATCGCACAGCTGAGGAAAGAGGCGGCAATGACGCAAGAAGAATTGGGTTCGGCCATCGGCGTCACAAACAAAACCATATCGCGATGGGAAAATGGGAACTATATGCCTGATATCGTGCTGATGAAAGAATTATGTGACGTCTTCCAGATTAATATCAATGAACTGCTCAGTGGAGAACGGCTCAGCAATGAGAATTTTCGTCAGAAGGCAGAAGAAAATATCATACTATCATTCGACCAAATAAAAAATGTACGAAAGGAAAAGTGCATCAGTGATCTTTTCTGCGGAGCAGGAACGGGCATTCTGGTATCCACTTTGTATGCGCCAGACGGTACACGAAAATTAATCGTCGGGATCGCTGCTCTGGCGATGATTGGCATCGGCTGGTACTTTCGCTCAAAATATCACAAATTTATCGGTCTCTGATTCATTTAGGAACATTTGGGGGTATCAATACTTTGAGAAATATCTTACAAGGGAATGAGAATCATGAAAAAAGAATTAAGCTATTTTAGAATTGGTAAGTGCTTTGGGGGCAATCAGGACTGGTTCCGCGACCCTATGATGAGGTTGGGCGGGTGCGCCGCAGCGACGGCCTGCGATTTGTGCGTTTACCTAGCTCTGTACCAGAATAAAAAACACCTTTGTCCATATGAGGCAGGGACATTAGATAAGAAACAATATATTGGGTTTTCAAAAATTATGAAACCTTATTTAAAGCCGCGCAGAGAAGGCGTCAATCGGTTGGAACTATATATAGACGGTTTTGGACAATATTTGAAGGATCGGGAAGAAAATAGCGTGGCGTTGTCGGGCTTTGACGGCGCTGCACCGCTGAAAGAGGCGGCAGCTGTTATCAAAGGACAGATTGACAGGGGGATGCCGGTACCCTACTTGTTACTCAAACACAAGGATCCGCTTCTCAAGGATTTCGTCTGGCACTGGTTTTTATTGGTAGGTTACGAGGACTTTGAGGATACGTTTATGGTTAAAACTGTCACCTACGGTGAATACCAGTGGATGGATTTTAAAAATTTGTGGAACACTGGGTATCCAGAGAAAGGCGGCCTCATCATTGTGGAAGCGCGCCCTTAGGATTCTGCCAGGCAAATCGCCTGGAGGGAATTTGGCGCAGAATATTATAAGAAATGAAAAGATTTTAATATGAAAAGCCACAGTGTCAGCGTAAAAGCGCTGAAAAAGGTGGTCAGCATGACGGTGCTGCTGGTTAGGGTGCCGTCATGCCCCATGTTTTTGGCCATAACGTAACAACTGACGGTGGACGGCGAACCGCACATAATTAAAGCGGCTACGAGCTTATCCTCCCGGAATCCTAAGGCAACGGCTACAGGCACAAAGAGGCAGACCAGTCCGGCCAGCTTGATAAATGTGCTGAGACCGGCAGTTTTAATGCTGGATAACGCTTTTTTGATATCAAAGGAGGCGCCCATGGCCATCAATCCCAATGGCGTAGCGATTCTGGCTACATTTTCTACGGTTTTATCGATAATCGACGGAACCGGAATCTGTATCAGCGACCAGATCAGTCCTGCTAGAATTCCCAAAATAATGGGGTTCGTGATGATGCCCTTTCCTGTTTTGAGAAAGAGCTTCTTGTCCAGGGGTTCCCGTTCCGGCTTGAAAACAGCTAGAACAATAACCGCCAGGATGTTGTAAAGAGGAACGGAACCGATAATCATCAAAGGCGTCATACCGGCGTTGCCGTAGATATTCTCTACCAAGGTGATACCTAAAATTGCTGCACTGCTGCGATAGGCTACTTGAATGAATTCACCCTGCACGGACTTGTCTTTCAGGAAATAGGAGACGGCGGTTACAATAACGATACTTCCGGCAGTGGTCAGAAAACAGTAAAGTACGTATTTCGTATCCCATACCTGATAAAAGTCCTCTTGATACAGATCTTTAAAGACCAGGACGGGTAAAGCAATTTTGAAGACGAAAGCGTTCATTTTTTTTACGAAATTTTCGTCAAAGAGTTTGAATTTCATAAATACCATTCCCAAAATCATCAGCAAAAAGACCGGAATGGTAGCGTTGAGACAGAAGATCAAGTTTTCTAACATGGCCATATCCTTTCAATCATAGGGTAATTATGATACATTTTACTCCTATCAAAGGGAATTGTAAATTGATAACCAGAGAGTAACTAAAACTAAAATTAAAAATTTTCCATTAATACTTTACTGCTCCTTGAACACAATAATTAGTGTGAGGAGGGATGAAAAAATGGCTAAAAATAATCAGAAGAACAACCAGAAGAACAATCAGCAGAACAATAACAATCAGAACAACCAGAACAATAACAACCAGAACAACCAGCAGAAAAACAACAATAACAACAAGAGCGAGTATTAATTACGGCAGAAGCAAAAAGAGTCGGGCTGATACCAGTCTTATCGGTAAGAGCGGTTTCATTCCGCTCTTTTTGTTTAGAAAAAGCCCGAAAAAGTGGCATTTCGGTTTGCCATCGGAGCAGATTTATTGTATAATATTATGAAATGTGACTCCAGTCCATTTAAGGAGGAAATGCGAAGAATGAATGCGATAGGCCAATTTGGCAGATTCATAACTGAATATCAGAATCCCATACAAATTGTCCTGATTATCATCGTCCTGGCGGGAGCAATTTATGCGGCAGTAAAAGCCGTGGCTCACGGCAGAGAAAAAAAGGACATCCTATCACAGATCAACGAAACGGTTACAGAAATCAACACAGCAGTAAATAATCTAAATGAGCAAAAAGCAGATGTCATATACATAGACAACCGGGTACCAGGACAGGCCCCATATCAATCCAGTTCAGAAGTACAGAAAGAGCATATTGTAAAGGATACGCCACAAAGTGACGATGGCAACAGGGATGCAGAAAAGCCATGTGAAAAGACGGAAAAAGTTACTGATGAAGTTTGTCCGCAGATGCCGGCAGATGAGCCTGATGATGCGGAGGAAACTCGAGAGGAACCAGGACAGGCACCTGATGAGGAAACCTCAGCAGAGGATTTAAGTTGCGAAGAAGACGCATACTTTCCAAAGAAATATTTCAGTCGTGACTGTGCTGTTTCAAAAAATGGCAAAACCTATACCATAGAAGAATTGAACGAGCAGATTAAAGAATAGAATTTGGGTAGGAGGCAGTTATGTATTGTAAAAATTGTGGAAAACTACTAGAAGAGGGAGATAAGTTTTGCAGTGGTTGCGGAACGAAGGTAGAGGAAACGGCCTTTGCCCAACCTAAGCCAGTTTCAGAGGGATGTAAGGACCCTGCAGACGATAAACCGAAGAAGAGAATTCACATTGAAGAATTTAATTGGGATCTGGACGGTTATCCGACCAGCCAGACAAAGAAGACAGAAGAGATAGACTTTAATTGGGCCTCAGTGCTGGAGGAAAAACAGCGCAGAGCTTATGGACAGGCATTGTCCGGCAAACCAGCAGAGTCAATTGCTCCTGATGAAAAAGTGCCGGAGGAAAAGTCTTTGGAAGACGAAATCTTTGGAGACTTACAAAAACAAGGGCATGATGAGAAGACGAAGGTCTTTGGAAATACAGAAAAATCTGGAAGAATTGATAAATTTTATACATTTAACAAGAAAAATGAGGCTTTTCAGGCTCTATTAGATGAGGAATATGAAAGAATCAAAAATGGAGAAGAACCGCTGGCAGACGAAAAGCTGGCCTTTGCCAGAAGAGACAGCGTTTCTAAAGAAGCAGTCTTAGACCGAATTTTGGAAAAGACAGATGGAGAGCTTCCCGTATCGCAGAAAGAGGAGGTTCACCAGCCGCCGTCAAATTTGATCGGCGTCACTTGGGCACAGACGCCAGATTGTGTAATTACTGCAGAAGCAGCATTTTTGGCAGGTTTAGATAAAAAGAGAGTGACAGAAGAAGCGCCGCCTGCAGCTGCTGAAGCTTCCTGTCCCCCCAGCGAAGAAGAATCGAAAGCGCAGCCAGACCCAGGGCGCAAGCTTACTTTTGACGACGTTTTTGGCCCTGATGACAGGGATCCTGATGAGAAACCAAAGAAAAAGAGGAAAGCGCTGAAGGTAATCGCAATTATTCTATGCATTTTAGTCGTTTTAGAACTGGCCGCAATCGGCATTCAGCATTTTGCACCTGACTCTGCGGCAGGAAAAATGGTGAACCGGGGATATCAATACGTGCTGGATTTATTTGGCGGTGACGATGAGAAAGAGAAGGAGACAGACAAAATTGGCGGAAACCATGATATTTCTGCTACTGAAGCCTTGATTAAGGCCAACGAAGGGAAGAACAAGAACGTGGCTGAAATCACAGAGGACCCGGAGCTGCTGTTTTCAGACAACAAGGATTACGGATATGAAGACTTCGGAAATTCCTATACCTTTGCCGATTCGCCGTGGTATACTGCTAAAGACGGCACTTCTGTCACCTACGGCAACGAGATTATTGGAACAATCATACAGTATTACTCTTCCTGGGTAGACATTGCGAACGGCAAGAATAAAAAGGTTTTGAACTTCATAGATGAGACTTCAGAGTTTTATACAGAGATAGAATCCATAGAGCCAAAGACAGACGTTCAATACGGCATCGACAAACTGGCCATTGGAGAGATTCGGGCAAATGGATCCGGCTTTTATGTGCTGACGGATATCACAAAGGTGTCAAGTGATCAGAAAAAAGATACAGTAGAACATCACATCGTGTATTTGGAACCAGAAAAAGAGACGATGAAAATCATTGAGATTAAAAGAATTTAGGAGGACGATTCATTGGAAAAAAAGAGCTCAAACGGGCAGCGAAAATTAAGTGTAATTGTTATGTTTATCATCATAATAGTGGCATTGTTTCTATTATTGATAAACTTCATTACCGACTGGCTGTGGTTTAAGGAGATGGGATATGTAAGCGTATTCTTCAAGCAGTTGTTTACTGAACTGAAGGTAGGCGTGCCAATCTTCATCGTTTTGACAGTCATAGTCAATGTCTATCTAAAAAGATTGAAAAAAAATTATTTTGCGAAGATTGCTTCAAATGAAGCCACAGATATGAAAAAGCTGAACCTGCAGACCAATCTCATTTCATTGGGATTTGGCCTGGTCTCCGCTTTTTATGCAATTTCAAACCTTTGGTTTGAGATTCTGCAGTACGCAAACAGTACAGATTTTAATGTCAAAGATCCGCTGTTCCATTTGGATATCTCGTTTTATATCTTTAAACTGGATTTCCTAAAACAGTTAAACGAGATGCTGATCGGCGCAGTGCTGCTGATCATAGTGGTGACGGTGATATACTATGCCATTTTGATGACGGTTCATACGCCAAACATATTTGAAGAAGAGGCAGAGCCGATTAATGACGACGAAAGATATGCCGGAAGCAGCAATCCATTTGAAGGCATGGGCGGCGACAATCCTTTTGGCAAGGCCTTTGAAGCCTTTGGCAAAAAAATGCAGCGTGAACCGAAACCGAAGCGGCATGTCGATGACAGCAACTTCAAACAGCTGATGCACATCGCATCAGGACAGCTATCCTTTTTGGGCGTCGTCTTTTTCATCATGATTGCACTGAACTTTTTCTTAAAGCAGTTCGATCTGCTTCATGCACATACAGGCGCTGTTTATGGAGCTGGTTTTACTGACGTAAACGTCACATTATGGGTTTACAGAGCCTTAGTTGTGTTAGCCCTGTTTGGCGCAGTTACCGTAGTGCATCATATTAGAAAAAAACAATTTAAGAAAATATTTACCGTTCCTGTCATTATGATCGTCGTAGGTGTGGTAGGCATCGGAGCAAGCTATTTGGTACAGAACTTTGTCGTTTCTCCGGATGAAATTAATAAGGAAGACAAATATCTCGAGAGAAACATCGAATATACCCAGTATGCATATGAGCTTGACGACGTATCTGTCAAGTCCTTTGCAGCAGATAACAAACTGACCAGCGAAGACATCAATGCCAATACAGAGACTGTCAGAAATATTAGAATTAACGATTATGAGCCGGTCAACACCTTCTACAACCAGACGCAGAGTATCAGACAGTACTACAAATTTAACGACGTCGATGTAGACCGTTATATGGTCAACGGAAAATATACCCAGACCTACATGTCCATGAGAGAAATTGATGAAGAAAAAATCAATGATACCTGGCTCAACCGACACCTGAAGTATACCCATGGGTATGGTGTAACCTTATCCCGTGTTGACGCCGTAACGGCCAGCGGCCAGCCGGATGTCATGATTAAAAACATTCCGCCTGAATCAAAGGTGAACGAGATTCAGATTGAACGGCCAGAGATTTACTTCGGCGAGTTGTCGAAGGACTATATCCTGGTAAACACCAGTGAAGACGAATTTGACTACCCATCCGGAGACTCCAACAAGTACACTCAGTACCAAGGCAAGGCTGGTATTGAGATGAACCTCCTCAACAGAGTGATGTTCGCTATCAGAGAACGAAGCCTTAAAATTTTGGTTTCGTCTAATATCAAGAGTGATTCCAAGATCATCATCAACAGAAACGTCATGGAGAGAGTCAATAAGATCATGCCTTACCTGAGCTACGAAAGTGATCCTTACTCAGTAGTGGCTGACGGCAAGCTTTACTGGATGCTGGACGCATATACCACCAGCTCTTATTATCCGTACTCTGAGCCGTATGACGGCAAGGTGGGCGGTACCAACTATATCCGAAATTCTGTAAAAGTTGTAGTTGACGCCTACAATGGCGACGTGAACTTTTACGTTGTAGACGAAAACGATCCGATGGCAAAGACCTATCAGAAGATTTATCCGCAGTTGTTTAAGTCCGTGGATAAAATGCCGGATAGTCTGAAAGCCCATATCAGATATCCAAATACCTTATTTGAAATTCAGGCTGGCGTTTACAGCCGTTACCACATGGAAGACGTCAAGGTATTCTACCAGAACGAGGACGTTTGGGATATCGCTAACGAGATTTACGGCAAAGACGAAAAAAGAATGGATCCGAACTACTATATCGTTAAGCTTCCAGGCGAAGACAACGCTGAGTTTATTAACTCCATCCCTTACACGCCAAAATCGAAGCAGAACATGACGGCGTTAATGGTAGCGCGAAACGATGGAAATCATTACGGTGAACTAGTCGTATATCGATTCCCAAAGAGCAAGACCGTCTACGGCCCGATGCAGATTGAGGCGCAGATCAACCAGAATACGGAGATTTCAGGAGACTTCACCCTTTGGAGTTCCAGAGGATCTTCATATAAGAGGGGGAACCTCTTCGTAATCCCGATTGAATCCTCTCTGCTCTACGTAGAACCGGTTTATCTGGAAGCTTCCAATTCGGCAATTCCAGAAGTCAAGAGGGTTATCGTAGCATATGACGATAAGATTGCTTACGAACCGACTTTAGGTGAAGCGCTAGAGTCTCTATTTGGAGAAGACGCCAACGGCGGCAGCTCTGCCAGCACCGGCGGCGATGATAAAACCAGCGGTACGACCAGCAAATCTGACTGGATTAAGAAAGCTTCACAGGCTTATGATAATGCACAGAATGCATTGAAGAGCGGCGATTGGGCAAAATATGGGCAGTATATGGAAGAATTGGAGAATGCCCTTAATAAATTGAGCTAGAAGTGAATATGTTTTAATGAATTGGGACATTCAGATTGAATGTCCCAAAACCAATATATAATGAAATGAAAAGGAGGACGAATATGCTGGACTATGATTTAGACAAGATGCTGTTCAGAATACCCGCAGAGAAACACTCTGCAAAGGAGATTACAGAAATTTTAGAGGATCATCCAGAAGTCCAATTCGTTTCCCTGGTTGGAATCGACATCGGCGGCCACGATACCGACGAAAAGATTCCGGTAAAGTTATTCTTAGAAGATATAGACAAAGTGCTGACAAACGGTGTTCAGACAGACGGCTCCAGCGTTGCCCTGCCATTGATAGCAGAGTTGAATAATGCGAAAGTTGATATCATCCCTGACCTGGGTGTGCATTGGTATGTAGACTATAACTTCCGGAACAGGGGATATAAGACTGGACTTCCAATTGGAACGCTGAGAATTCCATCCTTCCTCGTCCATAACGAGGACTTTGAGGTTGGATCAAGGGTCATTCTCAGAGATGCCCTCCGCCATTTTAAAGAGGAGCTGATGAGAGAACTGAAAGCACATCCTTATGTGTTCCAGTATATCAAAGGTGTTGACAGTGTTGATGACATTGAGGAATTGGCAATTACCAGCGCTACTGAACTGGAATTCTGGGTCAAGACGCCGGATGACAAGGGCGACAGAGAACAGCTCTTTACTGCGCAGGTCTTGAAGGAGCAGTACTGGAAGAGAACTTACGGCGAAGTGAGAACTGCCTTGGAAGAAACACTGATGTTTCTCGATAAATACGGTTTCCAGGTGGAGATGGGACATAAAGAGGTCGGCGGCGTCAAAGCCAGGATGGGCAACAGCGGCCACTACGATCACGTTATGGAGCAGCTGGAAATTGACTGGAAATATGCGGATGCCATTCAGGCGGCGGACAATGAAAACCAGGTTAAGTATGTGGTAAGAGATATCTTCACCAAACACGGACTGGATGTGACTTTTATGGCAAAGCCATTTGAAGGGGTTGCCGGAAGCGGCGAGCATACCCATCTGGGCCTGGCGGCAAAGCTGAAAAATGGCAAGACTGTCAGTCTGTTTGCACCTGACGACTTTAACAAAGATTTCATGAACCCTCTTGGGTATGGCGCCCTCATGGGTGTCCTCAAGAATTATGAGGTGATCAACCCATTTGTAAGTTCCACCAACGATGCCTTTAACAGGCTCAAGCCGGGTTACGAAGCGCCAGTCTGTATCGTCACTTCTCTGGGAAGAGCCGTCGATGAGCCTTCAAGAAACAGAACCGTATTAGTCGGCCTGATCAGAGACTCCAAGAATCCCATGTCCACTAGATTTGAGCTGCGGGCGCCGAACCCGAAGAGCAACACCTATTTGGTCATCGCTGCTTCATATCTGGCTATTCTTGATGGAATCAAAGCAGTACTGGCAGCGGGCAAAGGCCCGTCAGAACTGGAGAAATCACTGTCAAAGAAATACGGCGACGAGGATTTCTATTTGGAAAGAGACAGGGAATACAGAAGTGAAGACGACGTCTTCGAGGATTTCACAGAGGAAGAAAGAAATAAGCTCTTCGGGCAGGCGCCGAGTACCGTATGGCAGAATCTGACCGCCTTTGACAGATACCCGGAGAAACTGAATATCTTCAAGGAAGGCGATGTGATGCCCGAAATTGTCTTAGAATCCTACAGAGAACAGACACTGTCTCAGTGGCGGACAGAGCTGCACGACCGTATCATTCCGCAGACGATGGATTTTATCAGAGGCTGCAAGAAGGTACACAGTGATGACGATTTCTCAGACTATGACATTAAAAACTGGCTGGAGATTGACAAAATCAGACATCAGATTGCTAAGGATACGATTACAGAAAAGTGCCTGCTGACTAGAGCTAAGGACGCTTTGGACCACAGCCGCTATGACGAGGCATCGGATCTGCAGTTGGAAATTCAGAAGAAAGTCAATGAACTGGCAGCGTTATATATTACATACAAGAAGAATTTATTATAAACAGAGGAGTTAAAAAATGTTAGACATTAAACGAATCAGAGAAGACTTTGAAGGCGTGAAGGAACGCGTTGCATTCAGAGGAAAAGGCGATTTCGGCATAGATAATGTAAAAAAATATGACGAAGAGAGAAGGGCGCTACTGGCAGATGTAGAGGCCATGAAGAACAGACAGAATACTGTATCGAGAGAAATTCCGAAGATGAAAAAAGAAGGCCAGGATACTACTGCAATCATGGCTGAAATGAAAGAACTGTCAGGCAAGATCAAAGAGATGGACGGCAGACTTTCCGAGATAGAAGAGAATTTAAAGATCGCCCTTCTTAACGTGCCGAATACGCCTTACAAAGACGTGCAGTACGGTGAAGACGACGCTGCCAATGTGGAGATGAGAAAATTTGAAGAGCCTACAAAATTTGATTTTGAACCGAAGGCGCACTGGGATATCGGAGAGAATCTCGATATCCTGGACTTCGAAAGAGCTGCAAAGATTTCGGGCACCAGATTTACCGTATATAAAGGTCTGGGTGCGAGATTAGAGAGAGCTGTAATCTCTTTCATGCTGGATCTGCACACCATCGACCAGGATTATACAGAAATCCTGCCTCCGTTTATGGTCAACAGAGCGGCTATGACTGGAACCGGTCAGCTTCCAAAGTTTGAGGAAGATATGTTCTACGTACCGCAGAAGGATTTTTTCCTGATTCCGACAGCAGAAGTACCAGTGACCAACCTGCGCGGAAATGAAATCATGGAAGAAGCAGAACTGCCGGTGTACTACACCGCTTACACCCCTTGCTTCAGAGCAGAGGCGGGATCTGCCGGCAGGGATACGAGAGGGCTGATTAGGCAGCACCAGTTCAACAAGGTGGAACTGGTCAAGTTTGTAGAACCGGAGACCTCCTACGATGAGCTGGAAAAACTCACTGCTGATGCGGAGGAAGTGCTGAAGATTTTGAACATCCCGTATAGAGTGGTCAGACTCAGCTCCGGAGACTTGGGTTTTTCTTCGGCGATGACTTACGATATCGAAGTTTGGATGCCAAGCTATGGCAGATACGTGGAGATTTCTTCCTGCAGTAACTTTGAAGATTTCCAGGCCAGAAGAGCTAACATCAGATTCAGAAGAGGCAAAGAAAAACCTGAGTTTGTACACACCTTAAACGGATCTGGTCTGGCGGTGGGTCGAACTGTTGCGGCTATTTTAGAGAATTACCAGCAGGCTGACGGCAGTGTGGTGATACCAGAAGCCTTAAGAAAATATATGGGAGTTGACAAGATTACAAAGTAGTCTTGGAGTCGAAGAAACATGTTTAAGATACCAAAATATATTGAACCGGATTTTACACAGGAAAAGTTTGTAAAGGCGCCAGACGTGGTTCTGGCGGCCGCGCCGGTGGATAAGGCGGCGCCAGCAGGCTTTCACGCCACCTCCATCTATCCGGAATATTTTAAGATCGGAGGCAGATGGCTGCTGGCAGAAGACAGCCGCATGGACTGTGTTCCCGTCTATGAAGCAGGAAAGATCTTTGTCCGGGAGTTTCGCAATGTAAAGAAGGGCGACAGGGTCGTTCTGGGACGTACTGAAAATTGCGAAGACGGCATTTACGTTCACGCAGACTGTTTCGAAAAGGAGGCGCGCGGTCAGGCTGGCGCTTTTGCCTTCCGCCAGAGCCGGAGCCGGGAAACCGGATTTAGTTACGATTATAAGCAACTGATACAGCTGCTCAAACACGAGAGAGAACACGACGGTTATATCCTCTGGGTCCTGGGCCCGGCCTGCTCCTTTGACGCACAGGCCAGAGAGTGCTTTGCCAGCTTGGTAGAGAACGGTTATGTAAGCGCGCTGCTGGCTGGAAACGCTCTCGCTACCCATGATCTTGAGGGCGGTTATCTGGGTACAGCCTTGGGTATGGATATCCGTACCCAGGAGTCCTATCCTAACGGGCACTACAATCATCTGGATGCCATCAACAGAATCAACACCTATGGTTCAATTCCGGCATTTATCGAAGGAGAGAACATCAAAGACGGCATCATTCGCGCTTGCGTAGAGAATAATGTGCCTTTTGTTCTCAACGGATCCATCCGTGACGACGGACCATTGCCGGAGGTATATGAGCACACTTACGACGGACAGGACACCATTCGTTCTCACGTGAGAAAAGCTACGACCGTCATCGGCATGGCCACGGTACTTCACACCATTGCCACGGGGAATATGACGCCGACTTACAGAGTGCTTTCTGATGGCACGATCAGACCGGTATACTTTTATATGGTTGACACATCGGAATTCGCCGCCAACAAGCTGGGTGACCGCGGAAGCCTGTCGGCAAAGGGCATTGTGACCAATGTACAGGACTTTATGATGAACGTTTGCAAAGGACTTGGATTGTAATCCAGGTCCTTTGCTGAAAGGGATAGATTTTATGATTACAGCGCTAGGGAAAGCAATCAACAAAATATTCAACAGGCTGACGATTACGGTAGCTTTAATCCTGGTACAGCTGGGATGGTTTGCAGTCCTGCTCTTTAAATTGGCTGACTACGCCAGCTGGATTTCTGTTCTCTTTACCGTCCTGGCAGCGCTGATGGCGCTGTTCGTCATTTGGAGAGACGATAATCCTGCATACAAGATGGGCTGGATACTTCTGATCTGCCTGATGCCTATTTTGGGGGCCGCCATGTACGCCTTTTTTGGCAATAAACGTCCTGCGAAATCCTTGAAGTGGAGAATCGATCCCCAGGAGGCTCTGCACAAAGACGACTTAAAGCAGGAAGAAGATCTGGGGGAAATCATGAACACCAGACTGCTGGACACGGTCAATTACATAGCGCAGAAGGGACCCTATCCGGCATGGACGGATACGAAGAGCAAATATTATGCGGTGGGAGACGAGGTCTATCCGGACATTTTGGCAGATTTAAAAAAGGCGGAGCACTTTATCTTCATGGAGTACTTTATCATTGCAGAGGGGAAGATGTGGGACGGCATCTTTGCAATTTTGAAAGAAAAGGCGGCGGCTGGAGTGGATGTGCGTATTACATTTGACGATGTGGGCAGCATCAATAAGACGCCGAAACGGTTTATCAGCAGTTTGGCGCAGCACGGGATCAAAGTGCTGCCATTTAATCCGCTTACACCCATTGCATCTTTGATCTACAACAATCGGGATCACCGGAAGATTTTAGTTATCGACGGTTATATCGGCTATTCCGGCGGGTTTAATATCGCTGACGAATATATTAATGAAGTCGTCCGCTTCGGCCATTGGAAGGATACCGGCATCCGCCTGGAGGGTCATGCCGTCTGGAACTTTACAGTCATGTTCCTCAATATGTGGAACGCCTTCAAGAAGACGGAAGAGGATTATGAAACGTTCAGGCCGCACATCTGCCACCCTGAAGAATTCGGCAGTGACGGTATCATTCAGCCTTACTCTGATTCTCCTCTGGATGACGAGAACATGGGTGAAAACGTCTATCTGGAGATTCTCAGCCAAGCCGAGGATTACGTCTATATTTTCACTCCTTACCTGATTATCGATAACGAGATGCAGACGGCCTTGTCTTTGGCCGCCAAAAGAGGAGTGGATGTCAGAATCGTTACGCCGGCCATTCCTGATAAGAAAATGGTCTTCCGCTTGACCAGATCCTATTACAGGCCGCTGATTAAAGCTGGGGTCCGAATATACGAATACACGCCAGGTTTTATCCATGCTAAAAGCTATCTCAGCGATGACAGAATCGGCGTTGTGGGCACCATCAATATGGACTATCGCAGCCTGTTTTTACATTTTGAATGCGGTACTTTGATGATCGGCTGTGAAGCACTCTACGACCTGAAAAGGGATTGTGTAAATACCTTTTCTCTCTCTAAGGAAATCCACCACGAGGATTGCAGACGGGGCTTTTTCGGCGTCCTCTTTGACGGCGTGCTCCGCGTACTGAGCCCGTTACTGTGATATTAAATTCAGATGGTTAAAACGTGCCGCATGGTATTCTTTAAGGGGGAATTATGAACAAAGTAGACAAGTTTTATGAGGTAAAGAATCTGCTGCAGTGCCCGATTTGCGGCAAAAAAGTCAGATTTCACGCCGGCGGTTTGGTCTGCAAGCGAGAACACCGCTTTGACATTTCGACCAAAGGTTATGTCAACCTGCTGCAGAGCAGTAAACCGCTGAAGGGTTATGATCTGGGCTTTTTTGAAAGCCGTCAGCGTTTTTTTCAGGCAGGCTACTACGATCATATTGCAGAGGCTGTCATTTCTGCGGTATTGTCTCACCATCCTCTGGAGGTGGTTTTGGACGCAGGCTGCGGAGAAGGATTTTATTCCAGAGCCTTGTGTCAGCGGACTGAGGCCCAGGTACTGGCCTTTGATATCGCATCTGACGCTGTCAAAGTAGCAGCAAGAAGTCCTGCGCTCGTCAAATGGCTGGTAGCGGATATCACCCATATTCCAGTTAAGGATGGTCTCGTCGATTGTATTTTAGATGTCTTTACCCCGGCAAATTATGGAGAGTTTGGCAGAGTCCTCAAAGAGGATGGCATTGTCGTCAAAGTAGTTCCTGGCGATCATCATCTGAAAGAGCTGCGAGAAGCGGCCCGCAATCAGATCAGAAAGAAGGAATATGCAAATGATGAAGTCCTCGATTATTTCGCGGATCATTTTGAAGTAGTAAGTTCAGTAACAGCCACGAAGACAATGACCATTGCAGCTGATGACTTGAAGGATTTGATTCAGATGACGCCTTTGCTCTTTGATGTGGATAAGGCAGCCGTCGACATCAGCAAAATCCGGGAGATTACCGTAGAAGGCGAAGTGCTGGTGGGCCGGAGGAAATAAGTGACTTGTCTGCGGTTAAGGTGAAAAAGATATTTGTGAGAAAGCGGAGCAAAAGGTCAGAGTTAACCTTTTGCTCCGCTCTTTTGATTAGAAAAGTAAGGTTCACTTTTTGTCGGTGCCTTTGCTGCAGAGGAAAAATACCCGCAGGCAAAGTCGTGAAATTTCTTCATAGCAGGAGTAAAGACCAGGTTTTTGCGCCAGACCAGTCCCAAAATTCTTTTCTTCTTCGGTCTTGTAATGGCAAGGGCCGTTACCTGATCAGACTCCACACTTTCGGCTGAAGTCCTTGTAGTGATGGAGACGCCGTAATTCTCGACGACCATCTGGTCGCGCAAGGTATAGTCGCATTCCATGATGCTGTCCGGGACAAACCCTGCGGCCTCGCAGATAGTAGAGATAAACTGCTGCAAGTTGGTGCTTTTGCTCAAGTTGATAAAAGGCTCAGCTCTGCATTCTGACAAATCAACCGACCTTTTGCCAGCCAGGGGATGGGATTTGTTGACCAGCAGCACCATGTCGTCTTCATAGAGAACTTTGCTTGTTAGGTTTTCGTTGTCTAAACCGTTGAGAGCGCCCAGATAGATATCGATAGTCCCATTCAGCAGCGCTTTGATGTGGTTGCTGCCTTCCATGGAGTAACGGTCCATTTTGATCGACGGGTGGGCCTCGCTGAAACCGCGCAGCAGATCTTTCCAGATATAGGGACTGAGAATCCCCAGAGCCAAGTGGCGGTCGTCATTTCCCTTCAGTGTAGAAAGCGTCCGCTGGCCGTTTTCCAGAGCAGTAAAAATCTGTTCCACGTAGGGAAGATAAGCCGCGCCGTAAGGAGATATTTTGATATTGCGGCCCTGCCTGATGAAAAGAGGCACGCCCAACTCGTTTTCTAGCTTCTTGATGGTGGAGCTGAGGGAAGGCTGGGAGATATGCAAGGCGGCAGCCGTCTTTGAGACGTGTTCAGTCCGCGCCAGCATCAAAAAGTACTTCAGTTGCAGCAATTCCATAAAAACCTCCAAAAGATAGATTTGCGTTTATGTATATATAATTGATTATATCTTGGACTGCATAAAAAAACAATGATATCTTTAGTGTACGACAAACTGCAAACCAGCCAGAGGCGGGACAGTTTCAGCATAAATTCTGCCAGGCAGATTACCTTCGGTTCTTTGGACAGAAGGTCATAGTAAACTATTATCGTAAGAAAGGAAGGCGTCATGAAGAATAGATCCATTCGCATCGGTGTAGATGTAGGCGGCACCAATACGGACATCTGCGCCATCGATGAATACAGCGGGGAACTGATGGTGTACAAACTGCCGTCCTCTCTCCACGATCAGTCAGATGCTGTGGTTGCTGGCATCAAAGTCGTTGCAGAGCAGCATCGGTTTGACGGCAGTGAAGTCAGTCGTTTCATGCATGGGACGACGGTAGCCACCAATGCGATCCTGGAGGGACGGGGAGCAAAAACCGCATTGATTACTACAGGGGGATTTCGTGATTTGCTGGAAATCGGCAGACAGAAACGACCCGACCTCTATGACCTGCAGGCAGACAAGGTCAGGACGCTGATTAATCGCAGCCTTCGCTTTGAAGTTGAGGAGCGGATGGACTACAAGGGGCAGGTGGTCAGGCCGATTGATCGGTTTGCAGTCAGGGAACTGCTGGAAAAAATCAAAGACAGCGGCGCAGAATCCGTTGCCGTCATGCTCCTCAACGCATACCTGAATCCGGAAAACGAAAGGCTGCTCAGAGAAGAGATTGAGGAGGCGCTGCCAGAGGTGTTCCTGACCATCTCCAGCGATCTCTCCAAACAGTTCCGCGAGTACGAGCGGCTCTGCGGAACAGTGCTCAACTCCTTTGTCGGACCGGAAGTAAAAAAATACATGAACAACCTGAAGGAAACTCTCGGGAAAATCGGTATTCAGAACGCCTACATCAATCATTCTAACGGCGGACTCATGTCCATCGCCGAGTCCATGCAGTTTCCGATCAAAACGGGCCTGTCGGGGCCTGCGGCCGGCGTGGTGGGAGCGCAGTATATTACCGCGCTCATCGGAGAAGAAGATCTGATTACTATCGACATCGGCGGTACCAGTACGGATATCAGTCTGGTAGCAGGCGGCAGATTCGAGGCTTCAGACGAAAAAACCATCAGCGGTTATCCGGTGCGGATTCCTGCTATTGATATTTCTACCATTGGCGCTGGCGGCGGCAGCATCGGATGGATTGACAGCGGTAAGATCTTGAAAGTAGGTCCGCAGAGTGCCGGTGCAAATCCCGGCCCTGCCTGTTATGACCTCGGCGGAAGGGAAGCGACCATAACAGATGCCAGGGTGCTGCTGGGGCATCTGAATGGGGAGAGCTTGCTTGCAGGCAGGCTGCCTATCAAAAAAGAAAATTCCCAGGCGGCAGTGCAGAGACTGGCGGAGCAGATAGACATGGAACTTCTGGAGACGGCAAAGGGCATCATCGCAGTGAGCAATTCTAACATCGTCAAGGAGATTAAGAATGTCACTGTGGCAAAGGGCTACAACCCGAGCGATTTCTGCCTGGTAGCCTTTGGCGGCTCCGGCCCGCTTCATGCGGCAGAGCTGATGGAAGAGATGATGATTCAAAAAGCCCTGATTCCGAAGACACCGGGACTTTTGGCTGCCTATGGACTTTTGACGGAAAACATGCGCAGAGACTTTGTACAGACCAAAGTCACAGACCTGCACGGAGACAGTTTTGCTGTATTAAGGAAAGAATTCTGTATTTTGGAAACAGAAGCGGCGGCCTGGTTTGACAGTGAAGAAATCCCTGCAGAAAAACGCGCACTGGAATACTTTCTCGATATGAGATACAAAGGGCAGAATCACGAGATTCGTGTGCCTTTGGACATGAAAGAGGTCAAAGACAGCGGAGCGATTGCAGAAGCCTTTATCAAAGCTTATGAGAGACTTTATTCTTTCAGCACGGACGACATGATGCAGATTGTCAACTTCGGCTTATCTGCCGTGGGAGACATCGTTTATCCGGTGATTACAGAGGAGGAATTTGCAGGATCAGACGCATCAAATGCCATCATTGGCAGCCGTTGGGTTTATCAGGGCGACGGCGTTTTTGCCGATTATCCCCTCTACGACAGGGCAGCTTTGCAGAATGGGAACGTGGTCAAGGGACCGGCCATTGTAGAACAGATGGACAGTACGACTTTGATTCTAGTGGGGCAGAAGGCGACAGTAGATCAGTATCTAAACATGGTCATCGAGAGGGAGGCATAGAGGATGAAAGAAATTAATTCCATTACGCTGGAGATTATCGCCAACAGCATGACTTCTATTGCGGAGCAGATGGGGGTCATTCTTGCAAAGACAGGATACAGCACCAATATTAAGGAGCGAAAGGATCTTTCGGTGGCGATTTTCAGTCCTGAGGGCAAGCTGCTGTCTTTGGCACAGCATATCCCCCTTCACTTCAGTTCTCTCTCAGGCGCGGTAGAGGTTTTGACGGAGAAGTATGATCTGGCGAATGTCCACGAGGGAGACATCTTCATCGCCAACGATCCCTATACGGGAGGAGGTTCTCACCTGCCGGATATCGTCTTGCTGCGGCCGGTGTTCTATGAAGAGAAGCTAATCGCCTACATGGTCAACACGGGACATCATGCTGATAGAAGTAGGAAGGGAACGACGATATATGACGAAGGCATGCGGATTCCAGTGGTCAAGCTCTACGACCGGGGCAAATTGGTAAAGGACGTCTCTGACCTGATCATGCTCAACTTCCAGATGAAATATGAGCGCCAGGGCGATTTGAACGCACAAGTCATCACCAATCAGTACGGCGCGGACAAATTGACAGAGTTAGTAGAAAAAATCGGTCTGGACACTTATGAAGCGTTCTGCGAGAAGTGGCTGGACTACGGCAGACGCAAAGCAAAGGCCGCCGTGGCATCTTTACCTGACGGAACATACGAATTTGCAGACTATATGGACGACGACGGTGCGGGACATCAGGATCTGCTGATTAAAACGACGGTACTCGTCAAAGGGGAAGATATCACCTTTGACTTTCGGGGAACCTGCCCACAGGTCAGCGGGCCTTATAACTGCGTCCCCTGTGCTCTGAAAGCCACGGTCTATTATTCCCTGATGTCGATCATGGACAAGACCATTCCTGCAAACTCTGGTTTTTTTGACAGCATCCACATCCTAGCAGAGCCTGGCAGCCTGGTCTGGGCAGAAGAACCGGCGCCAGTGGCAGACAGGGAGACGACCTCACAGAGAATCGCAGATGTCATCTTCGGCGCTTTTGCCAAAATGGATCCGAAGATGGTCACGGCGGCCGGTAACGGAGCGATGTCCTTTTTCTCCTTTGCCGGAACAGACGCCAGATTTGAAAGGCCGTATATCTACGTGGAGACCATTGGCGGCGGCGCGGGCGCCAGATATAACAAAGACGGGCTGGATGCCGTCCACGTCCATATGACCAATACTTCCAATCTGCCGGTAGAAGCATTGGAGATGGAATACCCTCTGATGGTAGAAAAATACGCCCTTCACGAAAACAGCGGCGGTGCAGGAAAATATCGAGGAGGCATGGGTATCGTCAGAACCATACGGATTCTGGAAGAAAGCCGAGACACGATGTTAGTGGCAGCAGCCACAGAGAGATCCCGCAGAGCGCCGTGGGGTCTTTGCGGCGGTGACAGTGGCGGAACCGCGGCGGTGAGGATCTATCGCGATGGGCAGATCATATCAGACAATCCAAAGCCGAGAAACGTAAAACTGCAGGCAGATGACATCGTGGAAATGGTGACAGCCGGCGCCGGCGGCTACGGGCCTGCAGCAGAAAGAAATCCTCAAGTTGTAAAAAGAGAGTATGAGGAAGGCATTGTCGATGAGAAATGGATTGCAGATGCCGGAATTGTTAGTGAAATTTGAGACGGCATGCCGTCTATGAGGTGACAATATGGAAACAAATACGAGAAAATTAGTCAGCCTGCCGATGGCGCTGCTGACCCTGGTCATTGTAGCGGGTATCATGTCTGTGGGACTGGCGGTACTGAAACTCAATACGATGGTAACCTTTATCCTGGCTTTGGTGGCGGTGTGTATTGTCGCTATCTGCCTGGGCATGAAACTGGAACGCCTGCAGGAGATCATTCTAAGCGGCTTTCGTAAGTTCGCTCTGACAGGTATGATTCTCATTTCTGTGGGCATGGTGGTGGGAACCTGGATCATTTCGGGTATCGTCCCTTCGATCATTTACTATGGGCTGCAGATTTTTACGCCGTCCTCTTTCCTTGCGGTAGGTTTTTTGATCTGCTGCATCATATCGTTCTTTACGGGTTCCTCCTATGCATCTCTTGGCACCATGGGCGTAGCGTTTATGGCAATCGGCTACGGGATGGAAATCAATCCGGGCCTGGTCGCCGGCATGGCGGTGTCTGGCGCAGTCTTTGGCGATAAGATGTCGCCCTTTTCTGATACGACCAACATGGCGCCGGCGGCTTCAGGCACCGATATCTTTGCCCATATCAAATCCATGTTTTATACGGTGATTCCCTCTTTTGTTATCACGACGGTCTTGTACTTCATCATGGGATTGAAGTTTAATGCTGCTTCGGAGGAATCTCTGCAGAGCATCAAAGCCATCGTGGTTGCCCTTGACGAGAGTTTTACGATTTCGCCGCTACTGTTGATTGTACCGGTGTTCACCATCATCCTCGTCGCAAAGAAGATTCCGGCCATGATTGCCTTGATCATCGGCGCACTGGCGGGCGTTATCGCAGCGCTGATTGCACAGCCGCAGTTCAGCTTTAACGAAGTGGTGACAGCCATGTCTGTGGGATTTGTCGGGGAGTTTGAAGAGGAAGCACTGGCCTCATTGCTGAACAGAGGCGGTATTTCGGCCATGATGTCCACCATTGTCTACTGCATCTTTGCTCTTGAACTGGGTGAATTGATGTATGAAATGGGAGTGCTCTCGGTGATTTTGGATAAAGTGAAGGACAGAATTTTGAAGCCGTGCAATTTGATTATCGCCACACTGATCTCCTGCCTGGCTACGGTCATGCTGACAACATCACAGTACATGGCTATTTTGCTGCCGGGAGAAGTGTTCCGCTCATCCTATGAGAAGGCCAACATGGCGCCATACGTGCTGTCCAGGACTTTAGAAGACGGCGGTACGATTTTTTCCTTCCTGGTACCGTGGTCGGCAGCAGCCATATACAGCTCCGGTGTGTTGGGTGTTTCCACGCTGCAGTATCTGCCCTATGCCTTCCTGCCGCTGCTCTGCCCAGTCTTTGCCATTCTCTGTGCCGTTACGGGCATCGGAGTTTTGGACCGCGAGGGGAAAAGTCTGCGGGGCAAGACTACGAGGAACGCTGCTTAAATAAAAAAGGTTTCAAAGGTGCGTTCAATATTCATATTTTTCTAGTTCGTTGGAATAGTGAAGAGCCGGTAAGGGATATGCCGGCTCTTTAAATTGCACTGAAATTATCTTTTGTTGTGTAGTTATTCTCATAGACCTAAATGTAAATTGATGTAAAATAAAAATGTAATAATTTTATATTAATTGAAAAAGGAGGAACCATACATATGGAAACCATAGACACCAAGGGTGGACTTCTGACGGCAACACCAGAAGCGAGGGCATCTCTTCGCAGAGAGTATAAAGACAGTGTTTTCCGGCTGCTGTTTAATAACAAGGAAACTGTAATCAATCTGTACAATGCGATTGCGGGGGAAAGAATACACCACGGAAACCCAGGTGAACTTTACGACCATAGAGGATGCCGTGTTCAAAACAGAAAAGAACGATATCGCTTTTCTGCTTGAAAATACTTTTGTCGTATTGCTTGAGCATCAATCTTCGCCTAACAAAAATATGACGACCAGAGATTTGATCTATTATTCGACGATTCTGCAGAGGATGTATGGGATGAGCGCTTTTTTGAAGGAGAGATGCGTCAAAATTCCCCGCCCCGAATTCATCGTTCTATATAACGGCGTGAGGGAGATGCCTGATTACCAAGAGATGAAACTGTCTGATAATTTTTATGACCATGAGGAAGAAACTGGTTTACAACTGACCGTAAAAGTGTACAATATAAATAACGAGTGCATAACGGAGCGATGCTCCTATGCACTGATGTCGCCCGCAAGGGGGCGACGCTTTGCAAGGTACGTTCTTTGAAACATTCGGAAGGAATCTTGAGGTGATGGAACGATGCAGGACTTTACAGGAGTACAGTCAGTTTGTCGGTATTGTACGAGAGTATGCGGAAACGCAAAAACTGAGTGACAGCGTTATGGCCGAAATCCTGCAGAAGTGCAGGGCGGAAAACATACTGAAGGAGTTCCTGGAAAAATACGGAACGGAGGTCATCGGGATGTTGTTCGAAGTGCTGACAGAGGAAGAGGCCCGGGAATTGTCCAGACAGGACGGATTTGAACTGGCGGAAATCGCCGAACTTACTGACTTGCCGTTAGATGAGATTGAGGGGCTGTAATGCTTCTAAGTAATATGGAAGAGAAACAAGGTGGTGATAAAATGTGTAGGAACGAGAAAAGGCGAAACGATGTATGGCTCCATGCAAAGCCAGTATGATGAGCGACACTTGCATGGAGTAGATCGGCGTCGCTGAAACGAGATTGCTGGCTTTGCTGCTTGAAAGAAATAATCGAGGAGGAAGCCAACATGAAATATACAAATGCAACCCTGATTCTTCCGGATGAATTGGTAGAGGAACTGCAGAAATACATACAGGCAGGATATCTCTATGTTCCGGCAAAAGGAGAAAGGCGTAAATCCTGGGGAGAGTTATCCGGTTATCGCAAAGAACTGGATCAGCGAAACGCTGCTATATTGTCAGAGTACCGTCGCGGTATTTCTGCTGAGGCGTTGGCTGACCGCTATTGCCTTTCAATTTATGCAATCAGGAAAATCATATATCAGAAATAGTAAGACTCCTGTACACTGGTCAATAGGCCCAAGTGTGCAGGGGTTTTTTGCTTTTCGGGGGCAGGAGCTGCGTGAACCGGTTATGAAGAAATGAATTGACTGCATCATTTGGGAAAAACAGCCAGCTTTCATATAGTATACAGAACAGGTCTGCCTTATTTTGTATATTGAGAGGCGGGTATTCTCCATGTATGATAGAAGACAGAAAGGGGAGATTTGATGAATGTATATATGGGATATGCCTGTGCAGATATTACTCCAGAAGAGCAGGCAGAGATGATCGGTTTTGCCAGACCCGACAATTTATCGAAGGGAATACTGCACCGCTTAGAGGCATCGGTTATGGTTCTGAAATCTACAGAGGAAACCTGCTGCCTTGTAACCATTGACAGTCTGGGCTTCACTACGGAGCTTTCCAATCTGCTGCGGCAGAAAATCGGGTCGAAATTGTGCACGCCGCCAGAGAAGGTAATGCTCTGTTTTTCCCATACTCACTCGGCTCCAAATGCCGGTACGGAAGACGGAATCTATTATCAGCCTGCCTGTGAGAAAATACTGACCGCAGTATCTGAGGCAGTTTCCGTGATGAATCCCATCAAAGCTGCCTGGGGACTCGGATCTGGTGAAATTGGCGTGAACCGTCGTGGCGATACCGCTTCAGCAGACAACCGCATTGGTATTTTGAAGGTGGTTGACAGCGATTCAGGCACATTGAAGCTGTTGCTGCTGCGAGTCACAGCGCATGCTAACGTACTTTCCAGTGACAATGATCTCATCTCAGCAGATTACTTTGGTGTGACGAGAAAATTATTAAAAGAAAAATACGGCTGTGAGGTCCTGATGACCCAGGGAGCAGCAGGAGATATCAGACCAAAATATCAGCAGGACAATGCCGCGTTTTTGGAAATACATGCATGGGAAGAACCGCATAAGAAGTATACAGAGGCAGAGAAGAAGAAATACTTTGACCAGAGCAGGGAGGCACTGCGCAAAATGGCGGATAGCATAGATCGTGCAGTGGGCAGCATCCTCGATGACATGATACCACAGTCAATAACCAGACTTGCCATGTTTTCGATGCACAGCAGCTTTGCAGCAGATGTGCCCTCGCTGAACCGTGCAACTGAGATTGCGGAGGAGGCGGCACAGATGGCGGGCATAGACGGAACCGGCTGGCTGAAGGAAGTACAGCGCCTGCAGGGCTTGCACATTAAAAAGCAGTTTGCCGATGTTGAAATACAGTATTTCTGTATTAACGACGGTTGTTTATGCGGCGCGGCAAATGAGACCATGTGCAGGATGGCTCTGGATGTGACGGACAAGGCAGGGAATCCTCTGCTGCTGTTTGGCGGCTATACCAATGGATGCAGCAGTTATCTTCCCACCGCTGAAGAATACGACAAAGGCGGTTACGAAGTGCTTTGGTCGAATCTGATTTATTATTCCTATCACGGCAGAGTCATGCCGCTGAACAGAGATACAGCCGACCGACTTGTTGCAGCCGTAGTGCAAGGCTGGGAAGCGTTTTTATACAGAGGGGAGATTGAAAAATGAAAATATATCCACGAACAGGGGATTTACAAACTATTTATTTAAAAGATGTGATTACAAATCCGAATATTGTAGTAGGCGATTATACGATGTACAATGATTTCAGAGATGACCCAACGCTGTTTGAGCACAACAACGTGCTTTATCACTACCCGATTAACGACGATAAACTGATGATCGGCAAGTTTTGCTCCATCGCCTGCGGTGCAAAGTTCCTCTTTAACAGCGCCAATCATACTATGAACTCTTTGTCCACCTATCCCTTTCCTCTTTTCTTTGAAGAATGGGGACTGGATCGCAAAGACGTTGCAAGTTCTTGGGATCACAAGGGGGACATCGTCATTGGAAATGATGTTTGGATCGGCTATGAGGCCGTCGTCATGGCAGGCGTCACCATCGGGGACGGCGCTATCATTGGAACGCGGGCAGTGGTGACAAAAGATGTTCCGCCGTATATGATTGTCGGCGGGATACCGGCCAGACCGATAAAAAAACGTTTTTCAGAAGAGACCATTGAAAAATTGCTGGACCTGCAGTGGTGGGACTGGCCGAGAGAGAAGCTGGCAGAGAATATTGAGGCGATCCAAAACGGCTGTATTGAACAGATAAAGTGAAGTTTTTTGCCATTGACTTCCCCATATATCCATGATAACGTAAAAGAAAACGGAGATGGAATTATATGGGAAAAATCATACAATTTAACAAAAAATCGCAAATGCGTGATCCTCTTTCTATGACTAACGATATTATTTTTTTTCTGGTCTATGGTGCGGGCACGAAGGAATCGAATAAGGCCCTGCTTTCTTTACTGAATGTAGTCCTAGAAAGAAAAGATCCTATTACGGAGGTTAAAATAGTCAATACCGTACATAAGGGATTTCATCCAGGGGATAAAGAGACGGTAATGGATGTCAAGGCACGATCGGAGAAGGGAGAGCAATTTAATATAGAGATGCAAGCCTCTGTGCAGTTATTTTTTGGAGAGCGGACGCTGGTCTATGGGGCGAGAATGGTGAACTCTTCGTTGGCAAAGGGAGAGGATTATGATACAATGAAAAAAAGTATAGTCATCTCCTTTATTGACGGCGTCATGTTTAAGGATACGCCTAGTTTCCACACGAAGTTTGAATTGAGAGAAAACAGGGAAGGGCTGTTACTGACGGATAGACTGGAGATCTATTTTCTTGAACTTGGGAAGATAGATGACAGTAAAGATCCCGAAGAGATGGAACCATTAGAGCGGTTATGCGCATATCTCAAATTTGCTGGAGACTACAGGAGAGCTGACTATGTAGAAAAGCTGTTAGATACAGGAGAGGAGGCCGTCCTAATGTCAGATCAAGTATTCAGAGAGATAACAGAAGATGAGAGTCTTCAGGACTTATTGTGGCGCAGGGAGATTGCAGAGCACGATTTAGCCACCAAAGTAATGCTTGCGGAAAAAGACGGCGAGCGGATTGGCATTGAGAAAGGTATTGAGAAAGGCATCGCTGCCTTTATACAGGATTATGTAGAAGACGGAAGGGAAGCGGAAGCAATTATTGAAAAGCTTGTGCTTCGCTTCGATTTGCAAGAGGATGAAGCGCGCCAGTATTATGAAAAGTACAGCGATTGTTAATTCTGCCTCTGGTAGTGAGAGCCAGTATGAGCTTATTTGCTGGCGTAAAAGAACAATAATATAAATAGCTAGAGAAAAAAATCAGAGTAGGAACGGAACCTTCTACTCTGATTTTTGTTGGCGCCGAATAGGCATGATAAAACCACCAGTTCAACTGGTGGTGGGCAAAACTCTTATAGATAAGTTAAACGAACCTCCTTATGCTACAATAAAGATGGTCTGGCAACCACAATAAAGAATATAAGGAGGCTCATGACAAATGGATGATGTAAAGAGTTTATCACACAGCAAATGGAGATGCAAATACCATATCGTGTTTGCACCTAAATTTCGCCGAAAGGAGATTTATGGAAAGAAGAAGGCAGAGATCGGAAAGATCCTGCGTATGCTCTGCGAGAGGAAAGGCGTGAGGATCATCGAGGCAGAATGCTGCCCTGACCATGTGCACATGCTGGTAGAGATACCACCGCACCTGAGTGTGTCGGCATTCGTAGGGTATCTCAAGAGCAAGAGCAGCCTGATGATCTTCGAGCGGTTCGCAAACCTGAAGTACAAATACGGGAACAGGCATTTCTGGTGCCGTGGGTATTATGTTGACACGGTTGGGAAGTATGAAGGGACAATCCGTGACTACATAAGGAACCAGCTGGAAGAGGACATGGTGAATGACCAGATCAGCCTGAAAGAATATGTTGACCCGTTTGTGGATGTGAAGGAAAAGTAAAATGAAATACCCCCGGGCAGGGGGTATCAGATAACAGAAGTGTGGTTGCAGACCTTTTCAGTGCACCTTTCAAGGTGCGACCACAGGAGAAAGGCCCTTATAGGGCCTGGTCAAACCACCAGTTCAACTGGTGGTTTTGATTCATAGGAAATTGCATTTTAACTATTTCCTATGAATTAAAAAGTGGGATGTGCAGAGGGGAATGCCCTCGCCGCCCTAAGGAGGGCGCTCAGCCTGCAAAGCAGGTGCAGAAAGGAACCTAGCCATTTTTTTATCCAAAGTCCTTGACTTTTTATTAATATAACCTATAATAAAACATATGTTTTAAAACAATAGTTTTATATAGTGGGGAGGATTCTGATGCCGCCAAAAGCAAAATTTACAAGAGAAGAAATCGTTTCTGCCGCCCTTGAAATCACCAGGGCTGGCGGAATAAGCGCTGTCACTGCCAGAGCAGTCGGCAGCAAACTGGACAGCTCTGCCAGACCGATTTTTACCGTATTTCAGAACATGGAGGAAGTCCAGTTAGAAGTATCTAACGCTGCGAAGCAGCTTTACAATGAATACGTCGGGCTGGGTCTGCAACGGGAACCTGCCTTTAAAAATGTAGGAATGCAGTACATCCGTTTTGCCATAGAAGAACCGAAGCTTTTTCAGCTCCTATTCATGTCAGAACAGAAAGCGCATCCTCGCTTGTCCAATGTGCTGTCTTTAATCGACCAGAATTATCAAAGCATTTACCTGTCTATTCAGAAGGGATACGACGTGAATCAACAGACCGCA
>ERZ791934.85-NODE-85-length-113840-cov-9.212207_pt1 | contig 113840 bp, 101 predicted proteins | sample MGYA00510125_ERZ791934 | MGnify/ENA primary metagenome ERZ791934 (study PRJEB30046, sample SAMN00993240) | human gut metagenome | study: EMG produced TPA metagenomics assembly of the A metagenome-wide association study of gut microbiota in type 2... | reverse complement strand
AGGCTGCAAAGGACGCAGCCTAAGGACCGGCGAGCTTATGACGCCCCTTACAGGAACCCTTGCATGTCCGGGGACGGCGGAGGAAAGCACGGGAACCCATACGGACGGCAGACACGGAACCGGCGGGCATAGGGGCATACGCGAAGGTTGCGTAATATGAGCCAAATATCATTTAGCTGATGGTCTTATTATATTTCTTTTGATGAAAATATACAATGAGCATAAAAGGAGGGGGAGGATATGGAGGGTGGTTGATGGGCAGATTGGATTTTATGTGGTAGAATATAGAAAGTGTGTGAAAGAGATGGGTTGGCAGATGTTTATAGGGCAGGGGTGTGGTGATGGTTGGGATTTATTTTAGTGGTACGGGGAATACAAAATATTGTGTTGAAAGATTTTTGGCTTGCTGTGATGGGGAGGCGGAGGCGGTTTCTATAGAGGATTCGCGGGCGGTGGAGGCAATTCGGGAGAATGGGGTAATTGTTTTTGGGTATCCAGTGTATTTCAGTAATATGCCTAAGATTGTCCGTGATTTTATGGAAGAGCATCAGAAATATTTTTTTGGCAAAAAAATATTTCTGATAGCAACTATGGGGTTGTTCAGTGGAGACGGAACGGGGTGTTCGGCAAGGCTGTTCAAAAAATATGGAGCGGATATTGTGGGGGGAGTTCATTTGAAAATGCCGGACTGTATCGGGGATGAATGGGCTTTGAAAAGGACAGTCCGGCAGAATCATGAGCTGATTGAAGCGGCGGGGGATAAAATAAGAAAGGCGGCAGAAGGGCTGAAAGGTAACAGGCCTCCGAGGGAAGGGCTTGGATTTTGGTATCATGCGGCGGGGCTGTTTGGGCAAAGGCTGTGGTTTTATGGTAAGACGAAGGATTATACGGATAGGGTGCATGTGGATGCGGATAAGTGTATTGGCTGCGGAAAATGTGTCTCGCTGTGTCCTATGGATAATATGGAACTGCATTCGGGAAAGGCTGTCCAGGGGGGACGCTGTACGATGTGTTACCGGTGTGTAAATCATTGTCCGGGGCAGGCAATTACTTTGCTGGGAAAGAAGCTGTATGAGCAGTGTACGGTAGAAAAATATCTGTGACAGCAGCCCGGCTGGCGCGTGGGTTGATGGTAGTCGGGAAAAGGGGTATCAGGGCAGTTTCTGAAAAAGTTTGTCTGCGGTAAATACGGCATTCAGGACTTTGGGAAAACCGGTATAGGGGATGCACTGGAGGAAGGTCTCAATAATTTTTTCTTTGGAAAGTCCGACATGCAGGGCGGCAGAAATATGGACTTCCAGCTGCGGTTCACATCCGCCTGCGGTCAGCAGGCTGGCGAGGGTGATGATTTCCCGTTCCTGCAGTGTGAGTCCGGGTCTTGCATAGATATCGCCGAATGCGAATTCGACAATATAGGTTCCGAGGTCGGGGGAGATATTTTCCAGGGATCGGATGACAGCGTTTCCGCCGTCACCGTCAATTTTCTTTAAATTCTCCATTCCTGTCTCAAATCTTGTTTTGTTCATTCCTTTTTACCTCCTGGTTTGATAGAATATATTTGACTGCAGGAAAAGAATAGTTCTTAGACTATAGTCGAAGTCAAGAGATTTTAAAAAGTTGCTTGAAATTTAGGTTAAAGGCGAAAAGAGGTTTTGTAAGTGATAATCGGAGAATTTTCCCGTTTGACAGGAATCAGCGCATATACTCTGCGTTATTATGAGAAAAAAGGATTGCTTCATGTGGAGCGTGATGGTGCCGGAAGGCGGGATTACAGGGAAGCTGATGTGGAATGGGTGAAATTTATAAAGCGCCTTAAGGATACTGGAATGCTTCTGCGGGACATAAGGCATTATTCGGATTTACGGTACCAGGGGGATGAAACCATGGAAGAGAGGATGGAGCTGCTTGTACGGCACAGGAGGTCAGTGGTGGAGGAGCAGAGGAAATGGGCGGAGTATCTGGATAATCTGGATGATAAGATTGAGATTTACCGGGAGCGGATTGACGGGGGAAGGAGATAACAGGGGAGCGTATGGCAAGAGGATTGTTAGATTTATTATTTAACAATATTTTTGATGCGGACTGGAAAGGCCGGTATGGAGAAAAGCTGACCGAGAGGGAACTTAATCTCGTGAGGCTGTTCGGACGCGGCGGGAAGGTGCTGCGTAATATTTATGTACCGAAGGATAACGGGGAAACGTCTGAAATAGATGTTGCCTTTCTGACGCAGAAGGGTATCTTTGTTATAGAAAGCAAGAATTATTCGGGATGGATCTTTGGGGATGAGAAAGCCGCTTATTGGACGGCTATGCTTCCGAATAAAGAAAAAAACCGTTTTTATAATCCTGTCTGGCAGAACAGGACCCATATAAAGTGGCTTGAAAAATATCTGGATGACGAGATTCCTTTCTTTTCCATAGTGGCTTTTTCAGAAAGGTGTGAATTAAAAAAAGCAGTCATAGAAAGCGCCGATGTCCATGTTATTAAGAGGGAACAGTTATATGCTGTCGTGAGAAATATATGGGATAATTCTGCGGATAAGCTGGATGAGGTAAAAGTTAACGCTATTTATGAAAAACTCAAAATATTAACCAATGCAGATCAGGCGGTTAAGGCGGCTCATATTGAGAATATTAACAGAAAATATAAAAAGACAGAAAGCCCGGACAGCTTGAAAATACCGGAACCGGCCGGGCCTCATGAGGATACATTAATATGTCCCCGCTGTGGGGAAAGGCTTGTACTTCGTGTCGCAAAAAAGGGGGCCAATGCAGGAAAAAATTTCTATGGCTGTTCGAATTACCCTAAATGCAGATATATACAAAACATAGATTAATTTTACTGGAAAAGATAGTTGCTGTGCCGGAAGAGCGGAAAAGGCATAATATTAAGAAACTACATCATGCTTTTTACCACTTCAATAAACCTGAGCACTTCCTCCGATGCATGAAGGCTGTACAGCAGCCCGTAAGGAATACTGTAGTCCCAATTTACGGGAATCGTAACAAGCCCGGGGTGGACTTCCTGCCAGCATTCAAGGGTGAGCAGTACGTTTTCTGTTTCTGCGCAGCGGTTAAATACGGAAAGGTCATAAAACTGGGGCGTATCTTCAATTTTTATCTGAGGATGATTTTTTTCCAGATCATCCCGGAGAGAATCAAGGATGCCGGAATCTCCGCGTTCGGTCATCATGATGGTCTCATTATACAGATCTTCGATATTAATGCATTTTTTGGCAGCAAGATGATGTTCTCTGGTCACCGAAACCATTTTTTTATATCGGCCGAGTTCGAGAAAATTGCAGTGGCGCAGCCATTCCTTCGAATCGCAGACGCCGATCAGAAAGTCAAATTTCTTTCCCAGCTGTTCTATTTCACTGAGGATTCCTTTATGGTTATCCTCAAAGGTAACGAGGTGCAGCTTATATTCGGAAAAATATTTATTTACGTGGGGCCAGAGATCTATAAAGGGTTTGGCAGGGTTCAAAAGTGAGGTGCCGATGAAAAAGGTCTTATCCTTGGCATGAAGGGCCGCTTTTGCATTTGTAATGGTTTTCTGCGAATAGTCGATTATAAATCTGGAATTCTGATAAATGACAGACCCCGCCGCTGTCAGACGGACACCGGATGGTGTGCGTTCCACCAGCTTCATATCCAGATGTTCTTCCAGCGTATTTATCTGTTTCATGACGGCGGTTGGAGAAATGTACAGACGTCTGGCGGCTTTTGTGAAACTGCCGCAGTCGGCTACTGCTATAAACGTATCAAGTATATGGTTATACATGTGTGGCCTCCGGAAATAAAAAGAAACCTGGTCAATTATCCTGTGGTGTGTGTCCGGTAAGGTATAAACCTAAAGTTGATATAATGATACCATAAAGGAGATTCTAAAGCAAGAATTCAGGATATATAATACATGTATTAAAAAAATAGGGAGGTAAAAAAATGACGGAACTGATTGCATTTTTTTCGCGGGGGGATGAAAATTATGTGGATGGAGAGATAAAAACTCTGGAGACAGGAAATACGGAGGTAGTGGCCGGCGTTATTCAGAAATTAACAGGAGCGGAGCTGTTTAAAATAGAACCTCTGAAGGAATATTCGAAAGATTATAATGAGTGCATTGCGCAGGCGCAGTCTGATCAGATGCAGAATGTGCGGCCGGAATTAAAGGCTTACCCGGAGAGCATCGAACCCTATGAAGCCATTTATCTTGGTTTTCCCAATTACTGGGGAACGATGCCGATGGCGGTATTTACGTTCCTGGAACATTTTGATTTCACAGGCAAGATTATCAGGCCTTTCTGTACACATGAGGGGAGCGGAATGGCGGACTGCTTACATGATCTTATTAATCTGTGTCCTGATGCAAAGGTGGAAGAAGGGCTTGTGATTTACGGAAGCCGTGTGTATAAGTCGGGTAAGGAAATTGAGGATTGGGTAGCGGCGGTAGGAAAGATCAGCTGATACAGGGTGACAGAAAGTCCGATATCTAAAAGTAGAGACAGTCTGATAGAATAAAGCAATCAGACTGTCTTTATTTATCTAGAAAAATAACCGGATTTGATACCTCTTTCTCTGAATATACCCCAAAACCTTCCTATAATTTAGGCCGTGCCTTCACACTATTAATAAAATGCTTCGCAGCATTACCCAGTTCCTTCTTCTTGGAATAAGCAAGACTGATAGTAGTTGTAAAGCATGGTGTCACATCTACTATAGAAATATCAGGGCCTGCCAGATACACAGCAGGTTTTTTCGTGAGAAGAGCAACTCCCATTTCCTTTCGGACCAGGGAGATGATATTTTCCGCCCGGTATCCGGTAAAAGCGATATTAGGGCGGAAACCGGCGGACTTACATGCATTGACGCACAGCGTATGCATGAGCGTCCCCTTATTTAAAAACAGAAAGTTTTCATCCTTCAGCTGCTCTAACGAAATAGAAGAAGCAGAGGAAAGAGGATGGGAACTTGGAAGAACAGCCACCATATGATCCGTCGTAAAAGGTATTTTGACAAATTCATTGTCGGAATCATCATGTTCACGGATAAATGCGAAATCACACTGCTCGTTTCTGAGCATTTCTTTCAGTTCTGAAGAATCTGCCTCTATAATATGTACTTTGAAATTCCTGTTTTCTCTCTGAAAATCTGCAAGCACATCCGTAATATGATATTGAGCCATCACTGGTATTGCCCCAATAGTGATGGTTTCGGAGATATTATTCTGATGGTTAAAAAGCGCGGTAGTATAATCATACTGTAAATTCATAATCTGTTTTGCATAAGGAAGAAAGATTTTTCCAAAATCATTTATGACAACTTTTCTGGTGGTACGGTCAAAAAGCGGCGCACCGAGATCCTCTTCGATAGATTTAATATGTCTGGAGAGCGTAGACTGAGAGATAAATAAGATATCGGCTGCTTCCATATAATTACCGACATCAGCAAGTGTTACAAATTCCCGTATGTAATCAATTTCCATTTCGATATACCCCACTGCAATTATTGCATAACCTGCATTAATTGTAGCGGGGTATGTTAAATGTGTCAATAGAATTGGCAGAAATGAGAAAAATGTGAGCGAGTTGCAAAAGTTAAAAAGCGCACAATAAAAGTATTTATGCAAAAGGTGCATAAATTCAAGGGAAACATGGATTGCTTGAGCGGGATGCACAAACTATAATGGCCTTATCAAAAGAAATGAGAAAAATCACGGGAGAACAGAAATGAAACCATCATTAGCATTCCCGATTCCGCACACACCGGAATTTGATGTGAATCGTATCAAAAATATATCAGAAAAATATCTGGATATTTCCTATGCTTCTGAAAAGGAACACGTTCTTGATTTATATTTGCCGGAGAAAAAGAAAGAAGAGTATCCGCTGATCATCTACATACATGAGGGAGCATTTATCTTTGGGAGCAAACGGGATAAAAGAATGGAAAGTCTGTTCACAGCGCTGCAGGAAGGCTATGCGATTGCCAGTGTTGATTATCGAAAGGCAGATCAGGTGACCTGGCCGGCGCCGATTTATGATATTAAAGCGGCAATCCGTTTTCTCCGGGCACATGCAGGAGAATATAAGCTGGATAAGAAAAGGTTCACTGTCTGGGGGATGTCGGCAGGCGCTTATTTGGGGGTGATGACAGCCGTTACGAATCATATGCAGTGGTTTGAGGACAGCTCCATGGGAAATCCGCATGAATCAAGTGAAATCCAGTCAGTGGTTGATCTGTGCGGAGCCTGCGCCGGGTTTCACCGGCTGGATGATTTCATAGAGGAGAATGGGTTTGGAATAGCAAATCATAATGAGGCAAATTCACCGGAATCAATTCTTATGGGACAGCCATTGAAGGAAGCAAGGGAATTATGCAATATGGCCAATCCGATTAATTACATCAGAGAAGACATTCCTCCGTTTTTTGTATTACATTGTCTGAAGGATCCGGTAGTGCCGGTACAGCAGTCACGGCTTCTGGTAGAAGAAATCGTGAAAAAGGCGGGGGCGGATAAGGTGACTGCGATTTTTACGGAATCGGAGGCGGATCATGGAAAACCGGATTATGATACCCGCTCAATCGTAGACGCCGCACTTGAATTTTTAAACCGATACTAAATGCATGGTGCATTTATTATAAAAACAAGAAAAGGGAGAAGGAAAATATGAAGCAGAAAGTATTATCACTTTTTTTAGCCGCATGCATGACAGCCGCACTCGTGGCAGGATGCGGAAGTACTAAGAATACCGCTAATATGGAAAACGGCGGTACAGAAGGCAGTACGGTAAGCAATAGTACCGAAAGCGGTACACAGACGGCTGACACAGCAGCTTCTGAGAGCGGGGATTATACAAGAGCCGGAGGAGAGGGGGAAATTGTTGTCGGCATCATCTCAGATCCGGAAAATATGGGACCATGGGCGGGCATGTCTCAAGGACGTATCGCCATATTGAATACCGTCTATGAATATCTGATTACCAGAGAAAATGGTGAGACAAAAGGGGTTCTTGCAAAGAACTGGACGCAGATAGATGATACTACTTATGAAGTGGAACTTTACGATTATATCCATGATACAGAAGGCAACCCGATTACCGCCAGTGACATCAAGTTCTGCTTTGACAGTGCACTCGCAACAAAAAACTACAGTAAGCTGGAAGTAATTGACAGTGTTACGGTACTGGATGATTACAAGGTTGAATTTAAGTTTTCAAAAGCTCTGGCAGTGGGAGAACTTGAAAACGTATTCCTGGAATGTGCGATAGTTTCACAGGCGGCATATGAGGCATCCGGTGATCAGATGGCCGTCGATCCGGTTGGGACAACCGCCTATAAGGTAGAAAGCTATACACCGGGTTCCCAGCTGGTACTCGTGAACAGCAATGATTATTGGCAGACAGATGATTCCCTTGTATGGACAACCAGTAAGCATAATGCAGATAAGATTACCATGTCTGTAATTACAGAAGCTTCCCAGCATACGATTGCAATGCAGACACATACAGTTGATATTGCCAATGGTGTGCCGGATACGGATGTCCCGAAATTCGACGAGGGCGGAGAATATGCAGACGGAAATGAAGTAGAGGTTCTTTTGGACAATCTTACCTACGACATCCTTTACAATATGTCAGCCGATTCTGTTTTTGCAGAAGATGAGAACCTGAGGAAGGCAATTGCCTATGCCATTGATCGGGAAGGCCTGAATACAGGCGCATTTAATGGAAATGGCGCGGCAGTTAAGGATTTTGCCAATGCGACCTATCCTGATTACAATAAGGAATGGGATGGAGAGGACTATTTTGACTACAATATCGATACGGCAAAGGATTATCTTGCAAAATCGAGTTATAACGGACAAAGTCTCAGACTGATGTACACAACTTCAACTACGGCGGATATGATTGCGCAGATGGTTCAGGCCTATCTTGGAAATATCGGGGTGACTGTTGAACTGGTTCCTTACGAGCAGATGTCCTTTATCGCGTCTCAGTTTGATTCCACTGCATACGATATTATGCTCAGAACTACCGGATCGACGGATTACATTGTGAATCAGTGGAAGCTTTGCTGGTATTCACCTGACTTTGAGTCAACAACCGGAGGCACAGCCAACTTTGTAAAGGACAGTAAACTGGATGAACTGATGGCAGCCTGTCTGAATGTAAATACATACGGTGAAGAATCTATCGATGCATTTCATGATTATCTGGCGGAAAAATGTTATGGGTACGGCATTGTGGAAGGAACGATTAATTCCGTTCATTCCAAATATATAACCAAGGTTGCGCTGGACGACAGAAATCAGATTCTTCCGGGAGCCTGTGAATTAGCAGAATAATATTTGTATATTTGCGGAGGCGGCAAATATAAGACGTACGGTACTGCCGATGCGGAAAGGGATGCACAGAGGGCATTCCTTCCCGCTGGGAGTGCCTTTTTTCAGAAAGGAGCTGCGTATGTGGAAATATATCGTAAAGCGTTTGTTGTGGATGATTCCCGTGCTGCTGGGAATTGCAGTTGTTATCTTTACCATCATGTATTTTTGTCCGGGAGATCCGGCGGCGTCAATTTTAGGAAACGGTGCGACACCGGCGGCGCTGGAGGCCAAAAGAGCAGAGATGGGTTTGGATAAGCCTTACATAGTCCGTTTGCTGAACTATCTGAATCAGGTTTTTCTGCATTTTGATTTGGGAGATTCTTATTTTACCAATCAGTCCGTCATGTCGGGAATTTTATACAGGATGCCGTATACCATCACCATAGCGGTAATCTGTATGCTTCTTCAGATTCTCATAGGTACCCCGCTTGGGATCACGGCGGCTACCCATCAGAACGGACTGGCGGATCGTTTCTGCATGGTCGTAGCGCTTCTGGGAGTATCCATTCCCGGCTTCTGGCTGGCTATGATGATGGTAATACTGTTTGCCGCAAAGCTTAACTGGCTGCCTGCTTATGGGGTTGGGGGAATCCAGTACTATATTCTTCCCTGTATTGCCAATGCGTTTGCGGGAATCGCCTCTCAGGCACGGCAGACAAGATCCAGTATGCTGGAGGTTATCCGTTCGGATTATGTGGTGACCGCCCGTGCAAAGGGCTTATCCGAACGGGATATTTTATATAAGCACGCATTGCCTAACGGATTGATTCCTATTATCACTGTTATTGGAAACGGTATGGGTATGATGCTCGGCGGTACGGTAGTCATTGAGTCTGTATTTTCCATTCCCGGAATCGGTTCTTTCACAACGAAGGCGATCAACAACAGAGATTACCCTATTGTTATGGGCGGCGTCCTGTTTCTGGGGGCAATCTTCAGCCTGATCATGTTAATTGTGGACATTGTTTATGCCTATGTGGATCCCCGAATCAAGGCTCAGTATGAAGGGCAGCAGAAGAGCTGGAAAAGGAGGAAGAAATAATGGCAAAAACAGCGGCAGTCGGATGTCCGGCAGAAGAAAAAAGCCGGAGAAAAAAGGAAAGTCAGTTTTCCCAGGTATTGGGAAGGCTTCGCAGCAACAAAATGGCAATGTTCGGTCTGGCAATTTCGCTGATTCTTATCGTTTTGGCGATAGCGGCGCCGCTGATCATGCCCTATAAATATGATCAGATGGATATGGCAAACCGCTTTGCGTCGCCGTCCCTGAAGCACTTATGCGGAACAGATGAAATGGGAAGAGATATTTTTTCCCGATTGTTATATGGCGGAAGGGCATCTTTGCTTTTGGGATTCACCGCAACAATTATTTCCACTTTTTTGGGAATGCTCATTGGTTCTGTCGTTGGATATTTCGGGGGAACGGTAGATACGATTGTTATGCGTTTGATTGATCTTCTTCAGGCGATACCCGGAATCCTTCTTGCTATTGCTATTTCAGCATGTCTGGGAAGCGGGCTTTTCAATACGGTGCTCGCCCTTTCTATTGGCGGCATTCCGATGACGGTACGGCTTCTCCGCGGTTCTATCATGGGGGTACGAAAGATGGAATATATTGAAGCCGCACAAAAAATAAACTGCTCAGTACCCAGGACTATCACGAAGCATATTCTGCCGAACAGTATTTCACCTATAATAGTGTCCGTAACAATGGGAATCGGAAATACCATTCTTATGGCTGCTTCCTTAAGCTACATCGGGCTGGGAATTCAGCCGCCTACCCCTGAATGGGGAGCGATGCTTACGGCAGCCAACCAGTATATGGTGGATCATCCTCATATGGTTGTTTTCCCTGGGATAGCCATAGCACTGATTGTTCTGTCCCTGAATCTGCTTGGGGACGGACTGCGTGATGCGCTGGATCCCAAATTAAAGAAATAGGAGGAGAAAATAATGACGGAGAAGAAAGTGCCGTTTATAGAAGTAAAAAATCTTGTTGTTCATTACACCTCCGAGGGACGTGAGATCCATGCGGTTAATGATGTGTCTTTTTCTTTGGAAAAAGGGAGAACGCTGGGACTGGTTGGGGAAACAGGAGCGGGAAAGACCACTATTGCCAAATCCATTCTGCGTATATTGCCGGAGCCGCCGGCCCATGTGGATGGCGGGGAAATCTGTCTGGAGGGGAAAAATCTTCTGGTGCTTCATAATGACGAAATGCGGAAAATCCGGGGAAAACGGATTTCCATGATTTTTCAGGATCCCATGACTGCCCTGAATCCGGTTATGCGTATCGGAAATCAGATCGCCGAAGGAATAGAGCTTCATGAGAAATGTTCCAGGAAGGAGGCGGAAGCGAAAGCGGCTGCAATGCTGGAAATGGTCGGGATTCCCGGTACGCGTTTCCGTGATTATCCCCACCAGTTTTCCGGCGGTATGAAACAGCGTGTTATCATTGCCATGGCGCTCGCCTGCAGTCCTGATCTTTTGCTTGCGGATGAACCTACTACCGCACTGGATGTAACCATTCAGGCGCAGGTATTGGATATCATCAAGACACTTCAGCAAAGACTGCAGACGGCAATGATCATGATTACCCATGATCTCGGTATTGTGGCGGAAGTATGTGATGAAGTGGCAGTCATCTATGCCGGTGAAATTGTGGAATATGGTTCTAAAGAAGAAATTTTTGATCATCCGTCGCATCCGTACACGATTGGGCTGTTTGGATCCCTGCCGGATATCAACTCGGATGTGGAACGGCTTTCCCCTATAGCAGGCATGCCGCCGGATCCGGGAAATCTGCCGGAGGGCTGCTCCTTTTCCCCGCGCTGCCCTTATGCATCGGATAAGTGCAGAAAGGGAGACGTAAAGCTGATTAATATCGGAGGAACCCATAACTGCCGCTGTATCCGCGCAGCTGCTGCGGAGGACAAAACAGCTTTTTCAGACGGCGGACAGAAAAAGACAGCCGAAAAGGAGGCATAACATGGCGGCACCATTATTAGAAGTGAAACATCTGAAAAAATATTTTAATACGCCGAAGGGGATGCTTCATGCGGTTGATGATGTAAGCTTTTCCATTGAAAAAGGCAGGACCATGGGAGTGGTAGGTGAATCAGGCTGCGGAAAATCCACATTAGGGCGTACGATTATACATTTGCAGGACAGTACGGACGGTCAGATTTTTTTTGAAGGAAAGGATATTACAAGGGTTAAAAAGAAGGAGCTTCATCGGATTAATGAAGAGATGCAGATCGTATTTCAGGATCCCTTCTCTTCGCTGAATCCGCGAATGACTGTTGAGGAGGTCATCGCGGAGCCTCTTGAAATTTCACATCGGTTTAAAAGAGGTGAGATACAGGATGAAACAGAAAGGATTATGGAGCTTGTGGGAATTGATGAACGTCTGCGCCATTCTTATCCGCATGAACTGGACGGAGGCAGAAGGCAGCGTGTTGGCATCGGGCGTGCCCTTGCCCTGAATCCGAAGTTTATTGTCTGCGATGAACCGGTATCGGCGCTGGATGTTTCCATCCAGGCGCAGGTATTGAATCTGCTGCAGGATTTACAGGAAAAGTCAGGGATTACCTATATGTTCGTAACCCATGATCTTTCCGTTGTAAAGCATATTTCGGATAATATTTGCGTCATGTATCTGGGGCAGCTGGTGGAAACCGCGTCTTCAGGCGAGCTGTTTGCCCATCCTATGCATCCATACACCAAAGCATTGCTGTCAGCGATTCCTTCCATTGATATTCATCATCCAAAGAAGAGAATTGTGCTTCAGGGAGAAATCGTATCTCCAATTGAGCCAAAACCAGGCTGCCGGTTTGCAGCCAGATGTCCTCATGCGACGGAAGCATGTCATGAACCGCAGGAACTGAAAGAAATCTCCGCAGGACATTTTGTTTCCTGCTGCAGGGTGGGTGACAAATAAAATATAGGTGCGTCAAAGCGCACAGATGGGAGCAGAAAATGGATAAAACAATGCGGGCAGGCGCCGGTAAAGAAGAAATCATGCTGATGGAAGCTTATCTTGCCATTGAGGATTTTTCCATTGTACACAGGGCGCTGGATGTAAGGGCTGTAATTATTGAAAATGGCACGAAAATGGCTTTTGTATCCGTTGAAATGACTTCCCTTCCTGCGGAAGAGATAGAAGCAGTCAAAGACAGAATTGTTATGGAGGCGGAGATAGAGAGGGAGAATATATGGGTGTGCTGCACTCATACATTTTCTGCACCGCATCTTCTTCCGGATTTCATGCTGGCGGAAAATGACGGCATCGCCAAAAAGGAGGAATTCAGGAAGGCTCTTCAGAATGCGGCTGTGGCAGCCGTTATAAAAGCACAGAGCCGTATGGAGGCGGTTACACCGCGGTTTGGCAGCAGTTACTGCGATATCAACATCGGCAGGGATGAAGAACTGGAGGATGGCTGGTGGATTGGCGAACACGGCATGGGGCTTGTGGATCATGAAATACAGGCGCTCCGGCTGGACAACAGGGAAGGGAAGCCGGTGGCAGTTATTTTTAATTATGCGATTCAGTCTTCCGTATTAGATGGTTCCGTGTTAAGTACCGGAGGAAAAGGCGTATCTCCGGATGTCGCAGGAACAGCCTGTGATTATATAGAGCGTTGTTATCGAAAACCGCACCCGGTTGTCTTATTCCTGATGGGGGCTGCGGGGGATCAGGTGCCTGTGAAACGTACGGTTTCTGAAACATTTGTAAAGGGGGAACGTGTTCGGAAGGACAGACATGAGGAAGGCTTTAAGATTTGTGAGGAATTAGGAAGAACACTGGGAGATGCCGTTATCCGGGCAATGGATTCCTCTCGGCAGATATCCGTGGAAGATGAGGTCCGTATGGAACGGAAAAAAATAACTGTGCCGGGAAAAACGATGGATAGGAATCTTCATAACCTGAAACCGGTAAAAGAGTTAAAATATACGGAAAACGGGGATGTGGAGACGGAAATTGAAATAGCGGCTATTGGGGAGATTGCTTTTTTAGGTGTGAAACCGGAGCTTAACTGTATTACAGCCGCCGCAGTCAAAGCGTTTTCTCCGTATGAACACACAATCATAACTACCATGGTTAATGGTGCTTCCAAATATATGGCGGATAAACGTTCCTATGATCGATTTACATACGAGGCACAAAATTCTCCCTTTGCCAAAGGGGCGGCGGAAATATTAATGAAGGAAAGTATATCGCTGCTGAATGAAATGCATGAAAACCGTTTGTAAAGAGCAGAAAGGGCAGACTGAAATGAAGAATTCTACAATTATAACGGAGATAGACGGGCAGGGGCAGAAAATCGCTGCAGTCGTATTGGAATTCGGCGAAAGTATTAAGCCTGTGGATATGCAGCCGGATAATTATGCAGTGGAGAACCAGACGGTTAAAGAACTTCTGGTATGTTCCGTTCCGGAGTGGGAAAAGCTGTTCCGGCAGCAGCTTCCGGCGGAAAAATGGGCAGAAGAGCTGTATAAGAGCACACCGGAGCGTCAGCCGGCCGGAAACTGTGTTATCTTAATTCTGGACAAAAACAGACCGGAAGCATCAGTCAAAAGAATGACGGGCCGGGGACCGGGAGCCAGGCTGGTGATTGCTTTACCGGAACTTGAAATCCGTCTGAAAGCTGAACAGATAACCATTACGGTAACAGCTGTAAAGGATGCTGTGGCGGACAACTTTGATAAAGGACAATTTTGCTGCAACGACGGATATTCGATTTCCTATAATCTGTTTATTCCGGAAGGATATGATCCGGAACGAACCTATCCGCTGGTACTTTTTATGCATGATGCCGGCTCCTGCTCAGATGATGTTTCAGCCGCAGTGGTACAGGGAAACGGTGCGGCTGTGTGGGCTTTAAGGAAGGAGCAGGAAAAAAGGCCATGTTTTGTATTGGCGCCTCACTATCCGGAAAAGTGTGCGGAGGATGATTTTACGGTTGGACGGGAAGCGGATGCAACGGTGGAATTGGTGAAGGAGCTGATGAAAAGATATTCCATTGACAAGAACCGCATTTATGGAACCGGTCAGTCCATGGGATGCATGATGCTGTGCGAATTGAATATACGGTATCCCGGCTTTTTCGGCGGATGTTTTCTGGTGGCCGGACAATGGAATCCGGAAACAATGCCTGCGGCAAGGCATGGAAACTTATGGATTCTGGTATCTGAAATGGATGAAAAGGCATTTCCCATCATGGGAGCCTGTGTCGGGAGCATGAAAGCGGCCGGAGCCGAAATCAGCTGCGGTTCATGGGATGCACACAGTCCGGAAAACATACAGAATGAAGCGGCAGAAAAAGTTGCGTCTAAAGGCGCCGGAATCAATTTTACATGGTTTGAGGGAGACAGTGTTTTGGAAGCGGACGACAGACGTTTTCCGGGAGCCTGTCATGTCAAAACATGGGAAAAAGCTTATCAGGTGGAAGCCATAAGGGAATGGCTGTTCAGGCAGTACAGAGAAATCGATTTTTCAAGTAAACATAATATTTTGATCAGGAACACGGACGGTACCTGTTTACCTATGGATAAGCCTTATTATGATGCAAGGGAAGTGGTTCCGGGTGTCTGGCAGATTATGAGCAGCGGTGATTTTTCTTATTGTATCGCAGGAAGAAAAAGAGCTGTTGCCATAGATACCGGTTACGGTGCGGGAAATATCCGTGTTTACCTGGAACAGCTCTGCGGACTTCCGGTGCGCTCAGTAATAAATACCCACAGCCATTTTGATCATACGGCTGATAACACTTATTTCGATCAGGCTTATATGGCTTACAAGGCTGTTTTGCTGGCAACGATTCCCTTCGCAAGCTTTGCAGGGATTGATTTCTGGGAGAAAGATTATGAGCGGATCGGAGTTGGAGAAGGATTTATCTGTGATCTTGGAGATAAGACTCTGGAAATTTTTGATATCCCCGATCATACGGAGGATGGCATTGCAATATTGGACAGGGCGGACAGGATCCTTTTTACGGGGGATGAATTTATGGCCTTCGGTAAAATCCTGAGCCATGCCAGTCTGGCGGAATTCTATGGCTATACTCAGAAACTGCTGGGGCACAGGAGTGAGTTTGATATAATCTGCGCCGGAGGAGGCGTATTCCCTGTTTCTTTGCTTGAAAATTATGATAAATGTGCGGAATATATTTTAAGCGGACATCAGGGTGAAGTCTTTGATGGGAATGCCCCGCGGCCGGGAAAACTTCCGCCGGGGCCAAACGGAGAGATCGTATATGACAGGATGATGCCGCATTTCGGAGACGGCGGAGCGGGAAAAATGGGAATAACGGAAAGGAAAATGTACAGCATGGAATATGCAGGTGCTAAGATAGTATATGAATAAAGAACAAAATGTAAGGATGACGGAGAAAACCGGAATTCAGAATCTGGATATAAGAATTGCCATTGCCGTAGTTATTTGTTTTTTATCTGCAACCGCATGCAGTGAATTGGGTTTCAAATTTACATATGGAGAAATGCATTTGGAAATATTACAGAAGATGACTGCATGCATAGCCTGTCTGCTCTGCGTTCAGGATAATACGAAAATAAGCAGGAAGGCCGGTGTGAACCGTATGATTATTACAGCAATCGGAGGCATTATCGGTATTGGCGCTGCTGCAGCTGATAATGCAGTCGGAAATCCATGGTTTATGACGGTGCTTATATTCGTTGGTATTTTACTTACGCTGCTGCTGTGTAAGATGGCAAAGGTACCATATATTAATGCAAGAATCGGAGGAGTGACATTCATACTGGTTTCTTGTACCTTCGCAGGAAATGCCAGAATTTTTTACGCGGTGTTCCGTTTTATATCCACATTCTACGGAGTTTTGGTAGTATTGCTTGTTTCCTGGTTTTTTCAGAAATTTATTCTGGATGCCAGCGGAGAACATTGTAAATTACTGAAAAATACGGGGAAACATGCGGCGTGAAGAAGAGTAAAAATCAATAATTATATATAGGTAACAATCCGATATACAGGATTCAGAATAAAGTCCCTGGAAATTATTTTTCCAGGGCTTTATTTTGAAAAAACTGTAACAAAAGTTTATTTGAAGGTCAGGTAATTCAAAACTGTTTTCCCATTTTCATCCGGCCTCCCGTAAAACTCATGATAAATTTTCCTGAAATTCAACCGATAATATAAGTAGCCAATTAATGGAAGCATACTTCACATCATACGGAAACCAACAGTTCTGTATAAGAATAAAAACAGCATCACCCGCATAAAATACGCATTTTACTTGTAAATACAGGCAGATTCTGTTATAAAGAAAACAGCATTTCCGGGGCATGCTCCGGGATTTTAACTTTTTTTCACAAAGAAATCATATCGTTAATAGAAAATCAGGCAGGTATATGATAAAATAAAAAGATAAATGCTGTTTTAAATCATCATCAGCTTCAGTAAAGGCAGGACAGGGTTATGCCGGAAAAGTTCTGCGCAGACAGTGTATAAGAGAAAAGAGAGGTCAGTATTCATAATGACAGTGAAAGAATGTTATGAATGTCTTGGGGCGGACTATGAGGATGTGAGCTGCCGTTTGAGGTCAGAGGAAAGAATCTTAAAGTTTTTGAAAATGGTATTGAAGGATACCAGTTTTAAGGATTTGTGTGACGCCATGGAAGAGCAGGACTACGAAAAAGCCTTTCGTGCCGTTCATACGCTGAAAGGGGTATTGCTGAACCTGGGATTGACCGTACAGGGAAGATATGCGGCGGCTCTCACGGAAGCGCTGCGCGGCAGACAGGAGAATGAAGAAATAAAGCCATTGTTTACGCAGCTGGTTTCCAGCTACGGAGAAATGTGCAGTGCTATAAAGGAACTCGCAGAGACTTCAGAGACGGGAGGCATCCAGAATGGATAAGAGCAACAAAATTCTGATTGTAGATGATTCGGAAATCAACCGTTCTTTACTGGCGGATATGCTTTCCGCGGATTACAGTCTGCTGGAGGCTTCCAACGGCCTTGAGGCAATGGTGCTGATTAACCAGTACCATTCCGAATTGTCCATGGTGCTGCTGGATATCGTCATGCCGGAAATGGACGGATTTGAGGTGCTTGCTTCCATGAACGGTGCAGGACTGCTGGAACGTCTTCCTGTCATCATGATTTCTGCAGAAACCTCTTCCGCATATATTGATCATGCCTATGAGCTCGGAGCGGCGGAATATATCAGCCGTCCGTTTGATGAGCAGACGGTAAAGCGCCGTGTTAAAAATACCATTACTCTTTATTCCAAGCAGAAGACTCTGGAAAACCTGGTGACGGAGCAAATCCTGGAAAAAGAAAAAAGCAACCTGGTCATGATAGAAATCCTCAGCCATATCGTGGAATTCCGTAACGGTGAGAGCGGCCTTCACGTCCTGCATATACGGATTATCACCGAGGCGCTGCTGAAGCAGCTGGCAAAGCGGACCAACCGGTATAATCTGAATGCGAAACAGATCAATCTGATTTCCAATGTGTCCGCGCTTCATGATATAGGGAAGATTTCCATACCGGAGGAGATTTTAAACAAGCCGGGCAGACTGACGCCGGAGGAATACGAAATTATCAAGACCCACAGCGTTATCGGGGCCGAGATGCTGGAAAACGTGCCTTATTACCAGGATGAGGAACTGGTGCGTATGGCGAGGGATATCTGCCGCTGGCATCATGAGAGATATGACGGGAGCGGGTATCCGGATGGCTTAAAGGGGGATGATATCCCCATTTCAGCGCAGGTGGTGGCTCTGGCGGATGTTTATGACGCCCTGACCAGCCGAAGGGTTTATAAGCCTGCCTATTCCCATGAAGAGGCCCTGCGTATGATCATGGACGGTGAGTGCGGGGCATTCAGTCCTTTATTGCTGGAGTGTTTATGCAGTGTGAAGCCATATCTGGAAAGGGAACTGCATGTGCGTTCCGCAGGGGGGATATCCAAGATGGAACTGCAGGATATGACCCGCAGCCTGATTCAGAGCAGCAACGCTTCTAACCGTACTCTGGCATTGCTGGAGCAGGAAAGGACGAAATACCAGTTTTTTGCTTCGATGTCCAAGGAGATCCAGTTTGAGTATTCAGGAAGCTCCGACGTGCTGACCGTTTCCGACTGGGGCGCCGAGCAGCTGGGAGTGAGTTCCGTCCTTGTACATCCGGGCAGAAACAAGGAAATTTACAAAATATTTACAAGAGAGGATTTTGTTGATCTGAGGAACCGTCTGAGCAGCGCCAAACCGGAGGATCCTATTGTTACCTGTACCTATCGCATCAATGTACAGGGCAGCCCGAGGTGGTGCAAGGTTATAGCCAGGCCGCTTTGGGTGATGGAAGAAACAAACGAGCTGACTGGGATGATCGGTAAATTAATCGATATCCATGAGGAACATATAGAACTGGACCGGCTGAAACAGATAGCCCGTTATGATTCCCTGACAGGGCTTTATAACCGTGCTTATGCCTGCAAGGCCATAGAAGAGGCACTGAAGGAAAGCAGGGCGGAAAATAAAAAATTCGCATTGCTGCTTTTGGATTTGGATTATTTTAAAAATGCGAATGACCAGTACGGGCATCAGTTCGGTGATCGGGTGCTGGAGGAAGTGGCGATAAAGGTGCGCAACAGCGTGCGTGCAAATGATATCTGTGCCCGCATCGGAGGCGATGAATTCCTGATTTTTATGGAATACAAGGATAACATAGAGCTTCTGGTAGACAGGGTTTATCAGGCTATTGGCGGCCGGTATGAGAATTTTGTTATCGCTGCAAGCATGGGGGTGGCGCTTGCACCGGAGAACGGAATGGGTTATGATCTGCTTTTCCTCCATGCGGATAAAGCTTTATATGCCGCTAAGAAAAATGGAAGAAGTCATTATTGTTTTTATGATGATTCCATGCAGGATCTTCTTTCTGTGCTGTCACGGGTTGATGACGTGGACAGCGGAGCCGGCAGAAGATAAAAGCAGTATTGACAATCCGTACCTGTATTGCTATACTGTTACCAATAAACAAAAGGAGGCTGATATTATATGAGAAAAACTTTATCACATGGGAATTTCATAAACATTAAGTCAGCCTGCTATGTGAGATAAGTAAGAGCGTTTTATCGTGAACCTTTTAACCACAGTTTCAGACTGTGGTTTTTTTGTACGCTTTTTACCGCAGGCAGGCATTCCGTTCCCATAAAAGGAATGTAAAACTGACTGGAAAGCGTATAATATATGGAAAACAGAATATTGAATCTGGGCATTATGGCCCATGTGGATGCAGGAAAAACCACTTTGACGGAGAGTCTTCTTTATTACAGCGGAATTGTAAAAGTAAGGGGGAGCGTGGATAAAGGTACCACCATCACGGATTCCCTGGAATTAGAGCAGAAGAGGGGAATGACGATAAAGGCTTCCACGGTATCCTTTCCTGTCGGGGATGTGAAAATAAATCTGATAGATACCCCGGGGCATGTGGATTTTATCGGAGAGGTAGAACGCTGCCTTCGGGCATTGGATGGAGTGATTCTTGTAATATCGGCAAGAGAGGGCGTGCAGCCGCAGACCCGTATCCTTTTCCGCCAGCTGAAAAAAATGCGGATGCCGGTCCTATTTTTTATCAACAAAATTGACCGGCCGGGCGCCGATTATGAAGCGGTTTGCGCCCGGATCCGCTCCCAGCTTACGAAAAGGCTTCTTTTCATGCAGGAGGTGGTAAAAACTCCTCAGCAGGATTACCGGATCAGGGATTACGGCTTTGATGACAGCGCATACACCGATCAGATCCTTCTCAGTTCGGAAAAGCTGCTGAATAAATATCTGGAAGGGGAGATGGCCGGTGAGGAGGAGCTGACGGCGGCCGCCCGGTTCCGGGCGGGTAAGGGAAGGCTATATCCGGTCTATGTTGGTTCGGCGCTGAAATGTCTGGGAATAGAGCCGCTGATGCAGGGAGTTATCCGGTGGCTGCCGGTGAGAAGGCCCGGTACAGACAGGCTTTCCGCTTATGTTTACAAGGTTGAGCATGATGAGAAGGAGCATAAGCTTGTTTATTTCAGGGTGTTTTCGGGAAGTATCAGACAAAAGGATAAAGTACTGATTGCGGGTACAGAACAGGAAATTACGATTAATAATCTTCGGACCGTGAACCGGGGAAAGCAGATACCTGCTCAGGAAGTAAGCGCAAATGATATAGGGATTCTGACGGATGTTCCGGCATTGAAATGCGGCGATTTTCTCGGCAGCATGACGCCCGGTAAGGGGACAGGACTTCTGATGGAACCGATGCTGTGTGTGAATATACAGCCGGCAGAGGAAGAGGACAGGTACAGGCTTCTGGATGCCCTGAATGTATTGGCGGAAGAGGATCCGCTTCTTCATATACGGATTCCGGAAAGAACCGGTGAAATCCTGGCAGACCTTTATGGAAAACTGCAGATAGAGATTTTGAAGGAGCTTCTTTGGGAACGATTTGGGCTCAGAACGGTATTTTCCGGAATGAAGACGATCGGCAGGGAGAAACCGGCAGGCCCAGTGTATGCCGAAATCCGTCTGGGTGAAAAAGGAAATCTTCACCGGGCAGGAATCGGAATCCGGATAGAACCGCTGGAAACGGGGGCTGGGAACCGGTATGAGACACAGGTCTCCTTCGGTTATATTGAAAAATCTTTTCAAAATGCGGTACAGGAAGGTGTCATGAAGGCTTTGGAGGAAGGAATTTCCAATGAAGTTACGGATACGCTGGCAGTTTTTGCAGATGCTGATTATGACAGTGTGACAAGCACGCCGGCCGATTTCCGCCGGCTGGCGCCCAAGGTGGTTCAAAAAGCGCTCCGGCAGACAGGGGTCATAACCCTGGAGCCGTTCATGAACTATCGTCTCATTGCTCCGGCAGGGGATGAAAAAAGAATTATGGCAAAGCTTGCAAAGCTGCAGGCATCGGTTGAAAATGTCATCTATAGTGACGGAGAAATGGAGGTTCTGGGAGAAGTTCCCTTTGATACGGCTAAGGAGTTTCAGGTGGATTTAAGAAGTATGACGGACGGCAAGGGGATTTTTGAAATGGAATTTCTGGAATACAGAAGGGACAGGCAGGAATGAAAAATTTTTAGAAAAATTCATTAATTTCTCAGATAATTTTCTTTTTCCCATATCATTTATAGAATAAAAATGATAAAATAAATGGAGTGTATCTTGAATGGGAGCTTAAAGGAAAGCGGCGGTTCTCTGAATGACAGTACCGCAGATGGTCCCGTCGCTAAGGGAATGCGGATAAAGTTAGGGCAGTGATTATGGCAGAAAATAGGAAGCGGTTTACAGAAGACTTTACTTCACGTATTCTGGAAGTACGATATACAGATTTGGAAAAGGAAAAGAGGCTGTGCCTGGAATTGCTTGTATTGGCAAAGGAAGAATGCGATCTCTATGGGGAGGTATTTGCCCTGACCTATATGGGGGATTATTACATTGCGGTCTCCGATATGGACAGGGCGGGAAAATATCTCCTGAAAGCCCAGAGGATGTTTCCGGAGGATCAGGACTGGGAGGAGCTTCGTCTGGGGCTTACCAGTCTCCTCGGAATCTATTACGACATGCGCGGGGATGAGCAGAATGCAATTGATTATTATTTGAAGGCGGTTACGATTGCGGAAGAGCTCGGAGACGCGGACAGGGAATGTGTGGTTTTAAATAATCTCGCCTTTGCTTTTCAGCGGCACCGGTGCTACGAGGTGGCGCTGGAATTTTATCAGAAGGCTTACTGGCTGCAGAAAAATGCCGGAATCAACCCGGTTCGTTCCATATTGTTGGAAAACCTGGCTGAGGTTTCTTTGTTTCTGCGGCAGTACGAGGAAGCAAAGGAATATATTCTGGAATTTGAGGAAAACGAAAAGGATCCTCTCCAGAGGGTGGTAATGGGAGATAAGAACTGGTGCTGCTACTACGGTGCTGTCGGTGAGCGTGAAAAAGCGCTGGTCTATGCGGATCGCCTGCTCAGGAATCAGGATGTCATTAATGAAAATAAAATGACAGCCTTTGAATCCTATCACATGCTGTGCCGGAGCATGATGGAATTGAGAGAAGCCGATTATGCCGGCCGCTTTCTGGAGGCGATGGAGGAAGTCAGCGTCGGAGGAGGACTGGATCAGGTACAGACTCTGGAAGAGATGCGGATACAATATTCTCTTTTATTTGAGCCGCCGGAAAAGCATTCGGAGGCATATTGTGTTTTTTACAAAAAAAATCAGCAGTTCAGGGCCAAGATCGACGAAACGATAGCAGCGGCGATGAAGACCAGGATTCAGCTGGAACAGCTGATGCAGCAGGTTGAGGATATGCAGTCCGAGCAGGAGATACTGGAACGTGAAGTGAACCGGGATGAACTGACAGGAGCCTATAACAGAAGATTTCTGGAGACGCTGATACGGGAGCATACCGATGGGGCGGCGGAAGAAAGCTTTGCGTTTATTGTCATGGATGTGGACTGCTTTAAGGAATACAACGATTTCTACGGACATCTGAAGGGGGATGAGGCCCTGAGGGAGATTGCGGCCTGTATGATGGAAGGCGCCCGGGATCGGATATATGCGTCCCGTTACGGAGGGGACGAATTTGTATGTGTCTGTATCGGCCTTACGGAAAAAGAGATCCGTACCTATATTGAAGGAGTGAGAGCCCGGCTGCATGCAAGGGCAATCCCTCATGAAAAATCCCTGTGCAGCGGCGAAGTGACTCTTTCTGCCGGCTATGCCGCAGGGATTGTGAAAACGCAGATTGAGGTGCGGCAGCTGCTTCAGCTTGCCGACCATGAGCTTTATAAAAGCAAGAATTCCGGGCGCAATACGTTTACGGGGAAAAGTGTGGATATATTATGATGGAAAATGACAAAAATAATAAGTCTTCCCTGCCGGAGGCCCGGTTAATGCAGCAGATTTTGAAAGCCCGTCATACAGATTTGGAAGAAGAAAAAAGGCTTTGCAAAGAACTGCTCTCTGTTTCGGAAGCGGAGCAGTATTATTACGGCAGCGCCTTCGCCAATGTATACCTGATGGACAGTCAGCTGGCCATGGGAGAATATACCAGCTGTGACTTTTATCTGCTGCGGGCCGTTTTCCTGTGCAGGGAGTATGGCTATGATGATTTGATGCTGGTACTGTGCAACAATGCCGGCCTTTACTACCAGAAGCTTAACGATGATCAGACGGCTCTTTCCTATTTGCTGGAAGGGAAAAAGCTGGCTGAGAAGCTGGGTGACATCACGATGCTTGGCAAGCTGTATAATAATATCGGCTATTCCTTCGGCGGCAGGGATGACTGGGAGAGTGCGGGAGTATATTTCCGGCTGGCATACCGGACGGTGGAAGACCATTTGGATGAAGAAAACAAAAGGAGCTCCATCAGCTATCTTAGCAACATAGCTGAGGCATGCAGAAATCTGGGAGATCTGGAGGGCGCAAGAAAAGCCATGGAGCGCTGTGAGGAGCTGGGAGCGGACAGCGCTTACAGCCGCGTCAGGTTAGGCGTCAGCTGGTGTTCCTATTATGCCATGTGCGAAGATTGGGATAAGTTTACCGAAATGGCCGACAGGCTTATCAATTCGGATCTGTTGGCTGTGGAGGATCACTTTTTTATCTGTGACATGGCGGAAAGCCTGTGCACGGAAATGCTGGCAGCGTGTGATGAAAAGCGCGCGGACCGGCTGCTGGCCATCATGGATAACCTGGAATATGATAATTCGCTGTCCCTGAAGTATCGGATTCAATGCCTGAAAATCCGCTGCTGGGAGCAGTTCGGGGAAACAGATAAGCTGGATCAGGCCTACCGGGATTATTATGAAATCGTAAAGGATGTTTCCGCTGTGGAAGACGATATGCGTATCCAGAGCATGCTTTCCAAAATCCAGATTAACCAGGCCATGCATGAGCATGAGGAAATGGTCCGGAACAAGCGCGCCCTTGAAAACGCCAGCCAGCTGGATGAACTCACCGGCCTGTATAACAGACGGTATTTCAATAAACTCCTCAGCAAGATGACTCATAAAGAGGATGGGAAAAAGCTGGGCTTCATTATGCTGGATGTGGATTATTTCAAGCCATATAACGACTTCTATGGGCATTTTAAAGGGGATGATGCTTTAAAGTCAGTGGCCCGTGTTTTGAAGGATAACCAGATGGACGGCATGTATGTGAGCAGATACGGCGGAGATGAATTCGTATGTCTGTGTATGGATTTGGAAGATCGGGATATCGAGGAGTATATAAAGCGGGTCGGCAGGGATATGGAAGCCGTGGCAATTCCCCATGAAAAGAGCCCCGGGCTGAAAGTGCTTACCGTTTCCATGGGATACTGCAATGAGATATACAGGAAGGGAATGGATTGGGAGCCGGTGCTTAACCGGGCGGATCGGGAACTGTATTCGATAAAGAAAAAGAAAAGAGCCCGTATTAAAAATTGATTGACAAACATCTTGATTCGCCGTATCATATAACAGTGTTATATGCGGAGGTAGGTTAATGAATGAAACGGAACAGACAACATTAAACCTGATTCTTTCGGCCGCCATGCAGGAATTTCTTGAAAAAGGTTTCAAATCCGCTTCTCTGCGTAATATTGTCAAAACGGCAGGAGTCACAACAGGCGCGTTTTATGGGTACTATAACAGCAAAGAGGATTTATTTGAAGCACTGATAGGCGAACAATATGACTTCCTTTTAGACTGCTTTTGCAGGGCACAGAAAGAATTTGCCGACATCCCGCCGGAAGAACAGCCAGACAATCTTACCGACATATCCGGCGAGTGTATGTATGAAATGCTTTTGTATGCCTATGAACATTTGAATGAGTTTAAGCTCATTCTCTGCCGATCAGAGGGGACACGTTTTTCCAAACTGATTGATGAAATGGTAGAGATAGAAACAAAAGGAACTCATGATTATTTAGCGGTGCTTGAAAAGTTAGGCAGACCGTCGCCGCCGATTGATGAACGGTTAGAGCATATATTGATTACCGGAATGTTTAATACATTTTTTGAGCTGATTATACATGAAATGCCGCTTGAAGAAGCAAAGCATTATCTGAAGGAAATGAGAGCTTTTTACACCGCCGGGTGGATGAAAATTATGGGGCAATAAGCCCTGTAATTTTTACACGTTGGTTAGTTAAAACTAACATGTTCCGTGGATATTCGAGAACGCATCTTGCGTTTTCCTATCATAAATAATTTTAAGGAGGTTTTACAATGAAAAAGCAATCGAATCTATCGAGATTGATGGGGTATGCCGGGAAACATAAAATATTAACCTATCTTTCTTGGATACTGTCTGCAACGAGTGCGCTGTTGGCTCTTGTGCCTTTTTGGTATATATGGCGTATCATTCATGACATACTGGAGGTTTCCCCTGACTTTTCACAGGCGGGGAATGTGACACACTATGGCTGGTCTGCTGTGTTGTTTGCGGTTATATCTGTTGTCGTTTATATAGCCGCCCTCATGTGCTCGCACATAAGTGCCTTCCGGGTGGCCGCGAATATCCGAAAAGAACTTATGCGGCATATTGCGGCCCTGCCGCTTGGAGTAACAGAAAAATATGGAAGCGGAAAGCTGCGCAGAACGGTAAACGATGCCAGTGCCGCTACGGAAACTTATCTTGCGCACAGACTGCCCGATAAAGCAGGCGCGATTGCAACACCCATAGGACTGCTTTTCCTTCTGCTTGTGTTTGACTGGCGATTAGGACTTTTAAGCCTGGTTCCCGTTGTGCTCGGCTTTCTGATTATGATGAAAATGACCGGAAAAGACATGGAGCAGAGAATGAAGGAATATCAAAATGCGCTTTCCGATATGTCAAATGAAGCGGTCGAATATGTAAGGGGTATACCCGTAGTTAAAACTTTCGGACAGACAATATTTTCTTTCAAACGCTTCAAAGCGACGATTGATAATTACGAAAAATGGGTAATCGCATACACAAAAGCATTACGTCTCCCTATGATGTTTTATACAACCGCAATCAATGGTGTATTTGCCTTTTTAATCGCGGGAGGTATTCTCTTTACGAGGAGCGGCGTAACAAATGAGCTGCTGCTGAATCTTATTTTCTACATAGTAATTACCCCTGTTATCGGTACGACCTTGACCAAAATAATGTTTATGAGTGAGGACGCAATGATTGTAAGTGACGCAATGGGCAGGATTGATGAAGTGCTGGACGAAAAGCCGCTGTCTGAAAGCCCGGTGAACAATATACCGTCTGATAATTCAATTGTATTAGAACACGTTACTTACAGCTATGACGGGGAGAAAAATGCACTCAAGGATGTATCTTTGCGGATAAAGCCGGGACAGACAATCGCATTAGTCGGCGCGTCCGGCGGCGGTAAGACTACCCTTGCAAATATCGTAACAAGATTTTTTGATCCGGATGAGGGACGCATACTGATAGGAAATACCGACATACGTGAAATTCCGAAAGAAACATTGATGAATAAAGTGTCTTTTGTATTTCAGAACAGCCGCCTTATTAAAGCGTCCATCTTGGAAAATGTGCGTATGGCAAAGCCGGGAGCGACGCGCGAAGAAATCATCCGGGCCTTGAAAGCTGCACAGTGCATGGATATTATTGAAAAGTTACCGAACGGCATTGATACCGTTGTTGGAACAAACGGCGTATACCTGTCCGGCGGCGAACAGCAGAGAATAGCAATTGCCCGTGCTGTTTTGAAAAATGCGCCTATCCTCATTCTTGATGAGGCGACGGCATTTGCCGACCCCGACAATGAGGTGCTGATTCAACAGGCATTATCTGCTCTTTCAAAAGGAGAATTAAAGAGCAATTCCCCTGGGAAAACAGTGATTATGATTGCACACAGGCTGTCGTCTATCACAGACGCAGACTGCATTTATGTACTGCAGGACGGCAAAATTGCCGAAAGCGGCACACATAGCAAACTAATAGAGAGAAACGGCATATTCACGCGTATGTGGAAGAATTATTCCGAAGCGGCAGAATGGAGAATTGCAAAGGAGGCAAAAGCATGATTAAGACATTGCAAAGACGCTTTGCGTTATCAAAAGAGGGGGCCGTCGATTTAATAAAAGGGTGTATTGCCTGCGTTGCACAGGATATATCTTTTATGTTTCCTGTCGGGCTTCTGTATTACTTTGTCATTGATACTATGAATGGAGGTGTGAGTGAAAACCGCATAGTTTTTTATGTAGTTGGCGCTTTGGTTTGCTTATGCCTTATCTTTATCGCGACTTGGTTTCAATATAACACTACTTATTTAGCAACCTATGTGGAAAGTGGGGTAAGGCGTATTTCCTTAGCCGAGCAGCTCCGAAAAATCCCGTTATCCTTTTTTGGCAAAAAAGACCTTGCCGATTTGACAAATTCTATTATGGGAGACTGTGCAACACTTGAAACAGCATTTTCCCATTATGTCCCCGCCCTGGCAGGCTCCATGATTTCAACAACGCTGATTGCGATCTGCCTTTTTGTTTACGATTGGCGTATGGCTCTTGCGGCGGTTTGGGTTTTGCCGATTGCATTTGCAATCACATTCTTTTCGGCCCGCATACAAGGGTATTTTAACCGTAAATCCGTAGCGGCAAAGGTCGCTCTTGAAAGCGGTGTGCAGGAGTGTATTGAGAGTTTGCAGGACTTAAAAGCCAATAATGCGGAAGAAAGTTATCTGAAAGGACTCGGCAGAAAGATTGATTATGTGGAAAAACGGCACATTATTTCAGAACTTGGAACGGCCCTTTTTGTTGTCTCGTCCACGCTGATATTAAAGTTTGGGATTGCCACGGTTGCGCTTGTAGGTTCCGCTCTGCTCCTTCGCGGGGAAATTGATATTCCGCTGTTTTTTATGTTTTTACTTGTCGCTTCAAGGCTGTATGCTCCGCTGGAGGGCGCATTGCAAAATCTTGCGGCGGTGATTTCTACCAAAACAAACATAAACCGTATGAACGAAATCCTTGACCAACCGTTTCAGACGGGCAGCAACCGGGTAACAAATAAAGGCTATGATATTGTTTTCGACCATGTGGGCTTCGCTTACAATACCGGGGAAACCGTATTGAAGGATGTATCTTTTATTGCAAAACAAGGGGAAGTTACCGCATTGGTCGGTCCGTCCGGCGGCGGCAAAACGACGGTGTCGCGTCTTGCCGCAAGATTTTGGGATATCACCAAAGGCAAAATCACTGTCGGCGGCATGGACATATCGAAAATAGAACCGGAAACATTACTGTCGCTGTACTCCATTGTTTTTCAGGATGTGACGCTGTTTAACAATACAATCATGGAGAATATCAGAATAGGCAGAAAAGACGCGACAGATGAAGAAGTGATCGCGGCGGCAAAGTTGGCAAATTGTGAAGAATTTGCCGAGAAGCTTCCGAACGGATATAACAGTATGATTGGTGAAAATGGCTGTGAATTGTCCGGCGGCGAAAGGCAGCGTATTTCAATCGCCCGTGCTTTCCTTAAAGATGCCCCTGTCATTTTACTGGATGAAGCAACGGCAAGCCTTGATGTGGAAAATGAAACACTGATACAGGCGGCTTTATCAAGGCTGATAAAGAATAAGACCGTGCTTGTTATAGCCCACCGTATGCGTACTGTCAGCGGCGCGGATCAGGTCGTTGTGCTTTCGGACGGCTGCGTTGCGGAGCAAGGTGCGCCGGGAGAACTGATGGATACAGGTAAGATTTATCCTCACATGGTAAAGCTGCAGATGATTAGCCGGAACTGGGGGATTTAGTATGGATACCCCCCTGCTGGTAATTACCGCTGTCCTTCAGCGGTATTACCGGCTGTTTTGATATACTCCACCAATTTATCCATCGGTAGCGGCCGGCTGTAATAGTACCCCTGGTAAAACCCGCAGCCCAGCTCCGCCAGTATGTCACGCTGTTCCTTCGTTTCCACATATTCGGCTAAAATCCGTAAATCAAGGCTGCGGGCCATCCGGATAATTCCGGATATAATGTCCCGGGAACGTCCGTTGCCGGGCAGCTGGGTTACCAGATGGCCGTCCAGCTTGACTTCATCGAAGATGCCTTCCTGCAGGTACAGGATTGAATTGTGACCCATGCCAAAATCATCCAGACTGAAGGAAATGCCGTTATTCTGCAGCTTCTTAATATCATCCATCAGCGAATCCGTAATTTTCATGGCCGACCGTTCCGTAATTTCCAAGGCAAAATGAATTCTTGACAGCTGAGTCTTTTTTAAAACCATGTAGGTATTATCAAAAAAACCATTTTCCTCAATCTGCTTTGCTGATATATTGATGGACAGAATCAGGTCGTTTTCCAGCTGGGGATCCAGTATTCTTGCATCATTACAGGCTCGGTTCAGCAGATAACTGTTCAGTTCATTCAGAAAACCGCCCTCATAAGCCAGGGCAAAAATAACCGGAGGCGTGATATAGCCGGTGACCGGATGCTGCCAGCGAAGCAGTGCCTCGATTCCATGTATATTTCCTTCCCTGGATATCTGGGGCTGGTAGAAGAAATCCACCTGGCCGCGGTGGAGCGCATTTTTCAGATCCAGGGACAGTGTTTTGGCATAATAATTATAGGGATATTTGTGGCTCAGAAATAATGGCAGGTTGCCGCTGCTTTCCCCGGTCTCCATATCCTGTTCCATCTGCCGGACGATCTGCTGAAATTCAGCCGTTTCCTTTTGCTCACTCCGTCTGATAAAGGGGATATAAATACAGATTCCCACCACGAGGTTAATGAGCTGAAGGATACTTCCTGAGATGGAGCCGGTTGCCTTGTAGCCGCTGAAAAGAATGGGAACGGTCCAGTCCACGGATTGAGTGACAACAGGCACAAGTCCTGAGGCTGTCGCAATATAGCTGATGAGAGTGAGTACGACAGGCGTAAGGATGAAAGGAATCGCCATTGTAAAGTTATAAATAATGGGGAACCCGAACACGGCTATTTCACTGATATTAAAAAAAGCGGAGGGCAGCGCTACATATGCTATTTTCCGGTTAGGGCTTCTCCTGGACGCAATACACAGTGCGATAATGAAGCTTAAAGCGCAGCCGCAGCCGCCCAGAAACGCAAAGGTATCCAGAAATGTCTTGGAAAAGATTTCCGTGGGCACCTGGCCGGCCAGTAAAAGGGACTGGTTTACGGAAACATTCGGCTCAAATAATCTTCTGGACACAGCCTCCAGCGTATTGGTGCCATGGACTCCGAAGAACCAGAGTACATGGGTGATAATCACATAAAGCAGAATTCCGAACAGATTGTCGCTTAATTCGTCAAATATTTTCAGGAATATATAGGCTCCGAAATTAGTTATGTTATTGCTTCCCCAGGCGGTCCGGAGAAGATAGCCCAGGATCGCAAAAAAAGCGATAATGATAATTACGGGAAACAGACTCTGGATGGAGATATTGAATAAATATTCCGCACCTGTGGTATGGAGCTTTTCCATGCGGTCGCTCAGCTTCAGTATCCTGCGGAAGAGAATACAGGACGCCAGTGTGATGAACATGGCTGTAAAAACCCATTCCGCATTAAATACGTATTCCTCATGATCCTGTATGCCTCCGCAGAAAGCCATATAAGAGCATAGGGCAACAACCGGATACAGAATGAACATGTCTATTTCCGCCAGAAGCCCATAGGAAAGGCTGATTGTAATACAGAGGACGAGGGCCAGGGAACCGAGGCTGATGTTATATAAGGTCGTTAACAGAGCGACAGCCGAACCATTCAGAAAATTGTGAAGAAAGGTCTGGTAGCTGTCACTTGGAAAATTCAAAAAGAGCAGGGAAAAAGATCCCAGAGTGAGAAAGGGAATAGCCAGCGTGAGTCCCCGACGTATGGATTGAGCTGTAATTGAGTTTCGAAAACGGGATAAAATCGGCTTGGATTCCATGCATACTCCTTCCGCCATTTAGTAGAATAAAGTTCGTTTCTACATAAGCGTTACCATAATAGTGTATAATAAACCTACATATAAAACAATAGTAAAAAACCAGTTGTTGTGGGGCGTGGGATAGGGTTCGTATATCTATACCTATAATATGAAATCATCGGCAGAATGTGGAAAATATTACCAGATATCTAGTGAGAATAGTCGTGATAGAAAAGTGGCAGAAAAAAACATAGCTGTATCAGAGCCGCGCTGTATCCGCGGCCCTGTATATTTATCAGGTATTTGCTGTTTCGCTACCTGGGTATTCCAGAATGAGGTGCCCGTTTTTCCCGTTGTTTTTTACCCGGTACATGGCGGAATCCGCAAGGCCGATCGCCTTTTCTGCGCTCAGTGTTTCTCCTTCCATGAGAGCAAAATCAATTCTTACGGCGCCGATACAACAGTAAATGGGCAGGCAGCAGTCACTGCCTCTTATTACAAAACTGCTTCCCGCCTTTTCCTCAATCTGTCTCAGGCACTGGTCAAGGGAACGGACGTTATCCGGTTTTTCTATGATTACAAGGAATTCATCGCCGCCGACCCGGCCGACGGTGCCTTCGGATTCCCTGGTCAGCAGGGAGGTCAGGAACAGCAGCACCTGATCGCCTACATGGTGTCCGTACTTGTCATTAAATATTTTGAAATCATCGATATCCAGGAAAAGAACAGCCATTTCCGTATTTTCTGAACAATGCCTGTCCAGCGCCTCCTGAAGATACTGGCTTATGCGTTCCTTGTTGAGAACCTTGGTGAGGGCATCCTGTTCGGCCTTTTGCTGCAGCAGGCGCCGCTGCTGGGCTTTGTAAAGACTTTCCGTCTCTATATAGTCAATCAGGTTGTTGACTTCCACCGCCAGCCTGCCGATCTCATCCTTACGTTCCACGGAAACCCGGAGGGAATAATCCTGGGATTCCCGAATGTCCGTCAGCGTGGAGGATATGCTTTTTATCGGATGGACAATGCGTTTGGAAACAAAGGAACCGATCCGGAATGCCAGAATGGTACACAGGGATATCATGAAAAAAGCCAGAATATAGTATACATATTTTTGGGACAGGTAATTATCCATGCTGACGGTCAGCAAAACCCGCCATTGTGTGTACTTTACATTGGAATAATAGGTGATATAGCCCTTTCCGCCTACCTTATATTGAAAATATCCCTGAGGATTTTTAACAAAATCAATGCTCTCGTAATTTTTTATATAGTCCTTGCGTTCGGCAGCCGATGTGACAAAATTATCCCTGCCTTCCTCAGACGTTCCGGCGCTTATGATCTGCTGCCGGCCATCCAGAAGGTAGAAGGTGGCATCATTCCAGAGCTCAGCCCGTTCCCGGATGCCTTCGTAGAAATCCAGATTGATTTCCATGAGGGAATAGCCGAGAGTCTCCCCCTGTTCATCAATTCTTGCAATAGCCACAAGGGTTTTGTTGCCCTGACCGTCAATCAGGATATCTGAAAAAAAGAAATCCTGATCCCCCATGCTTTTAATCAGAGAATCAATACCATCATTAGCAAAGGTACTGTGTTCTTCACTGCATGCAACAACACGGTAATCAGAGTCAATCAGGGCAAAGGTGTTCAGATAGCTCAGGCTTTCCACCCGGGAATAAAGCATATTATCAAGATACATACACAGATCTTTATCCAGGCTGCCTTTCATGGCGGCTCTGGAGATATCCATGGTACCGATCATGGTCATATAATCCTTCTGCTGCTCACAAAAATCCGTCATTTCCGTAACATGGGTGGTTGCAACAACATGAAGGCTTTCGATCAGGGCATTCTGCAGCCCGGAGGAATAGATATAGGTGGTTATCAGGCTGAAAAGCAAAAAGGGAAGAGCGATCATGAGAAAGACGATCCGGTACATGGAAGTTCGAATATTCATAAGGGGCACCTCGCCGCGTGATATAAAATCGGTACCGGACGGCTGCTGGACGGCCCTGCAGGAAGGCGGTGGAGATCCGGGGGTACTGTCTCTATTATAACCCCCCGGATAAAACCGTCAATATGAAATGTTCCGATCTCTGACTTCTGATTTGGGACAGCCGCAGGGAAGGAATTGCCGCTGTCTTTGATTTATGTCATATTCTGCTTCCTTTTCAGCAGTGCGCTCATGGAACGCCCCATTTTTACGGGAAAAAGATAGCACAAAGCTGTCTGAAGCTGCTGGCCGACAGAATGGCAGATATAGAAGCTCTCTTTATTTACTCGGTCTGCCAGGCCATAGCCCACAGCTTTCGGATCTGCCATGAAATCCCGGGGTACCGGCAGCGGAGCGGCAGACCTGGTTCTGGTGAGCGGGGGATGAATGAGCTGGAACCGGATTCCCTTATCCATATATTCAAGATTCAGACATTTGGCAAGGGACTCGATAGCCCCCTTTGACGACGCATAAGGGCTGATATCAGGAAATCCCATAATGCCCACGCCGGAGCTGGTAAAAATTACTTTTCCCTTTCCTGCTTTTTCCATGTAGGGAACGACGGCCTTTGCAAGTCTCAGCGCTCCGAAGTAATTGACATGGAAAACTTCTTCATATACGGTACAGTCGGTATCTTTCATAGGACCGAAAGTACAAAGGCAGGCATTATGTATGGCGATGTCAATATCACCATAGTTGGTTACGCTCATCCGGACGGCTTCCTGTATTCCGTCCTTATTTCTGACGTCGCAGATAACAGGCAGAAGCTGTGCAGGGTATTTTTCTTTCAGCTTCAGAAGCTCCGTTATTTCCACATCAAGCACAGTAACATGATTTCCCAGTTCCAGCAGGTGCTCAGTCAGATAAAATCCAATTCCCTGGTTCCCGCCTGTAATTATAATATGCATATTAGTTTTCCTTCCGATAGGTTTGTAAAAAGCCGTCTGCCGCAGTCATGACAGCCTGTTTGAATTGTTCCGTATCCTTTTCTGTACAGACGTGGTTCATGTACTGATTAAAAAATAAAAAGACAGGGGAATAGTACTCCAGCGCAAGATGCCGCGGATTTTCTTTTTTGAGATAACCGATATCCTGCAGCCTTTTCATGACTGCCGTCTGAAAATCGAGAGGCTTTTCTATGCACCAGTAAACATACTGTTCCCGGAGCTGATCGTTATGGCTGCGTTCATGATTCAATATCATAAGGATCCGGCAGATAAAGGTATCCATAAAATAAGATTGGATATATTGCTCCGTCACGGCATAAAAATGTTCGTCATCCATTGCCGTAATGCTGCTTATTCCTTCGTCCAGCCCTTCCATCATCTGCCGGGAGATATGGATAAACCTGTCCATAAGTGAGTCAAGAATGGCCTGCTTGCTTTTGAAATGAAAATAGAGGGAGCTGTCCTTAATTCCTATTTGCGCCGCAATATCCCTTACGGATGAGGAATCAAATCCCTTTCGGGAAAATAAATCCAGGGCGGCTTCCTGTATCAGTTCTTTGGTTTCCATGATAATAGGACTCCTTTCTGTGCCTAGCACTCGCTAGATTCATTATATCAAGCGAGTGCTAGGCAGTCAAGTAAATAAAAACTGCCCGCACCCGATAGGAAGATATGATCTGCGTATCAGAGTATACTCAGTCAAAATAAAATAAGTCTTCGAATTTTTTATCCAGCGCGATGCAGAGGATCAGCGCCAGCTTGGCTGTAGGGCTGAATTGCCCGGTTTCGATGGAGCTTATGGTATTGCGGGAGACACCCACCAGCTCCGCAAGCTGTGACTGTGACAGCATCCGTTCATTCCGTGCTTCCTTCAGCCGGTTTTTCAGGATTAATTCATCATTCATATTCCACCTCTCACCGCACCGCCTGCGAAGTCACTAAATTATAAATATGGGAAGCAGAGAGAAGGAGAACAAAAATAATATAAATGACCGCCATAAATATTTCATGCTTTTTTTTCATGCGGAAGGCCTTGACGGTGAAGGCTGCGGCGGGGATGGAAAAGACTACGGCATACAGTCCGTAATTAATCCCTCCGCCGGTTAAAATCTGTATGACAAAAAATACGGTGGCCAGAATTCCAGCTGTGGCGGCTCCGATATTTCTGCCCTCCTTCAGAATTTCTTTTTCATAAATATCCTGATTCTTATTTTCCTTACGGCTTTTTTCCAATATTTGATCTTTTTCCATAACCGGTATCCTTTCTTGGTGCCAAGTTTTCTTTGCACTGGCTGGTTTTATGCAGCAGCATGTGAGAATAGGGCATTTTTCATATGTTACAGACAAATTTGAAATTATTTTACAAACTTTTGTTTATAATAAGCAAGAAAAAAATAAAATTACATGATATAATATATGATATAAATGAAACGGAAAGGGTTACTTGTTTGAAAACACTGTCAATATGACTAAAACAAAGGAGATGAACCATGGCAGAAGGAAGAGAATTAATACTGAAGCTCGGTCAGAAGATAACGGACAGGATCGGAGTTAAGGTAACCACATCGGATCCGGAATACTGGGGGCTGGCTTGTGTGATAACGGATGAGATGGCGGAGGTCGCTCTGGCTATGAAGGTGAGGGTTCCGGCGACGGCCCAGTGGATTGCGAAGCGATGCAAAAAGAGCGTGGAGCGTACGGAAGAGCTTCTTCAGGAGATGAGCGTCATCGGCCTGATCGAATACAACTGGGAGAATGAAGATCATCATAAGCAGTACGTGCTTCCCATGTTTGTGCCCGGCTGTGCGGAATTTATGATGATGAACGCAAAGCAGGTGGAGGAGCATCCGGAGCTGGCGGATTTCTTTGAACAGATGGCCAGGCTGCCTCTGGAAAAGGTGACTCCTATGGTGCCTTACGGCGGGGCGGGTATCGGCATGCATGTCATCCCTGTGGAAAAAGCCATTCCCGCCAGGCAGGAGTCTGCCGATATCGAACATATTTCCCACTGGCTGAACAAATACAAGGATAAATATGCGGTAGGCGCCTGTTCCTGCCGCCGCCAGCAGCGTGTGAGGGGAGAGGGAACCGGCGATCTGGAGGATGACCTGTGCATCGGCGTCGGCGACATGGCCGATTATCTCGTGGAGACAGGGAAAGGCCGCTATATCGATTATGAGGAAGTCATGGAGATTCTGCAGCGGGCGGAGGATAACGGCTATGTCCATCAGATCACCAATATCGACGGGGAGGAAAAGATTTTTGCCATCTGCAACTGCGCCATCGGTGTCTGCAACGGCCTGCGTACCTCCCAGCTGTTTAATACCCCCAATATGTCCCGCTCGGCCTATCGTGCCAGTGTGACAAAGGAGGACTGCGTGGCCTGCGGCCGTTGTGTGGAATATTGTCCCACAGGCGCGGCGAAGCTGGGACAGAAGTTGTGTACAAAGGACGGGGAAATCGAATATCCCAGGCAGGAGCTTCCGGATGAAACAAAGTGGGGCAGGGATAAATGGAGCGTGGACTACAGGGACAGGAACCAGATCAATTGCTATGATACCGGTACCTCTCCCTGCAAAGCGGCCTGTCCGGCCCATCTTCCGGTACAGGGCTATATCAAAATGGCCTCGCAGGGCAAATACATGGATGCGCTGAAGCTGATTAAGACGGAAAATCCGTTCCCGGCGGTCTGCGGCGCCATCTGCAACCGGCGCTGCGAGGATGTCTGTACAAGAGGAACGGTTGATCAGGCGGTGGCGATCGATGAGATTAAGAAGTTTATTGCCGAACAGGAGCTTCATGCGGAAAACAGATATATTCCGCAGATGCTGAATTATTCCGGCAAGCCCTTTCAGGAAAAAATAGCTGTGATAGGAGCCGGGCCTGCGGGAATGTCGGCCGCCTTCTATCTGAAAAAGCAGGGCTATCCGGTCACTGTTTTTGAAAAGGAAAAGAGACCCGGAGGCATGCTGATGAACGGGATCCCTTCCTTCCGACTGGAAAAGGATGTGATTGAAGCGGAGATCGATGTTCTGCGGGCTATGGGCGTGGAATTTAAGTGCGGAGTGGAAGTGGGACGTGATATTACCATAAAGAAGCTGCGGGAGGAAGGCTATAAAGCCTTTTATGTTGCCATCGGAGCACAGGCCGGACGTAAGGCCGGGGTTCCGGGAGAAGAGGCGGAAGGGGTACTGACGGGGCTGGAGTTCCTGCGTTCTGTGAACCAGAATGCGCAGGAGGTCAGACTTTCCGGACGCACCATCGTCATCGGCGGCGGAAACGTGGCGGTGGATGTGGCGAGGACAGCGCTGCGGGCGGGATCGGATACCGTTTCCATGTATTGCCTTGAGTCAAGGGAAATCATGCCGGCTGCTGCCGATGAGATCGCGGAAGCGGAAGAAGAAGGAATCACCATATGCAATTCCTGGGGGCCGAAGGAAGTCCTTACGGAAAACGGCAGGGTATCGGGAGTGGTGTTCAAAAAATGTATTTCCGTATTTGATGAAACAGGCCGTTTTAATCCCGGCTATGATGAAGAACAGCTGCTCACGGTGGAATGCGAAACTGTCCTGGTGTCCATAGGGCAGTCCGTCCAATGGGGAGAGCTGCTGGCGGGAACGAAGGCGGAATTGAACAGGAACGGTACGGTAAAGGCCGATCCGCTGACCCTGCAGACCGGGGAGCCGGATATCTTCGTGGGAGGCGATGTATATACAGGACCGAAGTTCGCCATTGACGCCATTGCGGCAGGAAAAGAGGGAAGCGTGTCCATACACAGGTTTGTCCATGAAGGACAGAGCCTGACCATAGGAAGAAACCGCAGACAGTTTATAGAGCTTGACAAAGAGAACCTGAAGCTGGAACCGGAATCCTTCGACAATGCAAAGCGTCAGATACCGGGGCGGAAAAGCCCGGCCCAAAAAGCGGACTTCCATGATCTGCGCAGCACATTTACCGAGGAACAGGTGAAGACGGAGGCAAACCGCTGCCTGGGCTGCGGGGCGACCATAGTGGATCCGAATAAATGTATCGGCTGCGGCATCTGTACCACTAAATGCGAATTTGACGCGATCCATCTCAGCAGGGATCTGCCGGAAGCGAGCAATATGTATAAGGCAGAGGATAAGATGAAGGCCATACTTCCTTATATGCTGAAGCGGGAAATAAAGATTAAGTTCAAAGGGAAGAAGGGACGTGAGGGCCAGAATGCATGAATTGGGGATCATTGTACATATCTCCCGGACACTTGAGGAGGTGGCAAAGGAAAACCAGCTTACGGAAATCGGCTCCGTGACTCTTGAAATCGGAGAGGTCAGCGGAGTGGTTCCCGAGTATATGACAGACTGCTGGAAGTATTACCGCAGGAAATCAGAGCTTTTGGAAGAATCGGAATTAAAAATTGAAATCCGTCCCGCGGTAACCTTTTGCGAAGCCTGCCGGAAAACTTATCCCACGGTTCGGTATGGCAGACAATGCCCCGGCTGCGGCAGCTGGGAAACGAGCCTGTTAACGGGAAATGAGTGCAGCATTAAGGAAATCGAAGCCTGCTGAGAAAAGCCGGCTTACAAAGTATAAGGAGGGGAGCTTATGTTATTTCATGTTTACGGCAGCAATGCCGCTTCTCAGTGGATTGCCATGATTGCTGTTTTAGTGGCGCTTATCCTGCTGAACGAATTTTCAAGAAGGAGCAAATTCGGAGGGCTTTTCATGTTCGGGGTCCTGCCGGCGGCGCTTACTGTCTATTTTGTCGTGATTGCCGTGTCCGCCGGACGGGGGGCGGAGTGGGCGCTTCAGAACCAGACCTACCTGTATATGAACGGGTGGTTCCATTATGCGAAGCTTTATGCTTCCCTGGCCGGCTGTATCGGTTTTATGCTGATAAAGTATGGATGGGGTATCGGTAAGAAGCATTGGTTTAAGGCGTTCCCTTTTGCCATTGTGGCAATTAATATTCTTATCGCTGTTGCCAGTGACTTCGAATCGGCGGCAAACGGCTGGAATTCCTGGTGGATGTCCTCCGAGAGCGTATGGCTGTACGGCGGCTGGCATAACATCATGAATGGCATCGCAGGCATACTGAATATCTTATGTATGACCGGCTGGTGGGCGGTATATGCCTCCAAGGATAAGAAAGACATGATCTGGCCGGATATGATTTGGGTTTATATCATCGTTTATGATATATGGAACTTTGCCTATACCTATAACTGCCTTCCAACCCATGCATGGTTCTGCGGTGTGGCTCTGCTGCTGGCGCCTACCATTGCAGCCCTCTTCTGGAATAAGGGCGGATGGATTATGAACCGTGCCAATACCCTTTGTATGTGGTGTATGTTCGCACAGGTATTCCCGCTTTTCCAGGAAACCTTCCCGGACGGCACGGCCGCATATAATTGGGCAACCATACCGGTTCAGTATGCGGACGGCACGATGAACGGCATTGCGGCCGGCGGGGCTGCCAATGCGAATCCCATGGCAATGCTTATCGTAAGCGCGCTGGCGCTGCTTACCAATGCCGCTGCGCTGGGATATGTTATTTACAAGTCTGTGAAAAACAAGAAGAATCCTTATACGGGTGAAGTATTTACGGAATTTAAGTATTATAAGGATGCACTGGCAAGAGCGGATGTGAAATAAGCCCGGAAGCAGGAATGTGGGGCTTCATAAAGAAGGATACGGAAGAACGGTCATGCGAAGGCATGGCCGTTTTGCCATGTAGGATATTCGGGTTATATATTAGGCATTTTGGAGACAGGCGCCATCAGTACCTTTCCGGTACCCCGGTAGACATTTACCAGACCTTCTCCTGAAGCGGCGGAGCCTATCAGGGATTTGCCGGAACGCTCTACCGTAAACTGGAGACTTTCGCTCCAGGCAATGGCCATATTGCCATCCACTTTCAGCACATCATTTTGAAGGGTGATTTCCACCAGTTCTTCCTTCGGACAGTCTGCTTCAAGACAGAATACGCCGCTGCCGTTCAGACTCAGGTTAAACAAACCCTCTCCTCCGGCTACGGCAGAGGAAAGATTGGAACGCATGACAGCTTTATGCTGCAGCTTGGAATCACAGGCAAGGAACAGTCCGTCGTCCAGGACTACGGAACCTCCCCAGTCTGCGGCTTCCATCAGAATAAGATGCTTATAGGTAGGCTCCAGAACGAGGAGGCCATCCCCGGTATATTCCGGTTTGATGGCCGATTCGCCGGTCACCTTGCCCCGTACGGCTTTTCCGAATAAATCGCCTACGCCCTTGATGCCGGTTGTGGCGTTTACATTTCCCAGCATCCACTGCATGGCTCCTGCCTGCACAGTAACGTTTGCTTTGCTCAGATCACAGACCACCTGGCGCTTGCGCACATTCATTTTGCTGCAGAAATAGGCAGCTGCGGCAGAAGAGGGCATTACACTGAGATCACGTTCGTATTCGATTACAGTAAAGGGTCCGGCGTTGGCCAGCATGTTAATATCGTCGTTATCCATAAAATTAGAAATTTGATACAATGGGAATCTCCTTTTGAAAGTATGATATAAATAAATTTTAGCATTGTGTGGAACGGATAACAAATTAAGATTTCATGAAGGGGGATTCGAGATAAAATGTATTGTACATACAGGTAGGTTGTTTTACCGGGTATTATATTGTTGGGATATTATATTTGCAATCAAGGTATGGTATGTTAAAATGAACTACAAATGTGATTAGACTGTTCAAAAGGATAAAGTCGTCTGAGGGAATCCTTTTCTAGTAGTATAAATTCGTGGGTGGACGGCAAGACAAGAGGCTTCTATGGAAGTGTGGAAATTACAGACTGAATAACTGAGAGGAGGAACGTATAATGGAAATAAGAAATCCAATAATCGGGGCGGATATGCCGGATCCGGACCTGCTTCGTATAGGAGATACGTATTACATGGTATCAACGACCATGTTTTATGTCCCCGGGGCGCCTGTACTGAAATCTAAGGATTTATGCCACTGGGAAATCGTATCCTATATTTTTGATGTGCTGGAGGATAACGAAATATACCGGCTGGAAAACGGCAGGAATGCTTATGGGAAAGGGCAGTGGGCCACAAGCCTGACAAGATATCAGGACCGTTTCTATGCCTGTTTTGTGAGCCATGACTGCGGGAAAACCTATATTTTTTCTTCCGATGACATAGAAAAAAGCGGCTGGGATCGTGTGGAAATCAATGAAGTATTTCATGATATGTCCTTTCTGTTCTGGGAGGATGTTCCCTATCTGGTATATGGAAACGGGGATATCCGGATCGTAGAGCTGAAAAGAGATCTGAGCGGGGTACAGGAGGGCGGCCTTCATCGTCTTTTGCTGCAGACCGCTGCAGAAGGCATGATGCTTCGGTGTGAGGGCTGCCGTGCCATAGTGAGAAACGGGTATATATATCTGTTGTTTATTGACTGGCCGAAGGGCGGAAGGCGGCGGGAGGTCTGCTATCGTTCCCAAAGCCTGGAAGGCCCTTGGGAATTCCGGGTATTGCTGGATGATGACTGCGGCCTGCCGGGCTGCGGGGTTGCCCAGGGAACGCTGATCAACAGTGAATCGGGAGAGTGGTACGGAATGCTGTTTCAGGACAGAGGAGCATCCGGCAGGATTCCGTATCTGATGCCCGTACAATGGGAAGAGGGATGGCCGATGTTCGGCGTGAAGGAAGAGGGGACGAAAGAAAGCGGAGAAGGACAGCCGGTATGGAAGGTGCCGCGGACGTTTGAACTGCCCTTTGAGGCTGTTCCTGCTGCGCCCGTGGCGGTCAGCGACAGCTTCAGCCATAAAGAAAACAGGCTGGGACTGACATGGCAGTGGAACCATAATCCCATTCCTTCCTGCTGGTCGTTTACAGAGAGGCCCGGATGGCTGCGCCTGCAGACCGGACATGTGGCCTCCGGCCTGATGGACGCCAGAAACACGCTTACCCAGCGTACGGCGGAACCGGGCTGTGTCTGTGAAATAGAGATGGATGCCTCCGGAATGAAAGAAGGAGACTATGCAGGGCTGTGTGCTTTTCAAGGACGGTTCGGTCAAATCGGCGTATCTATGAAAAATGGCGGAAAGTATCTGTCTGCCGTACAAAAGGATGACCAGGGAAAGCTGTGGGAGACGGAAACCGAACTGCATGCGGATACGGTTTCCCTGCGGGTGCTTTTTGACTACAGGGACGGAAAGGATCAGGCTTCCTTCTTTTATAAAGAGAAGGAGGCGGAGTGGGTGCAGCTTGGAAATATACTGCAGATGGCATTTACTCTGGATGTATTTGTGGGATACCGGATCGGGATTTTCTGTTATGCGAGAAAAGAAGCAGGCGGATATGCGGATTTCCGTGATTTTAAGATTCATATGATGGCAGACGGCGGAAGCTGCGAAGAATGATTCCGGCGGAGGAATATTGATTGCCGGTGAGCCGGGGCAGACTGTCTTGTCAGCGATGGCAAAGCTGTTTATTTCATCGTTGACAAGGACGGCTGGCCCGGCTGTCTGATATACGGATTATACGCATATCTTTGCTGTATTCTTGTGAATGAACAGTCGAAGAACCTACTGCTTTTTTTCAACAGGTATCTACATCTCACACTTATATTGCAAAGACCGCATATCCCCGATCTCAGCCGCATTAATATAATAGATATAATCCTCAGGAAGGGGAACTGCCTGAAAGTTAGGATTACAGCAGCCGCATCGCCAGATGGTCTTATCCTGCAGGGTATAAGTAATTCCTGAAACACATTCTGTCCCTCTTTTTTGGCAGCCCTTATCACTCACTAAGAATGTATTAAACACACGTTCCGGACAGTTTTTTATATAATCGAGCGCCTTCTCCACATTGGATATACGAAAGTATAAAAGAAGGTTCGTATCCATGCTGGTGAGCCAGAATTTTGCATTTGTATTTCTCTTACAATCGGCCTCACTTTTATAATACCTTATTTGCGGGCCTTCATTCCAGGTCTGCCTGCTGAAAAAATAATTCCTGCTGAGCAGTTCCTTATGTATATACTGTGCGGATAATTTGTCCTGTTCCGATTTATATAGGTCGGAAACAAAATCAACCCCGTTTCCAAAAGCTGCAGTGCTCCAGTCATCTGCAAACAGCTTATAATGCAGCCGGAAGAAATCCGTCAGTCTGTTTGTACATCTGACTTTTTTTGCCATCAGATAAAGAACATCCATGAGAAACGTATTGTTTATGTATCGAACTGTAATTTCCTCTGTTCCTTTTTTTATCCGCCCTGTTTCCAAACCTTCTGCTGCAAATCCGTAGTTCTCAAGGATTGTCAAATACCTGCTGATATTTGTCACCTTGAGTTCTTTACATAATCTATTTAACTCATTGACATTTACCAGCAGCCCGCATTTGTGATCAGGTTCCCCTGAACAGCCTAAAGCATATAAAAGCTTCGCATATTTATAAGAAGCCTCCCGTGAAACCCGGGTCTCCTTCGCAAAATAATCATATTCCTGCATGTCGAAAAGAGGAAGAAGCATCCCTTCGGCATCCTGGGCCATATCGCCGTATATTCGATGCAATACTTCATACAGTTCGCTGAAGCCCCTCATTATGTCATCCGTGCTGCACAGCGTTGTGAATTCATCATGTATGAAGAATTCTTCAGGGAAGTCAACCATCTCTTTCTGCCTTAATTCTGACCATCTCTCTGCCCAATATTTCATAAATATCTCCTGTTCTGAACTGGTAAAAACGCTTAGTCTTCAGGACTCATCCGGTTTTATACATCTTTCGAAAACCATGACGGTCTGATCTATGGTGGCATTCAGATTAATTTGTATGAACATCATTGGTGTAACCGTTTTACCGACTTCATTGGTAAAAATAGTATGAAGCCTCCAGCCTTTTTCTGCGTATTCAAGAAGTGCCCGCTCAACGGCGGGGCCGTCTATTTCACCGGTGGATAAATCATTTATAATGACTGTTTTATATTCGTAAAGGGCATTCTTTTTGAGCTGTGCTTCCTTCTGCCGCTCCTTTTCTCTCTGCTTTTCTTCTCTTTCCTGTTGCAGCCGTTCATTTGCATTTCGCATATCCATTACTTCATTAGGATTCATGACTCTTTTATAGATAAAATTGTAATGGCAGTTGAAACATTCTTTGACGTCATCTCCGACAAGTTCTTCGCAGTTAGGACACTGTTTCATAGGCGTTACCTCCGTGTTTTTTGTCCAAACTTCATGGGTATCTTAGATATTTATTGCAGCCATGTGAAGTTTGAAATGATATACCGATTTTATCATACATGGAACGCATGGTGCTACAGTAATTTAACAACGCAGTTTATAAAATCAAATTTTTTTGCATACATGAATAAAAAATAAAATGAATTCTGATCATCACATTTGTAAACAAACCAGTTTCCGAGCTTTTTTCTGATGATTACAGGAACATAGCCTGATTTCAGAATGCCTTTGGTATCAGAATGTCATCTATTCTTAATGATTCCAGCCTGAAAAAGTAGAAAAATGAATATTCTTATTGAAATATTTTTATATTATATTAATATTTTTAATATTTATATTAATTATTTTAATTTAAATATTGACATTATTGATTTAGAGGTTTATATTATAGACATAAAAAGGAAAGAAGGTGACAGGATGTACCAGGTTATCAGCAGCTGCCCTGTATGCGGGAAAAAACTCAAGGTAGTCAAGCTTCAGTGTGAAAACTGCGATACAGTAATTGAAAATGATTTTTGTCTCAGCAAATTTGATTATCTCAGTACGGAAGACCTCTTTTTTGCAGAGACCTTCTTAAAATGCAGGGGCAATATTAAGGAAGTGGAAAAGGAACTGAAAATTTCCTATCCGACAGTCCGTTCCAGGCTGGATGACATTATCCAGAAACTGGATGGGAATCCCAATGTGCGATCCAATGTACAATCCGCCTCTTCTTCACGCAAGAAGGAGATACTGAACGCTCTGGAAAACGGAGAAATCACTCCGGAGGAAGCGTTGGAGCAGATGAAGGAAAACTGATAATGCAGATTAAAGTCGCTGTACCAGCTGGAGGGACAATGACAGCGCGGAAATGAGGAAAAGAATATGGAAGAAAAATTAAGAATTTTGAAAATGGTAGAAGAAGGAAAGCTTACGGCTGAACAGGCGGTTGAACTGCTCAAAGCGTTGGAGGGGACTGCGCCGGAACAGGAAACAACGGATTCTGCAGAAAGCTTTTATGAGGAGACACATGCTGTTCCCGAAAACATCCCTTACGAGAACAAGATGCTTCGCATAATTGTAGACAGCTCTGCCGGGGATAAAGTAAATATCCAGCTTCCTGTAAAGATTATACGGCAGATGCTTATGGTGACAGGAAAGCTGCCCATTAAAACGGAGGAGCTGGAAGGGATTGACCTGGAAGAACTTACGTCATCCATTCTTGAATGTATTGACAATGAAACACTTGGGAACATAATTGAGGTAAGCAGTTCTGACGGTACCACGGTCAGGATTTTTATCGGATAGTGCCGGGAGGGTGAATTCATGCGCATTATTATCCGCTCAAAGGATGTGAATATGTGGCTTCCTGTTCCCCTGGTTCTGGCAGACGCAGCAGTCCGGTTCCTGCCGGATTCAATCATGGAAGAAATAAGGAATCCGATTCCGTCTCCCTACCGGGAGGTGATTACCAAAGAGCTTCTTCAGGAACTGGTAAGGGAATGCCGCAATGTTTTTAAAGAATACAAAGGACTTGAGATTGTTCATGTGGAAGCACAGGATGGTACGTTTGTATCAATACGTTTATAATTTGTATCGATATGTTTATAAATAGAAATGCTTATTGAAAGATATGGGACAGAAGGAAAAGCGGGGAGCTTTTTCGGCTGTCCCATTTATTTCATCAAACATTCTTTTTACCTATAGATATGTATACATTATAACTATTTGATAGAGGCACATAATGCATCTATAATGATAGCAGAAGGATCTGATTTCCATAAGCACAAGCTATGGAAATTTATGTACGAATGGAAAAGGAGTGAACAGCAGATGATTACCAAAACATTTCAGAATTTAAGGCTTTCCGCCCTTGGAATGGGGGCTATGAGATTACCGGTAGTTGACGGAAATGATGCACAGATTGACGAAGCCGAAGCGGCCCGGATGGTATCCTATGCCATGGAGCATGGCATCAATTATTATGATACGGCCTGGGGATACCATGACGGAAATTCGGAAACGGCCATGGGGAAAATACTGGCGGCCTATCCCCGGGACAGCTATTTCCTGGCTACAAAGTTCCCTGGCTATGACCTTTCCAATATGGATAAGGTGGAAGAGATTTTTGAAAAGCAGCTGGAAAAATGCGGTGTGGAGTATTTTGATTTCTATTTGTTCCATAACGTCTGTGAAATGAATGTGGATGCCTATCTGGATGAGAAATATGGTATTCTGGACTATCTCCTTAAGCAGAAGGAAAACGGACGTATCCGCCATCTGGGCTTTTCGGCTCATGGAAGCCGCGAGGTAATGGAGCGGTTTTTGGACAGTTATGGAAGCTATATGGAATTCTGCCAGATTCAGCTGAATTATCTGGACTGGGATTTCCAGGATGCAAAAGGGAAGGTGGAACTGTTGAACAGCCGCCATATTCCGATCTGGGTGATGGAGCCTCTGCGCGGCGGAAAGCTTGCCTCTCTGCCGGAAGAACAGGAAGAGAAGCTGAGTAAATTACGCGGGGAGAAAACTCCGGCATGGGCGTTCCGCTTTCTGCAGACGGTACCGGGTGTCACCGTCGTACTTTCCGGTATGTCTGATTTTGAACAGATGAAGGAGAATATCTCTACCTTTGAAGAGGATAAACCTTTAGATGAAAAGGAGTGGGAAGCTTTGCTGGGCATTGCCGGAGAGATGGTAAAAAAGATTGCCCTGCCCTGTACAGGCTGTCATTACTGTGTAAGCCATTGCCCAAAGCAGCTGGATATTCCGGCTTTGCTGGAGCTGTACAATGAACATAGCTTTACCGGGGGCGGTTTCATTGCGCCCATGGCACTGATGGCTGTGCCGGAAGACAAGCATCCGGATGCCTGTATTGGGTGCAGAAGCTGTGAAGCGGTATGTCCGCAGCAGATTAAAATATCCGAAGCTATGGCGGATTTTGCGTCCCGTCTGAAGGGATAATACATCCGAAACGCCTTCCTCATAATTGAGGAAGGCGTTTCGGATGTAAACATATTATTATGACAATCGGAGGTTTATTCTCTTAAAGTCATATCCTCTTAACCATACACTCTTTTCTGTAAAAACTGATTCCATAGGAATCAATCATAGAATAACCTTCTTCCTCAAGAGATGCCTGGTAATGGTTATTTTTTATCTGTTCCAAAGCCTTATCGCAAAAACGTTCCAAGTTCGTATACCGATCCGCAGCCTTTAATTCAAAAACGATTGCCCTTCCTCGGACACTGGGTGTTTTCAAAATAATATCAGGCCTTCCTGTTCCGGATTCCCGGTTGGAAATTACTCTGTATTTCCGCATGTTTTTCAGCAGTCCGGCCAGAAAGCCATGATAATAATTTTCGGCATAATCATAAAAACTAATGGTTTCCTGCAGGTATTCGGAGATAATTTCTTCCATTGTATGCGTATTCCCTGTTTCAATGGCATTATAAAGGCTGCTTAAGTCCTTTCCGTTCAGCATTTCATCAAACCAGGAAAGAATAGTATTTTTATAAATATAGCGTACCTCCAGGTTGGGAATGGCAAGTTCCATATATTGTATATCACCTTCCAGCCTGCGTCCAATCTGTTTCAGATAGCCTGTGAAAAATAAAAAGTTCCACAAATTATCCTCGGAATTGAAAATATCCGCATAGGTTATATCTTCATGAACCGGTTTTTCTATGGAATGTCCCTCGATTAAGGATTCCAATTCTCCTTTTACAGAGATATCGGCATGTTCTACCAGGCTTTTTACGATGCTGTTAGAGGAGGTATTGGCCCAAAACGGACTGGGAATCGCATTTTCATTGGAAACCAGACGGTCCATGTAATTTACCATACTCCAGGGGTTATATACTTCCGAATTGCCAAAAAAATATCCGTCATACCATTGTTTTACGATATCCGTACAGTTTTCCCGGTTATAGAATTGAAGCATCGCTTTTACTTCTTCCTGAAGAAAACCAAAATACTCACCATAGCTTTCATTTAAGATAGAGATAATGTTCAGGTTGTTTAAGCCGGTAAATATAGACTCTAAATGACTTCCACGGAAGTCATTTGTTATTCGAAGGCAGCCGGTTATAACGGCAAATTCCAAATGGGGATTAGTTTTTAACGCGGATTCAAATAAAGAGCGGATAAAAGAAGACATTTCTTCATAAAAGCCGGAAAAATAGGCATTCTCCAGGGGAATATCATATTCGTCAATAAGGATAATGACTTTTTGATCAAGCAATTCATTCAGAATACGGGATAAAAAGGCAATAGCATCCAGATATTGGCTGTCATCTGCGGTTTCATTCATCATTATAATATAACGATGGAGGTCATCTTCCTGCAAGTTTCCTTTCTCTAACAGGTACCGATGCCTGCGGAATTCATCTGCAATCTGCCTTTTCAGCATTAAAAAAGCTCTTTCAAAATCCGGCTGCTTTGCTGATTTTAAAGAGAGATGAATGACACAATAATTTCCCATATGACTCAGATATTTGCTGCCGCACTTGGCAATAGCAAGATCCTGAAACAGGGATTTGTTGATCTCATTCTCTGCCTGGCTTTCCTGTTTTTCAAAGAAATACCGCAGCATACTTAGATTCAGAGTCTTGCCAAATCTTCTGGGACGTGTAAAAAGGTTTACTTTTCCTCGTTTGTCAATGAGTTCCTTTATAAAAAGAGTTTTATCTACATAATAATATCCCTGAGTAATCAGTTCTTTAAAGCTTTCCACGCCAATAGGTAATGGTTTATACATCTACAATACCCGCCTTTCACCGCTTATTGTAGATATTATAACAAATTCGAGGGCAGATAGCGATATTATTTTATCCTTTTACACCCTCTATATAAACTCGTATGCAAATCAGAAACAGGCAAACAGAAATAGTTTCTGTCTGCCCGTTCTTTATTTATCCGTCGTTTTATTTAGTTCCTGCGACGAGTTCGTCATACTGAGCCTTTAATTCCGGATAAGTAGTATTTCCATAATCCTCAAGGGTGCCCATTCCAATCTGTTCAGCCTGTTGGACCATAGCGTTAAAGGCTTCTTCACAGGCTTCTTCAGATTCTGCCATAAAAATATTTGTGTTCTGGTTTTTCACCATTTCGTCCAGCTTTGCATTAATATTTGCTTCGTCGGAATCGGTTGCGAAGCGGATCATGCCTATTACGGGATTTCTGTTCACATGTTCCGTAAGATTTTTTCTGTCCTGTGCGGTCTGAGATTCCGAATTGGCTTCCGCAATACTGGTGACTATGGCATTATGTACCAGCCAGCCCCAGTATTTTAAACCTCTGGGCTGAAGTACGGAATTATCTCCCTGAAAATCGTAAGTAAAGGTAGGATAGCCATCGGCATCCACAGTATAATCCTCTCCATCAATTCCCCACATCAGCAGCTTCATGCCTTCCTCTCCATAAGCGTAGGCAAGCAGTTTATAAGCAGTTTCCACATCTTTGCAGGAGCGTGTGATATACAGGCCGCGTCCGCCGCAGTTGGTATCATAAGCTGTGCAGGAATCACTCAATTCGTTTGTAACGAGAGAGAAGCGGAAATCATCACCGTTTGCGGTAATTGCGGCATTATAGTTATCGGCATGGTTGTCATATCCGAAATTGGCGAATACATTGCCGCCCACACAGATTTCCTTGGTTTCGTCTTCTGATTGATAGGCGAAATTTTCAGCGGTCAGATATCCCTTACGATACCATTCATTGACCTTTTTATAGTAATCAAGCAGTCCGTCCTGACGGAGCCACCATTTCAGGGTACCGTCCGCAGTTTCGTAATAACCATTTCCTTTCAGGCCAAGCTGCTGCATCAGCCAGTTGAATTTATGCGCACAGTTAAAGGAGCATACCGTCATGTCTGGGTAGGCTTCTGCTACTTTGGCAAAAGTGTCATCCAAATCATCCAGGGTTTTGAATTCAAGGCCCAGTTCCTCAGCAATATCACTGCGATACATAAAGCCGGGGCCTTCAGACAGTATCTTATCATATTTATCATAATCATATTCCGGGGAGAAACCGCAGCCGATGGTATAATAATGGTCATCTGCGGCCTTGTTTACAAACTGGAATATCGGGTCGACATTGAATTCAATTTCAGGATAGGTTTCATGAAGTTCGTCCAGGGGATAGCATACCTGGGAATCTGCAAGATACTGATATCTGTAAGAACATATGATGTCAGGCATATCGCCGGAAGCCACCATAAGAGAAAGCTGGTTATCGTCTGCAGCCCTGGTTACCTCAATGTTAACGCCCAGCCGTTTTTCGAATTCTTCCGGTATTGCGCCTTCCCATTTTTCATAGGGCCACCATGTTTCATCCACAAACATGGTCAGTGTGGGAACCTGCCCGTTTTCTTCCCGGGCGCTTTCTGTTCCCTGTGAATCCGCGATTTCCGTTTCGGAAGAGCCTCCCTGCGTCTGCCGGGTGCTTCCGCATGCTGCTGCTGTTACTGCCATTACCATTGATAACAGAACTGCCGTTGCTTTTTTCCATTTCATAATTGATTCCTCCTAATACATTATATTGTATAGTTACAGGCCGGGCAAGCCGGTAAAGCTTCCTGGCCGGACTGCCATTTATATCCTTTATTCTTTTACAGCTCCTATCATCATACCCTGTACAAAATATTTCTGCAGGAAGGGATAGACACACATAATGGGTATCATGGACACAGCCATCGCCGTCGCCTGCACCGTAAAGGAAGTGGCAGTATTAGCCTGGGATATCTGCCCGGCGGCTTCTGCATTTGCGGAGGTGGCAAGAGTCTGGTTAATGGTGGTCATCATCTTATAGGACAATGTCTGCAGGTTAATGTCTCTCACGTAATAGGCGGAATCCAGCCAGCTGTTCCATTGACCCACCGCGGCAAACAGGGAGAGTGTGGCCAGGAAGGGTTTGGATACGGGGAGTACTACCTTTAGGAGAACCTGAATTTCTCTGGCGCCGTCTATTTTTGCCGCTTCAATCATGGATTCAGGGATGGAACTGAAAAAATTGATACCTGTCATTACGAAAAAGGCATTTACCATTCCCGGGATGACATACACCCAAAAGGTGTTCAGAAGTCCCAGCCCACGGAGAAGAACATAATAGGGAATCAAACCTCCGGAAAAATACATGGTGAACACTACCAGGAATCGGTAAGCTTTTTTAAACATCAGATTGTTTCTTGATAAAGCATAACTGAACATACTTGTGAAGCCGGTACACAGAATAGTTCCGGTCAGGGTTCTGGCTATAGAAATGAAAAAAGCATGCCGCCAGTCGGAGTCGCCAATAAACAGCTCATAATTGGACAGAGTAAATTTCCTCGGCCAGATATAAATTCCGCCTTTCATCAAATCCAGTCCGTCATTGAAGGAACACAGAATCGTATAGTAAAAAGGATATAAGGTAACAATTCCTGTCAGTGCCAGAAGGATATATACGATGATATCTACCGCTTTATCTTCATTCATTTTTGTTTTCATAACTATCCTCCTTAGAACAGGCCTTCGCCGGATACTTTTTTTGCAACCTGGTTACTGATTATTACTAAAACTATGGATATCACTGACTGGACTAAATCAACAGCGGTGGCATAGGAAAAACGGCCCTGGGCCATGCCCATTTTAAACGCATAGGTCTGGATGATTTCAGAAGTGGCGTTATTCACTGTATTTCCCATAAGGAAGGACTGCTCGAAGTTGGAACCCACCATGCCCCCGCCCAGGAAGCTTCCGATGGAAAGGATAAGGACGGTAACAATAGAACCTTTAATGCCCGGTAAAGTAATATGCCAGATACGTTTCAGCCTTCCTGCGCCGTCTATACTGGCCGCTTCATACAGAGTGCTGTCTATACCTGATATGGCTGCCAGAAAAATAATTGCCCACCAGCCGGAGCTTTTCCATATGGAAAGCACGACGGTGGTTCCCCAAAAATAACCGGGATCCGTCAGAAAGGGAATTCCCTGTGATACGACTCCCAATTTAACCAACAGCTGGTTTATGACACCGCTGTTTTGAGAAAGGAGAGCACTGCTGATTCCGTATACAAGAACCCAGGAGACAAAGTTTGGCAGATAGCTTGCTGTCTGGATCAGTCGTTTAAAGGGCTTGTTATGACATTCTGATATCAGGATGGCAAGAAATATGGGAATGGGAAATGCAAATACCATTTTTAAGGTGCTGATGGCAATTGTATTCCGGAGAAGCTCCCCGAACCGGTAATCGGTAAAAAATTCTTTGAAGTATTTTAAGCCTACCCAATCACTGCTGAATATTCCCTGGATTCCTGAGGTGATTTTATAAGACTTAAATGCCAGCACTATGCCGAACATAGGAATCACGGAAAAAAGCAGCAGATACATGACACCGGCCAGGGCGAAGATCTGGATTTCAATTTGCCGTCCGAATTTTTTGATTCCTTTTTTCATACGAACCGCTTTTTTCATAGACATTAATTATCCCCCTTTATTAATTTTTCTCTTCAAAACGTATTGTAGCATCGGCATATAGACAGAGGATACGGTACATTTTTTATATGAAATGTGTACCCGGCAGTATTTTATACGTAGCACTACACATTTTTTAGTTTTAATGATTTATTTTTGTAAGTATCCGGTCAGGTATCCTTCATTTGGAAATAGAAATCCAAAAAAAGTATACAAATCCAAAGAATTTGCACATCGTAATTTAGATGTCTATATTGTGTTTTCCGGTTGTTTCAGGGATAATAAGAAGAAAAGAACCGCCTATACAGAGGAAAAGATATGTTTTCAAAGGTAACTAAGCTGCAGACACGTTTTTTTATATGTTACATACTGGCGATATTTATTCCCATTATGTTTTTGAGCAGTATGATATATTACTACCATAATGATCAGCGTACTAAAGAATATCTGAATGAAAAAAAGAATTCCCTTATTACAGAACAAAATTATCTTATGAATCAACTGGATGATGCGCAAATTCATTTTAATCAGTTGAAATCAAACTATGAACTGCAGAAGCTTCTGAGAGGCTTTTATTCTAAGGAACAGGAAATCGTTTATGCATATAACAGTCAAATCTATTCTCTTCTAAGCAATATCTTCCTGTATGATACAAATATTTCAGGCATAACTATCTATGCTGAAAATCGTAAAGCGGCAGAAATACTCCGTTTTTTCGAAACTGTGGATTCCATTCCCCTCGGATCGGATTCTTATTCCGGACTGATAGATGGTTTCTGGTCTGTCGATACTGATGGGGAAGCCACAGGATTTTCCTTTTACAAAGGATTTACCAACCCGCCGATGACTGTGTTTCCCGGTATTGCAAGACTGAATTATAACAGCAATATTTTTGATTCCTATGCGCAGGAAAACCCGGACACTGCAGTTTATGTCTATCTGAATGGAAAACTGATGTATGAATATAATGTTTCAGAAGAAACGACACTGTGCATGGAGGATTATGAAAAGCAGCTTATATGCGGTATGCGGAAGGAAACGGTGATGATTATACCGGATGCACAAAAACGATGTATTCTCAGCAGTTTCACTCTGAATGACGGAGTTTTTCAAGTTGTTAAAATAACGCCGGAGCCGGGAAATATATTTTCCTACAGACCGTTCCTGCTAAGTTTTCTTGTTTCTATTTTCATATTAATATGTGCAAGTATTATCATGTTCCTCCTTATTTTCAGGCCCTTTAAAAACATTGTACGGCTTTCCGAGCATATGAACAGGCAGAATACGCATACACTTACTCCTTATACAGGAATGCTTTCAAAGGACGAAACGGGAGATCTGATTTTATCCTTCAATCAAATGACGGAACGAATTAACGAGTTGTCATCCAGCCTTCTGAATAATGAGATGCAGCTGAAAAATGCACAGATAGAGGCGCTGCAGGCCCAGCTTAATCCTCATTTTTTTTATGGGACACTGGAAAGTATACGGATGATTGCAGAAGCCAGCCATCAGGAGCTGATTTCAGAAATAACCTTTGCATTCGGAAAGCTGATGCGTTATTCCCTTTCCAGAGAATATCTGGTTCCGGTCTCAATAGAGATAGATATGACACAGCAATATGTATCCATTCAGGAAAAAAGGCTTGTCAGCCGCTTCGATGTGGAATGGGAACTCTGTGAATTGGATGAAAAATGGAGATGCCCTAAATTTGTCCTGTTCAGTATGGTTGAAAATGTTTTTTCACACAATGTGAGCAAATGCAGAAACTTTATACAGATTAGTGTAAGTGTGACAAAAGAAGGGGAAGATTTGATTTTTACAGTTTCCAATACTGGTCTGGGGGTTTCACAGGGACGTCTTGAGGAACTTCATTATCTGTTAGAGCACCCAAGAGAACGTGATACTATGAAAAGTGAGAACAATGGGCGCAGTATTTTTAATATCAGTGACAGGCTGAAATTGTTTTATGGGGAAGGATATCATTTTACGATAGAAAGTGAGGAAAATGTGCTCACTACATGCAGTGTGCGTATTCACAAGCATTTCATTGATTTCTGAGGGAGGAAAATATGGGGCTGAAAGTATTGCTGGTAGATGATGAATATATCGTGTTGAAGGGGCTCGAAATCATGCTGGGGGAACAGAAGGAGATTGCGCTTGAGATAATGACAGCCATGGATGCAGTGGACGCGATGGAAAAGCTGGCCGACTGGTGTCCGGATGTGATTATTGCAGATATCAATATGCCGGAGATAGACGGGCTGACCATGCTGGAACAAATCAGCGGAGCTCATCCTCAATGCAGATTTATTATTGTCAGCGGATATGAGGATCAGGAGTATTTGAAGAGAGCGCTGAAGCTGCATGTAGCGGATTATTTAACGAAACCGGTTGATAAAGCCTATTTAATTCGCCGTTTGAAAGAGATTGGAGAAGAAAAACAGGCGCAGATTAAGAATATGCTTTTGAAAATAAGGCTGATGCTGTTTTCGGGCGGACAGTTTCAGGAGCAGGATTTAACCAGGGATGAGATCAAGAGACTGTTTCCTAATCCTTGGTTTGCCCTTTGTGCTGCGGGGATTCCTTCTTTTGAAGCGGAGAAGCTGCAGCCCGGGATTGCCGCTTATTTTGATAATTGCTATGTGTTTTCCCATAATAACTGGAGTGTTTTCCTGTTGAATTATTCTGTGCGAATCGGGGATAAAGAACTGCGTACTTTGCTGCAGAGAACATTTGCCGGAATGGCGTGCGGGATTTCTCTTTTTTCGGAGGAAGAAGGGATACAGAATATTTTCCTGCCATATCAGAGAGCGCTGTGTGATCTTGTCTTATCTTTTCTTCCGGCAGAAGCCGCTGTCAGAGAACGGATCGCCGTCAGGATTTCAGAGCATACGCTGCAGCCGGCTATACGTGTTCTTATGTTTGAGTATAGTATTACTGATTATATTAATGAAGTCTGTGATCCCGATTGGGATATCATATTAATTTTCCTTCTGGTTTTTACGGAGGCGCTGGCGGCTAATATTTTGATTGCCGGGATCAGTCTGTCTCCGGAAACAATACGGCAGCTTTATCAGCTGCAGGCAGAAACGGTACATGATAAAAGGACACTTTGTGCTTTTATGGAAAAATCGCTGAACTTCTGGTATGATTCCTTCACGCCTGCCGAGCAGGAACAATATTCGTCTAAAATTGCCATGGCCTGTGAATATATGGAAATGCATTATGAACAGGATATTGCACTGGAACAGGTGGCTGAGTATATTTCGATCAATCCCAGCTATCTTAGCTATATATTCAAAAAGGAAACCGGAAGCACCTTTCTGCAGTATCTGACAAATATCAGGCTGCAGAAGGCCTGCAGGCTGATGACAGATAATCCGGAATTGTCTTTGGATGACGTGGCGGCAAAAACAGGGTATCATTCAACCTCTTATTTTCATAAAATATTCCGAAACAGGTTTGGGATGAGTCCCAGGCAGTGGCTGCAGAGGGAACACAGGCATACTTAATGAAAGCAAAGAGAACTATTGACAAAACAATAGTTGATGCAGAAATAAACAATAAACCGAATGAAAGCTCGTAAGGGCTATGACAGGTAATACCGAAATATATACGCATAGATACATTCCCGCTGTCAATTTGGCGGCTTTTTTGGACTTGACCCTTATCACATCTAATAATTTCAGCCTCTATTATATTTCTCGATCCCGAAAAAGCAATTAAGGTTACCGTTCAGGCCCACAATGGGCTTGACAAAAGAAAAATCCATGGTTTAATGGTAAGGAATTGCTGTTTTGCGGTGAAACTCCTCTTATTTACCCAACTGAGAGTAAACGGTGACAGCTTAATTATGAATGAAAAAACAACTGTATTCTGGTATTATATATAGTATTAATACTAATTTATTAAATACAAGTCCGGAGGATGCTATGATTAAGAAAATAAAAAGAAAATATACCGATCAGACGCTGCATCAAAAAGTAAGGCTTTCCATTTTGCTTTTTTCACTGCTGCCTTTGCTCTGTCTGGCATGTATTTCTCTTCCGCTCATTTATAAAAATCAGGTTGGCAAAATCCAGGAGGAAGTATATGAAGAACTTCAGAACAGGGCTGACGATATGAACTATGAAATGAATACAATAGAACTGATGGCCAAGACGGTATGGTCTGATACAACCTTTATTACGGAGGTGGGAAAGGCCGCTATTGACGGTAGTCTGGGAGAATATAACCGTTATATTTTTCAGGAACAGACTTTGTCGGCTCTTAGGGTAATTACCAGTATTAGCCAGGTACAAAGTGCGAGAATTCATTTGGATTATCCGGGTGTCCGGGAATATTCTTCTTATTTATATAGTATGGACAGAGCGAAGGACAGTCTCTGGTATGAGGACAGAAATTCTCTTACATATAATGGTGCATGGTACATGAATGTAACGGATAAGCAGTCTTATGGAACTTATTCGGATTATTTTACAGAGAAAAATATGGCTTCTTTTGTTATCCCGATAAGAATCAGCAGTGAACTGACCGGCATTTTTGAGATTATGCTGCCTATGAAGGCTATTGTGCCGGAACTATATAGTGACCTGCAGAATCAGGATATATTTTTGATTGATTCAAAAAACAGGATTTTAGGGATAGAGGCAGAAGGAAATTTTGGAGGTATTACCAGGGAAAATCTGGAGGCAATGATGGGAGTTGCTTCACTGGATGATTATGATGCACAGGGAATACAAATTTATCATGGTGTATGGAAGCATTCTCCTGTGATTCTGTCGGTAAGCAGAAATGAAAGAAAGGGTGTTTATCTGATGGAGATTACCTCCGTGAAGAAACAGTATCAGACTATGGCTGTGCAGATTATAGGAATTCTGTTGATAGAAGTTCTGATGACGGTTCTTTTGCTTAAAGCTATTAATCGTATTGTAAAACGTTTGCTGCATGATTTTGATATCTTTTCCGAATGTATGAGGAAAGTGGAAAATGGAAATCTGGATGTGGAAATTCCCAGACTGGAGCAGGTGGAAATAAATGCGGTTGCAATGGAATATAACAGGATGCTTGGTAAAGTAAAGCAGTTGATGGAAATCAATATCCATAGGGAAGTAATGGTAAAAGAGGCACAGCTCAGAAGTCTGGAGAAACAAATCAACTCCCATTTTCTCTATAACGTATTGGATTCAATTAAGATGATGGCGGAGGTAAAAGGGATTTACAACGTATCCGATGCACTTTTGGCACTGGCAAGAATGTTCCGCTATAATCTGCGGATTGATAGCCACAGCGTTACATTGCAGGAAGAAATTTCTTATCTGGAAAGCTATTTGAAGCTGTGTAATATAAGATATGATTATTATATTAATCTCAGTGAAAATGTGGAAAATCCTGCAAGAAATCTTAAGGTTCCCAAAGTACTCCTTCAGCCTATTGCAGAAAATTCTATTTCCTATGGACTGGATGAACTGGCGGAGGATACAACAATCTATTTGAAAGCTTATATAAAGGATGATTGTGCTTTTATAGAAATGACTGATATGGGGAAAGGAATGGATGAGGAAAAGTTGGAGAAGGTCCGGGAAGTGATTCGCAGCGGAGGCGGAGGAAATAACTCAACGAACGGAATCGGGCTGCATAATATTCATGAAAGAATCCGGCTAATGTATGGAGAAGAATATGGTGTTGAAATTTTTTCCAGAGAAAACTGTTATACAAAAGTAGTGATGACAATACATGCGGAGGAGATAGTATGAGAAGGATTTTACTGGTGGAAGATGAAAAAATGATCCGATATGGAATTTATGTAATGATTGAGAACAGCGGAGTTCCCTACAGTGAAATTACGGAATGCCGTAATGGAAAGGATGCAGTCGAATATTTGAAAAATACCAGATATGATCTTGTCCTGACAGATATAAAAATGCCGATAATGGGAGGATTGGAACTTTCGAGGTGGATATGTGACAATCTGGATGCGGAAGAACGTCCTCTCATAGTTGCAATCAGCGGTTATGCAGAATTTGAATATGTGAAAGGTATGATGAAATTTCAGTCTATGGATTATCTCTTAAAGCCGGTAGACAGGGAGGAACTCGGAAAGATTCTTTGGAATGCAGAAGAAATTCTAAGGAAAAGGGGTGTGGAAAGTCCTGATATGGGAAATTCCGGTGATACGGAGGTTACCGGTGTAAGCAGATATAAAATGCAGAGGGCGGTTGACTATATCAGGCAGAACTATGGAAAACCGATAGATATGGCTGAGGTATCCAATTATGTTTCTATGAATTATTCCATGTTTTCAACTACTTTTAAAGAATTTACAGGAGAAAATTTCAGTTCTTACCTGAGAAAGCTGCGTATTGAAAAAAGTAAAAAATTTCTCTTAAACACGGATATGAGCATTTTGGAAATCTCTCAGAAGGTCGGTTTTGAGGATGCAAGACGTTTTGCGAAGGTATTCAAAGAAGAAACGGGACTGACACCTACTGCCAGCAGAGATAAAATGATGGCAGAGAAAAAATAACACATAAAACAAAATCTGACCCATTTTTCCCCAGGCCTTTTTCCAATATAATAATCTCATAATGATGTCGACATTAATATTATAGGTACTAAGAGTATATATCAGGAAAGGGAGAAGAAAAGTGAAAGCAAAAAAATGGTTGGCACTGATTCTGGCTGGCTGTATGGGAATATGTTGTCTGGCAGGGTGTGGTAATTCTACAGGTAATGGAGGTAAGACCTCTGCAAATGCAGATACAGCGGTACAGGGCAGGGAAAGTTCGGATACGGAAAAGGTGAAGCTTACAGCTTTGATTTCCAAACATAGTCTCACAAAAGATGTAAATGAGATGGAATGGCTGAATCTGCTGGAAGAAGAAAATGGAGTTGATGTGGAATGGCAGCAGATAACTGCAGATTGGGATCAGAAAAAAAGTGTTATGTTTGCCGGAGGAGATATTCCGGATATTTTGGTCAAAGCAACAGTAACAACAGATTTTGCAACTTATAATGGCCTTTTCGAGAATCTGGCTCCTTATATAGATTCAGGTGAAATGCCCAATGTTGCTAAGATGTTTGAGGATCATCCGGAACTGAGAGTATTAAGTACAGATGAAAATGGTGCAATTTATGGGATTCCAAATTACAGAAGTCTCTGGCCAAGAACAAACAGGGTGCTGTATATAAACAAGACCTGGCTGGATAATCTGGGATTACAGGTACCGACAACAATGGATGAATTGGAAGAAGTCCTTATTGCATTCAAAAATGAAGATCCCAATGGCAATGGAGATACAAAAGATGAAATACCGCTGGATTTTTCCGGGTTTCCCACTTTTATGCTGGGATGCTTTGGGGTGCCCATGATGAATGAAAGTGATGGTTATTTCGTAGAAGATGGTAAAGTAAAGAATTATCGTGTGGATGAACGCTATAAGACCTTTATGATATGGCTGCAGAAGCTGTATGGGGAAGGTTTGATAAATGAAGAAGTTATTACACAGGATTATTCTAAGTTTCAATCACTGGCACGCGGAGAGGGAAGTACTGCAAAAGTTGGTGTTACCCTTGGTTGGGAAAGCGGAGATCGATTCGGGACTGGTGTGGCAGATCAGTATCTGCCCCTGCCGGCATTGAAGCCGCATGCGGATTCCGATGAAAATGAGGTTTATTGGGGCTATTATTCGGATAATAACTCGGTTAATGCTGCTACAGTAGCCTTAAGTGCAAACTGCAAAAATAAAGCGGAAGCTGTGAAATTTATTGATGCTTTTTATGCAGAAGATATGGGAATTCAAGTTTTGTTTGGCGGCATGAATGATGTGGATAAATGTCTTCAGGATAATGGGGATGGAACCTATACTGTTCTCCCTCCTGCGGATTCCAGTATTGATGCAGGTACATGGAAATGGACAAATTCCTTTGCAGATTACAGCCCTTATTATATTCCGGATGATATGAAAGATAAGCTGACAATGGGTGAAGATATGCAGAGAGTCCTTGAGGAAAGAATTCCTCTTGAAGCAACGCTGGATATGATGGAGAAAAAATGTGAGACTTATCCGGCCAAATTCATAACTTATACTACAGATGAAAACTCCGATTTGGCAATGACACAGGCTAATATAAATAATATTGTTGATCAGACATATTCCGCATGGCTTACGGATTCTTCGAGAAATATTGAAGAAGAGTGGGATGCTTATGTACAGTCTGTATATGACATTGGTCTGACACAGAATCTGGAAATCAGACAGACTGCGTATGAGAGATATCTGACATCGATGAAGTAATCTGAAGAATTCAGGAGCCGGGAAAACATATAGAGTTAGTTTTCCCGGCTCTTATCAGATAATTAATTAAAAAAAATACCAACGGAGGTATGCTATGGGACGAAAAATTTTGTCTGCTTTAAAAAAAGACTGGCAGCTTTGGGCAATGATATTGCCGGCTCTTGCCTATATTATTATATTTTGCTATGTGCCTATGTACGGAATACAGCTCGCATTTCGTAAATACGATTTTTCCAAAGGGCTGACTGGTGGTGATTGGGTAGGGTTTAAATACTTTATCCAATATTTCGAAAGTCCCATGTTCTGGACTACTCTTAGAAATACTTTTGTTATTTCTTTTTTCACTCTGGTATGCGGATTTCCTGCTCCGATTCTTTTGGCTTTGGTGGTTAATTCACTGAGACAGAAGAAATTGAGAAGGGTAGTGCAAACCGCAGTATACATGCCCTACTTTATTTCAACGGTGGTCATGGTTGCCATACTTCAGATTTTGCTTTCACCTTCTACCGGCGTAGTCAGTAATCTTCTTAAAAGTTTACATATAATACCGCAATCAATAAATCTGCTGGGCACTCCCAGTGCTTTTGTACCGGTTTATGTGCTGTCAGGAATCTGGCAGTCTGCCGGATGGAACAGTATAATTTTTATAGCGGCGCTGGCCTCTGTGGACGGGCAGCTGTATGATGCCGCAAAGGTAGATGGCGCTAATCGCTGGCAGCAGGTGATCCATGTGGAGCTGCCTGCAATTGTTCCTACCATTGTTATACTTTTGATTATGAATATGGGACGTGTGCTGAGCGTTGGTTTTGAAAAAGTATTCCTGATGCAGAATGACCTGAATCTGTCAGTATCTGAAGTTATTTCGACTTATGTTTTTAATATAGGCGTACAATCGGGGCAGTTCAGCTTTGGATCCGCAGTAGGGCTTTTTAATACGGTTATTAACTTTGCATTTCTGATGATTGCCAATATGGTGTCGAAGAAGGCTGCGGATATCAGTCTGATGTAGGAGGAGAGAAGATGAAAACAGTAGGAAAGAGAATGCAGCAAAGCCTGTCAGACCGAATTTTTTATATCATTGCAACGGTGATTGCAGTTGCCGCATTGGTGATTGTTTTGTACCCCATGTATTTTATTGTTATTGCCTCTTTCAGTAATTCTAATATGGTAAATCAGGGGCTGGTATCTTTGCTGCCAAAGGATATTAATTTTTATGGATATCGCAAAATACTTGAGAGGACGGATCTTTGGGTAGGATATAAAAATACAATTATTTATACAGTATGCGGAACCCTGCTGAATCTGGCGGTGACTCTTCCGGCAGCCTATGTGCTGGCGCAGAGCAGATTCAGGGCGCGCCGTGTTGTGATGCCGCTTTTTGTTATAACGATGTACTTCGGAGGAGGTATGGTACCTACATATATGCTGGTGAAAACACTGCATCTTACCAATTCTCCGTTGATTATGATAATTATGGGAGCGGTAAGTGTCTACAACGTAATAATTACAAGGACTTTTTTCGAGAATTCTATACCGGCAGAACTGCAGGAAGCGGCGGAACTGGATGGCTGTTCTCATTTCAGATATTTTTTGTCCATAGTCCTTCCTTTATCCAAAGCGGTTATTTCTGTAATAACATTGTATTATGCGGTAGGCCACTGGAATGATTTTTTTAATGCGCTGCTTTATTTGAATAAGGATGAATACCAGCCGCTTCAAACGATTCTGAGGAATATTCTGATCAGCAACCAGGCTATGGCAGGTACCACAGGCGCAGGAGAAGGGAGCTATGCACAGCAGTATGCGGATCAGATTAAATTTGCTGTGATTATTGTTTCTACAGTGCCGGTATTGTGCATCTATCCGTTTATCCAGAAGTATTTTGAAAAAGGTGTGATGATTGGAGCCGTTAAAGGCTAAATCATGTAAGGAGAGAAAATGAAAAAAGCCGGAGATTTTGTCCTGTTGGAAGCAGGACAAAAAATACGTATTATTTATTCTGAAAAAGAAAACAGTGCGGTAAAATGCGCGATCCTGAATTTAGCCGAAGATATAAAAAAAGTGTGTGACTGCGTTGTGGAACCGGGAAATATTACCGGAAGGACTGCTCAGGAGAATGGACCGGAGATAATCGTTGCTACTATGGATACCCCCTGGTTTTCTGAAATTATGCCTGAAGCAGTTTTGCCTGCTTTGGAAAAAATAAGAGATGCACAGGGAGTGGGACGCTGGGAAGCATATCTGCATCAGATTTCTGATAATTCTTTCTGTATTATAGGAGCAGACCGAAGAGGGACTGTTTTCGGTATTTATGATTTAAGTGAACAGATAGGGGTATCGCCGTGGTATTTTTGGGCAGATGTTCCTGTAAGAAAAAAGAAGCGCTTTGCTTTTTCAAACGATTACAGTAAAGCGGACTGGCCGGATGTACAGTACAGAGGGATTTTCCTGAATGATGAGGAAGAACTGGATGCCTGGTCAAAGATACATACAAAAGATGATACGATCGGTCCGGAAACTTATGCACATATCTTTGAATTGCTGCTGCGGTTAAAAGCAAACTATATCTGGCCTGCCATGCATGTGAATTACTTTAACAGTGACCCTGAAAACGGAAGACTGGCTGAGAAAATGGGGATTGTTGTTGGAACATCTCATTGTGATATGCTGCTTCGCAGCAACCAGAATGAATGGACTCCATGGCTGAAGAAAAAAAACTATGAGAATATCAGATATGATTACTCGCTTTCCGGAGAAAACAGGGAAATAATTCAGGAATATTGGGCAGAAAGTGTGGAAATGAACCGAAATTATGAGGTGTGCTATACCGTTGGCATGCGTGGGATTCATGATTCGGGATTCGTAACGGAAGTCATTGATCAGGATACCTCTCTGACGCAGTCTGAAAGAACAGAAAAGAAGATTCATTTGTTGGAGAAGGTGATTTCAGATCAGAGAGAGATTTTAAAGGAAGTGCTGGGTGAAGAAAAAGGGAATAATGTGCCGCAGACATTTATTCCATATAAGGAGGTTCTGGATTTATATGACGGGGGCCTGCAGGTTCCTGAGGATGTAACATTGATATGGGTAGATGATAATTTCGGATATATGCGGCGTTATCCCGGAAAAGAGGAGCAGGAGAGAAAAGGCGGGAATGGCTTATATTATCATGCCTCTTATTGGGCGTCCCCCGGTATGAGTTATCTTTTTTTCAATTCCATTCCCCTGGCACAAACAGGGAATGAATTGAAAAAGTGTTGGGAATCCGGTATCAGAAAAATGTGGGTACTGAACGTGGGAGCCCTGAAACCTTTGGAAATAGATACGGAATTTTTCCTGCGCTATAGTTGGGAAGCAGGGAAGAACACAAGTAATACAAAAGATGTAACTCAGTTTATATCCCGCTGGATTAACAGAAATTTTTCCGGGAATTTTGGCATGGATGCGGCAGAAATCTATAATTTGTTTGCACAGATTAATAATGTATGTAAACCAGAGCATCTGCAGTCGGATAAGTTTTCACAGAACGCATATGGGAATGAGGCAAAGTACAGGATTGATATCTTAAAAGATTTATCGGACAGAGCGGGAAAAATTTATCAGTTTCTTCCGGAAGAGGAAAAAGATGCCTTTTTCGAATTGTTTTTGATGAAACTTCAGGCTTCTTATTATATAAATGCCTCTTTTTATTTCGCAGACAGGAGCCGGTTTTTCTGGGAGCAGGGAGGAATGCAGGCGGCAGACAGCTATCTGGAAAAATCAAGACAGATGGATCGAAGGAAACAGGAACTGTTATATTACTATAATCATTTGATGCAGGACGGAAAATGGGAAGGTATTTTAACACCTGAAAGTTTTTCTCCTCCTCCGACAGTACTGTATCCGGCAGCCAAACCGGCTTTGGTTATTGGAGCGGCTTCTCTGGGAGTCATCCGGGAGGATAATTTTATATTTCATTCGCATGGGGAAATAGAAAAGATAATTACCCTTTTTAATAAAGGATGCGGAGAGATTGGCTATAAGGCGGCAGTCCCGAAATGGCTGGAGGTCAGTGAAACAGAAGGCTGTGTTGCGGCAGAAAAAATACTGACTGTTCGTATCCGCGAAAGCGAACGTAAGATATGCTTTGAACAGGGCAGAACAGGGCAGATTATTATTACCGGAGAAGATGGCATAAGGTATGAAATTGAGATACAGGCTGAGAAAGAGACGGCTTATCTGTATAGGGAACATGCTTTTTATGCGGAAGCAGACGGTTATATATCCATCCCTGCCGATGGATACAGCGAAAATGTGTGTACGAAAGAAGCAGCCTGGAGGAAGATAGAATATCTGGGAAGAGGCTGGGGAGCGGCAATGGAAGCATTTCTGGAATCAGCTCAGGACAGGGCAATTGAGTCCGATGCTCCCGGTATTTCAGATATAAGACAGGATTGTTATCTGAAGTATCCGTTTTTCCTGGAGAACAGCGGTGCATTTTTGCTGGAGATACACCGTTTTCTGACACTGAATCCAACGGGAAAAGTACGGTTTGCTGTTGGGGTGGATAACGAACGGCCTGTTCTTATAGAAACGGATACGGTTGATGAGTGGAAGGGCTGCTGGAAGGATGCTGTTATGAATGATGGGGAAAAGCTCTATCATATGCTTCCCTGGCTTTCATCAGGCTATCATATATTAAAAATATATCCTGTGGATCAATACGTGACGCTGAACAAATTGGTTATCTATACAGAAAAATGGAAGGAGAGTAATTTCGGCCCCTTTGAGAGTGCTTTTTATGATGGAATAAAGTGGAATACTGCGAAAGGAGCAGATATGATTCCGGTAAATACAGAAGAGAATCAGTCAGGCTTCTGGAGGGAACTTTATGGGAATCCTGCTGATAGGGAACTGCTGCTTCCGATGCTGTATGCGGCACCGGATTTTTGGAAAACAGAAAGGCTGTATACACGCAGTGACGAGAAAGAGAACCGTTTGGGAGCCGTCAGATACACATGCTGCCAGGATGGTACGAAAGATATATTGCATCAATTTGGGGAAGGACTGTTTATGGAGGTTGATGGAATAGCAGCTTTTGAAGCGGAGTATGCATTAGAAAACTCAGAAAATGCATATGTAACAGCCTCACTTCCGGATGGAAAGTATTATTGGAGCCATACCCAGGCAGAAACAGATGGCGGTTCAGGTTTTGCCATGATGATAGAGGGGAAAGGAAGATACTGGGAAAACGCGCTGGAGGGGCCGGGAATGCATTACCGGATCAGAATACAGAATCCGGGGACGTATTTTGTATGGCTGTTGATGAAGTTTGAAGATGCAGACAGTGATTCCTGTTACCTGTTAGCAGATGGAATGCAGCAGGATGCAGACCGGATATTTTCTTCTCATGGAGGATTTTTTACATATAGTATGAAACAAAGATGGCATTGGCGTGCAGTTGCTGCTTTGGATTTGAATGCGGGGGAACATATTTTATCTGTTATGGGTAAAAAATCAGGGCTTCGTATTGACCGGATTTATATGACTCAAGGCAATGAATGGCCGCCGGTAGATGCTGATTGGAGGGAAAGCAGAAGAATTCTGTTTGAGTAGGAGGTTGTGCCGATACCGTTATCTGTGCCAATCACCAAAAGTTGCCAGTAATGCTCTTTTAGTGTTATGATTGCATCAGTACTTACCGTTCAGTATGATATAAGTATGGAAAAGCAAGAGGTACGCAGCGTGGAAATCAGAACACTTCGCTATTTTTTAGCAATAGTCCAGGAAGGCAGCATAACAAAAGCGGCGGAAATGCTTCATATTACACAGCCAACGCTCAGCAGACAGATGATGGATCTGGAACAGGAGCTGGGAACAGTTTTGTTGATTCGGGGAAAACGTTCTGTTACATTAACGGAGGATGGCCTGCTGTTTAAACAGCAGGCGGAAGAAATTGTTGATTTAGCCGACAAAGCAGAAAACGCATTCCGCGATAAAACAGAAAAGATAAGCGGCACCATTGCAATTGGGGCGGCGGAAGCATTGGGAAGCCGGATACTGGCCTCTTATATGAAAAGATTTTCTGACAAATATCCTGATGTGCAGTTTGAACTGTATAATGAAATGGCGGATCATATCAAGGATAAGATTGACAAGGGAATACTGGATATAGGGCTGGTATTGGAGCCGATTGATACAAGCAAATATGAATTCATACGTTTCTCAGGAAAAGAAACGTGGGGCATCCTGTGCCGGAAGGATCATCCTCTTGCCAACAAGGAACGTATTGCGGTGGAAGATATCAGGCCGTATCCGCTGATCCTGCCAAGCCGGGAAAAGGCATTGAGCGAGGTACTTAACTGGTTGGGATGTGAGGAAAGAAATTTAAAGGTTCCGGTCAAGTATAATCTGCTATCTAATGTAGCTCTTTTAGTGGAAGCAGGCATGGGGTGTGCGGTATGTCTTGACGGGGCATTGTCTATCCATTACAGTGAGGAGCTCTGTTTTTGTCCTGTTTATCCGGAGCATACTACCCGGTGTGTGCTTTTATGGAAAAAGAACCGGCTTTTTCAACCGGCAGCCTCATTGTTTATACAAATGCTCCATAGCCGCTTGTCAGAATGACATGGGGCGGCGATATCTTCCTCTGAAGCATGGAATAATTATAGCCTGCTGCACAGTTAACTGTGTGTCAGGCTTATTTTTTATGCAGGAATACATAATAGGCATGATAGTGGATACATCATAAGTATTAGACATTTTAAATATCCGGAAATACAATAAACAGGAATGGAGGTATCTTATGAATTACACAAAATTAGGAAATTCGGATTTGACCGTTTCTCGCATCTGTATGGGGTGTATGGGGTTTGGCGATGCGGCAAGAGGGCAGCACTCATGGACACTGGATGAGGAGCACACCAGGGAAATTATCAAAAGAGGGCTGGAGCTGGGTATTAATTTTTTTGACACGGCGATCGCGTACCAGAGCGGAACCAGCGAGCAGTTTTTGGGCAGGGCTTTAAGGAACTATGGCAAAAGAGAAGACTTTGTGGTGGCAACCAAGTTCCTTCCCCGCACAAAAGAGGATATAGAGGCGGGAATTTCCGGACAGAAGCATATTGAAAAGATGATTGATAAAAGCCTTGACAATCTCGGCATGGATTATGTGGATCTCTACATTTACCATATGTGGGATTATAAGACGCCCCTTTATGAGATCATGGATGGCCTGAACCGGATCGTAAAAGCAGGAAAAGCAAGGTATATCGGTATCTCCAACTGTTTTGCGTGGCAGCTGTGTATGGCAAATGAGCTGGCAGAAAGGGAAGGGTTTGCAAAATTCGTTTCCGTCCAGGGACATTATAACCTGATTTTCAGGGAAGAGGAACGGGAAATGGTTCCGTACTGCAGAGAGGAAAATATCGCGCTCACCCCTTACAGCGCGCTGGCGGGAGGAAGGCTTTCCAAACGGCCGGGTGAGCGCTCGAAACGTCTTGAGGAAGACAGCTACGCAAAATTGAAATATGATGCATCCAGAGAACAGGACGAATTGATTATAGGAAGGGTAGCTCAGCTTGCGGCTGAGAGAAATGTGTCCATGACAGAAATCGCCCTGGCCTGGCTTTTGACAAAGGCAGCATCCCCGGTAGCGGGAGCCACGAAGCTCCATCACGTTGAGGGCGCGGCACGTGCGGCGGAGCTTACTTTAAGGGAAGAGGAAATCAATTATCTGGAGGAAGCCTATGTTCCTCACCGCCTGGTCGGAGTTATGGCGCAGAATACTGCAGCCCCGAAAGCAGAAAGGACTGTTTGGCCGGCAGGGGAAGCAGCCTCGGTAATGCCCGGGGAAGAGAGAAAGAGCACTTAAGGGGCTTGACAAAAGAAAAAGAACAGCGTTTAATGATAGATAATATTTACTGGATTTACATAAGTAAATGAAAGATATGTCATTAAGGAGCGGTAACATGAAGGGGAAAAAAGGTACAATTATTGCGGCAGTCCTGTTAATTCTGGTATGTGTGGGAGCGGGAGCGTTGTATTTGAGGTTCCGGCCTTCCGCAAATGTAGGAAGCAAGAATATAACGGTGACAGTCATTCATGCCGACAGTACGGAAAAAGAATTCCGGTATCAGACGGATGCCGAATACCTGGGAAAGGTTCTGGAGGATGAGCAGCTTGTGGAAGGGGATCAGGGACAGTATGGTCTGTTCATTACCGTTGCGGACGGGGAACAGGCGGACGATTCCAAACAGCAGTGGTGGTGCTTGACCAAGGGCGGGGAGATGGTGAACACCTCCGCGGACCTGACGCCCATTGCGGACGGGGATCGCTATGAACTCACTCTGAAGGAAGGCTATTGATGGCTGGCCTCAAAGTGAAGGAGACAGCGCTCCTGGCTTTGTTAAGCGCTATTTTACTCATCGGGCAGATAGCGCTGGGGTTTCTTCCCAACATTGAAGTCGTTACTCTGCTCATCATGGTGTACAGTATTGTCTTTCGGAAAAAGGTCTTTTTTATTATATATGTTTTTGTTCTGGCGGAAGGACTGGTATACGGTTTCGGGATCTGGTGGTTCAACTATCTGTATGTGTGGAGTATACAGGCGGTTATCAATCTTCTTTTCAGAAAGCAGAAGTCTGTGGTTTTCTGGAGTATTCTGTCCGGCTTTTATGGAATTACCTTCGGCGTTCTCTGTTCGCTTCCTTATTTTGCGATAGGGGGACCGTCAGCCGCGTTTGCCTACTGGGTATCCGGCCTGGCTTATGATATCCCCCATTGTATCGGAAATGTGGCCTTGTGCCTTGTGCTGTTCAGGCCCCTTGTATATATACTGCGGAAAAGCTGCAGGGAAATCAATGTCTGTGTGGAGTGATTTCCCCGCAGCTTTTTTCTGCAGATTCTTAGCAAAACATTAACATGCCATACAGTACCGGCATTTTTTCAGTAAAACCGGGGATATATGCGCCTGCGGGGATTCAATTCCTTCCCAAATGGCTGTGGATGCATATAAAAAGTTGTGAGATATTGCTCTATCCATCCGTGCCTTTTTGTACTATAATTACACCCCGGGTATCAGAAATTTTATTTCTGACCCGGTTTTCCTATTTATTTTAGAAGTGTAATAGAAGTACGCATGAGGAGGAAGGTAGGATATGACAGCAGCACAAATAGCAGCAGTAGTTATTTTCTTAGCAATGTTCGGATTGATTGTGTCGGAGAAAATTGAGCGGCATCTCGTTTCCCTGGGGTGTGGGCTTCTGATGATTGTTCTGGTTTTCGGGTTGAGCATGCATAGCATGACGGCCATCTGGAACACGCTTGCGCTGAAGGATTTTTTTGCGGCAGGCTTCTGGTATCAGGCGGGGGAGGCTTCCGAGTCGTCCTCAGGGATTAACTGGGCGACGATCCTGTTTATTGCAGGAATGATGCTCATGGTGGAAGGAATGGGGCGAGCCGGTTTTTTCCGGTGGCTTTGCCTGCGGATTGCAAAAGCGGTGAAGTACAGGACGATTCCGCTTTTCATCACTTTCATGGTGATGTCCAGCATCCTGGCCATGTTTATTGACAGTATTACAGTTATTCTGTTTTTGGCGGCGGCAACGGTGGAATTGGCCCGTCTGCTGAAATTCAATCCGGTTCCCATGATTATTTCCGAGATTTTCTGTGCCAACCTTGGCGGGTCGGCTACGATGTGCGGTGACCCGCCGAACATTATTATAGGGACGTCACTGGGCTATTCTTTCGGGAATTTCATCAGGAATACGGGAATTATTGCACTGATAGCTCTTTTTTTCACCATCGTCTATTTTTACTTCTGCTTCCGTAAGGAGCTGCAGCAAAGCGCCGCGGGAAGGGGAGCGGTATCTTATCCCAATCCCAGGGATGCGATAGAAAATAAGAAGGATTTTATCATCAGCTGTATTATTTTTGCCTGTGCGGTAGTGCTTTTGATCACTCATGCCCAGACTGGTCTGACAGTTGCTGCCATCGGAGTGTTTATCGGCGCGGTATCTTTGATAACCGCAGGCAGGGAGGCGGTTATCCTGCTGAAAAAGGTGGATTACAAAACCCTGCTGTTCTTTATCGGCCTGTTTATCGTGGTCGGAGGACTGGAACAGACGGGAATCCTGGAGCTGATAGCCGGTTTTATTGCGAAGATAAGCGGCAGCAATGCCATGCTGATGATCGCCATCGTACTGTGGATTTCTGCTATTGCCAGCGCTTTTGTGGATAATATCCCTTTTGCGGCGACGATGGTCCCGGTCATCAAAAGCCTGGCGGCAGCCTCCGGAGTGGATCTTTCGGTACTGGCCTGGACGCTTGCCATGGGAACCGATATCGGCGGCAGCGCCACCCCCATCGGTGCGTCCGCCAATGTCGTGGGTATTTCTGTTGCGGCGAAGGAAGGCCACATGATCGGCTGGGGAAAGTATTGTAAGTATGCGGCGCCGGCAACGATCCTTGTGGTGCTGATATCCATGATCAGTATTTATATCCGGTATTTTTAGGAGAAAGGGGCTTTTATGGACAGACAACTGATTATTTCCGTGGGCCGCGAGTTCGGCAGCGGCGGGCATGTGATCGCGGAGGCTCTGGCGGAGAGGTTCCATCTGGCGCTGTATGACAGCAACCTTTTGGAACATATCGCACAGGAAAAAAACATCGATCACGGAGAACTGAAAAAATTTGATGAGAAGCCGAAGAACAAGCTTCTTTCCCGTACGGTGAGAGGGTATTCCAGTTCGGCCCAGGAGAATCTTGCCAACATGCAGTTTGAGTATTTGAGAAAAAAGGCGGCTGACGGGGAATCCTTTGTTGTTGTGGGCCGCTGTGCGGAAACAAAGCTGAAGGACTTTCCGGGCCTCATTTCCTTTTTTATCCTGGGAGACCGGGAGAAAAAGGCGGAACGAGTGATGCAGGTGTATGGTGTTTCGAAGGAAGAGGCCATACATATGATGGAGAGGGAGGACTGGGAGCGGAAAACCTACCATAATTATTACTGCAAAGGAAAATGGGGGGATTCCAGGAATTATGATTTTTCCATCAACAGCAGCAGGCTTGGAATAGAAGGTACGATAGATATTCTGGAAGGATATGTCAAAACACTTGCCAATGTGTGTATACATGCTAAAATAAAAGAGAAGGTATGAAAATTTATTAAGCTGGGGGAAGTGTTATGGGAAAACAGTTAATTATTTCTGTAGGACGAGAATTCGGCAGCGGCGGGCATGTGATTGCGGAGGAGCTTGCCAGGAGATTTGGGCTTGTGCTGTATGATAATAACCTGCTGGAGCAGATCGCCGAAGAAAAAGAAATTCCTCACGACGGACTGAAAAAATATGACGAAAAGCCTAAAAGCAGGCTTTTTTCCAGAACGGTCCGGGGATATTCCAATTCCGTGCAGGAGAATCTGGCGAATATGCAGTTTGATTACCTGAAAAAGAAGGCAGCTGACGGGGAATCCTTTGTTGTTGTGGGACGTTGTTCAGAGACGATACTGAAGGGAACGCAAGGGCTGGTGACGGTGTTTGTCCTGGGAGATCCGGATGTAAAGGCGGAACGAATCCAGAAGGTATATGGTGTATCGGAGGAAGAAGCCAGACGGATGATGAAACGGGAGGACTGGAACAGAAAATCCTACCACAATTATTACTGTAAGGGTAAATGGGGAGATTCCAGGAATTATGATTTTTCTATCAACAGCAGTAAGCTGGGAATAGAAAAGACAGTGGATATTCTGGAAACCTGTATAAGGGCGCGTATGTAACCGGATGCAAGAGTAAGCAAAGGAAAAGGAGAAGTAACATGGCATTTTATTATGAGGAACCATCCAGAACGTTCAGTGAATATCTTTTGATCCCGGGGTATTCTTCGGCAAAGTGTATCCCGTCGGAAGTGAGTCTGAAAACGCCTCTTGTTAAGTACAGAAGGGGGGAAGAACCTTCTCTGTCCATTAACATTCCCATGGTATCTGCTATTATGCAGTCTGTTTCCGATGACAGGCTTGCGGTCGCCCTGGCACAAGAGGGCGGCCTGTCTTTTATCTATGGATCCCAGCCCATTGAAAAGCAGGCGGAAATGGTGAAAAAGGTAAAACGCTATCGTGCCGGTTTTGTGGTGAGTGACTCCAATGTATCGCCGGAAATGACGCTGGCGGATGTCCTGCGCCTGACGGAGCGGACAGGCCATTCCACCATTGCGGTTACGGAGGATGGCGGACCGAACGGAAAGCTTCTGGGCATTGTCACCAATAAGGATTACCGCGTGAGCCGTATGAGCCCGGAGTGTAAGGTTAAGGATTTTATGACCAAATTCCAGGATCTGGTCTATGCCCACGAGGAGACAACCTTAAAGGAAGCCAATGATATTATCTGGGAGCATAAAATTAACTGCCTGCCGCTGGTAAATAAGGATCAGGAACTGGTTTACCTTGTTTTCCGGAAAGACTATGATACCCATAAAAATAATGAGCACGAACTGATCGACACATCCAAGCGCTATATGACCGGAGCCGGCATTAACACAAGAGACTACGCAGAAAGGGTTCCCGCTTTGCTGGAAGCGGGTGCGGATGTCCTTTGTATTGACAGTTCGGAAGGCTTTTCGGAGTGGCAGAAAATTACGATCGACTACATAAGGAATAATTATGGTGATAAGGTAAAGGTAGGAGCCGGAAATGTGGTGGACGGAGAGGGCTTCCGTTTTCTGGCAGAGGCCGGGGCTGATTTTGTAAAGGTAGGAATCGGCGGAGGCGCTATCTGTATTACCCGGGAGCAGAAGGGCATCGGAAGAGGACAGGCCACGGCGCTGATCGATGTGGCGAAGGCCAGAGATGCTTATTATGAAGAGACAGGGATTTATGTTCCTATCTGTTCCGACGGAGGAATCGTACACGATTATCATGTGACGCTGGCTCTGGCCATGGGAGCCGACTTTATCATGCTCGGCCGGTATTTCGCCAGATTTGACGAAAGCCCTACCAAAAAGGTGAATATCAATGGAAGCTATATGAAGGAATACTGGGGAGAAGGAAGTGCCAGGGCAAGAAACTGGCAGCGTTATGACATGGGCGGAGAAAGCAAGCTTTCTTTTGAGGAAGGTGTGGATTCCCTTGTCCCTTATGCCGGTACCCTGAAGGATAATGTGAATCTCACGTTAAGCAAGGTGCGCTCCACGATGTGCAACTGCGGCGCGCTCACTATTTCAGAACTGCAGAAAAAAGCAAAGATTACACTGGTTTCCTCCACAAGTATTGTGGAGGGCGGAGCCCATGATGTAATGCTGCGGGATCAAAGATAAGTAAGATAGAGTCTTTTTTACGCGAAACAGGCAGAGAAAAAGCTTCCGGCATCGTTCGGTACCTTTCAGGTACGGACATGCCGGAAGCTTATATTTTGCTGTAAAAATAGGAGCGAGGGCTTAGTCAGTTTTCAGCTTCAGCCAGATTTCCATACTGGCGGTCTGCGCCGCATGGCTCGCATATCGTTCCGCACAGAGGGGTACCGTTGTCAGCTTATGGTTTGGAAGCCAGGTATTAAAGAGATATTGGTTTGCTTTATAAAGGGCGTCCAGAACAAGGGCATCAAAGTTTTCTGCTTCAAAAGAGCAGACAAGATATTCTCCCTCAGGAAGCGTCCACGATTGGAAGCCCTCCGGTACCGTTTCTGCCAGGACCTTTGCTCCTGCAAAATAGTTGAAATAGCCTTCTTCGGTACAGGGATAGGAAACACCGATTTCTTCTTCCTCCAAACTGCCCATTGCCGATTCTTTTTGTTCATGAAACCTGTCCCAGAGAGCGCCAAGAGGATCAACGCCGGATTCTGTGCCTAATCCTTCCGTAAACTGGACCGGTGTCTTATTTACAAAACCGGCAAAGAGAATGGGTTCTTCCACCTGTTTTCGGTTGAGCTCCAGAACAATACCATCCGTAATAAGCGGCACCCCTTCATCAATCAGCGTGTAATGCAGAAGCAGCTCCGGCTTTGTCATATAGTTCATTGTACAGGGGCTGCGGCGGTATTCCTCCGGTGTGATTCCGAAGGTTTCCTTAAAACAGCGGGTAAAATGTTCATGGGAAGAAAAGCCCAGATCAAGGGCTGTGTCTAAAATCCGCTGATCCTTGTTAAGCAGCAGTTCCGTGGCCTTTGCCATGCGGCGCAGCTTGATGTATTCTCCCACAGGCTTTTTTACCAGGCGGCGGAAGAGGCGCTGGTAATAGAAGGGAGACAGCGCGGCGAGCCCCGCAAGGTATTCGGTACTGATGTCCTCGTTCAGATGTTCTTCGATAAAATCCAGTGTTAGTTGTATTTGTTCCCAGGCATGCATAGTTTGTTACCTCCTTTTTTCTTAAGATAACATGGGAGGGCAGAACGACGCTTGACTGGGAATGCCCTTCTTTCAGGCCGCTTTATTCTTCGCCCATCTGTGTACGGTACATCTGTGCGTAGCGTCCGTTCTGTGCCATCAGTTCCTCGTGAGTCCCTCTTTCTGCGATCTGCCCGTTCTCCATAAGCAGAATGAGATCCGAATCCCGGATCGTGGAAAGCCGGTGGGCGATGATGAAGGAGGTCCTGCCCTCGGTGATGGTGAGCATCGCTTTGCGGATCCGCTGTTCCGTTACCGTATCCACGGAGCTGGTGGCCTCATCCAGAATCAGGATAGGCGCATCCTGGAGTACGGCCCGGGCGATGGTCAGAAGCTGCCTTTCTCCCTGGCTCAGAGCTAAACCGCCCTGGGTGAGCAGGGTGTCATATCCCTGGGGAAGCCGCCGTATAAAGGAATCCGCACCTGCCATTTTAGCGGCGGCCCGTACTCTTTCCTCCGGTACATCTCTTTTTCCGTAGCTGATATTTTCGCGTACGCTCATACAGAATAACGCCGTATCCTGAAGTACCACGCCAAAGGTTTCCCGCAGGTCCTGAAGCCTGTAATTGCGAAGATCCTGTCCGTCCAGCAGTATACTGCCGCCGTCAATATCATAAAAACGGGTCAGCAGATTAATGAGCGTGGTCTTACCGGCTCCGGTAGAGCCTGCCACGGCAACCCTGGTCCCCGCGGGAACGTGAAAGCTCACGTCCTTCAGAACGGGATCCTCCGGTTTGTAGCCAAAGGTCACATGGGAAAATTCCACTTCACCCCGGGGCGCTCTGAGGGGCAGGGCTTCTTCTTTGTCGGCCGGTTCCGGTTCCTCTTCCAGAATCTCAAAAATACGTTCCGCACCGGCAACAGCCGTCTGGAAGTTATTGTATATGTTGGCAATATCCACGAAGGGCCTGGAAAACTGCCTGGAATACAGCAGAAAGCTGGAAATCAGCCCCACATTGATCCTTCCAGCAGCCGCCAGGATTCCGCTGATTACGGCGACAATGACAAAATTCAGGTTATTGATCACGTTGGTGAGCGGCATGAGAAAGCCTGACCAGATCTGGGCTTTTGTTGCAACCTGGCACAATTGGTCGTTGCTTTCCTCAAACTGCCGGATCATTTCCCTTTCCCTGCCGAAGGCCTTTACCATATTCAGGCCGGAAATGCTTTCTTCCACCTGCCCGTTGAGCTTCCCGAGTATTTGCTGCTGGGAAGCGAACAGCTTTCTGGTGTGCTTCGTAATGGTACGCGTGAGAAGAAAAATAAGCCATACGGACAGAAAGGCGATGCAGGTAAGGCCCGGGCTTAAATATATCATAATGCATAATACACCCAGAATGGTAAAGCCATAGGTCATGAGCTGTGTCAGGGAATCGGAAATCGTAGTGCTGATATTATCCACATCATTCGTGAGGCGGCTCATCAGTTCCCCGTGCTGCCGGCTGTCAAAAAAGGCGAGAGGCAGGGCTTTCATCTTATCAAACAGCGTGCTACGGATATGCAGAATAATCCGCTGCCCGATGGAAGCCATGAAAAACTGCTGCAGAAACCGTACAAGCCAGTCCGTGAGATAGAGGGCGGCCAGAAACAGCAGAAGCTGTGAGGCAGGATTGCCGGTATCGATGGCGGTTACGGTATTTCCGATAAGCAGAGGGGAGAGTATGGTGGAGACGCTGGCGATGGCTGAAAGCAAAAGCAGCCAGCCCAGTCCGCCGCGCTGTCCGCTGGTGAGATCCCACAGCCTGCGCAGAGTCCCTTTCATATCTTTGGGCTTTACGACCGGTTTGCCGCGCTGGCCCTTTCCGAAGGTGGAAGGGGGCGGTGTTATATCCTTACTCATGCTGCACACCTCCAATCTGCGATGCATAAACAGCCTGATAAACAGGACAGCTTTCCAGAAGCTCCCTGTGGGTTCCGAAGCCCATAACATGGCCGTCTTCCATACATAGGATCCGATCCGTGCGCATGACGGTGGAAATCCGCTGGCTGATAAGGAGGACAGTCATCTGTGCACACTGGCTTCGCAGCATATTCAACACAGCCGCTTCCGTGGTGGCATCCAGGGCGCTGGTACAGTCGTCCAGAATGAGAATACGGGGATTTTTCAGCAGCGCACGCGCCAGAGAAAGCCTTTGCTTCTGGCCGCCGGACAAATTTACCCCGCCCTGTCCGAGAGAGGTTTCATAGCCATCCGGGAAGCTTCTGACAAAAGAATCCGCACAGGCCATTTCCGCCGCCCTCTGAAGCTCCTCCATCGAAGCATTTTCTTTTCCCCAGCGAAGGTTTTCCGCAATCGTTCCTGAGAACAGCAGGGCTTTCTGGGGAACAACGGCAATCTGCGCCCGGAGCTTATCCGGGTCAAGCTGAGTCACATCGATACCGTCTATCAGGAGAGTTCCCTCCGATACATCGTAGAAACGGGGGACCAGATTCACCAGAGTGGATTTGCCGGAGCCGGTGGGCCCTATAATGCCGATGGTTTCCCCTGGATTGGCTGTAAAAGTCACATGCTCCAGCGCCGGCTCCGGGGTGCCTGCATAAGAAAAGGATACATCACGGAAGGAGACTTCGCCTTCGCCGGAGAAATCTTTGGGGGAAGCCGCATTCTTCTGGGCCGGTTCCTCCGTAAGAATTTCACCCACACGTCCTGCAGACGCTGTGGCCCTCACCGCCGTATTCAGTATGTTGGAGACCATTCCCAGGGAGAAAAGCACCTGGGTCATATAATTGACCGATGCCATGAGACGGCCAATCTGCCCGCTGTCCTGGCTGCCGGAAAGCCACAGGAGTACGACGATCCCGGCATTGACGGTCAGATTGATCAGAGGGGAAAAGACTGCGGAAACACGCATGGCGGAGACTCCTGCCCCGGCAAAGTCCTCTGCCGCCGCCTGGAATTTTTCACCTTCCTGCTCCTGGGCACAGAAGGCCTTTACCACACGTATGGAGGAAAGAAATTCCCGGCTGACTTCATTGAGCCGGTCCAGCTTGCGCTGCAGTTTCCCGAAACGGGGATAGCCTAATGCCATGTTGGCGGCGATCAGCAAAAAAGAAATGCATAAGATAAATATCATCATGGGTATCTGTTTCGGTGTCTGCAGGATGATGAGCAGTATTGCACCGAGACAGGTAATGGGCGCCTTCATCATAATGCGCATGCTGCCGTTGATGAAGTTCTGGATCTGGGTTACGTCATTGGTAATCCGTGTGATGATGGAAGAGGGCTGCAGCCTGTCGATATTCTCAAAGGAAAGCGTCTGTACTTTCCGGTAGATATCGCTGCGCATCTCCCGGCTTATCTGCTGGGAAGTACGGCTGGCATAGATATTGCGCATGACTGCCCCCAGTGCCCCCAAGGCTGCGATTCCCAGCATAATAGCGCCGTACATCAGGATCCTGCCGATGTCCCGGCCCTTTACGCCGTCGTCCACAATGTAGGACATAAAGGTGGGCTGCATCAAGTCCGCCAGTGTTTCCAAACTTAAAAAGAACAGCGCGGTGGCAAACATGCCGATATGGCGCCGGATGTAAGAGAGGATTAGTTTCATGTGATTGCCTTTCTGATGCGGCATCCTTGATGCCCCGCCGCCTGCGGCGGGGTGGTTGACTCCGGATTGCACATCCTTGTATGTAAGTTCTATTTTAAATACGATTGGCGGAGGATGTCAAGAAACAGGCGGGGAAAAGAAAGGCATATAGTGAATAAAAAAGATGCCACAGGCCGTCAGTCGGTGCTATAATGTATAGGAAATGTTAAAAATATGCAAGATATGTGTTATGCAAAGGCAAGAAAGCCATTCCGGGGGAGGATAAGGGCTGTTATGAAATCATCAAAGAAAATAGACATGACACAAGGCTCCATAATGAGGCAGGTGCTGATTTTCGCATTGCCTATATGCGCGGGGAATGTGCTGCAGCAGCTATATGGAACCGTCGATACGCTGGTAATCGGCAATTTCTGCGGTTCTGTATCCCTTGCCGCGGTGGGGACGAGCAGTCAGCCTGTTGAAATGCTGCTGTGCATTTTCCTGGGCCTGGGAACAGGGGTATCGATTCTGGTATCCCAGTTTTCCGGAAGCGGCGACGGGAAAAGCCAGAGGGAGATTGTCGCAACGGCTATTTCCTTTTTATACATATGCGCCATTCCGCTGGCGGTGATCGGGCAGTTTGCCGGGCCGCTTGTGCTGAAAATCATGCAGGTGCCGCCTGATACCTGGGACCTTGCCAACTCGTATATCCGCATTATTTTTATCGGGACACTGGGAAACATGGGCTATAATATGAATGCGGGTATTTTGAGGGGAGTCGGTGACAGCAGGGCATCCCTGCTTTTCCTGCTAGTTTCCTGTGTTGTGAATATTGCGCTGGATCTGCTGTTTGTGGCAGGGCTGGGGATGGATGTGGCGGGAGCGGCGCTGGCAACAATGCTCGCCATGTATTGCTCCTGGCTGTTCAGTGTGGCTTATATACGTAGGCAGTATCCGGAGCTGGGCTTTACCCTGCTTCCCAAACGGCTGAATAAGGCAATGCTGGCAGCTATAGTAAAAATCGGCCTGCCTCTGGGGCTGAACGGTTCTATTTATTCTGTGGGACATATTCTGATGCAGTCCCTGATCAATATGCAGGGCTCTGTATTTATTGCCGCCTGTGCGGTCAGCGGCAAGGTTACCGGGATTGCCAATGTGGCGATAAACTCCCTGTCCTCAGCCGCCACCACCTTTTCCGGCCAGAATCTTGGGGCAAAGAATTATGTATACCTGAAAAAAGGAGGGCTGCAGATCCCGCTGTTTTCCGGGCTGATTACCTGTATCGCAGGGCTTCTTGTGACATTCTTCAGCAGGCCTCTTTTAAGTCTTTTTACGAAGGATCCGGCAGTGCTGGATTTTGCGGTGCGTTATATCCGTATTGTCCTTCCCTTCACCTGGACTTTTGCCGTCTTTAACGGTATTATTTCCTTTGTAAACGGAATGGGTGAGGTGCGTTTCCCCACGATTGTCAATCTTCTGATGCTTTGGGCCGTTCGGATACCTGTGGGGTATCTGATCACCTATTTTATTGACGGCGGTTATGTTATGGCCTGTCTGCCCATAAGCTTTGCCTTTGGGATGCTGTGTATGCTCAGCTATTTCTTCTCCGGGCAATGGAAAAAAATCAAGGAGCAGGCGGCCTGCCAGCAGGAAGAAACAGTATCCTGAGGCAGAACCGCGAAGAAAATTTATATATGACGAGGTGAAAATATGGAAATAGAAATCAAAAAATTAACCCCGGAACTTGCAGAAGATTATGTTCACTTTTTTGACGTAACACCCCATAACTTTAATGAATGCATATGTTATTGCGTTACCTGGCGCAGCGACAATTCTTATGCAGGTGATGGCGATCATTGGTTTCCTGCACAGGAGGAGAGAAGAGAGCGCGCCCTTCAGTTTGTTAAATCCGGCAGCTTACAGGGGTATCTTGCCTATTGCGGGGACGAGATTGTGGGATGGTGCAACGCCAACGCAGATTGCCGGTTCTGTTTAAACTATCTGCGCTCATACTGGCCGATAGAAGAATATAGTGCGGATATCAAAGTAAAATCCATATTTTGTTTTGTAGTTGCGCCGAAGGTGCAGAGAATGGGTGTGGCCACGAAGCTGCTGGAACGTGTTTGTCAGGATGCAGCGGCAGATGGTTTTGATTTTGCAGAGGCTTATGTCAACAAGGAGTTCACTGAAACAGATCATGAATTCAGAGGTCCGCTGACGATGTATGAAAAATGCGGGTTCAGCAGATATGGGGAACGTGAAGGCAGAGTAGTTATGCGAAAGGCACTGAAGTAACGGCCGGAGCGATTACGGAGTATGAGCATAATCAATGGCTCAGTATTCATCACTCAGCAGAAAATCGGCAATGTGCATGGTTTTAATCCCTTCATAGTTTCCATCAGCAAAGACATCTGTGCGAAGAACATATTTGGGGTAATTATCCCGGATATCAAGAAGACGGCCGTATTCCCGCTGTTCTGTTTCAGGAGAAGCGATTTCCCGGGTCACCTGGATATACAGCTTGTTTTCCTGTTTAACAGCGATGAAGTCTATCTCCATATTTTCCAGTTTCCCTACATAAACATCATACCCCCTGCGCCGTAATTCAAGATATATGAGATTTTCAAGCATAGCGGCCGTACTGTCGGGAGTATAGCCTAATACACTATACCGGAAAGCCGGATCCGCAAGATAAAATTTCTCCTGTGTTTTTAATATTTCTTTTCCCTGTATATCATATCTGGAACATCGGTGGATGATATAAGCATTTTCCAGCTTTGTCAGATAACTGTAGACAGTCTCGTTATCAATGGTTCGATTTTCACTTTTCAGGTATTTGGATATAGTTGATGCTGAAAATGTTCTGCCTATATTGTCAAAAACAAAGCGGACAATGCGTTCCAACTGGTCTGTCTTTCGAATAGTATTCCGTCTTACGATATCTGTAAAGATTGTTGAATTATAAATATCTCTCACAATTGTATAAGCATCATCAAAAGAATATTTCTGAAGATGAAGTGCGGGGAAACCACCCAGCCTCAGATAATTGGCAAGCTCCATATGGATATCTGACAGTTCTGTATAGACCTTGCGGAAAGTCAGATATTCGGAAAAGGAAAGCGGGTAAATGCGAAATGATACATATCGCCCTGTGAGGTACGTGGAAATTTCCGAAGACATCATGCGTGAATTAGAACCGGTAACATATATATCTACATCATAATCGGTCATAAGTGAATTAACCACTTTTTCCCAGGACTGGACTTCCTGGATTTCATCCAGAAATATATAGGTTTTTTTATCTTCAGAAAGGCGGGGCTTCAATTCGGTATATAATGCTTTGCTTGTTTTAAGATCCTCATGCTCCAAAGAATCAAAATTATAATGCAGAATACGTTGTTTTTCTATACCGCGGTTTTGCAATTCACGCATCAACATTTTCATAATTGTAGATTTTCCGCAGCGATGTACGCCGGTTAAGATTTTAACAAAGGGTGTATCCAGATAAGACAGGATTTTGTTTGTATAAAACGGCCGTTCAATCATTACATCACCTCCATGCGTACAGTGTACCGCAATACAAGATAAAATAAAATAGTTTTGCGATTATAACCGCAAAAGATGAGGCTATTTTTCCTCCGCTTGATTAAAGTACCTGACAATATTATTAATTCCATTCAGTGCATCCGGATCCTTCACAGCAGGCCTATTATTTGTATTGTGGCTGTAAACCAGAGGGAATATATCATGACAATTCATATGATGTAAAAGGGTACAGGCAGTTTCATAGGCTTTGTCCATGTGTCCGTCTCCTCCGCCGATTAAGATAACAGCCCCCTTTTTTGACTTGGGAACAGGCTCTTCCCTCCTGAAAAATCGGGCACTGTAATAGGTTTGCAGACGGACTGACAGTATCGCCGTTTTTCCTTGGAGATCCATTCCATATCAGAGTTTTCATATGTATTTTCTCCTATTGTTTATGAGGTCATTCTTTGTAACAGCTGCTTAGGGTAATAGGGGCAGTTAAGTCTGCATCCGGAGCGACGCTGGCATTGGCAGCATATGCGGCGAATCCTTTATTTGATTCTAAATGTTATCGGTTTGAAAGTCAAACTTCCTGTCCGCAGATTCCTATGGCTATTGACGGAAAAAGATGTTATTCTGGCAATATAGAAAGCAAAAAAGGAGGAGGCGTAAACTATGGGGGATAAAATTCACGTTAAGGATCTGCATACCAGAGATGTATGTATTGTTCCCTGGGAAAAGGAACAGAAATATTTTCTCTATGATTGTTTTGAACGTCCGGGACAGAAGGGACGGGCGGTAAACGTGAGGGAAAGCAGCGATCTTGTCTGGTGGTCGGAAAGCTATCCTGTGTTTGAACCGGATGAAAACTTTTGGGGGCCGTTGGATTTCTGGGCTCCGGAGTGCCATTACTGGCGGGGAAAGTACTATATGGTAAGTTCCTTCCGGGCTCCCGGAGGATACAGAGGGTGTCAGTTCCTGGAGGCAGAAACGCCAAGAGGGCCGTTCCTTCCTAAAAAGAATAAGCCGGCAACTCCGGAAAACTGGCATTGTCTGGATGGAACCTTATACGAAGACAGACAGGGTAAGCCCTGGATGGTATTCTGCCATGAATGGCTGCAGGTTCAGGATGGACAGATTTGCGCCATCCGTATGGAAGAGGAGCTGTCGGATTCCATCGGGGAGCCTGTCATCCTGTTCCGGGCATCGGAAGCACCCTGGCGTTTTACGGATGACAGAGATTTATGGAAGCTGACAGAGCCGCAGCCCAAGATGGGCTGGGCAAGGGTGACTGATGGCCCTTATCTTTACCGGGCCAAAAACGGGGAGCTGCTCATGCTCTGGAGCAGTTTTTCCAACACAGCCTATACATGCGGTTATGCCCGTTCCCTGTCGGGAGAGATCACAGGGCCGTGGAAACAGGAGCCGGAACCACTGTTCAGCCAGGACGGCGGACATTCCATGGTGTTTACCAGGTTTGACGGAACGCTGATGATGTGTCTGCATACCCCCAACCGGCCGGGAAAAGAGAGGATGCTCCTGTTTGAAATGGAAGACAGCTTCGGAAAACTGCATATCCGCAATGAAATCACAGGCAACTGGATGTATAACAAATACAGGGAAGACGGCAGTGACATAGGACCTTATGAGGACAAAGAGTAGAAAAGGTATCGCTTAATTCAGGAAACCGGATCGGGATCGTCCTCCCCGCAGGTACGAAGAGCCTGAAAATAGTTACAGGCAAAAGAAGCGCCTGCAAGGAAAAGGGCGGTCCCCAGACCGGTATAGAATACGGCGATAAATAAATCCGGACAAAGGCCGGAAACACGCAGGCCGATACCGAAGGTCATCATAAAAGCCATGATGCAAAATGATTTGATGTCAAAAAATTTAAGAAAGAACTGTTTTTCCTCCTGATAATTAAGAATACGGAAGGTATGTTTTCTGACAAGCTTGTCAAATACCAGGAACCAGAAAGCGGTAAATATCACACATGACAGGAACAGATTCAACAGGGTGACATTGCCCCGATAGGAAAGGATTCCTATTCTCAGAATGTTAAATCCGGCAATGGCCCAGATAATGCCTGCCAGCAGCAGTAAATGTTTTTTATTGATTTTCAACGGAACATCCTCCATAAAAGTTTTAATAATATGAACGATGTTCATTGTACGCCTTTAATTATCCTCTGTCAATCTCTTCCTTTTTCTTTTTTACGGCGGAAAAGGGACAGATTTCATAGCAGGTTCCGCAATGAATACAGTTTTCCTCATGGATAAAGAAAGGCGTTCCTTCTTCTATACATCCTGACGGACAGGCCTGTATACATTTTCCGCACTGACGGCAGGCGTCCGTAATGTGATATCCTGCCTGTGTAATGTCTGCGCCTCCGAAGGAAAAGCTTTCCCGGAAGGGAGGCTGCTGCCGCAAGTCGAATAATTCCCCTTCTCCTTCATAAATCTGAAATACGGTAAGAACCTTTCGGGAGATTTCGTTGGGATAGATCCGTTCCATATAAGTATTTTGTTCGAACACTTTTCCGACCAGCCCGCCTCCCAGTTCTCTTATTTTCCCGCGGACAGAAACAACTACCGTTGACAGGGTATCATTCCCTTTCATGCCGCTGAGGGAAACGTATTCCTGATTAAGAAGCCTTGTATAAAATTCTTTTCCCCTGGATGTGAGAAAATATATGCTGCTATCGTCACACAGCATCAGATCTATGACGCATGTATGGGGGAATCCGTTTTTGTCCACTGTTGCAAAAACCGTAGAGTGGATTTCTTTTACTAATAAAGAAAAAATATCTTTTACTTCCATGATGTGATACCTCCTCTAAAACTGTTTTCAGGCTTGCTGACATCTGCCTGCGTGTTTATAATAGTTCCATAGGTGTCAGAAGTAAAGAAGGTACATTATAGTAACATGGTATCTTTTGGATACTAACAAAGAGAAAGACAGTCCGGATGCCGCATAAGACAGACCCGTATGGCGAGAGAGGGGATAAAGATAAGATGAAGGATAAGTACAGGAACCTGCCCACAATTCTGTTTTGGTTATATATTGCCGTGGTACTGCGCATCACCGTATTTCGTCCGGGGTTCCTTCCTGTGGAGCTGCTGAAAAACGGAAGCGTAAACCTCACTTTATTTCAGGGCTATGTCCCGCTGCTTAAAAAGGGTGACTGGTTCCGTTTCCTTTATTTATTTGTGGGGAATATCATATGGTTTGTGCCCTTCGGAATGTACCTGGAGCATAAATCCCGGGGGAATAGCTTATGGAAGATTGTCCTGGCCGGTTTCCTTTTTTCCCTGACTATCGAGAGCCTGCAGTATCTTTTCGGCACAGGCTATTCGGAATTGGATGATTTGATACTGAATACTGCCGGTGTATTTGCTGGCGCGGTCTTAGTAAAGGGGATAAAACGGCATGTTGTCCGCGGAGGAGGGAAATACTCCGGGAATGCGGAAGGTAAAGACTCATAAGTTCAGGTATCGGCAGACTTATCTACGCAGGGCAGCAGGAGACGTATTGCCAGCATGCCTTCTTCCAGCTGCGCGTCCAGCCGGCCGCCCATCTGTTCGGCCAGCAGCTTTGCCACCGACATGCCCAGTCCGCTGCCCTGGGCATTTCTGGAAGCATCCTTCCGGTAGAAACGATGGAAAATCTGTTCCGCATCTTTTTCCGTAAATCCTTCCGCGGGGTTGCGAAAAGTGAGAACCGCCTGTCCTGCAGTGCATTCCAGGGAAACGGAGGCTTCCTTTTGTCCGTATTTGAGGCAGTTGGAGGTCAGGTTGTGGAAGATCCGCAGTAGTCCGTTTTCATCGGCGGATACCCACAGGGGTTCATCCGTAAGCCGCAGGGTAAGTTTCAGCCCTGCTTTCTCAAATTCCCCGTAGAAGGCCAGGATATGCTCCTTAAACAGATGGGTGATATCCAGCCTTTCCTGCTTCAGGGGAAGCTCCCGGTTTTCCAGGCGGCTGTACTCATACAGCTGGGCAATCAGCTGGTTCAGATATGCGGTGCGTCTTTGTACCACGTCCAGGTTTTCTTTTTGTTCCGGGCTTAATTCTTCTTCTCCAATCAATTCCAGGTATCCGGAAATACTCGTGAGAGGAGTCCGCAAATCATGGGAAATATTAGTGATTTCGGCAAGGATTTCCTGTTCCCGCATGCTTTCCATGCGGCTTTTGGCAAAGGAAGCATCGATGTACCGGTTGATTTCTCCGGCAAGCTCCTGCAGATGTGTGTCGGGAGATTCCGCAGTCAGATGCCGCAGGGAAATTCCTTCGTCATTGATTTCCTTCAGATCCTTGCGGATAAGCAGAAGACCGCGGCGCAGGGAAAAGAGGCGCATGGCCAGTGCCAGAACAATAAGGAACAAAAGAATACATAATATTTTACAGACCATAGCACTGCCTCTTTTCCATGTTTTTTTATTACCGTATCTCCCGTTTCTTCAGCCAGAAAATTCCGGCACAGAGAAAGATCAGGGCTCCGCCCAGGCCGGAGAGATAGCAGCGCAGCATTCTTATGGGAGTATCCCAGTAAAAATGAATGCCTGCATTGTCGAAGGAAAGACCAATCATGCTTGCGGGACACCATTCCGCGGCTTCTGAAAAAATCGGGTATTTCATTCCCAGGAAACGGAAAAGATAGGGAAGGATATACACAATAAATAATATCGGAAGAATGCCTGATATGCTGTTTCCGATGTTGAAAATAAAGCAGAAGCCGATGGAGAGCATGAAAACACACAGGGGGTAGCCTCCGATCAGGGCATGAGCCAGATAATACCATTCCCCTTCATTGCTGTGTTCCAGAAACAGCCAGGATAAACATACTAAAACAGCCGGCAGGATCAGATAGACAAGAGTGCATATCAGCAGCTGCACCAGGAATTTTCCCAGGTAAATACTGCTGCGGGGAATACCGAAGGCCACGCTGTTTTTTAGGGGAGACTGTCTGTTGCGGGAGTTATTCTCCATAAAGCCGGCAAAAACCAGTGTGAGGGGGAAAATACCGGACATGGAGGTAAAAATGCCGTTGAATGCAAAATAGGTATTGGCATAGGCGAACCCAGGCCGCCTTCCGAAAAAGGCAAGTACTGCGACCATCAGAATAATAAGCCCCAGGCATACCAGTATTGTGTTCTGCAGTCCCCGGTTGTTCCGCTGCCGGTACCATTCACTTTTCATATAATTAAGCATCTGCATTCCCTCCCATCAGATTCATATAGTAGTCCTCCAGCTCTATATTCAGTGCGCTGATGGCATGCAGGCCGATTCCATGAAGAATGGCGGCCCTGCTGATTTCTTCCTTCCGTTCAGGAGGGGCGTAGATATTAAAATGTCCATCCGGTAATATTTTGTATTCTGTAATCCCCAGTTCCTTCTCCAGGATGACCGCCATCTGTCCCGCATCGTCAACCTCAAGTATGATATAGGTGCCGCACTTGTCCTTCAGTTCCTTTGCGGATATCTGTTCCAGCATTTTCCCGTGGGACAGAAAACCGTATTGTGTAGCCAGATTTTCCAGCTCCGAGAGGATATGGCTTGAGATCAGAAGGGTAATGCCGTTTTCCTGGTTCAGCCTGAGGAGGATATTGCGGATTTCCAGGATCCCTTCCGGATCCAGGCCATTGATGGGTTCGTCCAGAACCAGAAATTCAGGGGCGGCGAGCATCGCAAGGGCAAGGCCAAGACGCTGCTTCATTCCCATGGAAAAATTCCGGTACTTCTTTTTCCCCGTATTTCCAAGCCCCACCATATCCAGCAGCCGGGATATGGTTTCCTTTTCCGGTATCCCGAACTGGAGACGGTAATATTCCAGATTCTGCCGGGCCGAAAGATCACCGTAAAAGCCGGGTTCTTCTATCAGGGTTCCGATCCGGCGGCGGACGCGCTGTTCTTTTTTCTCGGGGATTTTCCCGAAAAGCCGCATTTCTCCCCGATCGATCCGGGTCTGTCCGGATATCAGACGCATCAGCGTCGATTTGCCGGCACCGTTGCTGCCCACCAGCCCGTAGATGGAGCCTCTGGGGATTTCCATCGTTATATCCTGCAGTACAGGGACATTCCTGTATCTTTTTTCCACCTGATTCATTGTCAGTACTGATTCACTCATGGAAAATTCTCCTTTCTTGTTGTTTCCTTCAGGATAGCCTTAATTTTTTTAGCAGTCCTATGGAAAGTATAAAGAAAGTTTAAAGATTTATTTTGTAGCCGATGCCCCACACGGTCTGTATATATTCTTCGTCGGTAAGGGCCGTCAGCTTTTTGCGGATATTGCTGATGTGGACGCTGACGGCGTTGTCTTCCCCGTAAAAGTCGCTGTTCCATACGGACTGATACAGGTTCTCCCTGGAAAATACCTTTTGGGGATTGGCCATTAACAGCTGAAGGAGAAGGAATTCATGGGTGGTGAGGGGGATTTCTTCCCCTCTGAGCAGCACCCTGTGGTTCTCCGGATATAATTCCAGATCCCTGCAGGTCAGCTTCTGAGGGGAGGAGGCGTCCGCCTGTACGGCGGAATAGTCGCCGGCCCTGCGAAGCTGTGCCTGGATTCTTGCCAGAAGCTCCTGTTTTTCAAAGGGTTTGGTGATGTAATCGTCAGCGCCTGACCCCAGAACGTTGACCTTATCGGAAAGCCCGGCTTTGGCAGTCAGGGCTATGACAGGCATCCGCAGTGTCTTACGGATTTCCGTAAGAAGTTCTTCGCCGGACAGCCCCGGGAGCATTAAGTCCAGCAGAACAAGATCATAGGTGTTCAGCTTAAGCAGCAGCCGGCCTTCTGTGCCGGAAAAAGCGGTTTCCGCTTCGTAGCCTGCCCGTTCCAGTATTTTCTTTAAGAGAGTATTGATATCAGCGTCATCTTCTATGACTAATATTTTATTTTTCATAAATGGCTCCCTGCAGAATGAAATACAGCCTGCATTTGAAATCTTATTTGATATACTGCCTGTAGCTTAACAGATATAAGGGGAAAAGGTCAATGCCGCATTTTGGATGGATGTGATGCGACAAACCTGAGTATGTATTGCGACCTGTTCGGAAAAACTATGCATTGCTATGATTGTCATAGAAAATGTGAGGTGATACCCATGGAGAAAGAGCAGAATCAGCCGGACGAGAAGAAGAGGAAGAAAAAAGAAGAGAAGCTTCTGTATTTTGAAATAGGCAGAAGGCTTAAGGAATTCCGGGAGAATGGCAAATACACCCAGGAACAGTTTGCGGAGGTTCTGGAAGTGAACGTGGAGCATTACCGCAGATTGGAAAATGGGAAATATGCCTTGAGTCTTAAGAAGCTGGAGACATTGTCCAAGACATACAATCTCAATCTCGACTATCTGATAACCGGTACGAAGGACAGCCGTGAGTTTAATGTAGAGGCTTATCTTGCCAACTGTGACCGTGATCAGAGAAATGATTTTATTGAGCGCGTCCTTTTATATATGAAGAATCTGATGCTGAATTCCTGAGTCTCATGCCGGAACTGAGGCGTGGAAAATAATCCGGCGGCAGTAACGGTTCGGATCAATCCCTTAGGATTGTACGGATCGTCCTGCCGCCGTGTTTTATGTTATTGCTGCTATTTATCCAGAGTCACACAGGGGATCCCCAGAATTTCCGACACTTTTTCCATTACAGATGCGTTATGCCCCACACTCATGGCGAAGTGGTGGGTGGGCGCTTCGGCGAACCATTCATCCATATAGGAATCCGGATCCTTTTTAAATTTCACCGGGGTCTGGGTATTGCCGATAGTCATAATGGGACCGTCTGTGGACTGGGCCTCAGTTATAATGAACTTAAGCCTGCCGTCAATGGTCTGGGTACAAGCCAGATTGGTGATGGGGCCTGTACGCACCTTTGCCTCGACGGAAACGCCGGTACCCTGTTTGCCGTGGTAAAGCCCCATTCCGCGCAGGATGGGTTTCCCTTTGGCGATCGCCAGATGGAAGGGGCCGTCGTGTCCGAGCAGGATGGTGCCGTCTTCATAATCTACCGTCACGATTTCGCAGAAGCTGCCGCCGGTTCCTAAGATATCGCATATTTTCATGGCGAGGCAGGTTTTCAGATCCCCCTCACCGGCACAGGGGATTCCCCGGGCGGTCAGCAGGGAGTGGCCGACAATGAAACCGCTCTGCAGCTTTTCATATTCCCCGCCGGGAGAGCCGTGGTAGTAATAGGTCAGGGCGTCCAGGCCGTAATCCCGTACAAGCCGTTCCTGGGCTGCCGCCACCCGGGCGGACCAGTCAAGCTGCTCATCCGTCGGCTTTTGAGCCAGCGGGTCGGCGGCCTTTTCTTCACTGATTAAGAAAAATTCCAGGATTTCCTGTTTCTTTGCCAGGACTTCTTCCTCTGTTACCTGTGAAAGCTCTCTGTTTAAATCACACATTTCCAGTATTTCTATATGGGCTCCGGTCTGTGCCTGTATCATGGTAAAATCGCTGTACATATCCAACATTCCGTTATACGTATTTCCCAGGAATCCGAACCGGCAGCCGGATAATTCCCTCTTTACTGCGGCGGCCTTCACCCATTCTCCGATTTCCTTCCATGCCTTTATGGCTTCCGGACGTGAAGCCGTATTTTCCTCTGTGAGGGAAATGTCGGGCGTGTGATCCAGGCCGAGAAGTCCGTTGATGATCCGGCAGGCGATGCCGCTGCGGTGGAATGCATTGGACAGCTCCGGGACAGGGCAGGCGCCGCAGTGGGCCAGCCATTCTCCGGTAGTCGTCCTGTCATAGGCAATCCGTGCGGCGGGCTGCAGGTTCAGTATCACGACAGGCGCCCTGCAGATCTGATGGATGGGAAGGACGGAGGAGCTGTTCACATAGGTGCCTGAATGGGCAAATATCAGATCCACGTTATGGGAATTAAAATATTCCCCGCATTCCCTGCCTGCCTCTTCGCAGTCGGCCAGTCCATAGAAGAAGACCTCTCCGCCCAGAGCCGTTATTTTATCCGAGATAAACTGTCCGTAATGAAGCAGCCGTTCCCGAAGTCCGGGAAACTGCTTCCAGTAAGCTTTCAGCCCCATAGTGTAGATTCCGATACGGGGTTTTTTGGGAGCTTTCCATTTTTCCATAAGTAATCCTTTCCTGAAAATAATATTTTTTTGTAAAAAAGAAAATGATCTTTATATACCGATTATAAGCTGATAAAATAGAAGTTACATCCAAGAAAGTTGGCTGAAAATAATAGAAAATTGGTATATAGGGAGCAGGCAAAATGAAAAAGGAAGAACATTATCTGGAAAGAGCCTCTTACACATGGTCGGAGGATTCGGTCAGGCTGTTTGCCACACCCAGTATGACGGCAAGGAGCCTTTATTTTTATATGCAGGAAGCGGGATATTTCAAAACGGTGTGGCCGTATTTTACGGAGAGGGCCAGTCTGAATTCCTTTCTGGTGCTCTATACCTTATCGGGAGAAGGACGTTTAAGCTATGAAAGGCAGGAGTATGAGGTGACGGAGGGATCCTGTTTTTTTATCCATTGCATGAAACACCATGAATACCATACGGTAAAAGGCAAAAACTGGGAATTCCTGTGGCTGCATTTCAATGGGGGAAATGCGCTGGGATATTATGAGGAATTTGTTAAGAACGGCTTCCGTATACTGGATATCAGGCAGAAGGAACGGACGGAAGGGCTGTTCAGGGAGATCCTGTCCATAAACCGGAAGAGGGAGCTGACTACGGAAGTGCGCACCGGAGGCCTGATCGGGACGCTTCTTACAGAATTGATCGCCCGGAATACCACAGAGGGCAGGCAGGCCATTCTCATTCCGTCAGGAATCAGAGCCGCGGAAAAATATCTGGAACAGCATTTCCGGGAAAAGGTAATGCTTCAGGAGCTTGCGGATATGCTGCACATGGATAAATTCTGCCTGATCAAGGAGTTCAGCCGTTATGTGGGAATCTCGCCCCATGAATATCAGATTGAACTACGCCTGTCCTATGCAAAGGAGCTTCTGAAATATTCAGACCTTTCCGTCAATGAGATCGCCTATGCCTGCGGTGTGAATCAGACCTCCCATTTTATCGGCCTTTTCAAAGACCGGGAGCATGTTACGCCGGCAAAGTTCAGGAAGGAGTGGAGGACACAGCTATAAAGCGATAAACAGATGCCGCAGCGAAGTAAGATAAATCCGTATGGTTACTTTCCGGTGCCTATGCTGCTTTTGGATACTTATATTACTTTTTGGTACCTATCTTACTTTTTGGTACTTATACCACTTTCAGGTACGTTCTTGCGCCTCTTATCCATCCGGCCTATAATTCGGGTATAAGGAACGGCCGGTTCTCTCAGCCATGCCGGACGCGGCATGGATAACTGCATTCCGATAACGGATGCATAACAGGCAGTATAAGTATGAGAAAGGGCAGAAAATAATGAATAGAGCAGTTGAATTTTTTAAGGCAAATCCGGTACAGTACCTCGCGACCGTAGGAAGGGACGGAAAGGCAAAATGCCGTCCGTTTATGTTCTGTTTTGAAAAGGAAGGCAGATTGTGGTTTTGTACGAACAGCCAGAAAGACGTTTATAAAGACATGCAGGCCAATCCTGAGATTGAGATATGTGTATCCGACTCTTCCTATGCATGGATCAGAGTACACGGGAAAGCGGTATTTGAAAATGATATGCAGGTAAAGGAAGCCTGTATGGATAATCCGATTGTAAAAGGGCAGTACCAAACCGCCGACAATCCGATTTTTGAAGTGTTTTATCTGGAGGATCCGCATGGGGTTATCGCGGATTTCTCTGGAAATCCGCCGTATGAATTCTGACAGCTGCAGCCCGGTGTCTGTCTGAACAAGGCGGCATCGGGCAGAGGGCATTCTCCCCCGGAAGAATCTAATCTTCTTCCGGAGAAGCGGATGCGATATGATTTTTATACCAGGTTCCCCAGTCCACCATGGAATCCATAATAGGTTTCAGGCTGTAGCCTGTTTCGGTAAGTGTATATTCTACTTTAGGGGGAACTTCAGGATATACTTTGCGGGTGAGCAGACCGGCGGCTTCCATGGAACGAAGATGGCTGGTGAGTACCTTCTGCGTAATTCCGGTAACGGAACGCATCAATTCGCTGAAGCGTTTGGTGCCGGAGAGCAGGTCGCGGATGATGAGAACCTTCCATTTATCGCCAATAAGCTGCAGGGTCATTTCTACAGGGCAGTCAGGAATTTTTTTCATGTTTTCCATGATAGGGCCTCCTTTAGTATATTGTCGGATGTATATGCTTTATAGTATGTACTGCTCTATTATATATTTAAAAGAGGATAAAAACAAGTCCCCAGAGTATTGCAATTGCATAAGCCAATTGCATAAGAACCGGGAGGTATTGTATGACAGAAACAAGAAAGCAGGATACTGTGACAGAGTCGGTGAAGGAGCTTCACAGATGCCTGGAACAGGCGGAAGCAGTCGTTATCGGTGCGGGCAGCGGCCTGTCCGCAGCGGCGGGCTTCACATATTCCGGAAAGCGTTTTGAGGAGCATTTCCGGGAGTTTATCGAAAAATATGGAATGACGGATATGTATTCGGCCGGTTTTTATCCTTTTGCGTCGCAGGAGGAAAAATGGGCTTATTGGAGCAGGCACATTTATTACAATCGTTATGACCAGCCCGCCGGTACGGCATATACGCAGCTGCTTTCCCTTGTAAAGGAAAGAAATTATTACGTTATCACCACGAATGTGGATCACCAGTTCAGCCTTGCCGGTTTTGAGGAATCCCGGATTTTTGCCGTACAGGGGGATTATGGCCTGTTTCAGTGTAAAAAAGCATGCCATAAAAAGCTGTATGATAATGAAAAGCAGGTACGCGCCATGCTCGCCCGGCAGAAAAACTGCCGTATCCCTTCCGAACTGGTTCCCAAATGTCCGGTATGCGGGGGAGATATGGAGGTAAATCTGCGGTGTGACAGCTTTTTTGTGGAGGATGAGGCATGGCATCATGCGGCAGAAGGGTATGAACGCTTTATTCGGGAAAACAGCGGGAAAAGGGTTCTGTTCCTGGAGCTGGGCGTGGGGATGAACACGCCGGGGATCATTAAATATCCCTTCTGGCAGCTGACATGGCAGAATCCCCGGGCGTTATATGTCTGCATTAATCTGGGGGAAGCCCTGGCCCCTGAAGAAATCCGGGAACGTTCTCTGTGTATAAACGGGGATATTGGCAAGGTGATTTCGGAGGTTTTGAAGGAAGGAGAAAAAGAAAATGAATCAGACGGAAAAAAGATGCTGGCTGATTAAAGAGCTTCAGGCAGATATGCCGGAATACGGCGCACTGACGATCCCGGAAACACCGGAGGAACAAAAAAAACTGCTGCGTTCCCTGATGAACGTCCGGCCTCCGAAGCCGGTTTCGGAAGCTTTCCTGCAGATACAGGACGAATATCTCCGGGAAGAGTCCCGGCTCCGGGGAATATGCGACGGAATGACTCTGCCCGGGGTGAAGGCGGATGGACGTATTTCTCTGTGGAAGGGCGATATTACCGCATTAAAAGTCGGAGCCATAGTAAATGCGGCAAACAGCGCGTTAATAGGCTGTTTCATTCCCTGTCATGCCTGTATTGACAACGCGATTCACAGCTTTGCAGGGATTCAGCTCCGCCTGGAATGTGACGCCCTGATGAACATGCAGGGATATGAAGAACCTGTCGGGCATGCGAAGCTGACCCGTGCCTATAATCTTCCCTGTTCCTATGTACTGCATACGGTAGGGCCTGTAATACAGGGGCGGGTGAGTGAAGAAGACAGAAACCTTCTTGCCTCCTGTTACCGCTCCTGCCTGGAAACGGCGGCGGACAACGGAATCACAAGCGTTGCCTTCTGCTGCATTTCAACGGGAGTCTTTCATTTTCCCAACCGTCCTGCGGCTGAAATCGCGGTGAAAACAGTGAGAGAGTTTTTGGAAAAGGATACCCGTATGACGAAGATCGTATTTAACGTGTTTAAAGATTCCGATCTGGAAATATATCAGGATCTGCTCAACTGATAAAGCTGTTTCCGGTACTGGCCGAGCAGCCGCGGAAGTTCCTCCCATTTTTCCAGCTCCCCGTTTTGGAGGAGCTTATCCTCGATCATACAGGAGCGGATAAGCAGGTTATAATAGAGCTGGGGATCACCTGTAGCCGGATTCCCTGTTTTCACCAGATGTTCGGTAATGGTTTTGTATTTTGTCCAAAGCTGCCTGGTGGCCCTGGCCCGGCTGTACGGGAAAATAAGGCAGTTGACAAGCCATGCGACTGCTGCGCCGGCCAGAATATAGCCCAGGCGGATGACAAAAATGCCCGCAATATCAGGAAAACGGAAGGCCTCCATGAAAACAGCGCCTCCCAGGGCGCCCACAGTAGAGCAGGCGTAGGTTTCCCGGTAGTCTGTAAAATAAAAAGAAAGATAACCGGAGAGCATCATGGCGGCGGTGCGTCCTGAGGCAGAAGGAACGAGGGAATAAATGATAACGGATACAAGCCCTCCTATGAGAGTGGCGCTGATCCTTTTTTTCGTCTTTGTCGGCACATCGTCCGCGTAAGGAAGGGACAGGGAGGCCAGCGTGAACAAAAGCCATTTGCCGTGAGGAAGCGCCAGCTGCTGCACAAGCAGAGTGGCACAGGCCAGAAGCAGGGCGGTCCGAAGCGCATAGACAATTCTCACAGGGCTTATGTCCAACACGGCTGTCAGCTGCAGCTTCAGGGAAAGAAGCGTTCTGTGATAATGCTTTTTTTCCTGAGGATCCGTCATATGGCAAAGGCTGGCGTAAATATTATTCAGGCATTCAGTAAGCGCCTGCATGTGTTCCCCTTCCGCTCCGGAAAGAGAAGAACAGGATGGCGGGGGCAGCTCCCCGGATTCCTGACGGAGAAAGGCCTGGTATTTTTCCAGACAGCCTGACATTCCGGCCAGAAGCTGTTCCTCTTCATCGGAAAGCTTTTCCGGGAGCTCATGCAGAAGAAACAGCAGATGCTCAAAGCCACAGCCAGCCGAAAACATGGAAAAACCGGCATCACTGATACAGAGAGCCTTTTTCCTGCGATCATATATCGTCCGGCTCAGACTGTAAAGCTTGCTGCGTATGCCGGAAGGCCTCGGCGGCTCGGACTGTTCCTTCAGCCGGAAGGCTATATAATTCCGGATCTCGTCTGTCATTTCACACAATACATCCCTGGCGGTTTCCGCCACCCGGTTCCGTCCCATAAACCACTGATACAGCAGAATGGAAGCCGCTCCGAAAAGCATGCCCCATATTCTTTTAGGAAGCTGCTGCGCGCTTATGGGAGCGAGGAAAATCAGGAACAGATAGGATAAAATATAAGGGAAATACATATTACTGGAGTATTCGTAGGTGAAGGAATATAATATCAGCAGGAGCGTGATAAAATGGATGATAAATGCCAGAGGAACCGGCAGGGTATTTACCCAGAAGGCCGCCAGCGCCATCCATACCAGAACCAGTGACTGGATACACAGATGCCTCACAGGCGTGGCAGTCAGATCGCGCACCATGGAGGCGGACATCATAATGGTAAAAATAACGGCTACAATGGAATTTTCCTGCCCGAAGAGGAAGGTAAAAAAATTAATATAAACAAGAATAAAGAGAAAGCTCAGCGTATTGAAGCGAAAGCCAGACTTTATTTTTTCTCCGATTTTTCGTATGGTACTCATGAATTACCGCCTTTCTTTCATAAATTAACATCTTTCAGAGGATTGACAGAAAAAGAAATTCCTGTATAATCGTAAGAAACAATCATAGATTGATGATAGTCATGTTTTGTTTACTAATTTACTAGAATAGCACTTCCCTTATTTTTTGTCAACGGGAAGAAAAGGATGGGGAGAATGAAAGGATGAAATCAGAGAAGGGTGCGGAAATGTTTGTATATAAGCTTTTGCAGGTAATGCCGGACTGGCATTCCAGATTGGTACGGCCTTTCAAGGAAAAGCTGAACGGGGAGATGAGCCTGGAAACCTATTACTGCCTTCAGACACTCCGGATGCGGGGACTGGCGACCATGACGGAACTGGCCCATGAACTGAAGGTTCCCAAGCAGCAGGTCACGAAATTGGTGGACAAGCTGTGCGAATGCGAATTTGTGGAACGGGTGCAGCATGCGGAGGATCGCAGATCCGTCTGTATCCGTCTGACGCCCAAAGCAGTAACCTATCTGGATTCCTATTACACAAAAAACAGGGCCTTCATAGAAAGCCTGGAAGAACAGCTGACGGAAGAAGATATCATGAGACTGAACCAGGCCGTAGGGATACTGAGTGATATATTGCCTAAATTAAGGTAGGAAGTCCTGTCCGTCACATGTGTTTATCCTCTCCCGGCAGCCGAAAAAGGGAAGTCTTATGAAAACTACCCCGGAAACTCGTCAAACGTAATCGGCCGTATCAGCTTCCCAAGAGATCGGATTGCAGGCTCCTCTTCCCGGATGCCGGGCATGGCTGCCCGTGTGATCTGCCTGTTATTATAGGTAGTGAAAAAGTATTCCTGAGTGGAAAGTCTGATGAAGGCGGTGTATTGAGTGAAATCCGCTGTATTCCTGTCCGTCATGACCACTCCTTTAGGGATGCTGACATTTTCCATAAGATGGAACCCCGTGATGACGGCTTCCTCCGGAGTGGAGCATGAATCCGCATGGCTTTTTTGGAAAGCTGTTCTCACGAAACGCGACGGAGGAGAATAGTCACCCGGCAGCCCAAAGCCGCCGGCTCCCTGCCCGAAAGGAGGCAGCTGTACCCCGCACCATTTTTTATCCTGCATCTGCCAGGGTGAAAGGTTGCTATAATTTCTCAGATTAGTTATCTGCCACGAAAAATCCGGGCTGTTCGTAAGGATCCCTATCGGGTTATCCATTACGAACAACCCTTCTTTTGTCTTCTCAATGACCGCACACCGGCCGCTTTTATCCGCCATGATCCAGTGAAGCGGCGCAACCGATTCGGTAACAGGATCCTCCATCCCCACGATCCGGATTGTACGAAGAATCTCTGCCGCGTCATCCACATCCGTACACTGACTCAGAAGAAAATGCATAAGCTCAATCGAGGCTATGGGCGGCCTCGTATCCTGCCCGGAATCAAGAGGATCATAATATGCATAACCCGGAAAATACAAAACTGCCGCCCCGAACCCTTTTTCATTCACCCCATCCACAAAAACAACCGGAGAAGCATCCTGCCCCACCGCAATAAAACTATATTGATTCCGGACCATATGCGTAGCAGCCAGATTCCCCCACCGATACCCCTTTGGAACAAAATAAAGGCTCGGATCCAAAGTGACGGAAAAATCCATGGTCCTCCCCAGATACACTTCCCCCTGCGCCGTTTCCAGCGTCATCGCAGTACACATAAAAATCCTCCTCAAAGAATCACTATTATATTTATGTATATTCCGCACGTCAGACGATGGTGCCGCTCCTGGAAGATCATCTAATAAATCTCGCCAGTGTTTGTCCGGCCAAACGGAAAACCAATTGCCTGTCGGAGTGGTTTAGTGCTAGAATGGTTTTATAAAAGCGATAAGGAGTCCGAAGATGGATAAGCAGAGGGTAAGGATAATAAGGAAGAATGATGAGTTCTCGGCGGAATATCAGGTTGGGGATGTTTTTGAGGTCGACAGTACATGGTACGGCGGGGTGAATGTGAGCAGCAAAACGGGAATTCCGCTGTCTTTGGATAAGGAAGAGTATGAGGTTTATGAAGAGGATGGGGAGGAAGAACGGAAGGTGGATCCGTATTCCTATCATTTGGGGGCTATGGACTGCTTCTGCGAGATGGTGGGAGCGGGGGTGAAAACCCTGGCTATGAGTCATCCCTGCGATTCCAGGCAGGAGAGGGATTCTTTTCTGAAGGATGTAAAGAAGCTTTGTGAAAAATATGGAGTTTATTTTTATGCGGAGGATGAAGCCTTTCTGACGGATTTGTTTCCGGAGAGACTGAACAAAGGGAAATATAATTATTTGTTTTATGCCCGTAAAGAGGTGCTTGACGCGTACTTTAAACTGAAGGAAGAGCAGAGGGTAGTCATTCAAAACGGCGGCTATACCAGACAGAAAAGCTATGAGATCGCAAAGAAGTTCGGCCGTCTTTTATCTTATACGGAGGAAGGGACGGAGCGGCTGATTCAGAAGGCGTCGGAGGACAGGGAGGTTGGTGAAGCGGATTGAAAAGAAAGATAGGGCGGCGCTTGTTCAGAACAGGTCTGCTTTTGCTTATGGCTTTCTTTTTTACAGGGGCAACACTCTTCGGTGAACAGATTCCCGCCTCGGTGGAAGCCTCTTCCGGGGACAGTCCGGAGGAACTGCAGAGAAGATATGAGGAGTACCGGCAGCGGTTTGAGTCAATACAGAAGATATCGGATATACCCGGACAGGATTTTAATATTATAGGCTCTCAGGTGTTTCCGGTGACGCTGGAGACCTATGGGGAGATCTTGTTTATTCCCGCCCTGGACGCCCATTATAACCGGATGGCTATTTTTCTGGCGGATGAAGATGAGAATATTGTATACAAAACGGATCAGCTGGAATCGAATAACCGGAATAAGGGGGAACTGCGGCAGCCCAACCAGGGGATCGCGGCGGTTTCCTTTCAGGATGTGGATGAGGACGGGCTTACGGATATTGTGCTGATCACTACCTGTAAAAATGAAAACAAGGCCTTTTCCAGAGATGATTACAAGGTCGGGGAGGTATTGTTCCGGAAGGAGCAGGGCTTTTACCGGGACTGGAGAATATCGGACAAGATTAACCGGTTCAGCATGAATAAGAGCATCCGGTTTATCACCTCTTTTGTCCGGGGCGGAAATTCCGTGGAATTTCTTTACACGGCGACCACGCAGGACGAGCTTCTGAAGAATGGGTTTGAAATCTTTACCGAGCTGTGCTACTGGAGGAATTTTGAAAAGATGGGCAGGCTCCGGGTGGTGCCCGGGATTTACAGCATGGCTGACTATGATGTGTTTATGATTTATCTGGTGAATGAGCAGGGATATATTGTATGGAGCTTCCAGCCTATGCGGGATTATGACAACCTTTATGCGCTGAAGGGAATTACCTGCAAGGATATAGACGGAGACGGGCTGAAGGATATTGTGGTGCTGGCACGCTACAGCTATGAGGGTGACAGCAACGAGCAGGTCATTGTCAGTGATTATGATATTTATTACCAGAGGACCGGCGGGTTTTACGAGGATACGGAGTTTAAGAAGCTGTATAAAAGCAGCGAGGATGATACGATGGAGGGGCTGGTACAGAAGGCCCGGGCTTATTGGGGATGGAGCGTTTGAAAGGAGTTTATGACCGCAGATGATAAAGATACTTGTAGTGGATGACGAGAAACCGATTTGCGATTTGATTGATCTGAACCTGTCCGCATCCGGTTATCAGTGCAGGACGGTACAGGATGGACTGGAAGCATTGAATATTATTGAAAGCGAGCCTTTTGATTTGATTTTGCTGGATATCATGCTGCCGGGGGCCGATGGCTATGACATTATGGAATACATAAGGCCCATGGGCATTCCTGTGATTTTCATCACGGCAAAGCATGAGGTGAGGGATCGGGTGAAGGGACTGAAGCTGGGCGCGGATGATTACCTGGTAAAGCCGTTTGATGTGGTGGAGCTGGTCGCCAGGGTGGAAGCGGTCCTGCGCCGGTATAATAAAACGGATCAGATCCTGACCGCAGGAGATGTGTCTGTGGATGTGGAAGCGCACAGAGTGACGAAGGCAGGAAAGCCGGTGGAACTGACCAACAAGGAGTTTGGCCTGCTTGTGCTTTTTATCCGGAATAAAAACGTGGCCCTGTTCCGGGAAACGTTGTATGAAAAGGTCTGGGAGGGGGAATATTTCGGCGACAGCCGTACCCTGGATCTCCACGTGCAGCGTCTTCGCAGGAAGCTGGGATGGGAACACAGTCTGGTGGCGGTATATAAAGTAGGATACCGCTTAGAGGTATCATAATGAAATTTTCCTTAAAGCTGCTGCTGTGTACGATGATTGTAATGGCGCTGGCGTTCGGATTCAGCGGGTTTTATTTTGTGAATTATGTATTTGAAACCTCCCTGGACAGGGAGATAAAGCAGGCTTTGGATGAAAGCAGCATCCTGCGTTTTGCTTTTGAAACGGCGGCCCTGAATGTGCCGGCTAAATACGATGTGCTTCAGGATCATACGGTGGAGCAGATCGCCTCCAACCTGGAAACCGGCGGACACGATACCAGCCGTATGCTCCGGGTTTCCGACGAACATAAAAATGTGCTGTATATCAGCAGCGGTTTTGATGCCGAAGGGGGGATTCTGGAGCAGACAGATGAAAATACCAGGACATACCGGGTGATACGCCGGGAAGACCGGTATTATATCCAGACCGGGATGACCGTGAATGCACTGGACCGGATCCTGTATCTGGAAACCATGAAGGATGTGTCGGAGGTGTTCCGGGAAAGAGCCCTGGGATTTTCTGTTTACCGCAGGGTTACGATAATCATGCTGATTCTGGGGACGGTGATCATGCATTTGATCGCCTCCTTCCTCAGCAAGCCTATCCGGCTGCTCACAAAAGCCACCAAGAGAATGTCCGCCGGAGATTACAGCTACCGGGCAAGGCAGGTGAGCAACGATGAGCTGGGGCAGCTGACCATGGATTTTAACCTGATGGCTAACGTGCTGGAGGAAAATATCAGCAAGCTGGAGGAGGAGATCCAGGCGAGGGAGGATTTTGTGGCGGCCTTTGCCCATGAACTGAAAACGCCCCTTACTGCCATAATCGGCTATGCGGATATGCTTCGTTCCCGAAAGCTGGATGAGGAAAAAAGCTTTATGTCGGCCAATTATATTTATACGGAAGGAAAACGTCTGGAAGCCATGTCCCTGCGGCTCCTTGAAATTATTGTGACCAAAAGGGAAAAGATTGATGTCCAGAAGGTTTCGGCGGAGATGCTGTTCACTTATCTTGAGAATATGTTTGTCACCAACCAGGATATGGAGTTCCATTTTTCCTATGAACCGGGGATGGTGTGGGCAGAGGCGAACCTGATCAAATCGGTCCTGGTAAATCTGCTGGATAATGCCTGTAAGGCCTCTGAACCGGGAAGCCCCATAGAGGTTACCGGCGCCCGGCTGGAAAACGGCTACCGGTTTTCCGTAAAGGATCAGGGAGTGGGCATTCCGAAGGAAGAACAGAAAAATATTATCAAGGCTTTCTATATGGTGGACAAATCCCGTTCCCGAAGCAAAAACGGGGCCGGGTTAGGGCTGGCTCTGTGCACGCAGATACTGCTTCTGCACGGAAGCAGGCTGGAAATTGACAGTACCCCGGGGAAAGGCTCCTGTATCAGCTTTGTCCTGCCGGATCGAGGAGAAGAGGAATGAAAAAGAAAGTAAGGAACCTGTCCTTTTTGCTGTTTGTGGTTCTGATTATGGCGCTTTCCATATGGGGGCCGGAAGCCCTGGCTAAATATAAGGATCGGGCAATTCTGGACGAAACCCATGAGCAGACCGTAGAATCCGCGTCGGAAGGCTATCGGTATACATTGAACAGCAATGAAAAGCTGTATATCCTGTCCCGGTGCCTGAACAGCCAGAGCCTGCCGGAAAGCGAACAGAACGCTTTAACAAGGAAAGAAGCGGAAAATGTGGATTTCCCGGATCTGGAAGGGGCCTATGCTTTTGTGGTGAATCACAGAGGGCCTTCCGGGAAGGAAATCACCAGTGAGGAAATTTATGAGGCCTGCAATAAGGGGCTGGAAATGCTGAAGGAACTGGATATCCTGCCGGACGGAGTGCGGAAGGTGGACGCGGCATCTTATGACGCCACCCTGTATTCCGCCATTGATGTGCCGGAGCCTCAGAATAATGTGGCGGTCTGGAAAATGAGCCTGTCCACAAGCCAGAAAAATGCCAATAAGGAAAACCGCCTGATCGATGCCTATATTGACGCGGATGACGGGAAAATCTATGAATTTTATGTCCGCACCTCCCGGGTGTGGGAGGATATGGATCCGGATGAGATTGCGGCCAGGTGGAGCGGATATATGGGCCTTACGGATCCGGAGCCTTATGAAGCCGCCAATCCGCTGATGGAATCCACGCCGTATTTTAAAAAATATGTATACAGCGGCATGGGGAATGAGGAAACGATCGTTACGATAGGGTTTTATGAAGGCATTAATGAATTGTTTTTGAAAATTTCAAAATAATGTAGTTTTGATACAGTTTGCCGGGCAGACATCAGACTGATGTCTGCCTATTTGAGCCGGAAGGTTTCCGGCGCTTTCCGATATACCAGGATCAATGCCGTCATGATATACAGTACCGTAAAGACAAGCACCCCCAGTGTAAAGAAACTGCCTTTTACCCTGATTTCCAGACAGAGAAAGCAAAGGACATACATGATCACGTTAATGATGGAAAAAAACGGGTTTTTTATTTTTAGGCTTTCCGAATAAGGCTGGAAAATATAGTAAAGGCAAAGATGATGAGCGGTAAAAAGCACGGACAGCAGCAAAATGGTGAGACAGAACAGCAGCATATGCGGAGTGAAAATACTGGTGCCGGACAGCAGGCAGAATAAAATTGCCGCGAGGCACAGTGCTGCAGCTATGACACCATCATAAAGAGAAATATACAGAAGACGGATCCGAAAGTTGTTTAATATAGTATCCGGTCTGCGGTAAAAGGAATAATGCAGCATATCCTTGTCACAGTTGTAGAACATCGCACGGCAGGCCTTATCCGCCACCGTGAGGAAATACATAACATAGACAAAGAACGGCAGCAGAAGGGTTGTCATATTGGCGCTCAGGTTTTGGGCCGCCTGCCGGTTGACAGCGAGCAGGACGATGGAGGCGGCGAACAGGGCGCCCACTATCAGCAGACGATAGTATACAGGCCGAAGCAGCTGCCGCCTGTGCCGGGCAAAAAACAGGGAATTGAAGTAAGCATAGCCCTGGTTCGAGGATGAATGCGGCTTTAAGGAACGGGGAATTTCCACATCCTTTTCCTGTATTTCCACTTCCTTGAAGGAGGAACCGGAGGAGGTTTTCAGTATGGAAGACAGAAGAAAATTCAGGTCGATGGAACGAGGCAGCTTTTTTTCATATTCCCGGTAGCCGGTTATAATATAGGAAAGGCTGACGCCGCCGAGGATCAGGTACAGAAGCGTCATGATAGGATGAAGAAGAACGGAGGCCGGTAAGCAGATTCCAAGGAAGGGAAGCAGATATCCTCCGATCAGACCGACTCCGATAATGGTCCAGCTGCAAGCCATATTCCGGTTATAAACCTTGCCCGTGCGGTCGAATATGTAAAGCTGAAAAGCCTCCCCCATCATACGGAAAGCGGCCAGCATAATCCAAAGAAAGAACCCCTGTTCCGCAGTACCGCCCGGAAGCTTGATAAAGAGAATGAGAAAGGGCAGATAACAAAGGAAAAAAGGAATATATTTCAAGGCCAAAGCGACAAGCGTATAGCTGCGTGCATCCTGATGCATATATTTGATTATAGTAATTTTATCCCTTGTTACAGCGAAAATCTGGCTGTCTCCGAAAGAACCCAGAAGACAGTTCAGGAAAAATAATATATTAACCATAAGGGAAATAGAGTGTCCCTGTAAGGATTGCCGGCTTTCGGTCAGAAGCAGGCCGGGTACCAGGACAAAGAAAAGCAGATACAGCGGCTTGCCTGCAAGCTCAATAAGCTGGCGTATGACGAAAGCGGCCAGAGACAGCTTGTGCTTCAGGGAATAATTGGAGTACAGGGAATCCGGCATCCATTTGCCGATAAGCCAAAGGCGCTTAAAATAATAGATAAAGCTGTTTACCCAGAGGGTTGTTTTCAATGATATTATCTGTTTCAGTACATTACTCATGTGCATTATCATCCTTTAACAATTCTATAATCCGCTCTTCGAAATCTTTGCCGGCAAGCAGGTTATGATCGATCTGCTGCAGATTACCTTCGCTGAGCACCGTGATTTCATCACAGAGGTCTGTGGCAAGCTGGAGAATGTGGGTGGAAAAAATGATTATATGATCCTGCTTCAGTTCACGCAGAAGCTGCTTGATTTCCAGGGCCACTACCACATCGAAGGAGGTCAGAGGTTCATCCAGCAGGATAACAGGGGGACGGGCTATGATAAAACAGAGCATCTGGACCTTGTTTTTCATTCCGTGGGAATATCCTTTAATCAGCTTGTGTCTGTCCTCCTTATCCATTTTTACCATATCGAAATATTCGTCGATGGTCTTTTCAGGAGTTCTCTTCCCCTGATGGATATCCATATAAAAACGGATGAATTCATAGCCGGTGAGAAAATCAGGCAGAATCGGGGTGGAAAAGACATAGCCCACCTGCGAAGGAATCAGCGGCTTTGTATTTCCGGCTTCATCGATAAGAAATGCCTCTCCGCCGTCCGCCCGGACTTCATCGGTAAGACAGTTGAACAGAGTGGTTTTTCCGGCCCCGTTTCTTCCCAGAAGACCGTAGATTTTCCCTTTTTCAAAGGAAAAGGTACAGTCTTTCAGAACGGTCTTTGTCCCATAGTTTTTCTGAATGTGTTCCAATTTCAGTATCATGTAAAATCTCCTTTTCTTTTGAAAATAAACAAACAGGTATAGCCTGCATTCCCGCTGAGGGCAGACTATACCTGTATTTTCCTGTAAATAGTAAATATATGAAAAATAAGACGTAATGCAAAAAAACATACGATCGGGCAGCGTCACCAGAGGCGTCGTCCATGGTCTCTATCCTTTCATAAGCAAAAATAAAATATTGAAAACGATTATAAATAAGAAACGGGAATAGCACAAGGGCTATAGATATATCTTTACATAATCTTTACATGAACGGTTCAGACGCCATGCCGCAGGTGCGCGGTACAATCTGATCAGCAACGTAATGTTTCCGAAAATGAGACAAACATAACAGCGGGGCATTGCTTCGAAAAGTAAATGCATGATAAAATGAGACAAAAGAGTCATCGGGATTACTGCTTGTAAAGAAAAACGGAGGCAAAAGGATGAGGGAGATCAATCACTTTAATGATTTTATAAAAGAACTGCGAACCGTGGGATTTACCATCGGAGGAGAAAACGGGGAGGGCGTCTTTACTTTAAGCGATGCTTTCGGAGAAAGCATTGCGTGGCACACAGAGGATCCGGAGACAGACCCATGGGAATGGCGGATACGGGTTCTGGACGAATATACGGATATCGCTTACGGGAAACTGTTTTTCCGTAAAAGCGGCTATATTACAAAGGAATGGTACCCATATTTTCTGGCGGTGCGGCGGGGGAAAAAAGAACTTCAGGAGGAATATGAAGAAGGCAATGTCACAATCATGGCAAAGCGGATTTATGATGTCCTCAGTGAGGAAAAAGAGCTTCCGGTTCATTTGCTGAAGCAGTACGGCGGTTTTTCGGGAGAAGATAAGTCAGGCTTTGACAAAGCCCTTACGCAGCTGCAGATGGATTTCTATATTTCCATATGCGGGCGGGCAAGGAAGCGTTCCCGCAGCGGGGAAGAATATGGCTGGTCATCCACCGTTTTCTGCCTTACGGAAAACCTGTTTGGAGAGGAGGTTTTCCGCAAGGCCGGAAAATTGTCTTATGAACAGGCCTTCAAACGGATAGAAAAGCAGATTTATCTGCAGAATCCGCAGGCTCGCAGTGCGAAGGTCAATAAGTTCATTACCGGATGAGACTGACCGGAAGAAAGCTTCCGGCAGGCATCATATTAAACGACCTGGTATTTGGCTACATAAACAGGGAAGCTGTCCGTACCTTTAAGTTTCTTATCGGCAGTGATGGTCACATCCTTATCGGATATGATATATTCCAGCTCCGCTCCGGGTTCGATTACAGTATCCTGCATCAGCACACAGTTTTTCACCTTGGCGCCTCTTCCTACTTTGACCCCTCGGAAAAGGATGCTGTTTTCCACTTCCCCTTCGATAATACAGCCGTCAGCCGCCATAATATTGTCGGCCCTGGCTCCTTCCATATAGCGAGTGGGATTGTCGTCACGGATTTTGGTATAAATATGGTTGCTTCCGAAGAGGGCATCCAGATTTTCATCATCCAGAAGCTTCATGTTTTCATCAAAATAGCTCTTCATACTGCTGATCCGGGCCAGATAACCGGTGAATTTATATGCCTGCACATTCAGCTTATCCAGCTGGGGAGCCACAATATCCCGTTCGAAATAGACATGGCCTCTGACGAAGGCAGCGCTGACCTGGCTGATCAGAAGCTCCCTGTCCATAATATAAATGTTCATGGACAGATTCTGGACTCCGGGCGTTTCCGGGTTGATCTGGATTTCTTTTACCCGTCCGTCTTCAATATCCAGCGTATAATACAAATCCTTATTGATATCAAAGGGCTTAATCAGTCCCTTTGGAATTTCTTCCTGCGCATAGGCCAGAGTCAGATCGGCACCGCTTTCAATATGGGCGTTCAGCATCGCCTTGAAATCGAAATTAGCAGCGATATTGGCCTCTGACATAATGACATATTTTTCCTTCTGATCCTTCAGAAAATCCAGAATGCTTGCGAGAGCCTCCACACGTCCGTTATAAACCTTTACCGTTTTTTCCGCAAAGGGAGGGACGATATTCAGGCCGCCGTTTTTGCGGGTTAAATCCCATGCACGCCCGGAACCCAGATGATCCATGAGGGAATGGTAATTTTTCCGTACAATAACGGAAACATTGTCGATACCGCAGTTCACCATGCTGGATAAAACAAAATCCACCATCCGGTAACGTCCCGCAAAGGGAATGGAAGCCATCAGGCGCTCTGCAACCAGTTCGGGTACCAGTGAATCATAGCCGTTGGGGAAAATGATGCCCAGTGCATTTGCGTTAGAATTTACCATTCTTCTTCACCATCCTTTACATTTTGTTCGATCATGGCATCAGGGCCGATTTTTGCCCCGGCGCCGATATATACCCCGGATCCTACGGTTGCCACTCCGGCAGAATCACCTTCAGGCATGGCTCCCACAACTGCATTTTCACCGATTACCACATTTTCCGCAATGATGCAGTGCTCCACAACCGCACCGGCCTTGATGACGGTCCCGCCCATAACTACGGCGTCCTCCACTTTGGCTCCCGGCTCAACGATAACGCCGGCAAACAGGACCGAATGCTTTACATGTCCGCCGATACGGCAGCCGTCCGTGATCATAGAGTTCTCAACAATGGCCCCGGAGGCTATCTTATGGCCGGTCATACCGCTGTTCCGGCTGTATATTTTCCAGTTGTCATCAAAAAGATTAATTCCGCTGTGCTCCGGATCCAGCACCTCCATGTTGGCTTCCCAGAGAGAAGCGATTGTTCCCACATCCTTCCAGTAACCGCTGAAGTGGTAGGCGTACATTTCCCGTCCGTCCCTCAGCAGGCTGGGAATGATATTATTGCCGAAGTCGTTTTCAGAATCAGGATCCGCTTCATCCTCCATCAGATATTTTTTGAGCACATCCCAATTGAAAATGTAGATTCCCATGGAGGCCAGATTGGATTTCGGCTTTTTGGGTTTTTCCTGGAACTCGGTGATTTTGTCGTTTTCATCGGCAACCATGAGGCCGAAACGGGAGGCTTCCTCCCAGGGGACTTCCATTACGGCTACACTGAATTCGGCACCCTTTTCCTTGTGAAAACGCAGAAAATCACTGTAATCCTGCTTACAGATCTGATCTCCGGAAAGAATGATGACATATTCCGGATCGTAGCGTTCGATAAACGGGATGTTCTGATAGATAGCATTGGCTGTGCCCTTATACCAGTCGGAGCCGGAGGCCTTCTGATAGGGCGGCAGGACATGTACCCCTCCATGAAGGCGGTCAAGGTCCCATGGCTGTCCGTTTCCGATGTATTCGTTGAGTACCATTGGCTGATACTGCGTTAAAATCCCTACGGTATCGATACCGGAATTAACGCAGTTGGACAGCGGAAAATCGATAATACGGTATTTTCCGCCAAAAGGGACAGCAGGTTTTGCCAATTTTTGGGTCAGGGCGTATAGTCGGGAGCCCTGGCCGCCGGCAAGAAGCATTGCGATCATTTCTTTTGCCATAAGTGATTCCCCCTGTTTGGTTATTTGGTATGGTAAAAGTGTACCACAAAATGGGATATTAGGACAGCCTTTTGTGCATAACAATCAAAAAAATATGTGTGGGGGAGCCCGTATCATTTCCACGTCCGCCCTGTATGCAGCCTGCCCCTCGCCCGGCTCACCCTACCGGCCCGGCATCACCCGGATATTGCCAGACGGCATACTCTATGGCCGGACAGTGGCAGACAAAAAAAGAGGCTGTTTCTAACTATTTTGTGCCAACACTCCGCTGCCAACGCAGCTGAACTCCTCCCTTTGGTCGTTAGCGACTGAAGTCGCTTGACATCGCTGCTAAGGGCGGGCAGTGGAGCATTGGCGCAAAATAGTAAGAAACAGCTCTCTTTTTTTGAGATGCCTCTGTCCGGCCATAGAGTATGCCGTCTGGCAATATCCGGGTGATGCCGGGCCGGGAGTGAGCCGGGCGAGGGGCAGGCTGCGTGCAGGGCGGACGTGGAAATGATACGGGCTCCTTGAAGGTTATAATGGTATTGCTTGTAATGGATTTGTTGTATAAATGTTAAAACCTTTGAATGTAATAATATTAATTACAGATTTTTGGCGGCTTGTTTGTTCCAGTAGCTGACGAGCATGGAGAGGAGGGCGGTGAGGGTGAAGATGAGCCAGATTTTGGTTTGGAGGTGTTCGAGGAGGAAGCCGTACAATATCTGGCCGGCGGGTTGGGCGCAGGAGGAGAGGGCTATGATCCAGGAGATGACTTTGCCTATCAGGGCTGCGGGGGTGGTGAGCTGGATGTAGGACATGATCTGGATGGTGTATAGGGAGGCAAGGGCCATGATGATGAGGCCGGAGAGGGCTATTATTGTGTAGGCGGCGTAGGCGGGGATTGCCGGCTGGAGGGCGGCTCCCATGGGGATGAGGAGGAGGGAGGAGGCGAAGAGGAGCTTCCAGCTGTTTCGGATATTGAGTTTTTTGCTGAAGATTCCGGCAGCCATTCCGCCTGCGAGGCCTCCGGCTGCCATGAGAGCCTGGAGGAAGCCGTACATTTCAGAGGCATTTCCTTTGGGGAAGGAGAGGATCTGCATGACGATTACGGGCAGGCTGATGATCATGAGGGCGGAGAGGAAGAAGTTTACGGCGGTGCAGCAGAGGGTCAGTTTGCCGATTTCCTTTTTTTCACGGGTGATGAAGAGGAGGCTTTCTTTTATGTCACCGGCGAGTTCGCGGAAGAGGGAGCAGGTGCGTTCTTTGCGGGTAAAGGGGATGTGAATGAAAAGCTCCATGAGGGCGGAGAGGAAAAAGCAGCCGGCGCAGAGGTAAAGGATGGGAGTGATTCCCCACAGTCCGTAGGCTATTCCGCCGAGGGCGGGGCCGAGCAGGCCGGAGAGGGAGGAGATCATGTTGATGAGGGCGTTGGCGGGCATGATGGCTTCTTCTGTTACCAGCAAGGGGATGCTGGCCTGGACGGAGGGCTGGTAGGCGCCGGAAATGCCGTACAGCAGGAACAGCATGACAAGAATCAGGCCTACGAGGCTGACTCTGCCGGAGAGGAGAAGAAAGGCGAGGACCAGGCCGGCGGTGAAGAAGTCCAGGACTACCATGATATTCCGTTTGTTTACGCGGTCGGCGATCAGGCCGCCTACGGGAGACATAACCGCAAGGGGCAGGAAGGCGAAGCCGGATACGATTCCAAGCAGGGAAGGGGAGTGGGTGACGGACAGGAGGTGAAGGGGGAGGGCAAAGCGGATTACCGCATTTCCAAACAGGGAGATGATCTGTCCTATCAGTACAAGGTAAAAGTCTTTAGAAATTCCTTTTTTCATAATGCCTCCATTGATACGATTTTTTTTGATAAGTTTCCGTAGACAAATAAAAAGGCGACGGCCATGATGAGGGTAAAAACAATCAGGCTCAGTCCGCCGTACAGGTTTGCCGACGCCATGTTGGTCATGGGAGCGATGAGGATGAGGGCCGAAACGATGACGGCGGTGGGGGATTTCTTCCAGAAGCCGAACCGGACGGCGGCAAGGCAGATGCAGGAGGCCAGCAGGGCAATGGAGAAGCTGACCAGAAGGAGATAGCCCAAATCATCAGCCGTAAAGGCTCCGGGAAATCCGTGGAACAGGTTAGATAAGAGTAAGGTTGTTAAAACTGCCAATAAATTGGAAATAAAGGTGCCGGCAATCGTGAAAAGGAAGAGAAAGGCTGTTTTGGCGGCAAAAAGGCGTTTGCGGCTGATTGGCCAGGAAAAGACCAAAAGTTTGTTTTTTCCCAGGAATTCGGTAAGGATAACCCTGGAACTTAAGACGGCACCCAGCATGGTATAGGAAAAAAGGGTGACGCAGGATACCAGAAGGATCAGGAAATGCCAGTTACGGGAAAGTGACATTTGGGCAGGCCCCCATTCCGATTCGGGAAGAAAGCAGAAAAGGAGGGCGATAAGCATGCTGAGGGCCAGCAGGCCGAGAGCGGTGCCCAGGTAAGGGGCGGGATTTATTTTTTTCCATTCAAGACGTATCAGTTTCATTTTAATTCTCCCTTCATTGCGGCGATCACTTCCTGTTCAAAGGCTTCTTTCCGGCTGCCCCGGTATTGTTCCATATCGAATTCCCTGCAGATCCGGTGACCGGAAAGGATCCCTACGGTGTCGGCCATAGCAGAGATATCACTGAGTATATGGCTGGAAATCAGCAGTGTCTTTCCTTCTTCGGCCAGGCTGACAAAGAGGGAACGCAGTTCCTCCGCCCCCAGAGGATCCAGGCCGTTCAGAGGTTCATCCAAAAGAAGGACCCGGGGATTATGAAGCAGGGCCCTGGCAATGGCAAGCCTCTGGCGCATGCCGGTGGAAAAAGCGGAAACGGGCTTTTCACTGATTCCGGAAAGCCCTACCTTTTCCAGGATGCCGCCGATATCAGTATCTGTTTTCTGGTAGGCCTGCTGCAGTTTCAGATTTTCAGCGGCGGAGAGGTGTTCATAGAATACGGGGACGTCAATCAGAGTGCCGATATCTTTCTGGATACTTTCCCGGTTTTCCCAGGTCTGCTTTCCCTGTACCCGGATTTCCCCGGTATCAGGGCAGAGGAAACCGGCGGCCAGCTTCAGCAGAGTGGATTTCCCTGCGCCGTTCCTTCCGGCCAGCGCATAGATGGCGCCATCCGGCACCTGGAGAGAACAGCCTTCCAAAACGGGAGTGGCTGCATAGGCCTTGCTTATGTTTGTAATAGTTATCATAGATTCCTCCTAATTATTAATACCAACCGTTGGTATGTATAATGATAAAAATAATCTGCTCCGGGAGGAGCAGTTATTTCTGACATGAAAAGAGACTTAACGATCCTTGTTTTCCTGATAAAGCTGTGAATATTTTTCAAGCTGGGTGAACATTTCATCTTCAATGATATCCAAACCGAATACGCGCAGCATATGCTGGAAAAATTTCAGCTTATTCAGAAGCTGTTCGGTATCGCAGGGATAAACCATAGGATTCAGCCAGAGATTACCTATGAGCATCAGAACCTCCGCCAGTTCCCTGGGGTATTCGGTCCGGATGGAGCCGTCCGCGATTCCTTCTTCCAGAATGGGCTGGATCATGGCAGGCGATTCCTTCTGTACGGAATTGCGCAGATAGAGAACCAGCAGCTGAGGATTATTCATCATATCGGGTGCCGCTGAGAACAGCTCTTCCTGGGCGGAAGAATACATGGAAGTCTGGAATATCATCCTCAGCTTTTCCAGGCCGGTGAGATCCTTCCTGCGGGCAATGACCCACATACTTTCCGTCGCCCCGGCATAAAGCTTATCCGCAACCGCGTTCATAATCTCATCCTTTGATTTAAAATGATGATAAATGGCGCCCTTGCTCAGCCCTCCCAAATTATTGATGATATCCTGTATGGAAGTGTGCTCATATCCCTTTTCCACAAACAGCCTGGCCGCCGTATCAATAATCAGATTCCTCGTCTCTTCCGGATATTTATTCCTTGCCATAAGAGTCCTCCCTTTTTCCCGGGATTATCTGTTTTAAAACTCAGTTTCCCTTTTATATTTACATACCGTTGGTAGGTTTAATTATACATACTAACGGTATGTATGTCAATAAACATTTTTAAATTACTTACACTTTGCAAAGACAGCTTTCCGTTCCATCCGCTGCTTCCGTGTCTGCCGCCCGGCCTGAATTTTCCACCGCCGGCCCTGACAGCCATATAGGGG
>ERZ791934.83-NODE-83-length-114985-cov-6.991273_pt1 | contig 114985 bp, 121 predicted proteins | sample MGYA00510125_ERZ791934 | MGnify/ENA primary metagenome ERZ791934 (study PRJEB30046, sample SAMN00993240) | human gut metagenome | study: EMG produced TPA metagenomics assembly of the A metagenome-wide association study of gut microbiota in type 2... | reverse complement strand
TTGCTGCGCAAATGCCAGCCATAAATGGCTGTCTGCCTGTCTTGGCGGTGTTATGTTTTCCAAATGGAATCCGCAGCCGGAATTTATTTCCGGCGAGGAAAACAGTGAGTTTCAAGGCATTTTATGCCGACGGAACGTGCTGTTTATACATACAGTAAGCTCGTCAAAATCCTGATTTTGACGAAGGGTGCCGGCTTTTCCGGCACCCTATCCAAAGGCTTTAAACTTATTTCATTTCGATGCTTTTTGGTGCGTAAAGAGCGGCATAATTATTGAGGGATTCCGCACTGCTGTAAATATATACGAGTTTTATTACGCTTACCACCAGTATTCCGATTAAGGATACAAGGAGGATTATAAGGCCCAAAATAGCCATCAGAAGCATAATAACCAAACTTGCCGCTATGGCAATGAACATTCCTATATACCATTTCCACAGCTTTTCCCATTTTTCGCTCAGTTCATTATCTATTCCAGAAAGTGCCGCCGCGTGTCCCTTATATTCGTTATACTCTCCGGTAACGGAAAATATGAACGATACGATTGACATAAGAGTTACCGCTATATTTCCTGTTATAAAAATACTTAAAACTCCAACTGCTCCAACCGCTATCCTGCATATTCCCGCGGTTTTATATTTTTCTTCCTCCGGAGCCATTTTAAGAAGCAGTATGCCATAGGCCAGGAAACAGAAAATATTTAAAACAACACCCACCGCATACAGGGTATAGGAAAGATTCTGTACCGTATTGGTTCCTAAAATGATTGACAGCACCATGGGTATTACCAGCCAGAAAAGCCTGCGCATCCATTTGCCTAAAAATGCGGCTTTTTTGCTCAGCCTTTCCGTATTTTCGCTCTCCCTGCGTATTTTATCCAGACGGTTTTGGGGCATTCTGTCCTTTTCCATAAGTTTTCCGCAGCTTGTGGAAAATTCACACGTACCGCAGTTTTCATGTCCCTTATCTCTGGCGCAGGCGGCTATCTCACAGTCGTTTCTTGACCAGGTGCCCGGTCCCTTAAGACAGCCCTCACAGGAAAGGGCTTCCTTATATGTACACTCGTTACAGTCTTTATTGCAGAATGACATGGCAATTCCTCCTTTTTTAGGGGTCGTCAGTATAATAAACCTGCTTTTATATATGCAGATTATACCATATTTCTGACATATATGATATATTGCGGCAGTCCGCTTTTCTTACATTCTTCTTAAACTCCGTTTCGACACCCTTCGTCAAAATCAGGATTTTGACGATGTTACTGTATGTATAAACAGCACGTTCCATCGGCATAAAAATGCCTTGAAACTTACTGTTTTCCTCGTCGGAAATAAATTCCGACTGCGGATTCCATTTGGGAAACATAACACCGCCAAGATAGGCGGACAGCCATTTATGGCTGGCATTTGCGCAGCAAATGTGTTGACAGTTGTTTCCCAAACCCTTCCGCAAATTTAAAAAGTATAAAATCCGTTTTTTGAAAATTCAAAGGGAGGAACCGATGTTCCTCCCTTTGTTAATTCTTATTTTGTAAGTATGGGCAGAGTGTTTGAACCGTAGGGCATAATGTATGTCTTTATGTCTTTCTTTCCGGCTATCTTATATGCAAGCTCAAGGGCCTCGTCTATGGTCCTTACAAGCTTAAGATTTGTCTTTGCCACAAATTTTTCGTCTATGGAAGATACAAGTATTATATCGTACTTGTCAGCCATCTCGCATGTATAGAAGGCAAGGTTTCTTCCTACATTGTAATTTTCTCTGAGATATTTCTCCCTTTCAAGGGTTGTATCCATCTCAACAAGCATCTTCTGCATATCCGCATGGCCTACTCCGTCCCTTTCCTCGTGGAGCAGTATCATAATGCCGTGGTCCTTAAGACATCCTGCGGCATTTACCATGGGTTTTGTGCTCTGGTAAAGATTTATATCCTTGGGATATCCGCCGCCTGAAACGATGGCCATTTCAGCCAGTTCCTTGATGGGCACTCCGTCCCTCTGGATAACCACATCTACGGCCTTTTTATGGGCCTCTACCATATCTCCCGCAAAGGCGTGGGTTATTTTTCCGTCGTCGTTTACAACAACATTGATGATAAATTCGGGCTCAGCCATCTTAGCAGCTTCCATCATATCAGCCGCAAAGGGATTGCTGTCATCCATGGCGCCTACCTTTACATAGGGGCTTGTTCCGTCTCCCAGGTTGGGTCCCAGAGAGTGCATATGGTTGGCGATTATTGTCTTCTGTGAGCAGAGTCCGGGAAGTATCATCTTTCTTCCGCCGCCAAATCCAGCAAGGAAATGATATACTACTCCGCCAAGAAGTATAAGACAGTCTGCCTCATGGGCAATTTTGTTCATATATACGGGTGTTCCCATCTTTGTTGTTCCGAGATACGCAAAGTAATCGTCATCGGCATAGCTGTTATGCTCAACAACCTTTACTCTTTCCATCATATCCTTGCCAACAGCCGCTTCTATTTCCTCGGGTGTCTGGCTGGGATGTCCGCCTACGCATGATATGATGGTTACGTTTTCATCGGGAACGCCTATTTCTCCCAGTTTCTCCATAACGACCTTTACCATTATGCTCTGTTTTGTCCAAAGTCTTGTCTTGTCGCCTATGGCAAGCACTACCTTTGATGAAGGTGTTACCATTTCTTCAAGCTTGGGAGTTCCTACGGGGTTTTCCATCGCGTTTCTTATAACTTCTTCAGAAGAAAGTTCAGTCTCTTCCATTACGTTGGTCTCTATAACGCCGATGACATTTTTCTCGTCATATTCAAATGAGACTGTGCCGTCTCCGTATCTGAGTTCATATTTAGCCATAAAACCTCTCCTTTCCTTTATTCCCCTAATTTATTTTTATAATTTATTTAACGCCTTTGCCGCCTTTACCACATGCTTGGCGAGGACGGATGTTGTAACCGTTCCCGCTCCGCCGGGTACTGGCGTGATATTCTCAACTAAGGGTTCTACCGCGTCAAAATCCACGTCTCCGCACATTTTTCCGTCAGCTCCCACATTTATGCCCACATCTACTACGGTCATATTTTTATTGACGTTTTCGGTGCCGATGAGCTTAGGCACACCTGCCGCCACAACAAGTATATCCGCGTCCCTTGTTTCCTTTGGCACGTCCTTTGTAAATTCGTGGCAGAATGTTACCGTGGCGTCTCTGGCAAGAAGAAGCAGTCCCAAAGGTCTGCCTACCACCAGTGAACAGCCTACAACGGCACATTTTTTACCCCTGTATTCGATACCCATATAGTCGAGTATCTCAATTACTCCCTCGGCCGTGCAGGGGGCATATCCGTCCCTTTCTCCTGCCATAACTTTATAGAGATTTACCGGACTTATGGCGTCCACGTCCTTTAAGGGGTTTATTTCCTTTTTTATGTTCTCTATGCTGAGACCCTTTGGAAGGGGCTGAAGAATAAGTATTCCGTGCACCTTCTCATCATCGTTGAGGGCTTTAAAAGCCTTTTCAAATTCCTCCTGAGAAACGTCCAAATCAAGGGCTGTGGTCTCGCACTTTATGCCGTATTTTTCAAGTCTCTTTCTTGCTCCGGTCTCATAGGCGCCCTGGCTTTTGTCATCTCCCACCTTGAGTATGGCAAGGAGCGGCTCTATTCCTGCACTCTTAAGGCCTTCAACCTGTTTTGTTATATCTTCGCCCATCTTCTCTACGACCTGGGCTCCCTTTATCACTGACATTTAAGCCCCTCCTCTATACGGGCAAATATTTCGTCCGCCTTCTTAGCGGCGGTCCTGTTCATAAGGTCCGCCCTTGCATTAAATTTTTCGGCGGTTTCCCTGTCTTTCATTGTCTTTGTGTTTATATACACATTCATTGATGCGCCAAGCACCGCCGTACGCACAAACTGCACGGCAACACCAACATCGCTTACAGCCATAACACTGCCCTTTTCAGCCAGCACTTCGGCAATATCCAGTATTTCAAGGCCTTTTTCCATGGTCTCAAGGGGCACCTCACAGGCCTTTACAAGGGCAGAAGCCATTATTCTTTCCTTTTCGGTGCGCTCCTCCTCCGTGGAAGAAGGCAGGGAGTATGCCGCCGCCAGGGGTTCAAATCCCTTGGCGTCTCCCTCTATGAGGTCAAGCATAGTGTCTCTCAGTTTTTCAAGCTTTATGAGGAACTCTTTCATAAGCTCCTCGCTTTCGGCATATTTCTTTTTTCCAACGGTCAGATTTGCCACCATCATTCCGAGGGAAGCTCCTGCGGCGCCCGCAAGGGCCGCGGCGCCTCCCCCGCCGGGTACGGGTGAGGATGATGACAGCGCCTCAAACCAGTCCTTATTTATCTTTATATCCATAGTCCACCTGTTATCAGAATAATCCTTTTATTTTTCCGTTTTCGTCAACGTCCACATTTACTGCCGCGGGAACCTTGGGAAGTCCGGGCATTGTCATTATATCACCCGTAAGAACTACTATAAATCCCGCTCCGGCTGATACTCTCATATTTCTTACGGTTATTCTGAAGCCTTCGGGACGTCCCATTTTAAGAGGGTCGTCTGAAAGTGAATACTGTGTCTTTGCCATACATACGGGAAGTTTGCCAAAGCCCAGTCCTTCCAGTCTTTCCATTTCCTTTCTTGCGGCGGGAGTAAAGTCAACACCGTCTCCGCCGTATACCTTTGTTACGATGGCATTTATTTTTTCCTCTATGCTCATATCGTCTTCATAGGCGAAACGGAAGTTATTTTCTCCTTCTTCGGCAAGTCTTACAACTTCCCTTGCCAGCTCTTCTCCGCCGGCTCCGCCTTTGCCCCATACTTCCGAAAGGGCAACATTTACGCCAAGTTCCTTACATTTTGTCTCGATGAGCTTAAGCTCTTCCTCATCGTCTGTGGGGAATCTGTTTATGGCAACAACTGCGGGAAGTCCGTATACCTTTGTGATATTTTCGATATGTTTAAGAAGGTTAGGAAGACCCTTTTCAAGGGCTTCAAGGTTTTTGGGTCCAAGCTCGTTTTTAGGTACTCCGCCGTGCATCTTAAGGGCCTTTACCGTGGCTACTATAACTACTGCGTCAGGTCTGAGTCCTGCTTTTCTGCATTTAATATCAAGGAATTTTTCAGCACCTAAGTCAGCACCGAAACCGGCCTCAGTTACAACATAGTCGCCGAGCTTAAGAGCCAGTTTTGTAGCTGTTATACTGTTGCAGCCGTGGGCAATATTGGCGAAGGGTCCGCCGTGCACAATGGCAGGGTTATGCTCAAGGGTCTGGACAAGATTGGGCTTAATGGCGTCCTTAAGAAGGGCTGCCATGGCTCCCTGGGCATTGAGCTGTCCTGCTGTTACGGGTTTGTCATCCCTTGTATAGCCTATGATTATGTTAGAAAGTCTTTCCTTAAGGTCTGCGATGTCCTTTGAAAGGCAGAGTACGGCCATTATCTCGGAAGCTACGGTTATATCGAATCCGTCCTCACGGGGTACTCCGTTTACCCTTCCGCCTATGCCGCATACGATGTTTCTCAGCTGTCTGTCATTCATATCCACACAGCGTTTCCATGTTATTTTTCTTACGTCTATGTTAAGCTCGTTTCCCTGGAAAATATGGTTGTCTATCATTGCCGCCAGAAGGTTGTTTGCCGCACCTATGGCGTGGAAGTCTCCCGTGAAATGAAGGTTGATGTCCTCCATGGGCACTACCTGGGCATATCCGCCGCCGGCTGCTCCTCCCTTAACTCCGAATACAGGTCCCAGTGAAGGCTCTCTGAGGGCTATTACTGTATTTTTACCTATTCTGTTAAGGGCATCGCCAAGACCTACTACCGTAGTTGTTTTTCCTTCTCCGGCAGGTGTGGGTGTTATGGCTGTAACCAGTATGAGTTTTGCCTTATTTTCTTTATCGGCAAATTTTCCGTAGTCTATTTTTGCCTTATAGTTTCCGTATAATTCGATGTCCGCTCTTGTAAGACCAAGTTTTGACGCAATGTCCTCTATGGACATTAATTCAGTTTCCTGTGCTATTTCGATATCACTTTTATATGCTGCCATTCTTCCAAACTCTCCCTTTCCATATACTGCGCTTCTAAACATATTTGTCTTTAGATAATAACAATAGCCCCGAAAATAAAATTCGCGGGGCATAAAAATTAGACGGTTATCTTCTTAAAGTCCCTTACTGCCTTTAAAACAAAGTAAATAAGGGCTGTATTAACCGGATACAATATTACGTTTCTTATTATTCTGGGAAGTGCGATGAGACTTGTCCCGTAAAGCATATTAAGCCAAAACGGTGTGAGTATAAGATTGCAGAGTATCATTACAAATGCTTCCACAAGAAGTATTCTTTTTGCGTTTACAGGCTTTTTATAGAGGAATATTCCGTAAATAAAGCCCATAATAAATGCGCTCAGTGTAAATCCGGGGAAGAAGCTTCCGTTGGGACTTACAATAAATCCGAGGGTATCCGCAACAGCCCCCACTGCGCCGCCTACAAGCGGTCCGTAGAGCATTCCGCATACAGCAAGAGCAAGATACGCAAATCCTATCTCCCATGTTGTGCTTAACTTAAGTGTAAATATGGACAGTATTGTGTATAACGCGACAAGCATTGCCGCACCCGTCAATGTTTTGGGGCTGCTAAGTTTTTCACCTTTCAGTTTTTCTTTCAAGCCAATTTCCTTCATGACGTTTCCTTTCCGCAATATGTATTTTGCATATGTATTTTTTAAATAATTTTTTAATTTATTTTTATTTTATCATCCTTTGAATTTTTCTCTGTATTCAGCAAATAACTTTTCAAATTCTTCAGGTTCTCCGCTTATTTTGTACTTATGTTCAGGACCGGGGAATGTTCCTTCCTTAACTTCCTTAACATAATCGGCAATGGCATTTGTAGCCACTTCTGCGATATTAGCGTACTTCTTAGCGAACCTAGGTGTGAATCCTGTGAACATTCCGAGAAGGTCTCCGATTACGAGCACCTGTCCGTCAAGGCCTGCACCTGCTCCGATACCGTAAACGGGTATGGGAAGAAGGTCGTGTATGAATTTTGCCGTTTCTTCGGGCACACCTTCAATAAGAAGTATTCTTGCTCCTGCTTCGTAAACGGCGATGGCGTCCTCGATGACAGCCCTTGCGCTGTCTGTTGTACGTCCCTGAGCTTTAAATCCGCCCATGGCTGCCGTTGACTGAGGTGTAAGACCGATATGTCCTATAACTACCATTCCTGACTGGGCAATGGCCTTAATCTGGGGTGCAACGCATACGCCTCCCTCAAGCTTAACTGCGTCAACATTACCTTCTTTATAGAATCTTACGGCATTATTTACAGCATCCTCAACGCTTGCCTGATATGAACCAAAGGGCATATCTCCTACGATATATGTATTGGGAGCGCCTCGGCGTACAGCCTGACAATGCGATATTTCCATATCCATAGTTACCGGGATAGTATCATCGTAACCATAAACTATCATTCCCATAGAGTCGCCGACAAGTATCATATCCATACCTGCAGCCTCGGCATAAGATGCAAACGGTGAATCATAGAGAACCATCCATGAAACGATTTCGCCGTTTTCTTTCATTTTGACAAGATCAGTTATTGTTTTTTTCTTTGCCATTTTCATTCCTCCCATTTACTTTAATTTTCCAAGTCCGTTGAAGACTCACAAATAAAATTTAACATAGTTATAAGGATATGTAAAGTTCATTATTTTGTACGCAGATTTGACAAAAAAGGACACCTTAAAGGTGTCCTTTATGCACAGGCAATCCGCGTCCTGTCCGGTTTAAACTATTAATCAAAAACCTTTTTATTTCCTTTAGTCCTGTCCGTTTTTTCCTTCCTGCGGAACCGGCCCGTTAAGCCTCATATCCGCCTTATATCTGCTCCAGCTCTACGTTTCCGAGCATTTCATAGAGCAGACTTTCATATTCCTTTAAATATGCATAATTTTCAGCGTCCTTGTCCGGGTCGAAAATATCCCTGTTCACTCCGCTGTAGGCAAGCACATATCCTTCGTTATAGTCCCTGAAAAGCTCGTCCTCCAGCTGGACGCCTTCTTTTTTCAGGCTGTCATATTCAAGGGTCGTGTACATGGCAAAGTTTCCGATGCTTACGGCCTCGTCTCCGTTTTCAAACATAACAAGAAGTATGGAGCCCTTTCCGGCAGGCAGGCTCTCAAAATACAAAAACTCGCTCAAATCTTCCGGTATGGGCATTTTAATGGTCTTCTGTATGCCATCGACCCCTATTTCACCGGATATTTCCGCCATTTTTGTCTCTTCCTCGTCCTGTTTTGTATCTTCTATTATATTGGCATTGACCCTCGTGCAGCCCGTAAGGATAAGCACAAGGCCTAAAAGAGCCATAACCGCTTTTAATTTCATAACTACCCCTCCAAAAAGCTGAGCATTACCATCTGATTATAAGACTTTTCACAACGCCAAAAAGTTTCATATTTCAACTTTTAAATCAGAATTTTCCGTCACTGTATCTTTCCCTGTTCAAATCGATGCCGTATTTGGCTATCTTCTTATAGAGCAGGCTTTTATGTATGCCCAGTTCATCGGCCGCTTTTTTGCAGTTCCAGGAATATTTTCTCAGTTCCTCGGTTATTATGTTCTTCTCGTATTCTTCCATAAGCCCCGCAAGCCTTTTGGTCTCGTCCCTGCTTTCTTCGCTGACCCTGTGGCTGGCTACCATCTTTGAGGGCAGGTCTATGAGCTTTATTCTGAATGAGTCACAGGAAGCATAGGCACTCTTTATGACGTTATCCAGCTCCCTTATATTTCCCGGCCACATATATCCTTCAAAACATTCCAGCACTTCCTTGGAAAGTATTATGCTGCTTTTATATTCCCTGTTGAGCCTGTCCAGAAAATGCTTGGCAAGTATGGGAATATCGCTTTTTCTTTTCCTTAAGGGCGGCATCTCAATATTTATTACGTTAAGCCTGTAATAAAGGTCCTCCCTGAAAAGCCCCTGCTCTATCATTTCCTCAAGATTTTTTCTGGTGGCGGCTATTATCCTTATATCTACGGGTATGGTTTTATATCCGCCTATCTTTTCTATTTCCTTCTCCTGGAGCACCCTCAAAAGCTTGGCCTGCATACTTAAGGGCATATCGCCTATTTCATCAAGAAATAATGTTCCTTCATTGGCAAGCTCTATTTTTCCCTTCTTGCCGCCTTTCTTGGCCCCCGTAAAGGAGCCTTCCTCATAGCCGAAAAGCTCCGATTCCAAAAGCTCTCCCGGTATGGCGGCGCAGTTTATGCTTATCATGGGCTTGTCCCTTCTGTCGCTGGCATTATGTATGGCATTGGCAAATACTTCCTTGCCTGTTCCCGTCTCGCCCGTAAGAAGCACGGGGAATGATGTCCTTGCCGCCTTTATGCCCTGCTTTTTCACCTCTTTGAAAACATCACTGCTTCCTAAGGCTTCCTCAAAATAGCTGCCCGTATTTTTTAAATACTGGTCCTTATAGTATTCCAGCTCATTGTATTTTTCCATCAGCTTCTGGGCGGAATCCATGGTCTGAAGCCTGAATCTTACCTGCGCTATGGCGCCTATCATTTCTCCGTCTGCGCCCCTTATGCCCGCACGGTTCACAAGCACAAGGGCATCTTCCGTAAAGCCCGTATCCTCGCCTATTTTTATGACCATTCCCGTCTCTTTTACTCCCGTCTGCATAAGCTCGGGCAGTTTTGAAGTCTGTATTACTTCCGTCACCGGCTTTCCTACGGCTTCCGATGAGGATGTTTTCAAAAATTCGCAGTATTTGTCGTTGATGTCCGTTATCCTGTTGTTTTTGTCCACCACAACAAATCCGTCATCCGTCAGGTTTATAAATTCCTTAAATATGTATTTGTAGTCTTTGTCCTCCATGAGCCTGTCTCCTATATACTAAAAAGAGTCTCTCAGGCAAAACGGCTTTACGCCGCAGGGCTTTTATGCCCCGCTGCCATTTTCTCTGTGAGAGACTCTGTCCTTTAAATCATTCCTGTTAATGAGCTTTCGTTTTCTATTGAAAATCCGTATCCGAAAATAAGAGTATCATCTTTATCGGAGCCATAGGGCGTATTGCTGAATGAAGTAAGCCCCTGTCCCTTTGTATAGGTTCTTTCTTCCGTATATTTTCCGTCTTTATAGCCTTCGGCCTCGGCCTCGGATACAGTGGTAAAACTGTCGTCCATTACCTTTGTTATGGTAGTCTTAAGAGTAGTTTCCACTCCGTCTATTTCCACTTTCTGCTCCCATGAGTTTCCTTCCTCAATGGCTCCCGAAAGCACTACCATATCCTCTATCTTTGAATATAATCTGTCCTCGCTGTCGGCCATATAGTCTTCGTTATCCACATTTTCAACGACTTTTCCGTCTTCAACTGTGTATGTTACGTCGAACACCCTTGCTTTATCGTCTATGGTGCCTCTTTCGTCATTCATGGCGCCTTTGTATTTATATTCAATACTGCCGCCGTCGTCAGTTTCTTTTCCTAAGAATTTTACCTCAAAACCTGCCTCGGCATATCCGTTATAGGTGCGGTATTTATCATCCTGAGGGAAATATTCGTCAACAGCCTCCGCATCCAGCTCTCCCTGGCTGTTTTCACTGTTTTCGTCCTTCTCCGTTTCCTGCTGGGTCTCCTGTTTTACAGGCTCTTTGTCATCTTTATCGCTTCCCGCAGTACATCCCGCAAAGGAAAGCATCATAACAATGCATACAAGTATATAATAAAATCTCTTCATACAGTTTCCTCCTTCCCTGTAAAAAGGGCTCATCTTATGTAAATATTATATACTTTTTTGCATTTAATCTCAACAGAATACCCATTAAGATAATTATACAAATTTCTTAAGTATGAGAAGTCTCTGGCCTGGATAAATCATATCCTTATTTTCGATTTTCTCTCCGTTTATGGCCATTATATCGTCTACGGTCGTATTATATTTCTTTGCTATCTCCCAGAGAGTATCTCCCTTTTTAACCGTATATATGACGGCTCCCGCAGGATTTTTCCATCCGTCATCCTCATCGCTTTCGCCTATGCCGCATATAAGAGAGCATTTTTTATTCTCGCATACAACCGTATCAAAGCTTATGACCATACGTATCTCCGCCTCTCTTTCTGAAAGCAGTGACACGCTTATATCCTCTATCTCCGTAACCACATCGGCGGTCATTCCTTCTTCCGCGCCCCTTATCTCTATTTCCTGAGAAAAGGGTATGGCGGTCTCAATGACGCTTAAGGGTTTTTCGTCGTCCTTGGCTATATACATAACCTTGACGTCTGCGGTGCCTTCCGAAACCACGCTGTTTTCTTTTACCTCTGTGCCCGTATTTCTAAGATTTCCCCAGACTTTAACCACCTGCATTATATCCGGCTGGCCATCTTCTACGACCGCTGTGCCCCTGAAAGAACCCTGCGCCCTGTTTCTTCCGCAGAGCTCAATATAATCGGCTTCGGTTCTCTCTATATTAAGGGGAGCAGAAAGGGAATAGGCGTCCTCAAGCACCTTTTCCGTACTGCTTCCAAAGGATTTTATAACGGCATTTACCGTTATTTCCGTATCTATGTTCCTTGCTTCTCCGTTTTCGTCGGCCGATGTCTCCGCCTTTACTTTTGTGGGCTTCATTCTGACTATGTAATAGTTTTCACCCTCCGATACCGGCACTTCAACGCTTCCGCTGAAGGGTACGGTAAATTCCGCCGACTCAATGGCAGGGGTCTCTCCTGCGCCGATATATATTACGCATATTTTGAATTCTCCCCTGATTTGAGCCTGTGAACCCGAAAATCTTATTTCCCTGCGGCATATATCCGCCGTTGTTTCCAAAATTTCCGCTATATCGGGATTTCCTGCGGGAAGTTTCAGCTCCTCCCTTACGATAAATTCCTCTTCGGTGCGTTCCTTCACGTTTCCGATATTTATTTCTCCGGTCTTGCTCTGTAAAAACGAGTCTCCCTTTACATCTTCCAGCACGTCTTCCGTACGGCTGTTAGTCCAGCTTCCTTCCGCTGACGTAACCGCTTTCATATTTATTTTTCTGTCATTTACAAGCCTGTAGTCCGTATGTATTATTTCCGCCGTCACATCGGCCTCCGTATCCTCCGTAACGCCTTCTGCGGAAATACAGTCGCTTACGGGAAATTCGGCCCTCATAAAGCTTATGGGCTGCTCGGTCTTTCTTCCGTAGTAAAGCACCGAAACAACTATCCTTCCCGTAAAGCATATACGCCCCTGCTCTGCCCTGACGCTGTCAATTATTACGTCCTCGTCCGTTTTAAGTATCTGGTATATATCGGGATTTATATCCGGCACAATCATATCGCCTTCTGTCAATATCTGAATCGTCTCGCCTTTACCCCTGCTGCTCAGTGAAATTTTCTCCGTCACTGCTTCCAATGGCATAAAAATAACCTCCCAAGTGTAATCTATAATAAATATAGTCACCGGAAGGTTTTTTATGACAGCTTATTTAAATATTTCTATTTCATTTAAAGGAAAAAACCTCATAAGCACTCTGCCGTAGATATTATCGGTACTAACAACCCCGAAATATCTGCTGTCTATGCTTTTTTCCCTGTTGTCTCCCATAACGAAAACACAGCCCTGAGGTATATCCATATATACATCGCCCTCGGTATATCCTTCGGCATAGTCTTCCTCAAGCTCCTCGCCGTTTACATAGACTTTTCCGTCGGCTATGTGCAGGGTGTCTCCCTCAACGGCTATTATCCTTTTTATCATATTCTGGCTGTAGTCCTCATCGTCAAATACGACCAGGTCGCCTTTTTCATACATACCTGTATATGCCGCAAATCTGCATATTATTACTCTGTCGTTGTCATTTATTGAAGGGCTCATGGATACGCCTTCCACTTTAGCCGGCCAAAAAAACACAAACAGAACCGCAAGTATGATGGCTGCCTCTATGATGGACCTTATCCATTCTTTTAAAATATTTCTCTTTCCTTCATGCATATCTGCTTTTTTGACCTCCGCAAATAATACAAAACGGAGCAGCACAGGATTTCCCGTAACCGCCGCTCCGTCATAAATCTGCTATAAAACTGCTACGAAACAGTGACAGTGACCGTTTCTCCGCCTTCCACAAGTGAAACTCCGTCGGGAAGTTCAAACTGTACGTCCACATTGCTGTAAACTCCGGCCTCATATCCGTCTACATCCACGTAGGCTTTTATGTCATCCGCCTCAACAGTACTGATAACGCTTCCCGCTCCGCTGATGGTTATTGTCATATCTCTTCCCGCTATATCCGCCGAAAGGCCTTCTTCAAGGGTTCCTTCGGCAGTGATGCTTTCAGCCGGTATAACAATTTCTTTTGTGGTCTCTTCCTCGACACTTACCGTTACCGTTATCTTATCCGAACCGTCTGCGCCAATGACTCTCAGTCCTTCAGGAAGATAATCTTCCACAGAAAATTCCTTGATTATATTGGAGTCGATACCCGTAACGTCTATATCTGGAAGCCTTATTATGCTTACGCCGGACAAATCCGACGCCTTGCCTGCCACGTCAACGGTATCGGGGCTTACATAAATGCCCGTAACCTCATATCCTTCCGCAGCCCTTCCCGTTATGTCCACGGCTACCCTTACGGATTTCATCTCATCCATACCTATCTTCACGGAAAGTTCGTTGGAGCTGAATGTCACCTTATCAACCACGTTTCCTTCGGCATCGTATGCCACAGGAGCAGTCGTAATGACCATTCCGTCCTCAAGTATTTCGGGATTTACTTCTGCTCGTACTTCGGCAATGCTGTTGACAACGCTCTTAGCACCGTAAACCGTTACTGTTCCCGGTGAAGCCACTGCATTGGCCAGCTGTACCGTATCGGAATCGGTGTTATTTACAACAGCCTTGACTTCAAAGTCCTTATTTATGTAAGGCTGTATATCAACCGTTATCGTCTGTATTGATTTTGAAAGTATCTCGAAACTGTCGTTTACAACGCTTGGTATAACAATCTTTACGGGAACCGAAACGGGCTCGCCGTTATATGAATAAATAACATTGTCAAGGTCAACTACCGCCTGTACCTTCGTACTGCTCTGAGAAAGCGTATCCAGAGCAAGTCTCTGGCCCCTCAGTCTGACGGTTACCCTTGTGGATGTTATTTCGTCCTCGTTTACTACCACATATCCTCTCTCAAAAAGAGATTCCTCATTCTGCAGCTGAATATTTGCCGTATAGGACCTTGTTTCAAGAGGATTTTCTGTGTTTATTACCATGAACCACAAACCAATGGCTATTACAAGGGAAAGCAGCTTCCAGCCGATGTACATTGTAAACTTATTACTTCTGTTCATTGTCGGACCGCCTTCCTTTCCACCACATAATTTTCTTTTTAACAACGCTGTTGCTTTCCTTATTGGCTGTCATAAGCATTTTCCTGAGTTCGTCAGGAGTTATGTTTCTGTATATGACTCCGCCTCTGGCAAGGGAAATATATCCCGTTTCCTCGGAAACTACAACTATATCCGCGTCGGAAACCTCACTGGCTCCTATGGCTGCCCTGTGTCTTGTTCCAAGCTCCATACTTACCTTATTTTCGGTAAGGGGAAGGAAACAGGCTGCCGCCGCAACTCGGTTGTTGCTTATTATAACTGCTCCGTCATGGAGCGGTGTATTGTGCTCAAAAATATTTATAAGAAGCTGGCTTGAAACTATGGCATCCACAGGTATGCCCGTACGGATATGGTCTCCCAGAGGGACCTTCCTTTCAAGCAGTATCAAAGCGCCTGTCTTTACGCTGGCCATCTTTTTGGCTGCCGTGACTATTTCTTCCACAACGACAGCGTCCTCGTCGGCGTCTTCATCCTGAAATTCAAACTTGAATATGTTTCTTATAAATTTTCCGTTTCCCAGCTGTTCAAGGACCTTTCTAAGCTCCGGCTGGAAAAGTATTACAAAGGCAATTATGCCCACAGATATGGTCTCTGACAATATCCAGTGTATGGTATTTAACTGAAGCAGGGTAACGACCGCATAGAATATGAAAAATACAACTACGCCCTTAAACAGAGTCCAAGCTCTGGTTTCCTTTACCCAGCCTATTATCTTGTATACGATATACGCAACTATTAAAATATCGATTAAATCCAGAATGCCGACCTCCGGCCTGACCATGGTCGTAAAATCAACTCCTCTGAACAACGATGTAATCATTTGTCCCTCCATAAATTCACCCCCGGACAAGGACATAACAACAAGTCTGTAAAATTTAGTATATCACATCCGGCTCCCTAAGAGAATATTTATTAATTTATTTTTTTCTTAAATTTATGTAAAAAGGAACAAAACTATCAAAAGTTTTGTTCCTTTCCGGCTTTGATTCTGTCTTTAATATATGTTTATGCCCGATGGCTCATTTTTACAGCTTAGTCATTTTAAATTCCTTAAATATCCTCACTCTCAGACCAGCATTCCTACTATGTAGCTTATGAGCGGCAGTGTTACAACCGATGCTATGGTCGTTACGAATATGGCGCCTATGGCATAGTCTCCGTCAGAGCCGTTGGCATTGGCAAACATTGCCACCGATGACATTGAAGGAAGTCCTCCGAGAAGGGCAAGGGTTATTTTTATTTCCTCGCTTATGCCAAGGTTTCTTATAACGAGGAAAAGAAGGATAGGGAAAACTATCATCTTGAAAAGCACGATAACATAAAATTCTGCTTTTTTAGCATATTTTGCGATGTCAACATAGCAGAATAATCCGCCGATATATATCATGGAAAGCGGTGTTGTTGTAGCTCCTACCTTTGTGAGGGTAGAATCAAGTATTTCGGGAAGTTTTACTCCGGCAAATACGCCTATAACGCTCAGTACGATGGCTACGATGGCAGGATTTATCATCTTTACAAGGGCCTTGCCGATGCCGCCCTTTGTCTTTTTCTCCTCGGGTGTCGTAAGCTGCATACCAAGTGTCCATAAAAGACCCTGGTCGATTATCGTAAATATGGCTATATAAAGCATACCTGTCTCGGGATAAACGGCTGCCACCAGAGGAATACCGATGAATCCTACGTTTCCGAATACCGATACGGCCTTATACACCTGAGCCGCATTGCCCTTTATTCTGAAAACCTTTGAAAAAACGGTTCCCACAATAAAAAGAAATATATACATACATACCGCTATGCCAAGCATAGGAAGTGAGTCTATTACCTGCTCGGCTGTGGCGCCGTTAAGGGTATTCATAAATATCATAAGCGGCAGTGACAGTTTCATTATGTACTTTGAAACATAGTCCAGCGCCTTTCGGTCAAACACCTTTACCTTTACGCCGATTATTCCAAGCAGAACATATACAACGAGCATACCCATCTGGGTTGCTATCACAGGAAATAAATTCATATAAATGTACCCCTTTAATGTTAAAATTTTGTCATAAGTCCTTTTCTAGTATATACCTTATGAAAAATCTCCGTAATAGTAACATTAAGAGAAATAACGAATAAAAATGCACTTATATTTGTACACTATATCAACAGTGTCACAATAAGCATACTATTTATATAAAGTTATTTGAATATATTAAATCAATATATGCATTTTTATACCAACACGCTTTTAAGTTTTCATACGTTAAAGTCAAAAAAGGTGCCTTTATGTACAGCAGATAAAAAGACCGGCTGTTTCAGCCGGTCTTTTTTCATTATCATTCTACTATAAACAAGGAATAATATCCGAAATCCTCACCCTCGGCGGGCGCGTCATCAAATATTTTCTCGTTTTCTTTTCCGCAGTTTTCTATACCGCATACCTTATGGCCACTGACCTTAAATCCCGAAAGATTTTTTGAAGGTTTCATAAGCACTTTTACTCCGTCAAGTTTCTCCAGACCCTCGGCGTCATAGGTGGCGGGTATTATATGAAGCCTGTCGGCACCCGTTACAAGGGGCCTGTCCAGTCTTGCCGCCGCCGCACAGAATGACGGCACTCCGCATATAAGCTCCGTATCTTCGCCGCTTTCCTTTATGGGCTGGTATATATACTGGCACGATGAATAAACTCCCACGTCTCCTATGGTCAAAAACGCAACCGTAAGCCCCTTGTCCAAAAGCTCCTTTACGGCTTTTATTCCGTTTTCATGGGCCTCTTTGAGTTTATCCCTGTCCTTTGTCATGGGCATAGGCACCATCAGAAACTCCTTGTTGTCTATCTCAGGCACAGCCTGCACAGCTATTTTGTAGGCTTCGCATCTTTCCTTACTGCCTGAGGGAAGGGCTATAACATCAGCCTCCCTGAGTATCCTCGCAGCCTTGAGCGTCATAAGCTCAGGGTCTCCGGGTCCTACGCTCACACCGTATAATTTTCCTTTTTTCATAAAATTCTCCCTTAATACATTAGCCTTCGGGATATGCAAGTATGTCGTCCGCCGTAATTTCTTTATTGAGCAGTCCCTGACCGTTGAGCCAGTTTATAGTATCTGTCCAGCTCTGCTCGTCCACATCCAAAAAGTCCTGTGTATCACTATACATCAAAGGAAGAAGTATGTCCATACTTGCTTTTTCTATCTCGGCATCAAGGGGATAGTTGGCTTCGTCCTGGTTTTTAAGAAGTATTTCAAGGGAGCCCTCGGGGTCGTTTTTAACATCTTCAAAACCTTTCTTGGAAGCTCTTATGAATGCCGCAAGCTTATCGCTTTCTTCTTCAAGCTGCTTCTCGCCTGTTACAAGTACAAGCTCCTCATAATCGGGAATTCCTTCGGCTGTTATATCAAAATATGTTACGTCATATCCTTCCTGAATAAGGGTGGGATATTCATGGTTTATATAGCCGCCGATAACAGCATCCACATTTCCCGTAATAAGGGCAGTATTCAGGTCAAAGCCTACATCCTGCATTGTAACGTCTTCATAGCTGAGACCGCTGTTTTCCATCATGGCCTTTACAAATACCTCATTATCGGGTGTTCCCGGATAGCCTATTACCTTTCCCTTAAGGTCAGCCGCACCGTTTATTCCGCTTTCCTTCATGGACATAACTATGTTGAGAGGATGCTGTACTACAGTACCTATAACCTTTACGGGTATATCCTGGTTCGCTGCCGTTGAAACGGTATTTGTCTGATAGTAAAGTCCCGCATCAGCCTGTCCTGCGGCAGTAAGTGTTATGGCGTCATTGGTGTTTGCCGGGAATCTTACGTTCACGTTAAGGCCTTCCTCGGCATAGTAGCCCTTCTCCATGGCCACATAAATAAATGAATGAACGGCATTGGGATACCAGTCAAGAACTATGTCAAAGTCTTCAAGTTCTCCGGTTTCTTCTCCTTCTGCACTTTCAGTGTTTTCCGTTCCTTCCGTGCTGCTTTCCGAACTGCCTGAGCAGCCAGCGGCACCAAATACAAATATTCCTGTAAGCAGTAAAGCTATAAATTTTTTCATTATTTATCCTCCCCATCCATCATAGCAAGCATAACCGTAAAAAGTTCCGTCATTTCCTTTATGGAAGGAATGTATACCTTTTCTTCGGTGGTATGTATGCCGCTGCAGACGGGTCCCAGTGCGTCTATGGCAGGAACTCCGAAATAGCAGAACCAGTTGGCGTCTGTGGCCGTGGGCTCAAATACCTCCTTAACATTCATTCCAAGCGCTTCTCCGGCCTTTGTAGCAAGCTTGCAGGCTTCGCTTCCCTTTTCGCTCCATTCAAGGGCAGGGAAAAGTGTTCTGTACTCCACCGTTGTTGAGCATACGGGGTCCTCGTTATGCTCTGCCAGTGAACGGATATTTGCCTCAGCCTCCGCAAAGGATTCCTGGGTGGGAAGTCCCGCAACGCAGAATTCCATATGGGCATCTCCCGCAACTACTCCGTTGGGGCGTCCGCCGGATATGGGAGCTACATTATAGTATATTTCTCTTTCGTAATCATTGAAGCTGTAGTATTTAAGTATTTTATGGGCCAGTTCCTTGATGGCGCTGTGTCCCTGCATATAAGCCGCTCCGGCATGGGCTTCCACACCCTTGATGTCAAGGGCTCCGAGAATTACTCCTCGTCTTTCGCTTACTATGCCGTATCCCTCATCGGTCTTTACCGCACCTTCAAATACAAAGGCACATTCGGCTCCTTCGGCTTCTTCCTTAAATACTTCCCTGCTTGTGATTGAGCCTATCTCCTCATCACAGCTGTAAATCATAACGATTTCCTTATGGGGAAGCAGTCCAAGCTCCGAAGCTATTTTTACCGCATAGGCAGATACCGCAAATCCGCCCTTGCAGTCTCCCGTTCCAAGACCATGAAGCCAGTTTTCATCGTCTATGAACGGAGGATTTTTTTCGGTAAATCCCTTGGGGAATACCGTATCCAGATGGCAGTTGATAACGATTTTTCCGCTGGGATTTTCAGGTACTATCCTCGCAACTATGTGCGCACCCGTATCCTCGAAAAATGTCTCCTTTATCCTGATCCCTTCTATCTGCGAAAGGACCTCCTCTGCCATGTCGACAACGCGTCTGTTACCCTCAATATCCTTGGACTCGCAGTCGACTTTTGAGAATTCTGTGAGCAGTTCCACCTGGCTGTCCAGGCAGGCCTCAGCCTTCTCCCTGATTTTTGTTACATCCATAGTATCATCCCTTTCTGAAAAGCATATAAAAAAGCGCTTTCCGTATGGAAAGCGCCTTGCTTGCACAGAGTCAAATTTACTTTCTTACTTTCCTACGTTGGCATTACCCACATCAGGTATGGCGTAAAAAACGCCTAAGGGTTAGGAAAATTCCTTCTCAGCAGGACCCTTAAAAGTCGAGCACCCCTAGTAATTTTATTAAATTAAGTAAAGTTTATACCAAAGCTATTTTTTTGTCAACTTATTTTATATGACCCAATGCCCCTTATCATCTCCGTCTGAGATATTTTTCCCTGGTGGCCAGTCCGCCCCTTATATGCCTTTCAGCCTTGTTTACCTCCAGCACTTTCCTTACGGAACGCGCCAGCTCCGGGTCTATTTTTTCCACACGGTCAGTTATGTCCTTGTGGACAGTGGACTTGCTTATGCCAAACCTCCTCGCTGTTTCTCTGACTGTTGAATTTGAACTGACTATAAAATTTGCCACGGCTACTGCCCGTTCCTCTATATGATTTTTCAATAAAGGCACCCCTGTAAATTGTTCTCGCTTATCTATATGCCTTTCCTTTATGAAAAATACCGTATTTTAAGGCTCCTTCCCGAACCTGTGCCGGGCTTTATGTCAGTTATTCACCTGCTGTATTCTCTCCAAAAACTTTTCCGCAGCCTTTGAGAATACCTGATACTTTTTCCACACTATATCTATGCCTACCTCCTGCCTTGGAGTAAACGGCCTGAAACATACACTGCTGTTTTCATAGGTATTTACAAGCCTGTCGATACACAGGGCATATCCTACACCCTCGGCAACCATAAGGGATGCATTGAAAATAAGATTATAGGTGCCCGCTATATTCCATTCGTCCATGGGCTTTCCCATCCATCCCGACAGCTCATAAAGCATCATGGTCTGTCTTGACACGATAAGCGGAAGGTCCCTTATGTCCTCGGGAGAAATCTCGTCTTTGGCTGCCAGCGGGCTGTCCTTTGGCATAAGCAGTCCCCATGTATCCATTATGGGCAGTTTTATGTAGTCATATTTTTTCTTGTCAAAGGGCTCTATCATAAGTCCGAAATCCAAAAGTCCCTTATCCAGCTTTTCCATTACGTCATCGCCGTTTCCGCTGTAAAGGTGGTAGCGTATGTCGGGATAGGTTTTCTGCAGTTCCTTGGCTGTTTTTGCAATCAGTCTCATGGCGTAGGTTTCTCCTCCGCCTATATGTATGTCTCCGCTTATGACTTCCTGGGTGTCCCTTAATTCGCTTTCGGTCTTTTCCACAAGCATTATTATTTCACTGGCCCTTTTTCTTAAAAGCTCGCCGTCCTCAGTAAGGGTTATTCGGCGGTTTCCCCTTACAAACAGCTCCTTGCCCAGTTCCTTTTCCAAATCCATAAGCTGTCTTGACAAAGACGGCTGCGACAAATGCAGATACTTTGCCGCTCCCGATATGGTTTCCTCCCTTGCCACCGCAAGAAAATATCTTAAAACACGAAGTTCCATTATCATCTCTCCTTTTAAATAAGTATATTACATTTTAATATGCTTAACAAGCATAGACAGCTATTTGATATAGATATTTGTTATTGAGGATAATAAATTATATAATATTTACATAAGCGAAAGGAGGAAATCCATGAGACGATTATTTACGATTTTACTGGCTTCATCTCTTATGCAGGCCGGCACGGGATGTTCCGGTGCGGTTCAAAACAGCCGGGACAATCAGACCAATGAAACAGCCCAGTCTGTCACTTATGAGGCGGATGAAACAGAAACCACGTCTTCAGAAGAACAAAAGGAGTCCGAAAATATGAAAAACATAACCGTTACAGTGGGAGACCAGTCTTTTTCGGCGGTACTGTATGATAACGAAACCGCGGATAAATTTTATGATATGCTCCCCCTGGACCTTGAAATGAACGAATTAAACGGAAACGAAAAATACTGTTATCTCGACGAATCCCTCCCGCAGGATACATTTAAGCCAAATACCATCAACAGCGGAGATATTATGCTTTTCGGAAGCGACTGTATAGTTTTGTTTTATGATACCTTTTCTACCGGATACAGCTATACAAGTCTCGGAAAGATAGAAAACCCTGACGGACTGTATGAAGCCGTCAGAAACGGAAGCGTAAGCGTCACATTTACGAAAGGATAAGCCATGGATAACAGCATTGAAGACGCAGTTATCCAAAATCTTATTGACGCAGGCTGTGACCGTCAGACTGTACGTATGTTTTTAAACAGTATGAAAGGCGGCGATATCAAAGATGAACTTTGTATTTTGGAAAAACACCGCTCATATCTTTTAGATACGCTCCATATGTGCCAGAAAAGGATAGACTGCCTTGATTACCTTATATGCCAAATAAAAAGAAAAAGCCGTTCCATGAAAGGAGAATAAATATGCTTGGAAATTTTATGTACTGTAACCCCACAAGACTTTATTTCGGAAAGGATTCCCTTGATTATTTACAGGAGGAACTTAAAAAATACGGAGAAAACGTGCTCTTTGTTTACGGAGGAGGTTCCATAAAGAAATCCGGACTTTACGATAAAATTACTGCCATTCTTGAGGCCGCAGGAAAAAAAGTCCGCGAAATACCCGGTGTTATGCCAAACCCCACCGTTGAAAAACTCTATGAAGGCTGCAAGGCTGCCCGCGAAATAAACGCAGACCTTATACTTGCGGCAGGCGGCGGCTCCGTATGCGACTATTCAAAGGCCGTTTCCGTTTCAGCCTGGTGTGAGGAAGACCCTTGGGAAAAATATTATCTCCGTATGGAAGATGTGGACAACAAAATTATACCCGTCGGCTGTGTACTTACCATGGCAGGCACAGGCTCGGAAATGAACGGCGGTGCGGTTATAACAAACCATGCCCAGAAGCTGAAAATAGGACATGTTTTCGGCGACAACGTTTTCCCCAAGTTCTCAATACTTAATCCCGAGTTCACATATACCCTTCCCAAATACCAGACGGCCGCAGGAATATATGACATTATGAATCATATTACCGAACAGTATTTTTCGGGAAACGACGACAATACCACCGACTATATTTCGGAAGGCCTTATGCGTTCACTTATAAACAGCAGTTTAACCGTCCTTGAGGAGCCCGAAAACTATGAAGCCCGCAGCAACATTATGTGGACAGCCACATGGGCTTTGAACACCCTTATAGCCAAGGGAAAATCCACCGACTGGATGGTGCATATGATAGGCCAGTCCGTCGGAGCATATACAGACGCTACCCACGGTATGACCCTTTCAGCCGTATCCATGGCATATTACAGATATATATGCCCCTACGGTCTTGAGAAGTTCAAACGCTTTGCCATAAATGTTTGGGGTGTACAGCCTGAAAACAAATCCGATAAGGAAATTGCTGAGGAAGGTCTTGCAAAAATGGAAGACTGGATGAAAAAGCTTGGTCTTGTAATGAAAATAAGTGACCTTGGCGTTACTGAGGATATGATTGAGGGTATCGCCGACGGTTCATTCATACTTGACGGAGGATACAAAAAACTTACCCATGAAGAAATAGTTGATATACTTAAAGCAAGTATGTGAAAGTTGAAAGGAATGATATAAATGGCAGTAAAACAGACCGCGGGAAGGGATTCTCTCGGAGAATTCGCTCCCAAATTTGCCGAATTAAACGATGATGTTCTTTTTGGACAGGTATGGAGCCGTGAAGATAAGCTTTCTCTCAGGGACCGCTCGCTTCTGACCGTTACGGCCCTTATGTCCCAGGGGCTTGTGGATTCATCCTTTGAATACCACCTTATGACAGCCAAAAACAACGGCATAACAAAAACAGAAATAGCCGAAATACTGACTCATCTTGCCTTTTACGCAGGCTGGCCCAAGGCCTGGGCCGCATTCCGTATGGCCAAGGAAGTATGGGGTGACGATGCCGACAGCAAAGAAGCATCTGACGAAAAATCAGCCTATGAAAAGTCTCTGCTTTTCCCTGTGGGAGAGCCCAACGACGCTTTCAAACAGTATTTCATCGGCCAGAGCTATCTTGCTCCCGTATCCAATGAGCAGGTAGGCATATTTAATGTGACCTTTGAGCCCGGATGCAGAAACAACTGGCATATCCATCACGCCAAAAAGGGCGGCGGCCAGATACTTATATGCATAGGCGGCAGAGGATACTATCAGGAATGGGGCAAAGAAGCCCAGGTGCTTAATCCGGGAGATGTGGTAAATATCCCTCCCGAAGTAAAACACTGGCACGGCGCCACAAAGGACAGCTGGTTTTCACACCTTGCCGTGGAAGTTCCCGGGGAAGACTGCTCAAACGAATGGCTTGAAGCAGTATCGGACGAACATTATAACAAACTTTAATAAACGGGAGGCATAAAATATGAGTACACTTATCGCTTATTTTTCTGCCAGCGGAAATACAGCCAGACTGGCAAAAACCTTTGCCGAAGTTTTAGGCGGCAGTCTCTATGAAATAAAGCCCGCCGAAAAATATACATCAGCAGACCTCAACTGGAATGACAAAAACAGCAGAAGCACCCATGAAATGAATGACAAAAAATCAAGACCCGCCATCGAGGGCAAATTAGACGGTATCGAGCAGGACAATATCGTTCTTTTATTCCCCATATGGTGGTACGAAGCTCCCCGCATAATCCAGACTTTCCTGGAAAGCTATGATTTTTCGGGCAAGACCATAGCGCTTGCGTGCACATCGGGCGGCAGCGGTCTCGGAAACACCGAGGATATTTTAAAGAAATCCTGCAGTGACAGCACAAAATGGGCAGGCGGAAAGAGATTTTCTCCAGGTGCCGGTGCCGAAGAAATAAAGAAATGGACCGACAGTCTTAAGGTGCAGTGGTAAGCCCGTCGTAAATTTTAAAGATACTTAAAGGAGGACTCCATGAGCGAAAAAAGCAAAAAAGTTCTTATTATATCCACCAGTCCGAGAAAAGGCGGAAACTCCGATACTTTGGCGGAGCATTTTGCCAAGGGAGCGGAAGCGGGCGGACACCAGGTAGAAAAAATAAGCCTCTATGACAAGACCATTAGTTTTTGCAGGGGCTGTCTTGCCTGCCAGAAAACCCAGCGATGCGTTATCCATGATGACGCCGACATCATAGCCCAGAAAATGCTTTCAGCCGATGTTCTGGTGTTTGCCACACCAGTATATTACTATGAAATGAGCGGACAGATGAAGACCATGCTCGACCGTGCCAACCCGCTCTATGCTTCAGACTACGCCTTCCGTGACGTATATCTCATAGCAACGGCAGCCGACGAAGACGAAAGTGCCATGCATGGTGCCATCAACGGTCTTGAAGGCTGGATATCTTGTTTCTCAAAGGCAAGACTTGCGGGAACAGTATTTGGCGGAGGAGTGGAGGGCCCCGGAGAGATAAACGGCCGCTCTGCCATTAAAACAGCCTATGAAATGGGAAAGGCTGTCTAATTTTCAAGTAAACCTGCCTATTAAATATATCCCTTAATTTTAAAAACTCCGAACCTGTACCGGATTCGGAGTTTTATTTTTTTGTATTTAATTATTTCAGCAGTATTTCCCATACTTTTTTAATTACGCCCACATCCTTTAAAATATTATCCCTTTGGCGCTCAACCGGTACGCTTATATCCGTTTCAAATAAATTCCTATGGCAGACGGCGGCATACATCTTTCCACCTCGGAATGTGACGGCAGTCTCATCCCCTGCGGCTTTGGCAAAGTCCGTTATTTTTCTTATTCTCTCCGGTGTCAGTATCAAAGGCACATCGGCAGGGTCCATGGCATAGACATCAAAACGGCTGTCAAAATCATCGTCCGCCGTACCGGTTTTTATGGTCTCCGTCCACTGTCTCATCTCAAGGGGGAATTTTTTATCAAAAATCTGCACAGTATCATTGGTGCCAATGCCTTCAAAACTTATTATCATTCCTTCAAACAGGCTCTCTCTGCCCCTTCTTCCGGCGCTGTTTACCAAAAGGGCTCCCGTCTTAACGTTGGCCGCCTTAAATGGCCTTTCCCATAAAAAACCTTTAAGCATATCTCCGCTTTCATACTGCTCATAGTTTCCGCAGACGGCCGTACAGCTTTCCGCAAGCTCCCTTTGGCTGAATCCTTCCTCAAAAGAATATTTTATGTCAGAAAAACCTTCGATGTTTTGTACGGTATCCCTTATGTATGTTTCTTTAAAGGCCTTTTCAAATACGGCTCCGTTATCCTTAGCGCCTAATGCTTTTAATCCAAAAAACGTGCAGAGGGAGGCAGCAGCCGAAAATACCGCCACGGCCATAATCATAATGCCGCCCGTTTCTCCCTTTAATCCACTCAGCAGACAGAATAAAATCATATATACAGGAAAGGATAGTGCCGATATAACCTTTGCCCTTTTTCTGCCCTTCAAGGCTTCTGTTCTTATTTCTTCCAGTCTGTTTTTCTCCATATTTCTCCCCTGCCTTTTGTCTGCCCAAAATAAACAAAAACACAGAAACAATTCTGCTGTTTCTGTGTTTTCAAGGTCCTTATCAGCCTATTCCTCCGAAGAATATGCCAAGTACGTATACTATAAGGGTTATGCCCACAAATACATATTTTGTAACGGGCTCAAACCATTTTCCAAGTTTCTTTCCACAGCCGATTTCCACCTGCTCTCTGGCGTATCCCTTGGGGCATACCCAGAAAAACATAATTGCTGCCAGTACCGCTCCGAGGGGTACAATATATATGGATACGGCATCCATCCATGCTCCTACGGCGTCGCCGCTCTCTATCATAACGCCTACAGCAGCTGCGATAACGGCTATTATACATACGGCGGCCTTTCTTGAAATCTTAAACTGATTTTCAATGGCCTCGATGGGTGTTTCAAAAAGGTTCATCAAAGATGTAAGAGCCGCAAAAAGTACTGCTATAAAGAAAAGCACCGCAAAGAGTGAGCCAAAGGGCATCTGCTGGAATACTACGGGAAGTGTTATGAACATAAGCGGAGGTCCGCTGGCTACGTCAAGTCCAAAGGCAAATACCGCAGGTATTACTACCATTCCCGCAAGGAGAGCTGCGCATGTATCAAAGAAAGCCACGTTTTTAGCGCATTTTACTATATCCACGTCTTTTTTAAGATAACTTCCGTATACAATTGTTCCCGAGCCTGCCAGAGACAATGAGAAGAATGCCTGTCCCAGAGCGTATACCCAAGTCTTTATATCTCCCAGCTGGTCCCATTTGGGAACAAACATATATTTATATCCCTCAACGGCTCCGGGCAGAGTTGCCACCCGTATAAGAAGAATAATGAAAAATACGAAGAATATGGGCATCATTATCTTATTCATTTTTTCAATACCCTTTGTTACTCCAAGGGCCATTATAATAAATGTAAGGAGCAGGCCCAGCATATGCCAGGGAATGCTTCCGAAGCTTACGGCTATTTCTCCGAAGTAGGCACCCATATCCTCAACCTGTATGAGTGTTCCGGTTACGGCCGCAAAAAGATATTTTAAAAACCAGCCTACGACTACGGAATATCCGATAGCTATTCCCAAAGAGCCAACGACCGGTATAATACCGACTATCTTGCCCCATTTTGCGCCGTTTTTTCCAAAACGCATCTCAGCCGCCCCGGAAAAGGAGCCAAGGGGTCCTGTCTTCATACTTCTTCCGAAGGCCATTTCTCCGATTACTCCGGTAAAGCCAAGAAGTATAACAAATATAAAATACGGTATAAGGAAGGCTGAACCGCCGAATTTTCCGGTTCTGTAGGGAAACATCCAAATATTTCCCATTCCTACTGCCGAGCCTATGCAGGCAATAATAAATCCTATACCGGAACGAAATTCATCTCTCTTTTTTTCATTTGTATTTTTCATTATGTCATCCCCATCTGTTATAACTTAGAAAAGCAGTAACTTTTCCATACTAAAACAATTATACACGAAAACTTCCGTTTCTTACAGACTAAATTTTTAATTCCCTTTAATCGGGCATTTTTTACTTGGGTTTTCATTATTGTTTTAATATGTCTATTTTAGCATTAATTGGTGTTAGATTAAATATTTTTATGCATATTGAATAAAAACCGACTAAAAACTCATCAAAAAAGGCTCTTTTAAACGGCAATTTAGCGATTGAAAGTTTTAAAGCTGCGGTGTATAATGTGTATTAATCATTAAAAATTTATTATAATTAAAATATTAAGGGGGAACTTTTATGAAGAAATCATTAGCAGCAGTCGTTGCTGTTATGACAGCAATCGCTCTCACAGCATGCTCAAGCTCAGGCAGCACTGAATCAGCAGAAAATACCGAAACTACAGAATCAACGGAAACAAGCGGTGACGAATATAAAATAGGTATCCTTCAGCTTACACAGCATCCCGCCCTTGATAAGGCAAACGAAGGTTTCATCGCAGCCCTTGACGATGCGGGCATCAGCTATACCGTTGACCAGCAGAATGCATCAGGCGACCAGCCTACATGCCAGACAATAGCAGAAAAACTTGTAAATGACGGAAACGACCTTATTTATGCCATTGCTACTCCCGCCGCTCAGGCCGTAGCAGGTATGACTAAAGATATACCGGTAGTTATCTCAGCCGTAACAGACCCCGCTGAAAGCGGTCTTGTGGCTGATAACGCAGCACCCGGCGGAAACGTAACAGGAGCATCAGACCTTACTCCCGTAGCTGACCAGATAAGCCTTCTTAAACAGCTTATTCCCGATGCTAAAACAGTAGGCGTTCTTTACTGCTCAGCTGAATCAAACTCAGCTATCCAGGCTCAGATGGCTAAGGAAGCCTGCGAGGCAAACGGTCTTGAAGCAGTTGACTTCACAGTTTCAAGCACAAACGAAATTCAGACTGTAGTTGAATCAATGGTCGGAAAAGTAGATGCCATCTACGCTCCTACAGACAACACAATAGCAAACGGTATGGCAACGGTAGCTATGATAGCAAATGACAACGGACTTCCCGTTATCTGCGGCGAAAGCGGAATGGTAGAGTCAGGCGGACTTGCTACATACGGTATCGACTACTACCAGCTTGGATATATGGCAGGCGAAATGGCTGTTGATATCCTTGTAAACGGAACAAACCCCGGTGATATCCCCGTAGGATACCTTTCAGCTGACAAATGCGAATTCGCAGTTAACGAAGAAACAGCTGCCAAACTTGGCATTGACGTATCTTCAATACAGTAAGTAAATAAAAATTATGGCTGGGCCGTTTAAAGACGGCTCAGCATTTTATATTCAATACATTGATATTAAAAACGGCCGCGGGCAGGTATATACAAAAAACCATAATCTGTATGTTCCTGCGCGCGGCAGACCAACAAAAAGAAAAAAGGGTTAAGAAAGCGGGCTGATTAAAATGAGTAATTTGCTTACATCTTTGCTTGGCGCGGCCGGACAGGGAATACTCTGGGGCATAATGGCGCTGGGTGTATACATAACATACAAACTTCTGGACATTGCAGACCTTACCGTAGACGGAAGCTTTGCCCTTGGCGGCTGTACCTGTGCGGTACTTATACTGGCGGGAGTAAACCCCGTGCTTGCCACACTTATAGCCGTATGCGCCGGACTTGCAGCCGGATTTGTTACAGGCATACTGCATACGGTATTTGATATTCCTGCCATACTTGCCGGAATACTGACACAGATATCTCTTTGGTCCATAAACTTAAGAATACAGGGCGGCAGAAGCAATGTTCCCCTTCTTAACGAAGAAACTATTATAAGCAAATTTGTAGGTCGTTCCGGACAGACTACCGTTTCAACGGCCTCACCCTTCATACAGCAGCTTGGTCTTACCCAGTCTCAGGCATCTCTTATAGTAGGTGTCGTTGTTGTGGCTGCCATAATACTTATTATGTACTGGTTCTTCGGCACGGAAATCGGAAGTGCCCTCAGAGCTACAGGAAATAACGAAGCCATGATAAGAGCCCTCGGCGTAAACACAAAGAGAACAAAGCTCCTTGCTCTTATGCTTTCAAACGGACTTGTTGCCATGTCAGGCGCCTTTGTGGCTCAGATGCAGAAATATGCCGATATCGGTATGGGACAGGGTGCCATCGTAATCGCCCTTGCCGCCATAATCATAGGTGAAGTTCTTATGAAACGCTGCATCAACTTCGGACTCAAACTTTTATCAGCAGCCATCGGTGCTGTTATATACTTCATAATCAGAGCTTTCGTACTCTACCTTGGCCTCAACGCCAACGATATGAAACTCATATCAGCCATTATAGTTGCCCTTGCTCTCGCAATACCTACGGTATCACAGAAACTGGCACTTAAAAAGGCTTACAGCGAAGGAGATGACGAAAATGCTTGATATCAAAAACGTAAAAAAGACATTCAATAAAGGTACAATAAACGAGAAAAAAGCTTTAAACGGTATAAACCTCCATCTTAATGAAGGCGATTTCGTAACTGTCATCGGAGGAAACGGCGCCGGAAAAAGCACAACTTTGAATATGATAGCCGGTGTATATCCCATCGACTCAGGAAAAATAGAAATCGACGGCATAAACATATCCAGAGACCCCGAATACAAAAGAGCAAAATATATCGGCCGTGTTTTCCAGGACCCTATGATGGGAACGGCAGCCGGTATGGAAATACAGGAAAACCTTGCCCTTGCCCTCAGAAGGGGTGAAAGACGAGGCTTAAGCTGGGGTATCAAATCTTCTGAAAAGGAAAGATACAGAGAAGCCCTTTCAAGACTTGGTCTTGGTCTTGAGGACCGTATGTCCATAAAGGTTGGCCTTCTTTCAGGCGGACAGCGTCAGGCCCTCACACTTCTTATGGCAACTCTCAAAAGACCCAAGCTTCTGCTCCTTGACGAGCATACGGCGGCCCTTGACCCTAAGACAGCCGCTAAGGTTCTTTCAATAACCGAAGAGCTTGTAGCCGAAGGAAACCTTACAACCCTTATGGTTACCCACAATATGAAGGACGCCATCGCCATCGGTAACCGTCTTATTATGATGAATAACGGAAAGGTTATTTATGACGTGGCAGGAGAGGAAAAGAAAAACCTCACCGTTGACGACCTTTTAAGAAAGTTCTCAGAAGCCAGCGGAGAAGAGCTCGCAAACGACAGAATGATGCTGGCAAAATAAATATTGAAAAACAAACAGCGTCCCCAGGGCTCAGGCCTTTGGACGCTGTTTTTATTATCTATTGTTCTTCATATTCAATTACTATTCTGTGGCAGTTTCTGCATATCCACGCCTCGGGAAATTCAACTGATGTAGAATACCAGTAGGGCGGCAGGGGTACGGCATTATGCTTCTTAAACTGGCTGTCCAGATAAAGTTTCGGAATCTTTTCACCCTCGGGCAGAAAATACACCCCGCCCCTGCTTCTGAGGCTTCCTCTTTCCATCTGAGATTTACAGTAGGGACATTCCATTCCACTCATCTCCTTCAGGTATTACTTGTCTATCTTGTCGTGCTCGATTTTTGCCGGAGGCACCAAAAGCAGCTCGGGCTTCATAACATACTTTTTAAACTCCTTCATGGCCATGGCATATATAAATCCGTCCGTCGCCCTTTCGTCGGCCACAAACTTTGTATTAAGATACAGTTTTCTCTTTACATCGCCGTTTTTGTCCATCTCATACACCTTGTCTATGGTGCCTATGGCGCCAAAACATGAAAGGGTGCCAAACTCGTATATATGATGATATACGGGCATCATACCCATGGAGCCCATATTTGTTATAAAAAAGCTTGAATGGAAGGGGCTTAAATTATTTATAGCCTTGGGCATAACTCCGTGTCTGTCCATAAATTTCAAAACATCAAACAGAAAATGCAGTAAAAACGGAGGTATGGCGCTTAAAGCCGTCTGAAGAACGTCAAATTCGGTTTTCTTATTGTCTTCCCTAACTTTTTTCTGGGTTCTGTCTATGGGGTCTATTTTTTCGTTTATTCTCCTGACCACATCATAGAGGGTGTCTTCCAGCTCAAATTCGGGCATTATGGTAGTCCTTTCGCTTTCCTTCGTAAGCCCCCTCATAACGACCATGGAACCCTTTATTTTATTTCGGGCATATATTCTGCCGTTTTGTACGAATCTGTTTATTTCGGGCACCGTAACTATTGTCCTTACCATGGCGGCAAAAACTATCTGGTATAATGAAAGGGCCGGAATGCTTCCGTTTCTTCTCATTTCCCTCATAAAATCCTGCGTATGGGTAATATCTATTTTATCGTCCATAAGGACCCATGAATCCGTTTTTGTCTTCATTATAAAGGGTATCAGCGTTCCCATGGGGTCCACATTTCTTACAAGAAATCCGTCGTATCTGTCTCCCCTTCTTCTTGCTCGTCCTTCAAGTGGTTTCATACAAAAACCTCCTTTTGTATATATATATTTATTTTAATATACAAAAAAATCACTGTCAATAAAAGGATACTCTCCTTTAGAATGGAAGGACAGATTATGCGCCGCCAAAATTTACGAACTTTTAACCGACTGATTAAAACAATTGACACATAAACTGCACAGTGCTAAAATATATGAAAACATAATAGTTTTGCGGAGGGACTCGAAGGCTTCTGCCCAGAGTTGAGAAGGTTAAACCTGACCCTTTGAACCTGTCAGTTAATACTGTCGTAGGGAAGCAAGAAACCAGATAATACAGGCGCTTACCTACAGGGAAAGCGCTTTTTTATTTGACTACTTCCTGCACCTCAGTTTTGAAACCAAAAGGAGGACTTGGAAAATGTACAGCAAAGAAGAAATCAAAAAACAAATCATTGAAGCCGTAAATACCGTGAAGGCAACAAACCCCATGGCCGGCTCCATAACAAACTCAGTAACTATCAATTTCGTAGCCAACGCACAGCTGGCAGTAGGAGGTTCCGCCGCTATGGTGTACCTTCCCGATGAAGGCGAATTTTTAGCCAATGCCGGCGGCGCCACATATATAAACGTGGGTACTCTTATGCCCATATACGAAGAAACTCTGCCCCGTACGGCAAAGGCCCTTTACGAAGCAGGAAAACCCTGGGTACTGGACCCCGTTGCCATCGGAATAGGCGAACTGAGAACAAAGCTTTTAAGTGAATTCAAACAGTACAAACCTTCAATAATAAGAGGAAACGCCTCTGAAGTCATAGCCCTTGCGGGACTTTGGGGCCTTGAAGGCGGAAAAGGAGAATCAAAGGTAAGGGGCGTTGACTCCACGGATACAGTAAGCGCCGCAAGAGACGCTGCCATTGCCCTTGCAAAATGGACAGGCGGTGCGGTATCCGTATCTGGAAAGACTGACCTTGTTACAGACGGCGAGACCGTTGTTTATTCTTACGGCGGTTCACACTTTATGGAGAAGGTAACGGGCTCAGGCTGTTCTCTCGGAGGAGTTACAGCAGTATATGCCACAGCCGCAAATCCTTTTATAGCTGCCCTTACAGCCACAGCCGTATACAACCTGGCAGGAAAAAGAGCGGAGCTTAGAACAACCGCTCCCGGAAGTTTCCAGGTGGCATTTATAGATGAACTTTACCTTGCAACAGCCGAAGAGATAGCAGAAAATCCCTTTGACATTGAAAAGGCCTGAAAAAGGCATAAGGAGGGATATATATGTATATAAGAAAAGGTCTTGATATTTCGGCATATTTTGTAGTAGGTCCCGAAAACACCCTGGGTCGTCCCGTAAAAGACATCCTCAAGGACGTGGTAGACGCCGGATTTACATGCATACAGATACGCTCAAAGGAAGCATCCGCCCTTGAGATGATAGAGCTTACAAGGGACGCCGCAGACGTTATTGCCGCAGCGGGAAAATCCGATTCAGTGGCACTTGTTGTTGACGACCGTCTTGACGTTGTCCTTGCCGCAAGAAAAATGGGCATAAAGGTAGACGGAATCCATGTGGGCCAGACAGACATACCCGTTTCCGTATGCCGTGAATATCTTGGCGAGGACTCAATCGTAGGCCTTTCAGCCAGAGCCCATGAATTATTTGAATATATAGAAACTGCCGATGTAAGCCAGGTGGACTACTTTGGCGCAGGCCCCCTGCACCCTTCCGTAACAAAGACCGACTGCGGTCTTGATGTAGACGGCAAAATACTTACCCGCAGTTTTGAAGAACTCAAAAAGCTGGCAGAATTAAGCCCCATACCCGTAGTTGTTGGCGGCGGAGTTACCTTAAAGGATATACCCGAGCTGGCTAAAACAGGTGTTGACGGATTTTTTGTAGTTTCCGCCATCGCAGGAGCAGAAAATCCCCGTGAGGAAGCCTTTAAACTGGCTGAATGCTGGAGAGAAAACACAGTTAAATAAAACAATAAAAGCCACCGGTAACCCGGTGGCTTTTTCTGTATATACTTAATTTTTTCCTTAAGCCCAGCGCATAAACTTGGCTTGCTGTCCTTTAATGCGTTACGGCATCTTCTGAATATAGTGGCATTTCAGCCGTAACTCTCTGATTTTAAAAAATACCCTGTCTTAACCTTACATTCTTCTTGTCAGGTCCGAGCTTTTAAGGCCGTTGGCTTTAAGGGCCTTTCTCCAGTTTTTCTCAGCGGCCATCTTATATATGGCTCTGGGGATTCCCATGGAAACATATATATTTTCGCCGCCCCTGCCTGCCATGGCTTCTTCAGCCAAGTCCTTGAGGGTGCTTACTACCTTTTTCTTGAACATCATATTCGATGAGGGCATTATCATTCCGAGGGCTCCGCCGCCTCCTATGCCGATGCCCCTTTTCCAGTTAAGATTATTGGCTTTGCACCAGTTTTCCATTATTTTAAGGGCGTGTTTATTCTGCTCAGCCTCATAAAATCCACAGTTGCATACGGCATATACACCGCCATTTATATCCCTTATCTGCTCCATACATCTCAAAAGGTGGGAAGGCACTCCGTCCACATAAAGGGGGAAGGCTATTATTATGCTGTCGGCTTTTTTGAGTATTTCCATTTCTTCAGGGGATACCGTTCCCTTTCTTAAATTTATGTCCGCACACTCTGTTCCCTTAAGGTGCTTTTTTACCTCATCAAGCACACATCCGCTTCCGCTTATGCCGCCCTTGGGACTGCCGTTTACCAATACTGTCAGCATACTATGTCACCTCCAAAGTCCTCAGCCCTTTTCTTAAACAATATTTTTTTGACCCTGCCGTCAAAGTTTGCGGCATTGGCACTTACGATGTTTTCGGCTGTCTTTTTTTCTTCTTCCGTAATGTTTTCGCCGTACATATACAGCTCTATTTCTATGACATTGTCATATCTTCTTTTATGGTGCATTTCTCCGCCCCTCATCTCAAAGTCAGGCAGCACATAGGATATGCTTCTGTCAAATACGTTCTTCACAAAGGGACTGTAGCCTCCGAAACAGCTTCTTGATATGATTATAAGCCTGTCGCATTTTGAAAGCAGTTTTCCCATATTTTCGTATCCGTCGTGTATTATGCACTCTCCCGGAGTCCTTGTCCAGCATCCAAAACATCCTATGCAGTTTCTTATTTTTCCGTTGTTTTTTATAACTTCCGCATCCTTAAAGTCAAAGGCCCTTGCGGCAGTTTCATCCATATCGTGTATAACGAGCGTCATACTACAGCCTCCTTCAGTATCTTTTTGGTATATTCTTCCCAGTCCGTTTCGCATTTTATCCCAGGCATTACCGCAAGCATGGTTATTCCCTGTACCATAACCCACATTCTGATTATATTAACGGCTCTTTTTTCCCGGGGTATATCAAGTCTTTCCATATATTTGTCCGCGGCTTCCTTAAACACGTCAAAGGCTCGGGAATTTCGGCTTTTAATCTCCCTTTCCCCTATCTCAATGTTAAAATCCGCATAACGCATATAGAAATCATAAATCGTCGGATTTTTGATGAAAAATTTTACATAGGCCTTGGCCATCTCGACCATATCTCCTTTGTCATACTCCAATGACTCCTCCAGGGCCTTGGCAAATTTTTCTTCCGCAAACTCATTTATCTTTTTTAAATACTCTTCCTTATTTTTAAAATGACTGTAGGGCGCAGCATGGCTTACCGAACATTTCTCTGCCGCCTTCCTTATGGAAAGAGCTCCAACACCTTCTTTTGTGATTATCTCCATTCCTGCAAGTATAAGCTGCTCCTTTAAATTGCCGTGATGATATCCGTCTCCCATGGTATGCCTCCAATCTTTACAGCGTTAAGATAAGTATAACAGTTATCTTTACACTGTCAAGATTGTTTTGTTATTTTCATAATTTTTCTATTTTTATGCCCGTATAATAATGATTGAGTATCGCCTGATAGTCTGAGCCGTTTTCCGCCATATACTTGGCTCCGTACTGGCTCATTCCTGCTCCGTGTCCAAATCCTTTGGTCGTAAAAGCTATGGAGCCGCCCTTATTTTCAACGGTAAAATTAGTGCTTCTAATCCCCAGTGCTTCCCTTATCTGCTTACCCGTAAAATTCATATTTCCCACCGTCATATCCGTTATATACCCGGCTTCGCTTCTCTCATTTATCTTTATGCTGTCAAAAAGCCCTGCCTCATCGGCCTGGAAATTGGGATACAGCGTCTTTATTTTTGCTATTATATCCCCGCAGGATATTTCCGTGGTTGTCTCATAATTGGGTGCGTAGGTATCCCCTATGCTGTCGGTGCTTTCCAGATAGGGCAGGTCATAATTCCATATATTGCCCGCCGTCTCGGTCTCTCCCGCACTGGTGGAATGGAAAACCGCCAGTATGGGCTCACCTTCATATACCATTACTTCATCCTTGGTGGAGTCCACCGCTTCGCATATCTTGGCATAGTATGTATCAAAATTGGCTCCCCAGTTTTCCTTCATTTCATCCACCGTCACGTATGCCTGTCCTATGTCCGACGGCCCCAGTTCAAAATCCGCATTTTCCACAGCCCTGACTGCATAGGTCCTTGACGCCACAGCCTGAGCCTTAAGCGCTTCCTCGGGAAATGACGCAGGCATCTCCGCCGCAACAACACCCTTTATGTATTCTTCCATATCGGCCCCGCCCACGGTAAACCTCTGACCCGTTTCTTCGGTACTGTCATCGGCGCTTTTCGTACCCTCTATCCTCTTTGTTATTACCTTTGTAAGTCCAAACTTAGACGCAGCCAGCGGCACTATGAGTATACACAGAGCCACATACAGCTGTGAAAGCACAAAATATTTCCTTATCTTCTTAAATGTTTTCATAGGCATTATCCTCCATTAAGGATTATATGCCCCATAGGCCTTCTTAATTACCCAAGCCGTACCAACAAAAAACGGAAGGCTTTTTAAGCCTTCCGTTTAACTTTAAAGTATAATCAGCATTATTACGGTGTATATTACCGCCGATAACGCTATGTTTTTTGCCATTCTTATATCTCGTCTTGCCACATTGGACAGATTTTGGGGACAGGGATTTTTTACCGCGAAAGTATTTCCCCTTAAGTCCTTCCTCATACTGAGCACTACTCTATCCTCAAATCGCAGCATAAAGTATGCCCTCTTTGTTATTCTGAAATAGTGCTTTACTCCGTTATTTATGCCGTACATATAGTATCCCTTGAATACCTTTCCCCCGATAAGACTGCTTGTGTAAAACTTGCAGTTTAAAAGGGTGAGGCTGGTCTCATTGGAGAAAAATCTCTCAAATCGCAAAAGACCTATATATGCTGGCGGCACGGTAATCAGAGCTATCACAATAAAGTTGATGAACTTCCTTAAGGCTCCCATCTCTCCTTTGACACCCATCAGGTCAGGAACATATCCCACCTTCTGTATCTGAATTACAACATAGCCCACAAGTATCAAAGTTATTAAATATATGACTATGGGAAGAATTACTCCCTTATCCTTAAAATTCTGATTCCATATAATTATTCCGTAAACAGCCCTGATGCTTAAGGCCGTTTCTCCTATGGCAATGAGCAGACATAAACCGTTTACCGAAAGCCCGCGTTTTGCGCCAAGGGACATAACGAACATAATGCCTGCCCAAAAAATGGTCACAAGCCAGCTCTTTCGCCCTGTGGCAAACATCGCCCACATGGCCGCAAATATTATCGCTGCGGAAAGATAACCGATAAATGTCATTTCTAACTACTCCTTCTTACAAGCCCCTGTAATATTCAGGCTTATAGACGTTTCTCTTTTCTGCCTGCTCTATCTGAGCCAGCAGTCTCTCATTGTCCTTATTGAATGTTCCTCCAAGGGAAATATAGTTTGACGCATGGTTGGAGCGGAATACCGTTCCTTCTGAGTCCACATTTTTAATAAACAGTTTAAGCTCCTCAAAAACTTCGGGAGGTGTCAGATAGCTGAATTTTCCTTCCCTAAGCTCCTCATACATGGGCGCTCCGCTCTCTAAAAGCAGAGTAAGGAATCCCACATAATCAGGCTTCATCTCGCTTATGAGCTTTGCCGAATTGATGGCATGGCTCTCAAGATATTTTCTGCCGCCAAGTCCCGAAATAAGTGTTACGGAAACCTTTATTCCCGCTTCCTTAAGTTTCTTTCCGGCCTCGGCTATTTCCGCATGGGTGGCGCCTTTCTTTACATATTCAAGCACGTCGTCGTCTCCTGACTCTGCACCCACATATACCATTTCAAGGCCCGCTTCCCTAAGCTTCACCAAATCCTCATGGCTTTTAAGCAGAATGTCCTTAGGTGCACCGTACATGGTTATTCTCTCGTTTTCGGGGAAAAGTCTGTTGGCCTCTCCCATTACATAAAGCAGGTCCTCGGTCTTACATATAAGCGCATCTCCGTCGGCAAGGAATATCCTTTTTATAAGATATCCGTTATAGTATTCCCTTGCCATTCTCAGGTCCTCAACCACATCTTCAAGGGGACGGATTCTGAATTTTTTTGCCTTATACATGTTGCAGAAACGGCATGTGTTTCTGGCACATCCAATGGTCATCTGTATTATAAGACTGCCCGCTTCACTGGGCGGCCTGTATACTGCTCCTTCATATCTCATATCATCACATTCCTTTAGTTATTAGTCATCAAGTGTCACAAATATTCTGTTTACATATCCTCTGCTGCTGAAAGTAACTCTGACAGTCGCGTCGTCGTCCCTTGCATATTCAAATACTCTTGATGCAGGGAAAAGCTCTTCGTCATTGAGGTATCCTCTTGTGGCAGGCTCTACCTTATATTCATGCTCTACTCCGGCTGCGTCTTCAAATACTATTCTGCTGCTTGAAAGCTCAATTACCTTTCCTTCACTGTCTGAACCTTCAGTTGCCTTTACCTTTTCCACAAGGCCCTCTTCATTGAGCTCAGCCTCGGCTATAACGGCGTTTTCCGTATCCTTATACAGTTTCTGGAACTCTGAATATGTTACCTTCTTGCCATTGTATCTGCATTCGATATTTCTGTCCACATCAAGGGGCATTCTGTTATCGTCTTCATCAACAATTACTATTCTCTTGTCATCGGCTGCCTTAAGTGTGCCCTTTACTTCCTTGACCTGGGCCGTTACCTTTGTTACGTTATTATCCTTGTCAAACTCAAGAGTTACTAAAACGTCTCCGTCTTCAAGGGCATTCTTGATTGTTTTATATGTGCATTCGTTTCCGTTGAGTCTGAATTCGGCATCGTCATCAAGCTCATACTCCACTTCTCTGCCAAATCCTGACTTCATCTCTACCTTTGATGAGCTTATGCTTATGAGCTCTCCGTTATTGTATGTGTCGTGGTATATCTCTACCTTTTCGGCCTTATTGAATCCGTCTACCTTTACTACGGCATAAAGTCCGTTATTGTTCTCATCGTCATCAAAAAGGTTCTCTGCCTTTGACTCGCTTATCTTTGTTCCGTCAAGATATATCTCGCAGTCATTTGAAAGGGGTATTCTTACTGTCTTTGTATTGTCTCCAAGGGTTGTCTTTACATATACCTGGCTGTCCTTAACGTTTGTAAGCTCTCCCTCAACATCACAGAATTCAGCCATAAGAGCACTTACCTTGCCATTATCATCAAGGGTAAGTTTTACGTATATCATACTTCTCTCAACAACATATTCATAAATGTCATTCTGTGTAACGGGGCTTCCGTTAAGGGTTATTCTGGGATTTGATGAAAATTCGTATCTCTCCTGGTCTCCGTCCTTTGTATCAAAAGTGACTACCTTTGAAGAAATATTATTAAGGTATCCCTCAAGGACTTTTTCTTCCTTCTCATCTTCCTTTTCCTCAGATGCCTTATCGTCATTTATTATGACAGATACGACTACTCCGCCCGATGTTGTAACGGTTACCTTATCTCCGACGCTTATGTCGCTGTATGTTTTTGTGGAACCGTCAAGGGTTATTACAGGTGTTGAAGCGTTTACAACAAAGTTCGTTACCGTACCGCTTGTGGAATCGCTTAATGCTATTGTCTGCTCGGATGTGCCGTTATCCGTAAGAATAATTGTTCCTGTATATGTGGCAACGGCTCCGCTTGTACCGTTGTCTGAGCTTCCCTTTTTAAGCTCCTCTATCTTATCATAGGATTTTGAAACGATAACCGCCATCTCTGCTCTATTGATGTAGTTTTTAGGATTGAAGTTATTGTTATCGTCTCCAACCATTATATTAAGTCTTACAAGCAGGTCAATATAAGGCACGCTTGTGTCTGTTATCTCATCTTTATCATTGAATGTAAGTGTGGCTGAAGGGTTTACTTCCTCTATGTGGCTGAGTGCCTTGCCGAATATAACTGCCACATTTTCTCTTGTGGCGTCTCTGTTTTCTCCGGGGCCCTTCATAAATATTTTTATATCGTTTTCGGAAACAATACCGCTTTCAAGTCCGTAAGCAACGGATGTATATGCCCATGTGGGAATGTTTGCACTCTGCATTACTCCTGTCCATTTGGCTGTTGTATCAACGGTAGTCTCAAGACTGTCCGTCTCCTTAAGCACACTATAGGCTATCTGCATGGCTTCGCAGTATGTTACCCTGTCCTTTGCCCTAAATACCTGTTTTCCTGTACTGTCCTTATCTCCGACCATTATCCCCAGGTCAGCAGCCTTATTTATATACTGTTCAGCCCCGCTCCAGGGTACATCGTTTATATCGCTGAAAGATGCGGCAAGTGCGTTTGATGCCATTGATGCAGACATCACAGCTGCCATTAATAAAGCCGTATATTTTTTCATAAAATTTCCTCCTTGTCACTGGCAGTCTCCTCTGCGGCCTTCTTCTATTTCCTTTAAGCCGCCCTTTGATACTGCCCTTTCCACTTGCTCCCCTAAAACCGTTTATATTACTGTCTGCCGTAAATCCGCTTAAACCCTTACGACACCAAATTTATACTCCCCATTAACCTGATGTCTTTATATCCCTGATGTCCCTTTGCGTAAAAACCCCGTTTATACGCCTTGATAAACTTACAGATTGTCTTTTCTGTAAATTTTAATATAGCATAAATTATAAAAGAAATCAAATTTACAGCGGTTTTTACCGCCTTTTTAAGCCATATTTTAAGTATTTTTTATATCATATAAGTTTGTATTATTCAACAAAATTTATTTCCATATAAAAAAACGGCGTACGGATATTCTCCGCCGCCGTTAAATTTTATTCCGCGCTGTCTTCTGCGTCGTATGTCTCAGCATAAAGCGCTGTTACATAGCCTTCGTTATTGTATTTTATCTGGACTTTAGAAAGGTTCATCTTAACCGCTTTCTTGAAGTCGGTTATTCTTTCCTTATCGCCGTCAACGTAAAATCTTGCCATATCGTCAAGCTTATACTCGTATTCCTTGCCGTTTTCGTCTAAAACTATTATTCTTTCATTGTTTATATCGGAAATAACGGCTTCCTCAAGCTCTATTCTGTAAAGATGTATCTCTTTTATCTTTGCCTGAGGATATACATAGTATTCAAAGTTATAATCCACATCAGCTTCAGCATAGATGTTCAGGTAAAGTTCATCCTCGGTCTCTACCTTTCCTATGAGCTCCTTAAGTTCCTCATAGTCTATTTCTTCATCATCGTAATAGATGTCACTGTCGTCTTCGATTATATATGACCTGCTGAGACCGTTTACGTATGTTATTGTAACGGTATCAAAGTCATAGGGTGTGTCCTTGCTGCCCTTCTTATAGGAGCCTGACTTCTTTCCTGCTCCCGTTACCTGGCCTTCTACTTCAGCCCTTGTGCAGTATATCTCAGTGGCTATGCCGCTGGAGTTAACATATACGTCGGCCTTTACAAGTATTCCGTTTGATGTGAGTGAATATATGCCCCTTGTGCTTATTTCCTCACCGTCAAGATAGTACTGTCCGTCCCAGCCTTTATCCAGTATTACGCTCTTTCCATCAAATGTATAGAGCATAAGTGATGTATCCGTTACGTTGTTAATATATCCTGAATAGTCTGGTGCGGGCTTCTCTTCATTAAGAGCCACACTCTTCATGGAGTTAAGCATATTGTTGGTCTTTGTTACGATAACCGCCATTTCTGCCCTGTTTATTGTCTTGTTTGGATTGAAATTATTGTTCTCGTCTCCAACCATTATGTCAAGGCTTGAAAGAAGGTCCACATATTCGGCGCATACGGCTGATATTCTTGTTTCATCGGCAAAGGTCTTTACGCCCGCTGATGCCTCTACGCCCATATTCTTTAAAAATCTTCCGAATATATAGGCTGCGTCTTCCCTTGTAAGTGACCTTGCAGTAAGGTCAAGATTTACAAATGAAGAAAGATTGCTTCTTGTTATTATTCCTGTTTCAAGGGCATAGGCTGTGCTCTCATAGGCCCATCTGGGTATGTTATTGTATTTCATTATCTCTGCCCATTTATTTATGGTCTCAGCACTTGTCTTTTTGCCCGAAAGAGCATATACAAGCTGCACAGTCTCATTATAGGATATGTCATCATTGGCACGGAATACCCTTTCTCCGTCCTTATTGATGTCGCCTACCATAAGGCCGTTTGCATATACACTGTTTATGTATGCCTGAGCACCTCCCCAGGGCACATCATTTATATCCGCAAATGTCTCAGCCGCAGCAGCACTAACAGCAGAGCCCGCTGTCATAACCGCAGCAAGAAACAGTACCGCTTTTCTGTTCATACCAAAACCCTCCAATTTATAAAAATCTGTATAGATTTACTATACCATAAAATGCATTAAAATGCGAAGTCTGCACGAAAAATTTTCTAAAAATTTCTTAACATAATGACTTTCCGGGACACCGCACAAAATCAGTGGTAAAATCAAGATAAGTACTGCTTTATTTTGGCAGGAGAGTACCTTTTTATCATAAGAAAGACAGGTGATGATTATGAGCTTATATTCTTTTATTTTCTTTCCAAGGGAACTGGACGAAAAAAGTCTGCACGAAATAGTATCTGTATATCCCTACAGATATCATAGTTTATCAAAATTTCCATTCCTTAAAGAAGAACACCTCGATAATCTAGAGTATATGATGGATGATGAAATGTTTCCGGGCATATATCTGACACCGGAAACCAGGTCCAAGTTTAAAGGCGGCTTTAAAAATAAATACTGCTACATATTGTCACACCATCTTTACTATGACACAAATAAAACAGATATGGCAAAAAAATTTATTGAATGCCGAGATGATGCGCCTGCTAATGCGGAAAGATATCTGGATATACTTATAAAGACACGTCTGGAACATCACCAGCTGTATGAAGTTATTGACCAAAACATATCTTCAGGGGAGTTTGTCGAGATTTACAATGAAATGCTTCATGAGGAATGGAGAGATGTCTGGGGTCCTCCCAAAGAAACCCGCAGCTTTTCATTGGACGATGTATTAGATGAGAAAAAATTTGACCTGGACATCTGCGAATGGAAAAAATATATTATAAATAAAAAATAGAAGCTTTATGCTTTGCTTATTATTGCATTGGACCTATAACCTCTGATTTTCAGTACCAGGTACAGTGTCTACGCTAAATACTATCTTGACTGTAAAGTTTTTTATCATAAAAAGAGGTTTTTATTATGAGCTTATATTCTTTTATTTTCTTTCCACGGGAACTGGACGAAAAAAAACTACATGAAATTATATCAGCCCAACAATACAGCTATGCCAGTCTGTCAAAGTATCCATTTTTTAAAGAAGAACATCTGGATAGAGTGGAAGATATAATGGGAAACGAAACCTTTTCGGGAATATATCTGATGCGAGAAACCAGGTCCGAGTTTAAAGGCGACTTTAAAAACAAATACTGCTACATACTATCACATTATCTATACTTCAAAAAAGATACCATAGATAGAGCAAAAAAATTTATTGAATGTCCTGATTATGACCTTCATTATCCAGAATTGTATCTGGAGACGCTCATAGAGACACGTCTGGAACATCACCAACTCTATGAGGTTATAGACAAAAATATATCCTCAGGGGAGTTTGTTGAGATTTACAATGAATGGCTTAGTGAAGAGTGGAAAGATGTCTGGGGTCCTCCCAAGGAAACCCGTAGCTTTTCGCTGGACGATGTATTGGACGAGAAAAAATTTGACCTGGACATCTGCGAATGGAAAAAATATATTATAAATAAAAAATAATCTTTACGGAAAGGAGGCAATGAAAATGGGAAAATGCGCATTACTTATCATTATCGGCATTATACTTATATTCCTCGGCTTTTCCAACTTCAAGGGAACCATCTCTTCTATCCACTGGTACAACCGCCGAAATGTCTCCGAAAACGATATACCTAAATACGGGAGATGCATGGGGAGCGGAAGTATGATAATAGGTTTTTCCCTAATCATTTCTGCCCTTCTTGAGCTAATATTTAGTTCTTCCGTATTTGATTATATTATTCTTTTTGGCTGTGCCGTAGGGGTTATTATTATGCTCTACGGACAGTTTAAGTACAACAAAGGAATTTTTTAGTCCTGACAGACTGCCGCAGCTAAATAAAAAAGCCGCCCTTTCGGGCGGCTCCCAAGCTGTCAAAAAAGTCACCTTATGCTGACCTTTTTTGACAGTCTGATGGGAAGAAGATCATAAGCTTCTTCCCATTTATTTTTAATGGAATTAGACATTCGCGAAATTAAAGAATAGCCATAACTGATGGCTTCCATCCATTCCAGACACATGCACGTTTGCAGCAGTTGTCATTCGTGGACCGGTAAATTCTGATACAAAATTTCTCTGTACATATGGCCATTCCAAGTTTCTTTCAAATGAATTACTTGTGGGATAACCTCTGGCAGTATTATAATCATCAGTGACCATATATTCTCTGTCTGTTAAATAGTATATAGAATCGGATGGTTCCCAAGAACCAGAACATGACTCAACTTGTATCTCTTCGCCATCGCTGCTTATATAATATTCAACAAATGCCCTTGCTGTTACGCCCGCTTCTTCAAGCAGATCACCTTTACTGTCCAAAGGAATAACTACGTTAGGATTAGGAAGTGGAGCGAATACTTCATATTCAACAACGGATTTTCCAGTAGAATTATAAGAAATACGATCTATCTGCTTAACGTCTAAATAAGTCTTTTCGCCAGTTTCACTGTTTATCAAAATAGCTGTAGCCTTTGGAGCATTCATATTTTCGGCCGCAAATGCGTTGGAAAATAGTGAAAAAGTCATTAATATACTAATAAAAATACTAATAGTTTTTCTTTTCATAAAGACCCTACCTTAACGATAGATTTTATTCCACAATATAGATACAGTACAAATACTGTCGACATTACAGGTCCCATAAATTCTATATGTCTGAAAACGAAAAAGTAATATGGAGAATATGTTTTGAACAGGACAACAAAAAACAATATTTCAACAATACTGATTAAAAACACGATTTTTTTTAACCCTTTTTGCAACAAAAGGAAAATCAAAATGAAGATGCCGTATAATATGCAGATAATTAAAAATGTCATTATCAAGCTGCTCATTACCGTTGTCGGGTATTTTGATGATAGGTTATCATATAATAATGGGATTACAACAAATTGCAATATGGGAAAAATTAATAAATATATATTTGCTACTAATTTTGCGATGGAATCACCATTATTATTTTTTTTAAAGTTTAAATCTACAGTGTCCAATGGCAACACCTCCTTACATAATTATAATATCAAAAATAAGCATAAAATACAATATTTGGATTAAAAATCACAGGTTAATAACATCATTCGGACTTTCAAAAAACTAATCCATTGTGAGCGAGAGGGTACTATTCAGTACTTTGGCCTTTGGCCAAAGCCGCCTCTGGCGTCCGGATGTCTTTCCGGTACTTGGGAGGGCAAGGTCCTCCCGAGTTTATTCCGCAGGCGGAATTCATTTCCGCCGAGGAAAATCCAGTATTTCAGCGCCCTGACAAAGTTCAGAGATTTCCGCAGAAATAGGGATTTATTGCCTTAATTTAAACTCAAAAAAAGTCCTAAATGACTTTTTCGACACAATGAAGAGCCGCCCCTTCGGGCGGCTCCTGCTATATCCTTAATTTATATTCACATTTTGCGTTTATCACATCTTCTTAACTGTAAGAGTTACTTTCTCACCGTTGATGTTCCATTCTTTTGTATATCCTTCGCCTTCGCCTTCTGTCATTTCAACAGCAAGTACGTCGCTCATGATGCTGTCCTTATTACGTTCGATAACGCCTGCAACCTTTTCGCTGTCCTTATGATATACAGTGATTCTGTCAAGGACTTCAAAGCCTGCTTCCTTACGCATTGTCTGAACCTTGCTTACGATTTCTCTTACGAAACCTTCTTCGATAAGTTCAGGTGTAAGGTTTGTATCCATAACAACTGTTACGCCGTTATCTTCAACTGATACATGGCCTTCTTTCTGAGCTGTCTCAACAAGGAGGTCGCTTTCTTCAAGAACTACTTCTGTTCCGTCGATAACAAGAGTTACCTTGCCGTTAGCCTTAAGGTCATTCATAAATGCTGTACCGTCTACCTCAGCAAGGGCTGCGCCGATTTTAGGTACAAGTTTTCCGTATTTAGGTCCGAGAGTACGAAGCTGGGGTTTGAACTTATATGTTACAAAGCCTTCAACATCATCTGTAAACTCTATCTTCTTTACGTTAAGCTCGTCAAGAACGATTTCCGCATACATCTCAGGAAGTGTGCTTTCAGCCTTTACGAACATCTGGCCGATGGGCTGTCTGTTCTTGATGTTTGCTTCGTTTCTTGCAGCACGGCCAAGAACAACTATGTCAAGGACAAGGTCCATGTTCTTTTCAAGGTCTTTGTCGATCCATTCTTCCTTAGCTTCAGGGAAGTCGCAAAGGTGTACGCTTTCAGGAACTGAAGGGTCAACCTTTACTACGATGTTTCTGTAGATTTCCTCAGCAATATAAGGTGTGAAAGGAGCAGCTACCTTTGAAAGTGTTGAAAGAACTGTATAAAGAGTCATATAAGCGTTAATCTTATCCTGAGGCATTCCGCTTGCCCAGAAACGCTCACGGCTTCTTCTTACATACCAGTTGCTCATATCGTCAACAAAGCTCTGAAGTGCTCTTGCGGGCTCTGTAATCTTATATGTGAAGAGACATTCGTCAACATACTTAACAAGTGTCTGAAGTTTTGAAAGAATCCACTTATCCATAGGAGGAAGCTTATCATACTCAAGCTTATAATCCATAGGATTGAAGTTATCTATATTAGCGTAAAGCACATAGAATGCGTATGTGTTCCAGAATGTTCCCATGAACTTTCTCTGTGACTCGTCAACGGCCTCGTCATCGAAACGGCAGGGAAGCCAAGGTGCTGAATTTACATAGAAATACCAGCGGATAGCGTCTGCGCCCTGTTTGTTCATTACATCCCAAGGGTCAACTACATTTCCTTTATGCTTACTCATCTTGATGCCGTATTTATCAAGAACGTGTCCCATTGACATACAGTGTGTATATGATGTTGTATCAAATACAAGTGTTGATACGGCAAGCATTGAGTAGAACCATCCTCTTGTCTGGTCTACAGCCTCTGTGATGAAGTCGGCAGGGAAACGTTTTTCAAAGATGTCTTTGTTCTCAAACGGATAATGCCACTGTGCAAAAGGTGCTGAACCTGAGTCGAACCAGCAGTCGATAACTTCGGGAACCCTTGTCATCTGCTTTCCGCATTTAGGACATTTGATGTGAACCGCATCGATATAAGGCTTATGAAGCTCAAGTTCTTCAGGGCAGTCATCTGACATACTTCTGAGTTCCTCTACGCTTCCGATTGTGTGGAAGTATCCGCATTCACATTCCCATACGGGAAGGGGTGTTCCCCAGTAACGCTCACGGCTTAAGCCCCAGTCGATTACGTTTTCGATGAATTTTCCGAAACGTCCGTGTTTGATATTGTCAGGATACCATACGATAGTATCGTTGTTTGCAACAAGTTTATCTCTAACCTTTGTCATTTCGATGAACCATGTGCTTCTAGCATAGTAAAGAAGCGGTGTGTCACATCTCCAGCAGAAAGGATAGCTGTGCTCAAAGGGAACTGCCGCAAAAAGAAGGCCGTTTTCCTTAAGATATTCGATAACGTCTTTATCACAGTCTTTTACAAATCTTCCTGCCCAAGGCTTAACCTCTGCAGTAAAGTTACCCTGTGTATCAACATACTGACGGAAAGGAAGTCCGTAAACTCTTCCTACTCTGTAGTCGTCTTCACCAAATGCAGGTGCTGTATGAACAACTCCGGTACCGTCTGTAAGTGTTACATAGTCATCTGTAACTACATAGAATCCTGTGGGGTCATCCTCAAGGAAGTCAAAGAGACATTTATATCTTGTTCCCTGAAGGTCTGCACCCTTGAATGTTTCGATTATCTCATAGTCCTCTTTGAGAACTGTCTCAACAAGAGCGTTTGCCATAATAAGCACATCGCCTTTATAGCTTACTCTGCAGTAGTCTTCATTGGCGTTTACAACGAGTGCAACGTTTGAAGGAAGTGTCCAGGGTGTTGTTGTCCATGCAAGGATATATTCCTTTTCTTTTCCTACTACGGGGAACTTAGCATATACTGAGAGTTCCTTAACGTCCTTGTATCCCTGTGCTACTTCGTGGCTTGAAAGGGCTGTACCACATCTGGGGCAGTAGGGTACTACCTTATGTCCTTTGTAAAGAAGTCCCTTTTCCCAAATCTTCTTGAGTGCCCACCACTCTGATTCAATATATGTGTCATGATATGTTACATAAGGATCGTCCATATCAGCCCAGAATGCTACTCGGTCACTCATCTGTTCCCATTCTGTACTGTATTTCCATACGCTTTCCTTACATTTCTTGATGAAAGGCTCAACGCCGTATTCCTCAATCTGAGGCTTGCCGCTGATACCAAGCTGTTTCTCTACTTCAAGCTCAACGGGAAGTCCGTGTGTATCCCAGCCGCCCTTACGAAGAACATCATAGCCCTTCATTACACGGTAGCGGAGAATAAGGTCCTTTATTGATCTTGTCTCAACGTGTCCGATATGGGGTTTTCCGTTGGCTGTAGGGGGTCCCTCAATCCATGTGAATCTGGGATTTCCCTCTCTTAATTTGATGCTTTTTCTGAAAATATCGTTCTGTTTCCAAAAATCAAGAACTTTCTGTTCTCTGTCCACGAAATTAAGGTCTGTGGACACTTTTTCGTATAACATCTTAATTCCTCCGTTCAAATTTTTTCTCTCACATAATACCGCTCCATACCAGGCCTGCCACAGCCTGTATGGCCTTTTGCCTGCTGATGTCTATGGGCTGTCCCTATCGGACTTCCCCCATCTGCTGGCTTTCTTACGCCCTGCGTACCTCCACTCCGCTAACACTGCGTGTCGGTATGGCTGACGCCTGCTCCTATCTGTGGGCTGTCCCTATCGGACTTCCCCCATCTGCTGGCTTTCTTACGCCCTGCGCACCTCCACTCCGTTTCACTGCGTGTCGGTGTGGGCTGACGCCCTATACAAAAAATTTTCCGCGTAATCTTCCGTACCAGTACGGCGATTACGCAAAAAATCTTTATGCGCACGGCTTTCAGGGTAAACAAAAAAGGCTCACATCCCTTACAGGACGAATGAGCCTTACTCTCCGCGGTACCACCTGACTTGACGCCTTTAAGACGTCCACCTCGAACCGTATAACAATAATTATACATGCCCCTATAACGTAGGGAAACGTTCCGGGTTACTCATTTCTTTTCGCCGGACCGCTCCGCGGTGATGTTCAATATATATCCGGCAAACGGCTCCCATCAACCCGTTCTCGCTGAACCCGAAAAACATATCTACTGTCCGCATCTAAGCGTTTATCTGTTAAATTAGGAATATTATTATTCCGACAATTAGGTATTATACATTAACGTTTATTTTTTGTAAAGGGGGAATGTGGCCTTTACGGCATATTTATTTTTATTTTAACCAAGCATTTTTTCACATATCAGCAATATTTATCACATTCTTTTTCTTTCTTTTTGCTATATCCATAAATTTTGCCGCTCCACCTATATTTTTGTTAACATAACCTATTACATAATCTGCTTTAGATATCATCCATAAATTCCGTTTATATATGGCATACTTACGATGAACACATTCAAGTCCATCGGGATAAATAGTATTTGAATAGTCAAATGTTATTGTCTTTCCAGGCATATATGCTAAAACAATAAAATATACTATATGTGTATACTTCTGTTTAATACTTTCTAAAGTTTTTCTAACCATAAAATCAAAATTACCATTATTTCCAACATAAAATTTATCAACGTTTTTATTCTCAATTAAATATATTATTTTTTCTTTTAGTATAAGTTCAGCAATTCTTGGTGTATCTCTATGTCCAAAAAAGTGCAGACCATATAATCACCCTCTTATTTACGATATATCGCAATTATAACACAAATTTATGTTTTTTACGATATATCCCTCTCGATTTATCGTAAATTTGAATACCATTTGATTAATACTATGAAAAGAGGTGGTCATAGGGTGAACATAAAAGAAGCCGTGGAAAAAAGAATACTTGAGCTCTGCCGTGAAAAAAACATAGCCATAAACACCCTGGCCAACATATCCGGTATGCCGCCTTCGACCATATACAGTATGCTTAACGAAAAAAGCCAGAATCCCGGCATCGTATCCATAAAAAAGATATGCGACGGTCTGGATATAGGAATAAAAGAATTTTTTGACAGCGAACTGTTTGATAACCTGGAACAGGAAATCAAATAAATCGTAAAAACCGTACGGAACCATTCCGTACGGTTTTATTTTTTGCCTGTATTAAATTTTATCAGTTCTAATGATACTTATACTAAAGGTCTTCTCAGTTTTAAAAACGTAATATTTATTTCTCCGTCCAGAGCATTGGCCGAACCCGAATAGGACAGGGTAAACTGGGTCTGTGAAGGCGCTCTAATTATAAAATGCGCCGAACCGCAGGCACTTGACCCGCTCGCACTGGTGGCAAAGTATATGCCCGTTTCCAGATGAGTAGTTCCGTTATAGGAAGGAGTTATCTGCATATAGTTAGGCTCCCTGAAAACTCCCGATACCTTATAGGATACCAGATAATATCCCGGCTGAAGAGTTATGGTCTTTGAATCCGTAAGGAATATATTTCCCGTGGTATCGATAACTCCCGGCAGCACATCTATGAGGGTTCCTCTGGTCAGCAGATACTGTGTATTGATAAACGAAGCAAACGAATCGTCAGGCACCGCGCCTGCCGGACCCGTGGGACCTGTGGGGCCTTCGGCTCCTGCTGCTCCTATGGGGCCTGCATCTCCCTGGGGTCCTGTCGGTCCTGTTGGTCCTATGGGGCCTATGGGGCCTGTCGGTCCTATGGCTCCGTCTGCTCCTCTTGCTCCTGCGTTACCCTGGGGACCTGTTGCACCTGTGGGGCCTGTGGGACCCGTCGGGCCCTCATCTCCCGTTGTTCCAGTTCTTCCTGCCGCTCCCGGAGGTCCTGTCGGTCCCGTTGCACCCGTGGGACCTGTCGGGCCTTCTTCACCCGTTGTTCCCGTACGTCCTGTTGCTCCTGTAGGACCCGTGGGGCCTCCCGCCGGTCCTGTGGGACCTGTCGGACCTGCCGGGCCTGTTGGGCCTATGGGGCCTGTCGGACCCGTTGCCCCGTCGCCGCCTCTTGCTCCTGTGGGACCTGTGGGGCCTCCTGCCGGACCCATTGCTCCCGTGGGGCCTGTCGGTCCTGCTGGTCCTGTCGGACCCGCTGCACCGCTGTCTCCCTTTGGTCCTGTGGGGCCTGTTGCTCCTGCCGGGCCTATGGCTCCCGTTCTTCCTGCCGCACCCGTTACACCCGCCGGACCTGTTGGACCCGTTACTCCTGCAGGACCTATGGGGCCCGTTGGTCCTGTCGGTCCCGTGGGGCCTGATATATAAGGACGGCAGCAGTTATCCTCACAGCAGGACCGGCTGCAGCAAGACTTATTGCCGCAGCAGTTCTGGCCGTTACGGCATCTGTCACAGCAGTTATTATTATATTGAGACAAATCCACTCCAGCTTTCATACAATGTTTATGATATTATATTCGATGGTTTTGATACAATGTTCTTATTTGTTTATGTTTTTAATTTTTACCTTCACCAGTATTACATACCAATTTAAGCCGCTTTTAACATCTACTGATAAAAATGCCGTTTTTACATTTATAATGTAAAAATAATTTGTTGAAAATATCTCGAAGCTGTACTATAATATCAGAAATGACTAAAACAAAGTGGATTATTTTTGATTTTTTATAATAATTTCAATTTTTGTTAATTTAGTGTATAATTGTTAGCAGTATATTTGAGAGGATGTTTTTTCAATGAATTTTGACACAATGTCATTGCTCACGGACTTTTATGAGCTTACCATGATGCAGGGATATTTTGATGCGGGAAGCCATGACAAGACCGTGGTATTTGACGTTTTTTATCGTGTAAACCCGTCAGGAAACGGCTTTGCCATTGCAGCAGGACTGGAGCAGGTCATAGACTATATCAAAAACCTTAGATTTTCGGAAGACGATATAAATTATCTTGCTTCATTAAATACTTTTTCTGAAGAATTCCTTGACTATCTTAAGGGCTTCAAATTCACCGGCAACATATACGCCATACCCGAAGGCACGGTAGTTTTCCCTACAGAGCCCCTCGTAAGGGTTACGGCACCCATAATCGAAGCTCAGATAATCGAAGCCGCAATGCTCAATATAATCAACCACCAGTCCCTTATAGCAACCAAGGCTTCAAGGGTAGTATGGGCAGCTGAAGGCGACGCCGTAATGGAATTCGGTCTCAGAAGAGCCCAGGGTCCCGACGCCGGCATATACGGCGCAAGGGCAGCCATAATAGGAGGCTGTGCCGGCACCAGCAACGTCCTTACGGGAAAAATGTTCGGAGTACCCGTACTTGGCACCCATGCCCACAGCTGGGTTATGAGTTTCCCCTCTGAGATAGAAGCTTTCAGACATTATGCAAAGACATTTCCCGGAGCATGCACTTTCCTTGTGGACACATACGACACTCTCCGCTCAGGAGTACCCAACGCCATAAAAGTGTTTAAGGAAATGCAGGAAGCGGGCATTGAGCTTAAAAATTACGGCATACGTCTTGACAGCGGCGACTTAGCCTACCTTTCAAAGAAAGCCAGAAAAATGCTTGATGAAGCAGGTTTTACCGACGCAAAAATAACGGCATCCAGCGACCTGGACGAAAACCTTATTATGAGCCTTAAGCTTCAGGGCGCAAAAATAAACAACTGGGGTGTAGGAACAAAACTCATCACATCCGATGACTGTCCTTCCTTCGGCGGAGTATACAAACTGGCGGCCGAAAGCGACGGAAACGGTGGATTTATCCCCAAAATCAAACTCAGCAACAACCCTTCAAAGGTTACAAATCCCGGCATCAAGAAGGTAATGCGTTTCTACGACAAGGCCACGGGAAAAATAAAAGCTGACCTTATCTGTCTTGATGACGAGCAGTACAACGAAAACGAAAGAATAAAACTCTTTGACCATATGGCAAAATGGAAGAAAATGATACTCAAGCCCGGTGAATACACCATAAGGGAACTTCTTGTGCCCGTATTCAAAAACGGCGAATGTGTATACACTTCACCTTCCGTCAACGAAATAAAGGAGTACTGCGCAGGTGAGCTGGCAACCCTCTGGGATGAGCACAGACGTCTCGCAAATCCCCATACTGTGCCCGTTGACCTTTCGGACAAGCTTATCGAACTTAAAAACAAACTCATTGACGAAATGAGCGAGGGAGAATAAAAATAAAACGGCGGTAAATCCGCCGTTTTTTATTATATAAAATTCTTCTGCATCGGGCTTATGACCCGTTTTCAGATAAAACAAAAGAGGAAGTTCGGATTTTACCGAAACTTCCCCTTTTTATGTCCGCTAAGCACTGTTTTTATTTAAGACAGTCAGCCGTTTCCTGTGAAACACTGTATACGGATGTAAGCCATTCTTCGGATACCACATCTGTAAATGTCCTTACCATCTCGTCGGAAAGCATATCAAATGTTACATAGTTTCCCTCATAGAGAGTCAGACGGCATATTTCATAATATTTGTCAGCGCTGTTTCCGAAAACCGTTTCCGTACCCTGCTGTTTGATTATATACTCCGCCTCTTTCTTAAGTCCTTCGGGCAGTGTATCTATCTTTTCCCAGCTGTCCACATCAATGTTTTTGATGAACTCTTTTTCGTCTTCTATTTCCGAAATTTCGGAGCCGTCTTCCGTACTGACTTTAATAAATTTTATATCTTTATTACTGTCATCGAAATCCTCAAAAAATTCCTTTGCCCAGTCCACATTTTTAAGTTCCTCGTCCATTTCCTCTTTGACTAAGTCCAGGACATCCCCTATCTCTTCTCCGGCCTCGTTTATGGCCGCTCCGGCTTCATCTATGGCGTCTTCTATCTCAGCCTTCTCCTCGTCCGTAAGTTTTTCTCCTCCGCCGTTTCCTATGACAACACAGCCGCTCATCATTAAAACGGACATGGAAAGACACATTATATACATTAATTTCTTCATTCAGCCTTCCTCCCCTTTGACAAAAAAGCCGGAGAAAATCTCCGGCTTATATTTTTTAAAGTAACATTATTCCTGCTTTTTCACAAGCTTCTCTTGTGTTGTCGTCCCACATGCTGGCATGAACTTCACCGATATGGGCTGTACCTATCATAAGCATACAAAGTCTGGACTGTCCGATACCTCCGCCCATGGTAAGGGGAAGCTCTCCGTTAAGAAGGGCCTTATGGAAGGGAAGATTTCTTCTGTCATCACAGCCTGAAAGTGTAAGCTGTCTGTCAAGGGATTTCTCGTCAACCCTTATACCCATAGATGATACCTCAAAGGCTCTGCCAAGGAGGTCATTCCAGAAAAGTATATCTCCGTTAAGCTCCCAGTCGTCATAGTCAGGTGCTCTTCCGTCATGGGGTTTGCCCGACTTGAGCTTACCGCCTATCTGCATAAGAAATACTGTTCCGTATTCCTTTACAATGGCATTTTCCCTCTCTGAGGGTGTAAGGTCAGGATACATATCTTCAAGTTCCTGTGTTGTGATAAACTTTATGTCTTTGCTTATTTCCGTTGAAAGCACGGGGAATTCGTTTTTAAGCTGTCCCCATGTGTCATAGATGGCATTGACTATCTTCTGCACGGTTTCCTTTAAAAACTCTATGTTTCTGTCCTCGCGTCTTATTATTTTTTCCCAGTCCCACTGGTCAACATAGATGGAATGGATATTGTCAAGCTCCTCGTCCCTTCTGATGGCATTCATATCAGTATAGAGACCCTTTCCCTCATAAAAATCATATTTTTTAAGGGCGTAGCGTTTCCATTTTGCAAGGGAATGTACTACCTGGCATGTTCTTCCCGCTGCGGGTACGTCAAATGATACGGGACGCTCATAACCGTTAAGGTTATCGTTAAGTCCTGACTCCTCATCTACAAAAAGCGGAGCCGATACCCTTTTAAGATTAAGCTCACTGCTTAAGTGATACTGAAATACCTTTTTAATAAAATCGATGGCCCTCTGCATTTCATAAATAGTAAGGGGGCACTTGTATCCTTCCGGAATGTATACTTTATTCATAAAACACCTCATTCTGTCTTTGTATCATCAACCGATACAATGTCAGTTATTTTTTTGATTTCATGAGCGATTATATGCTCTCTTGTAAGTATGCAGATTATGTCCATTTCGTTTTTGCCCACAAACTGGCCCTGAAATACCTTTTTCTGCATAGTAGTTATTTTGACTGTCATGCCTTTTTTAAACTCACTGCCGTTAAATACCATGGTATCTATAGGAAACATCTTGGCGCAGCGCTCCATGACAGAACGTTTATCCACATTTTTGATATCCATTTCAAGTTCGTCTCTTTCATTGAGTATCTTTCTTATACTGGATATCCTCAATATGATATACGTCAGAAAAAACGCCATCACCGCAGCGATAAAATAATTATACGCTCCCAGCGAAGCAAGTCTTTCTATCATCGTCTCAACTCCCTTCAGATATTCATTATACACCATAACGGCGGATATTCAACATTTAAACCGTAACCTTCGTATATGAATGCCCGCATGCAGGAAGTATCTTCTCTATCAAATCCTTTGTATTTATAACCAGTGTAGCCGTATTTACACAGGGATGCACCGCTATTTTTTCCATATTCAGCACGTCTTCGTCAATAAGAAGATTTACATTATTCCCCTTATCATTCATAAGCCCCAGGGGACTTACGCTTCCCGGACGTATATCCAGATATTCCAGCATATAATCATCGCCTGCAAAGGTCATTCTGGGTACGTTTATCTGCTTGGATACCTTGCCCGTATTGAATTTTTTTGAGCCCACCATAAGAAGAAGGTAAAACTCTGTGCTGTGTCTTGTGCTTAAAAACAGATTCTTGCATATCTCAAGACCCATTTTCTTATCCAGTTCCTCGGCCGCTTCTATGGTCATTATGGCCTCGTGCTCATATTTTTCATAGGGCACTCCCAGATTATCCAAAAATTCATAGGTTCTCTTTTCTCTTTCTTCCATTGCTCTCAATCCTTATTCAAATAAGCATAAATTTCTCTCTTGGATACGCCCCTGTCCTTGGAAACCTTTTTCATGGCTTCCTTCTCACTCATTCCCGTATCCGTATACCTTTTCATATGGTCCTCTATGGATATTTCGGACCAGCTGTCTATCTCCTCCTGACGGAGGACGCCTTCGTCCATTCCTCCCACAATTATAACAAATTCGCCCTTGGGAGGGTTTTCTTTATAGTATTCCAAAAGTCCGCTTAAGGTATCATGCCTTACTTCCTCATACCTTTTGGTTATTTCCCTTACTGTCGCCGCTTCCCTGTCGCCGGCAGTCTTTAAAAGTACAGCCAGTGTATCCGTAAGTCTGTGCGGCGCTTCATAAAATACCGTTGTCCTTGTCTCTTTTTCAAGATTTTTAAGAACACTCTGTCTTTCCTTTTTGTCCACAGGCAGAAATCCTTCAAAAATATAACGCCTTGCGTCCATTCCCGAAAGCACTAAGGCCGATATGCCAGCCGATGCTCCCGGCGCTATGGTAACGGGTATTCCTTCTTCCCTGCACCTTTTAGCCATATCTTCTCCCGGGTCAGATATACCCGGCATTCCGGCGTCGCTCACAAGGGCAATGTTCATTCCTGACTTAAGCTTTTCTATAAGCACCGGGCCCTTTGTCTCCAAATTGTGCTGATGATAGCTCGTCATGGGCGTCTTTATCTCAAAATGATTAAGGAGCCTTAGGGTGTTTCTCGTGTCCTCCGCAGCTATAAGGTCTACACTTTTCAGTATCTCTATGACCCTGAGCGTTATGTCTCCGAGATTCCCTATGGGTGTGGCACATAAATACAATGTTCCGCTCAAAACACTCATCCTATTCATAATAAATATTCATAATTTCATCGGTGTAACTGCCGTCACCTTTATAGATGACCAGCGGCGGCATTACCTTGACCATGGGCCTGCCGTTTGATACCGCCTCTATAAGCACCATCACCGGCTCGCGGTCATAAAAGGAATGCACAAATCTTATTTTCTTGGGCTCCAGACGGTAATTCCTAAGGGTTACGATTATGTCCGTCAGCCTATGGGGCCTGTGAACCATATACAGCCTTCCCTGGGGCGCCAAAAGCCTCCTGGCCGCCTTCACAACATCAACCAGAGAACACAATACCTCGTGCCTTGCTATGGTCTTTGGAGAAGATACGTTCTTTAATCCTCCCCCGTCATTCATATAGGGCGGATTTACCGTCACCACATCAAATGATGCCGCCTTGTAGAGTTCATCCACATTTTTTAAATCTCCGCAGTCAATGGTTACCTTTTCCCCAAGGTCATTAAGAAGCACTGACCTGCCAGCCATTTCTGCGCTCTCTTCCTGTATCTCAAGGCCCGTGAAATGACTGCCTTCGGTTTTGGCCTCAAGAAGTATGGGTATTATGCCCGTACCCGTGCAGAGGTCCATTACCTTCTCGCCTTTTTTCACTTCCGCAAAGCCGCTCAGTATGACGGCATCTATGCCGAAACAAAATCTCTTGGGGTCCTGTATTATAACATATCCCTTGCGGTGAAGGTCGTCCACTCTTTCATTATCCTTTATTTCCACGTTCATATAAAAATCCTCTGTCAGTCATCAAGACTTGTATCCAAAACTTCCTCGTCCTGCTTCTTATGTCTCTTGGATTTGATTACTTTTATCTCGTTAACGGAATAAAAATCAATTGTAGGCGGGTCATTTTCTTTCTTTCTGACAGCGGCCTTTACCACCTGCATAAGAACATTTGTTGAAAGTATCTCGCCTGTGCCGTCCACAGTGCTTATGATATCACCCACATTGGGCATCTTCTTATTAAGTTCCTCGTAAACGTCTTCCTCGTACTTAAGGCAGCACATAAGTCTGCCGCATATTCCGGAAATCTTTGTGGGGTTCAGAGAAAGGCTCTGCTCCTTAGCCATTTTTATGCTTACGGGCTGGAAATCTCCTAAAAATGTGGCGCAGCAGAGTGAACGTCCGCATATTCCTATGCCGTTCATCATCTTTGCTTCGTCTCTGACGCCTATCTGTCTTAATTCTATTCTTGTTCTGAATACGGACGCCAGTTCCTTTACAAGCTCACGGAAATCCACACGCTCATCCGATGTGAAATAGAAAATAAGCTTATTATGGTCAAAGGTTATTTCCACATCTATGAGTTTCATGTCAAGACCGTGTTTTGCTATCTTTTCTTCACAGATACCGAAGGCTTCCTTTTCCTTTTGTCTGTTTTCCGCTTCGCAGGCATCGTCTTCCGGTGTTGCCTGTCTTATGACTTTTTTAAGGGGCTGAATGACTTCACTGTCATCTACCATTGTATTACCCTTTATTACCGTACCATACTCAATACCTCTGACCGTCTCCACAATGGCGTGGCTGCCTTCCTCGATTTTGAGTCCGTCCGGGTCAAAGTAATAGAGCTTTCCGGCTTTCTTAAATCTGATTCCTATTACTTCTATCATTAAGATAACTCTCCTTTTATATTTATAAACAGCATCTCAAGGGCAAAAACAAAATTTACGTTCTGCCTTATCTGTTTTTTTGTCTCGTTTATAAGTTTCGGTATTTTGTAAAGACCTTCAAAGGACGCCCTGTCCGCTTCCGTCTTTATGGCTGGCGTCAGGTCCTTTTCTATTATAAGCCCTTCGTTTTGGGTAGTCTTATACACAAGCACATCTCTGTACCAGAGATATATCATATCCGTTATATCAGCCAGTTCCCTGTATTCCTCAAGGCCGGCTGCCACAGCCGTCAGGTCGAACCAGCTCATTTTTGAAATATTTTTAAGTATTTCCCTTACATTGTCCCTAAGTTTTGAAAATTCTTCCGACCCTGCAAAGGCCAGCGCCTTTCCTATGCTTCCTTCGGAATATTCCGCAAATATTTCCGCGTCCTTTTCATCGGCCCTATTGTTAAGAAGCAGATAGTTTTTTATCTTTTCATCGGACAGCGGCTTTATATTGAACACAACGCATCTTGAAAGTATTGTTTCCAAAAATGCTCCCGTATTCTGGGCAAGAAGTATCAGTACCGCATATCCCGGCGGCTCCTCAAGGGTTTTTAAAAGGGCGTTCTGCGCCTGGTTCGTAAGAGTGTCAGCCTTCGGGATTATATAGATTTTATATTTATGATTATAGGGTTTTATATTTACATCAGAAGTTATCTGCTCCCTTACGTCGTCAACGGAAAGAGCCTTCGTCTTTTTGGGGTACACATATATGACGTCGGGATTGTTTCCTGCCTCAAAGGTTTTACATGATATACATTCCCCGCAGGCGTCCCTGCCGCCCCTTTCGCACAAAAGTGTCTTTGCCAGAGCCGATGCCAGAAGCTTTTTTCCGCTTCCTTCCGCTCCGCTTATTATATAGGCGTGGGAAACCATTGCATTAGCTATGGCGCTCTGCATACTTTTTATTATCTGTTCATTTCCGATTATGTCTCTGAAATTACTCATAATATTTTCCCTTAAGCAGTCCGTCTATGACTTCAATTACCTCCGAATGTACCTCGTCAATGCTTCTGTCGGCATCGATGGGCTTTATTCTTTCGGGATACTTTTTACACAGATTTTTATATCCTTCATAAACCTTCTCATGGAAATCCATTTTTTCCTTTTCAAGCCTGTCCAATGCTCTCTCGTTTTTCTTCCTCAATATGCCCTTTTCGGGAGAAAGGTCAAAAAACAGTGTCATATCAGGTATTATTCCATGGAGGGCAGCTTCGTTTATGCCCATTATTTTTTCGGCTCCAAGCCCCCTTGCGGCTCCCTGATATGCTATGCTTGAATCCACAAATCTGTCGCATATAATTATTTTCCCCGCTTCAAGAGCAGGTATTATTTTTTCTTCCACGTGCTGGCTTCTGGCGGCGGCATAAAGAAGGGCTTCCGTGATGCCCGTCATTTCCGAATTATTCACATCAAGTATTATTTCCCTTATTTTTTCGCTTATTTGTGTTCCGCCCGGCTCTCTTGTAAAAATTACATCGGCACCTTTTTTTCTGAGATAATCCATAAGAAGCTCTATCTGTGTGCTTTTACCTGAACCGTCTGTTCCTTCTATTGTAATAAATTTTCCCCTCATCTTAAACACTCCTTAATGCTTTATTATAGCATATATAAATATTTCATTCAATTGCTTGATTAGGCTTAAACACTGACTTTTTCCCCCTGCACACCCTGTATCTCCCCTTCGGTTGCCCTATAGTTGCCCTGTAGTTGGTTGCTAAATATGCCATTTAAGGGTATGATTTAAGTATAAGGAGGCGTTAATTATGACTTTAGGCGAAAAAATAAAAAGTTTAAGAAAAGGACTGGGTATGTCCCAAGAAAAACTGGCTGAGCTTATGGGCATAAGCCGTCAGGCCGTAGCCAAGTGGGAAAACGGCCAGTCTGCGCCTTCCACCGCCAATCTTTTCAAGCTCGCTGAAATGCTGAATACAACCACCGCATTTCTTCTTGCCGATGACGATGCAAAGGACACCGGTGCAGAAGAAAAATCAGAAGAAAATACAGACGAAACAAAAACAGCCCTGTCCCAGGCCGAAGAATTTTACAGGATTTTCAAAGCTGAAGAAGAGCGGAAAAACAAAGAGAAAAAACAAAGGATAAGAAAAAACATTATTTGGGCTTTAGTGGTAATTCTCGCCTACTTAGCCGTATACATTATCGGCAGGCTTATATGGTGCAGGACGAATTCTTCTTTAACGGGACTGCTGTGGGCTTCAACACCTGAGGGCGAAAACAGCTATCTTTACGGCTGGCTTTTAAGCAGCGGACTTTTTTGGGTATCCTTAGCCATATCCGCTCTGCCTGCCCTATTGGGAAAGAAATATTTCTCCGCCATAACCTTTGGAGGATTTATTCTGGGGCTTATTCTTGGTATCATTTTCGGCCCCAATCCCGAGGGCGTTCCCTATGGGCACGGTCACTACGGCTGGGCAATATGGGGAGGCATATTTATACTGTCCGTTATTTTGGGCATTATATTTGAGGTTTTAAAAAAGCGTTCCCCCAAAGACATATAGTTTAAAACGCATTAAATTTTTACAGCAAAACCAAAAAGACCTCTGTTCAAAGAACAGAGGTCTCTTTTAAATAGGTGGGTTTATAATGAATTTTAGTTCATTTTTTCTTCTTTAACTTTCTTGAGCGCCTCAATAAGTTTAGGAAGGATAACTTTAACGTCTCCTACTACACCAAGGTCTGATACGCTGAAGATAGCTGCGTTGTCATCTTTGTTGATTGAGATAACAACTTCTGAGCTTTCCATACCAGCAACGTGCTGGATAGCTCCTGAAATACCGCAAGCAAGGTAGAGGTTAGGTCTAACTGTCTTACCTGTCTGACCAACCTGACGCTCTTTGCTGAGCCAGCCTGCTTCGATAACGGGTCTTGAACCTGTAACTACGCCGCCAAGTACGTCAGCAGCTTCCTGAAGTGTGTTAACGAATTCAGCTGAACCGATTCCACGTCCGCCTGATACAAGGATCTTAGCGTCTGTGATATCAACTGTTTTCTTTGTTTCTTTAACTTCCTCGATGATTTCTACGTTCATATCAGCGGGTACGAAGTCAACTTTGAAGTTAACAACTTCGCCTTTTCTTGTCTCGTCTTTAGCAAGAGCTGCCATAACGCCGGGACGTACTGTAGCCATCTGAGGTCTGTGGTTCTTACATACGATAGTAGCCATGATGTTACCACCGAATGCAGGACGTGTCATATGAAGAAGTTTTGTTTCTTCGTTGATAGCAAGTTTTGTACAGTCAGCTGTAAGACCTGTGTGAACTCTTGCTGATACACGGGGAGCAAGGTCACGGCCGATTGATGTAGCTCCGTAGAGTACGATTTCAGGCTCGAATTCTTTGATAACAGCTGTGATAGCCTTTGCGTAAGGCTCTGTAGCATATTTCTCAAGCATAGGATCGTCAACAACGATTACTTTGTCAGCACCGTAGCTGATAAGTTCCTGTGCTCTATCTGTAACGTTTGAGCCAAGGAGTACAGCAACAACCTGCTCGCCTAAATCTGCAGCAAGCTTTGTAGCCTCACCAATAAGCTCAACTCCGACTTTCTGGATTTTTCCGTCTCTCTGTTCTGCAATTACATATACATCTTTACTCATCTTAAGCTCACCCCTCATCAAATAATATATTTCTCTTCAAGTTTAGCGATGATAGCCTTAACAGCTTCGTCAGCTGAAACGTCTTTAAGAACTGTACCAGCGCCTTTAGCCTGTTTTGTAAATGACTGAACAACGTTTGTGGGTGAACCTTTAAGACCGATATGTTCAGGGTTAAGTTTATCTTTGAGATCTTCAAAGCCAAGAACCTTAACTTCTTTAGCGTAAGCGTCAACTGTTCCGCCAACTGACATATATCTGGGCTCAGCAAGCTCTGTAAGAGCTGTGATTACGCAGGGAGTTTTGATTCTAACTTTCTGATATCTGTCTTCATACTGTCTCTTAACGATAAGGCTGTTTTCGCTTTCAACCTGGATATCTTCAGCGTATGATACCTGGGGAAGTCCAAGGTGCTCAGCGATCTGGGGACCAACCTGAGCTGTGTCTCCGTCGATAGCCTGACGTCCTGTGATGATAAGATCGTAGTCAAGAGTCTTAAGACCTGCAGCGATGATTGTTGATGTAGCAAGTGTATCTGATCCACCGAATTCTCTGCCGGAGATAAGAACACCGTCGTCACATCCCATAGCAAGTGCTTCTCTGATAGCAACGTCTGCCTGAGGGGGTCCCATACATACTACTGTAACTGTACCGCCAACCTGCTCTTTGATCTTTAAAGCAGCTTCGATACCTGACTTGTCATCAGGGTTGATGATGCTGGGAACGCCGTCTCTTATAAGTGTATTTGTTTTAGGATCAAGTTTTACTTCCGATGTATCGGGAACCTGTTTTATACATACAATAATTTTCATTGTTATTTTCTCCCTCCGCTATTATTTAACTTTCATTGCACCTGAGATAACCATCTTCTGAACTTCTGATGTTCCTTCATAGATTTCAGTGATCTTAGCATCTCTCATCATTCTTTCAACGGGGTATTCTCTTGAATATCCGTATCCACCGAATAACTGTACGCAAGTTCTTGTTGTCTCGTTAGCTACGTCTGAGCAAACAAGTTTAGCCATAGCAGCGTATGTTGAAATAGGCTCGTGGTTGTCTTTAGCGCAAGCAGCTCTCCAAACGAGAAGTCTAGCAGCGTCTACTTTAGCCTGAAGCTCAGCAAGTTTGAATTTTGTGTTCTGGAATGAACCGATTGTCTTACCGAACTGTTTTCTTTCGCCTACATATTTGATTGTTTCGTTGATAGCGCCCTGAGCGATACCAAGAGCGATAGCAGCAACACCGATACGTCCTCCGTCAAGAGTAGCCATAGCGATCTTGAAGCCTTCGCCTTCTCTGCCGATAAGGTTTTCAGCAGGAACGATTACGTTGTCAAATGCGAGCTCGCAGTTTGAAGCAGCGCGGATACCCATACGAGGGATATCGTTTCCGATTGTGAATCCGGGCATACCTTTTTCAATGATGAAAGCTGAGATACCCTTTGTTCCCTTTGACTTATCTGTCATAGCGAATACTACGAAAATATCTGAGAAACCTGAGTTTGTGATGAAGATCTTTGATCCGTTAAGAACATAGTGATCTCCTTCTTTTACAGCTGTTGTCTGCTGACCAGCTGCATCTGAACCAGCGTTGGGCTCTGTAAGACCGAAGCAGCCGTATTTCTTACCGCTTGCAAGAGGTCTGTAGTATTTTTCTTTCTGTTCGGGTGTACCGAATGTTCCGATAAGAGTTGTGCAAAGTGAAGTATGTACTGAGCAAGCTGTAGCTGTGCTGGCATCTACTTTTGCAAGCTCTTCGACGCAGAGTGCGTATGAAAGTACGCTTGCGCCTGAACCGCCGTCTTCTTTGGGGAAGGGGATTCCGAGCATGCCGTATTTAGCCATCTTGTCCATGATGCTTACATCATACTTTTCAGCCTCGTCCATATCAGCTGCCTTGGGTTTTACTTCTTTTTCAGCAAATTCTCTGTATAATTGCTGCTGAAGTAATTGTTCTTTTGTTAAACTGAATCCAACCATTATAAAATCCTCCTATTTAATATAATAATGAGCTGCGCACAGAAAAAGCGTCTGCACAGAAGGCCAAGCTCGCTTGGAATTCTGAGTCTGACGATTTTGCTGTATGGGGCGAGTAGCCCTACCGAGACTTGCCTTGTCAAGTCGAGGTATAGCAGCGATTAGATTACTGGTTTAGCTTTTCTGCGTTTTCACGCTTTATATCAACCGCCCCTAAACCCGCCTTGTCAAGTCGAGGTATTAGCAGCGATTAGATTGCTTACTTAAATGAGCTGCGCGTGAATAATACGGCTGTTCAGAATACCAAGTTTACTTGGGATTCTGTATCTGACGGATTAGACACATGGGGCGAATGCCACACCGAGACCTGCCTTGCCAGGTCGAGGTACCGCAGCGGCTATACCAACCTGTAATGAGCTCTATATCTTCTGCCGTTAAAACAGCAGTCAGATTACCTGAGTTTTCCTTCTTAACAGAAGTACCTCCCTCCCGTGTCGCAATTCGGGAGGAGAGAAGCTTCCGTATACTGAGGAAGTAATATATATCCGTTCGGATATTACCACAAGACTGCGGATTAACAGTCCCGGGTCATTATCGGCAATCGGTTGTACCTGATTTGCACATATATTATATACAGCAAAAACCGTGCCAACTTCTCTTTCAATCACAAAATAAAACATAATTTGGCAGTTTTGATATTTTTTAAACAAGCCTCGACATTTCATTTGTAATTATTTTAACAATATATCTTTTTTTAAAAAAAGTCAAGTATTTATATACTTAATTCCATAAATTTATAGCTGTCAGGCAGTCTCAAAAATGATACCTCATATATTTTTCCACAAAAAAGCCTCTTAAAAACAGCCGCCGTAAAACCAGGCAAAACCGGGTGTCAGTCTCAATTTGGAGACATATTCTCAAATCAGAGACTTTTGCCACCTTTATTTCAAAGGGCTTTTCTCCTATATCGTTCATTTTATGCCTAACCTTATTTATTATATCATAAAAATCATAATTTTGTTGTTAAAATTAAGTCAATAAAAAAACTTTGGTAATATTCACAGTCATCAAAATCCGCCATATTTTTAATTATCCCGTTTTTGCTGATAAAACCGCCGTTTTTACTGCATAATCCTTTTGCCGTCATTTATTTATATTTGTCTTATTATGTATAAATATGCCAAAAACTAATATTATAAATATTAGGGCATTATTACCTGCCCCCTGATTCAGGGCATTTCTGCACAATAAAAGACCTCCCTTAAAGGGAGGTCAAATAAAAGATAAGATATTATTTAGAAATATGGAATTCAGCAGTTCATTGTGATGTCCCCGTTTTCATCGAATGTCCAGGGCACATCTTCTTCTATAAGGTCAACTTCATCCTTAATTTCTTCATATACTGCCTCGCTTACAAGAAGCGTACTTATATGAAGGGTATTTTCACATACTATAACCTTTGCTTCTTCGGGCTTTGTTTTTCCAAGGGTCTTGAATGCAACTCCAACCGTCTCTTCCTCCGTAGCAAAATGAGGAGGCACCTTTCCTCTTTCGAGATATGTGGTGGGTACAAGATTTATATACATTGCTTCATAATCTATGGAATCCACAAGCTTCTTGGTCGTAAGGTCCGCCAGTCCAATTCCTACGGCGTTTCCGTAAGAATTGGGCGACAGTCTTAATATGGCAAGCTTATTTATTTTAGGAGTTTCAGGCTCGGGAACACCCTTTACCATTATTCTTCCTACAACCTTTGTGTCTACTCCGGTTCCGCTGAACATTTTTCCCATTTCCTTTACTATGAGCACATCCAGCTCGTCAACGGGGAAGTGGGGTACCTGTTTCTGCGCAACCTTGAGAAGTTCGGCTTCTTCCTCAAGGAAGTTCTCGGGTTTGAGAGCTTTTATTATGTATGTTTCGTCAATGGAATTTTCTATTATGGCAAGACCCGCAAGATAGGGAGCTTTTTCAAGAGAGACTTTAAAGGAGAGAGGTATTGTCTCTGCCAGATTATAGCCGTGCATGGCTGTAGCTCCCTTTTCTTTTCCCAGACCGACAGCGCACATCTTTACAACGCCGCTTTCGTTTTTAGCCAAAAAGTCTGTGTGGGGTTTTACCCTGTTGACTACTATTATGCCATCGGCTGCATAGGCGTTTTTGTCAAAGTATACGGGCGCTCCGTTCTCTGCCTCGCCAAGCAGAACGGGTTTCATATCCGACCTTACCTCGCATCCCATGGTCTCTTCGTCAATGCCGTACTTATGAAGTACTTCTATCTGGCCCTCTGCCGTTGCTCCGCCGTGGCTTCCCATGGCAGGAACGATGAAGGGTTTTGCCTGGCAGTCAAAAACATAATCAACTGCCGCCTTTACTATTTTATCTATGTTGTTTATGCCCCTTGAACCGGCGCATACCGCTATTTCACTGTCTTTTTTTATTTTTTCCCTTATGCCTATACCATCCAGCTCTTTCCATACGGCTTCTTTGATGTCTCCTATTTTTTCGGAGTTAAGATGCTGGCGTATTTTATACATTTTGGGATATTTGAAATTCATTTCAACATGATACATTCAAAATTCGCCTCCGAATCAGCATTCAGCATATCTTACCTGAACAAGATCAGCAGCGTTATACTCTGTATAGTCCTCACATCCGGGTATGAGTTCGTCTGCCCTTGCGATTATTTCTTCAGGTGTGAGCAGAGGAAGTTCGCTGTGGAGCCATTCCTTTGTAAATCCTACGCTGGCAAGCTCTTCGTATGCTTTCTCTGTGATGTTGTCAAAGTCGATCTCTTTATGGAGATACTTGGCAACGGTAAGAACTGCGGGTGATCCTCCGATTGTACGTCCGGGAACCATTCCGCACTCAAGCGCCTGAATGATGTACTTAGCAAGCACGGGTTTTGCCGCACAGATGATGGGGATATGTTTTTTAAGTGTCTTTGCATATTCGCCTGAACCATGGGCTGTGTCGCCGCATCTGTACTGGCACTTGGGAACGATACGTCCGTACTGTTCGGGTACTACCATACCGATACCAACAGAAATAACTTCTCCTGTCATTCCGAGAAGAACCTTGCCGTCCTTGAGTATTTCAAGCTGGCCAAGGATGGGAAGAAGTATTTCTTCCATTGTAACGATGTTCATCATCTCTGTAGCTGAGTTGTTGTTTGATGCACGTCCTGTTATAACTACGTTATGTACGGGAATTATTTTCTTTGTATAGTCGGGGCCCATGTAAAGTGTATGTCCGGGATATTTTTCCTTCCATACTTTAAGATGGGGCTCTCTTTTAAGGTCTTCCTCGCCATAGTCAAGGGGAATCATTTCAAGATATCCGAAATCCTTATTGATTTTTCCTCTGTCTGACGCTGCCATTCTCATAATTGAACCTTCAACAACGATACCGTCACTGGTTGTTGTGCAGGCGTCAAGGTCGATGATGTTAAGTCCCGCAGGTCCGTCTATTGTTGAAGCTACCAGGTCAAAGGCCTCCTTGGGCTCAAGGCCGCAGGCCTTAACGTCTTTTAAGTCTATAAGTACAATGTTAAGAGGGATAAGCTTTCCGTTTAACATTCCCTCCGGTATCATTCTGTATTTTAACTGTGCCATAATATTTCCTCCTTAAATCAACAAATCAATGGTTTCCGATGGCGGGTCTTCTGTCTTCAACGTCTTCGTGAGCGCAGTCAAGAAGATACGCTTCCTCTGTGGGGTGAAGAACATTGATGATTTCAAGAATAGCCTTGCGGCATTTTCCGTCCTTGTCTATTCCCTTTACAATAACCGTCTGCATTGTCTCGGGAACACGGGGAATCATTATAAGCTCAAGTTTTTCTACGTCTTCAATGGCAGCTATCTCGCCTACAGCATGCTCGATACGTCCTGTACGGAGACTCTGCATCTTTGCCGATCTTAAATTTTCAAGACCTTTAATATCTATTTCCTTTGGCACGTTTCCTTTTTCTGCCGCTGCTACCTGCATCTTCTTGATGAACTCCGGTAACTTTGTGTGTAATAATTTCATATTATTCATCCTCTCTTCTTGAAAAAAAGTTTTTCCCAGTCAATTTATTAATTAAGCAAAAACCGTGCCAAATTGAAAAAAGCCCGAAATCTCGGGCTTTTTTCATATCAAAAATATTTATTTTCCTGTTTTCACGACAGTTTTTGTCCTGTTTTCACAACCTATGTAGCGAAATCAAGACCTTTCATCCTTTAATTTATATTTTTCCATCTTCGTATACAAAACAGACCTGTGTATACCCAGACTGTCGGCGGCTTTTTGTATCTTCCAGCCGTTTTCCTCCAGCACCTGCTTTATATAATCCTTCTCAAATCTTTCCTTGGCGCTTCTGAGGTCGTCGGTGCATACTTTTTTGCCCGAACTTTTTGACCCCGACATCATTTTAGGCAGTGAACTTGCCATAAGTATGCTTGTCCTTCCGTCGGTTATGACATAACGCTCAACCTCGTTTCTCAGCTCCCTGATGTTTCCCGGCCAGGAATATTCCAAAAGCCTCTTTCTCTGGTCCTCGCTGAATTTTACACTGTGGCCGTATTTCTGGTTGTATTCCTTGAGATAATGCTCCGCCAGGGCCTCTATGTCATCGGGTCTTTCCCTCAGGGGCGGTATATAGGCGGGTATTATGTTCAGCCTGTAATAAAGGTCCTCCCTGAATTGTCCTTCCCTTACCATCTTTACCAAGTCCCTGTTGGTGGCCGCTATTATCCTGACGTCCGTATATATTATATCCGTACTGCCGACCCTCTTTATCTCTCCCGAGTCAAGGAATCTCAAAAGTTTGGCCTGCATAAGCGGGGGAAGGTCGCCTATTTCATCAAGAAATACCGTTCCTCCGTTGCCCATTTCAAAAATACCCTTTTTGCCGTTTTTGTCAGCTCCCGTAAAGGAACCTTTCTCATATCCGAAAAACTCCGACTCCATAAGCTCGGAAGGGATGGCACTGCAGTTGACGGGCAGAAAAATCTCACCCGAGCGCATACTGTTTGAATGTATGTAATTGGCTAAAACGTCCTTTCCTACACCCGATTCTCCGTAAAGAATTATGGTGCTGTCCGTCTTTGCCAGATAGCGCATACTGTCAAAAAGATTTTTCATCTGGGTGTCAGCCGTAATTATGGACCTGTACTTATTGTTGGCCTGCTGTATGAAAAGAAGGGTGTCCTTCATCTCCCTGCGCTTTTCCTTCTCTATGCGCAGTTCGTTTTTCATCTCGTCCATAAATATTTCGTCATGGCTGAAGGCAATTATATATTTTATTTCGCAGTTTTCATATATGGGCTTGGCCACGCAGTCAATGGCCGCTCCCGATGACTGTATGCCCAGCTTTATGACAGCTTCCATGCCCGTCTTAAGCACCTCTATAACCGCCGAGCGGTCCAAAACCCCTTCGTTTACCAAATCATATACGGTCATGGAAAGGGCCCTCTCCATGGATATGTTATACATCTTGGGCAGAGTTGCGTTTACATACAGTATCTTTCCCTTTCCGTCGGCTATGAGTATATTTCCGTAATAATAGTCCAGACAGCACTTGAGCATCTCAAGGGTCTTGGAATCTTCATTGTCTTTACTGTCTTTATAATTTTTAGGCTCCATTACCAGCGCCTCCAAACATCTAGGTTATCACTTCATTCAATGTTTACTTATATCAGCTTTTTAAGCAGTCTCTCCCAGCTTCTTTCGTCTCCACGCTCCGCTCCCTTATAAAGGCCGTGAAGGCATATATATTTTTCAACGGCTTCGGGCATAAGATATTTTACCGACCTGCCTTCCGCCGTATTCTGTCTTATATTAGACGAGGATATATCTAAAGCGGGGCCTTCCACAAGTATTATGTCCACGCCCCTTTTCAAAAGCCTGTCCACGGCTTCCCCCGCTTCGTATCCCGGTCTTGTGACCGCCGCAAAGGAACATATCTTTGACAGAGCGTCAAAATTTTTCCAGCCGGCTATGTCTTCCAGCACATCGGCTCCCGTTATGAAATACAGCTTTGCGTCTTTATCGCATCGCTTTCTTATCTCCTCCACCGTATCGGCCGTATAAGAAAAGCCTCTTTTATCTATCTCAACGGAGGATACGCAGAAGCTTTCATTACTGCCTGCCGCAAGGCAGGTCATAACGTACCTCCTGAATCCGTCAGTAACGCCGTGCTTTTTATAGGGTGTGCGTCCCGTGGGTATGAATACGACCTTATCCAGTCCCAGCCTGTCTCTGGCAGTCTCCGCCGCTATGAGATGGCCGTTATGTATGGGGTCAAAGGTTCCTCCCATTATGCCTATTTTCTTTAAACCCCTGAGGCCGGTTTCCTCCTTTGCACGCCTCTTTGTCTCGGAAAGCAGGACTATTTCTCCCCTTACGGCAGCGGCTCCCTTTCTTCCTCCGCTTCCGTCGGAAATAAATATAAATTCCCGTCCGCTCTTTTCCAAAGTTTCATACAGCATTTCCGTATCCTTGGATATGCCCGTTAAATCTTCCATATACTCCGGCATATTTTGTGCGTTTTTCACGCTGCCCGTTATTTCCTCTGCAAGGGACGTATCCTCTCCCTCAAGGGCAAAGGCATATTCTCCCGGCCTTGTCACAAAGGTAAATCCGTCTTTTGAAAATATTTCCCTTTCAGCCGACACACACTCTCCGCCCATTGTGCCAAGCAGTCCGCCCGTGGGACAGTCGGCATCCGCCGTCTCCACCGAAGCTCCGAAAACAATGACATCATCTTTAAATGGAGAAAGCAGTGTTTTCAATATATCCGAAAGCCTGTAGTCTATGGTATAGGCTGACCTGTATTTTCCAAACTCCATGGTATCAAGGGCCGAAAGGGCTTCTTTTATTTCCCCGCTCCTGCCGTCTTTACATAAAACACACACCGCCATTGGCGTTTTATCCGCCATAAGTGAGTCATATACAAAGGACTCCATAATATCACCTTACAACTCGTGTTTTTATAAATTATGCTCCGTACTTGGCCTTAAGGGCTTCAAGCATATTTTTGTTTATAAGCTCCAAATCTTCCTCCGATTTTAAATAGCTCTCCTTAAATGCCTTTATTGTGGCACAGGCTTCCTCATAGGGTCCGGGAAGATTGAATACTACGGCATTCCCAAGTCTGCCTATTACGAGCTTGCTCCACATATGGCCGTTTTTGCCATAGAGGGCGCCTTCGTGTATGTCTTCAAGTATGCTGTCCAGGGACGTATGGGTGTAGTCCTTGCCGAGGGTTGAGCTGTAGCGGTGTCCGCCGCCGCTGCCGCCTAAAAGTATTATGAGGTCATATCCTTCGACCGCAAATCCCTTTATGGTATTTGTTATATTTTCTTCTTTATCAATAACGGGGGCCGTCCTTGCCACAAAGGCCGAAGGATTAACGGCAAGAAGCTGTCCCATTACCGCAGGACTGTCCGTATCAAGTACTATTCCCGCAGCCAGCTCGTCGCCTGTGGGTATTATTACTGCCTTTGAAAACATATCAAAGCCACCTTTCTTTCATACACTGTCCTTCCGCATAGGCAGGAACATCATCTATATTTACTGTCTTTATCTTGCTTACCGAAGAAATCTGGGCCAGGTCCGTAAGGGTTATGCCGTCCGCCAGGGATACAGCCTTTATAAGTCCGTCGCCTTCCCTTAAAATATCTTCTTCCTCGATTCCGTAAACGTCCATCTCAAGGGATGAACCCGTAACGCCTATTATTCTTACTACGCTTTTAAGCTTATCCTTTATAAGGGCTTCAAGCTCCTGTATATTAAGACCCTTTACGTCTATTCCCGTAATTTTTACAACGGTTTTATCAACCTGTACTATTACCTTACTGTCATCCATTTTGGTTTCCCTCCTAGAGTTTCGTTTTAACTAATTATAATTGTTTTTAAAAATGTTGTAAATACAAGACATTTTCAATTTCAGCACAATATATCTGAACCCTGCTGCTGAACCTTCATTTCAAAATTTCATATTATTTAATGTATATACTCCACGGACAGTGTGTTTATTTTTTCTGCCTGTATTTTTGTATTGACTTGATATGCTATGTGCGGTATATACTTATATTATAAAAACCAAAAGGAGGACAAAAAATGTACTGTGTAAGAAAAGTAACCGAAGACCTCTATTGGGTAGGAGGAAATGACCATCGTCTTGCCCTTTTTGAAAATATTCATCCTATTCCCCGAGGAGTTTCATACAACTCATACCTGCTCACCGACGAAAAAAACGTTTTATTTGATACAACTGACTGGTCCGTATGCCGTCAGCTTATCGAAAACATAAAAGCAGTCCTTGGTGACAAAAAACTTGATTATCTTGTAATAAACCATATGGAGCCTGACCATGGCGCTTCCCTTGAAGAAGTACTTATCCGTTATCCCGAAGCTAAAATCATAAGCACAGACAAGGCATTTACTATGATGAAGCAGTTTGGCTTTGATATAGGAGACCGCGGCATCGTTGTTAAAGAGGGCGATACCATGTCATTCGGAAAGCATACCGTTACATTCATAGGCGCATCAATGATTCACTGGCCCGAAGTTATGGTTACATTTGATACCACAAACGGCGTTCTTTTCTCAGCCGATGCCTTTGGTTCATTCGGAGCCCTTGACGGAAAGCTCTTCAACGATGAAGTGGACTTTGACCGCGACTGGATAGACGACGCCAGAAGATATTACACAAATATCGTTGGCAAATACGGAACATTCGTACAGAAGCTTCTTAAAAAGGCCCAGACTCTGGACATTAAGATGATATGCCCTCTCCATGGTCCCGTATGGAGAAGCAATATAGAGTATTTTGTGGACAAGCATGACAAATGGAGCAGATACGAGCCCGAAGAAAAGGGTGTAGTTATTGCCTATGCTTCAATGTACGGCAACACCGAAACAGCTGCCCAGGCCCTTGCATCAAAGCTTGTTGAAAAGGGCTGCACAAACGTTAAGGTATATGACGTATCAAATACCCATGTATCCACACTTATTGCGGAATCATTCAAGTACAGCAATATCGTCCTTGCTTCCGTTACTTATAATCTTGGAATCTTCCCTGTTATGCACAACTTCCTTGAGGATATGAAGGCACTCTGCCTCACAAACAGAAAGATATCCATTATTGAAAACGGAACATGGGCTATAAAGAGCGGTACTCTTATGACAGATTTCGTTACAAACGAGCTTAAGGGAATGGAGATAATCGGAAACAAGTTCACAATTTCATCATCAATGAAAGCCGATAAGGAAGCCGAGCTTGACGCCCTTGCCGATGCTCTTATAGAATCAATGAAATAATTTAAAGTTTAAACAGGCGGACCCGCCAAAAAGCGGTTTCGTCTGTTTTTTATTTCTGACGCTTTCCTTTTTATCTCAGAATATTTTCTTTTTTCTTAACTTTTACCGGAAATGGTGACATAATACAAAAAATGTGATATGTTCTCTTTCTAAAGATTTATATATGATGCCGCCGGCTATGCAGACGCCCCGGTATGGTTTGGCACAGCACATATAGATATACTTTTTTAAAATATTATAAGGAGGAATGTTCATGGAAAATTTAAAGAAGTTTACCGGCATTCTTACAGGACGTTTTGATAACTCGGAGCAGTTTAGCAGATTAAAAGCCGAAGGTGTGCAGGGTTTCCCCTATGCGGAGCATGTGAATACCGTATGCAACGATAAAATCATTGGTCTTCCCAAGGATTTTGACGGCATATTTATGGTGGAGGAAAGCTATTATACCGTAGGCGAAATAACAAAGCCCATGCCCCATCTCTTTTTATTCACCGAGGAAGGTGACGGCGTGAAACTCACATCATGGGAACTTCCTGAAGGATATGACAAGACATCCTTTACCTGGGATTCCCTCGAAAACGTTGAATATTCAAAGCTTAAGGTTTCCGAAAAATTCACACCCGCCGTATACAAACTTAAAGACGGAGTATGGGAGGGCGGCAGTGTAAGTATGTTCTCACCCGTACTGAAATTTACCCTTTTCGAGCGTTTTTCGGAAGACTGTCTTGAAGTTTCCGAAAGTATGGAAGTCAACGGCAAAAAAACATTCGGCTATGACGAGCCCATCATATACAAGAGAAAAAAATGATATAAAAAAACCACCCGCAGGGGTGGTTTAAAGTTGTCGATAACATCGACAACCTTTCGTCAAAGCCACATTTTATTTAAGGCTTTGACGAACAAACAGAAGTATAAAGCATTGTTCAAGCACTTTGCAGTGCAAAGTCAGCTTCGCTGCCCCCATTTCTTCGGGGTGCTGAGTTCCATCGGCTAAAAAGCCTGGAAACTCCTGCTTTTCCTCGTCGGAAATGAATTCCGACTGCGGATTCCAGTTGGGAAACATAACACCGCCAAGACAGGCGGACAGCCATTTATGGCTGGCATTTGCGCAGCAAATGTGTTGACCGCTGTTTCCCAGACCCTTCCGCATTCTTAAAAAATTATAAGACCTACGTTTTTGTATTTTGCCCACTGAGGATGCGTGTTTCTTATTTCTTTTTTATACATAAATAAGGACCGCACATATCTTCATGGGTTCTCACATAGGTCCATGAAAAATCCTCGGCAGCCATATATACGTCACTGCGGGTATCCTCGTCCAAATCCTTTGCAGTCAGCTTTCCCACAGGCGCCACATCCGAAATACTGGCCGAATATCCGTCATAAAATCTTACGGCCCTGTCATATTCAAGCTTATCAAAGGCCTTCCTTGCTTCATCTCCCTCAAGACATTCCACAAGCTCATAGGAAAATATATGCCACAAATAGTTATATTTGGCCGTAACATACTTCTTTATTTTTTTGGGGTCCGCATCTTTGGCAAAGGCATCAAGCCATTTATTCATATATTCTTTTTCTGACATAAAACCGCCTCCCTTTTTATCTAAATGAGCCTTTTAACCATTACGGTCATTTCTTCCTCATTTTTCATTCCCTGTTTTAAATAGAAACTTTCGGTATCAACCGTTTTAAGGGTATTAAGGGTTATTTCATTTACGCCCTTTTCCTTGAGGCGTCTTTCGGTTTCTTTAAAAAATTCCGTACCGATGCCCTTTCCCTTTATGCTCCTATCCACAAAAAATTCCCTCAGGTTAAACACTGTCTTTTCACAGTATCTTTCAAAACAGCCTACGGCTCCGGCAGTCATTTTTCCGTTGTCATAGGCCGCTATTCCGTATGCCGCCCTGCCGTCCAGCATCATAGTGAGCCTTTCTTCCGCGCTCTCCTCACTCCAGCTGTCATTCCATGGCGGTGCGTTAAAGGCTCCCATAAAAATTTTTGCCATCTGCTTTATTTCTTCCGTATCTTTCGATGTTATTTCCCTATATTCCATATCTCTCTCCGTTACAATCAGTTATTTTCTGCTTTACATCTGTATCCGCCCGTAAGCTCCTCTTTTCTGGATATTACAAAGTCTATAAAATATCTTGCCGCTATGGGAAGCACGCTTTTGTTTTTATAGGCAAGGGACACCGTCCTTTCCAGACGGGGTGTTATATTCCTTATTTCTATGTTTCGGTTGTGCCTGTTAAGTACCAATGCCGAAAGCACCGATACCCCCAGTCCTTCCTCAACCATGGACATTATGGTGTAGTCGTCATAGACCACATACTGGGTATTGGGCTCAATGGAATTGGCCTTGAAAAATTCCAGAGGTTCACATACCTCTCCTTCGTCCAGAAGTATATAGGGCTCCTCAGCCAGCTTTTTAAGGGGTACGCTTTCCTCTTTTGCCAGTCTGTGCCCCACGGGAAGCACCGCCAGCATCTCGTCCCTTTTTAAGGGCACCGTCGTAAGGCCTGATGCAGCATCGGGATTAACAAAACCCAAATCAACGCTTCCTTCCTTTATCCAGCCGCTTATATTCGTATATTCTCCCTGCTTTAAGTCAAAGTGGACCGAAGGGTATTTTTCTCTGAATTCCTTCATAAGCATCGGCAGCCAGTTGGCGGAAATACTGGCCAGAGTGCCTATCCTTATTATTCCTCCCGCCAGTCCCCTCATCTCGTTTCTTTTTTCCATAAGCTCCCTGTGGGCATTGTATATGTTTATTATATAGGGCAGAAATTCTTCCCCGTCCGGCGAAAGCTCTATGCCCTTTTTTGACCTTCTTATGAGTGTTGTGCCAAGCTCGTCCTCAAGGGTCTTTATCATCTGGCTTACGGCCGACTGGGTATATCCCATACTTTTTGCCGCTTTCGTAAAACTCCCCGTCTCCGTTACCCTCACAAAGGCTTCATAACTCGTCACGCTTACCCCTCCCGATACCGCCTTAAACATTGATAAGTTTTTCTAATATTATCATTATATAAATTCGTTTTACTTATGTCAATTCAGGTGGTATACTTCAATCCATATTCAGACAGTTATCAGACAGTTTTAATTGAGGTGCTTAAAATGAACAGTAAAAACAATATGTTTTTTAAAGGAATAAAAGACGGTCTCCCCGTGGCGCTGGGATACCTGGCAGTATCATTCACACTGGGTACGGCTGCCGTAAAATGCGGCATAACTCCCCTGCAGGCTCTTTTGGCTTCATTTCTTAACAATACTTCCGCAGGAGAATTCGCAGCCTTCACCCTAATCGGCGCCGGAGTATCTTACCTTGAGGTTGCAGTAACAACCCTTATACTCAATATGAGATATTTCCTTATGTCCTGTGCCCTTTCCCAGAAAATTGCTCCGGGAACACCATTTTTCCATAGATTCATTATGGCTTACGACGTGACAGACGAAGTATTCGGTCTTTCGGTAATGCAGGAAGGACGCCTTAATCCCGCCTATACCTACGGAATAATGGCCCTTGCCATTCCTGCCTGGTCCCTTGGAACTTTCCTCGGCGCCGCCATCGGAGGCATAATGCCCGCCGGTGTTTTAAGCGCCATGAACGTGGCCCTCTACGGAATGTTCATTGCGGTCATCGTTCCTCCCGCCAAGAAGGATAAAGTCATTGCCCTTGTAATTGCGGTGTCCATGGCATCAAGCCTTCTTTTCTCCGTTCTTCCCGGTCTTAAAAATCTTTCATCGGGTGTAACGGTAATTATACTTACAGTTGTCATTTCTCTGGCAGCCGCAGTACTGTTCCCTGTTGAACCTAAGAAAGAGAAAGAGGTAGTTAGCTGTGAAGCCTGATGTATATGTATATATTTTCATAATGGCGGGTGTGACATACCTGATTCGTATGCTCCCCTTAGTCCTTGTAAAAAAAGAAATACAGAATGTGACCATAAAATCGTTCCTTTATTATGTACCCTATGTCACATTGTCGGTTATGACCTTTCCCGCAATTTTGACAGCCACCAACAGCACCGTTTCCGCGGCAGCCGGATTTATTGCCGCAGTCGTTGTGGCTTTCAGGGGCGGAAGCCTTTTTAAAGTGGCCGTTTCCGCCTGTGCCGTGGTATTTATACTGGAACTTATACTTTAAACCGCATTTTCATTGCCGTCTCGGACGGCCTTCCTCTTACAGCCCGTATCCTAAGGATACGGGTTTTGTCTTTTGATTGGTATATGAAAAAAGACGAAGAAAAAATTTCTTCGTCTTTTTTATTCACTGTTCAGCCAATAATTTTTCTATTCGTCTGTATTCCTTTATTTCCTGAATAAGTTTTACCAGAGGATAAATAATTGTAATTCCTCCTAATAAAACTGCCATAAAAGATATAACTTCACCCGCCAAGCCAGATGATGATATTTCTATAATGCCGTCTTTAAGCTGGCGTATAGTATACGGAATGAAAAAATAAAAAAACGAACTCATTCCAAACTCCTGAAAAAGTCCTACTGTAAGCACCGCACCTAATATAAGCGCTATTCCCATACCTATTTTCTTTCCGGAAATCCACGCTTTCATACATTCCCTGCTACAAAAATGCATTTCTTTATGGCCTTTTTGAATATTGAACGCAGTTAAGCCATCGGTTTTCCCATTATCAAATTCCTTTCCACAGTTCCCGCATTTCTCCATAATACCTCTCCTCTTTTATTAAAGCAAAATTTCGTTTTTCAGCTTTCTCGTATAGTTTTTATAAAATTTATATGCCTCATCATTTTTATTTTCCTTTATCAGATTTACGCAAGTAACCACCAGCTCTTTATAGATTTTTTCATAGATAAGTCCGGCATTTGTTTTTTGGTCAATTTCTTCGACAATAAACGGGGCAAAAGCATAATACTCCTTAATATCTTTTTCGCCTTCCATCTGATTTTTCAGCCATTCATCTCTAAACTTTCTTAATATTGTAAGTTCTTCACAATTGTCCGGCAGTCCCCTTGCCTTCGTGCAGGCACTTGTCAAATAGCAGCAAGATGTTGATTTGCTTTCTTCTTGATAAGCCTCATAAAACGGACATCTCTTATATCCTTCGCTGTAAGAGCAGAAATTTCTGTAGTGGTCAGAATTTACCCTGTCAGAACTTTGATTCTTAAGTTTTGACATTAAACGGCATCTGTCACCGCCATCGTAAAATGAATAATCACATCTTGCCATATTATCCCTCCTTTAACAAAAAATAAATTTATTTTTGTCCTATGATAGGACAAAAATCTCTTGTAAAAAGTATAACCTTGATAATGTCCTATGTCAAGACAAAATCAAGGGAGAGAATAATACTATGGCTAGAATTATTGAAGGAAACGAAATGAATTTAATAGGCAAAAAAGTGAGAGACCTTAGAAAACAGAAAAAAATGAGCCAGCAGGCTTTATCGGATAAGTTGGAACTTATGGCAATTTATATATGCCGTGGGTCTATTTCACGAATTGAGGACCGGCAGAGAACCGTAACCGATATTGAACTTTACGGCCTGGCAAAAGCCCTCGATGTTTCCATAGAAGAGCTTTTTGAAAACGAAAAATAAAAAAAGGACGTCCTCTTTGGACGTCCCTTATTTTTATTAGAGTTTTGCAAGCTCAACGGCAATCTTTGATGCTGCCTTAGCATTGTTATAAGCAAGCTGAAGGTTTGATGCAAATGATACGCCGTCTGTCATATCTTTGATATGGCTTAAAAGGAAAGGTGTTGTATCCTTGCCGTGGATACCCTGCTCTTTGGCAAGCTCAAGGGCCTTTACGATTACCTTTTCCATTTCGTCATAGTCAAGGGCATATTCCTCGGGTATAGGGTTTCCGATAACAAGTCCGCCCTTAAGACCAAGGTCCCATTTTGTCTTTGCGATTTTTGCTACCTCAGCTTCTGTAGCCGCATTGTAGTCAAGTTTGAATCCGCTGCTTCTGCAGTAGAATGCAGGGAAATCATCTGTTCTGAGGCCAAGTACGGGTACTCCGAATGTTTCAAGATATTCAAGGGTAAGTCCAAGGTCAAGAAGTGATTTTGCTCCCGCACATACTACGGCTACGGGTGTGTTTGCAAGCTCCTGAAGGTCAGCGCTTATATCCATAGTCTCTGTGGCGCCTCTGTGTACTCCGCCGATTCCGCCTGTGGCAAATACTTTAATTCCTGCCATTGCCGCAATCATCATTGTTGTGGCAACTGTTGTTGCTCCTGTCTTTCCTGTGGCAAGATATACGGCAACGTCCCTTCTTGATACCTTTCCTACGCCCTCGCCCTTGCACATAAGGTCAAGTTCCTCAGATGTAAGGCCTACCTTGAGTTTTCCGCCGATTATGGCTGTTGTGGCGGGTATTGCTCCCTCTGCTCTTACTATTTCCTCTACTTTATGGGCAAATTCCATATTCTGAGGGAAAGGCATTCCATGGCTTAAGATTGTACTTTCAAGGGCAACTACGGGCTTTCCTGCCTTTATTGCTTCTTCTATTTCCGGTGTGATTGATAAATAATCCTGCATCATATTCTTCTCTCCTTTAATATTTTTTCTATAAGTGATACGCTCATATCAGGGTTAATTGTTTTTTCGTGGGACAGCGCCGCTATTCCCGCCGCAAGACCGTAATCTATGGTCTTTTCAATATCAAATTCATTTACATAGCTGTATATGACTGCCGCCATAAACGCATCGCCCGCTCCTGTGGCATTTACCATATTTTCAACGGGTCTCAGCTTTTTCTCTATATGTCTTCCTTCCCTGTCCATATACAGACAGCCGTCGGCTCCAAGGCTTACAAATATTCTTTTAAGCCCCTTATCCAGTATTTTTTCCGCCGCCTTATAAAGGTCCTTCTTGGAATTTATCTTCATTCCGCTTAAAATTTCCGTTTCCATAAGGTTAGGCTTTGCCGTATGGAATTTTCCTATTAAATCCACAATGGTGGACGCATAGGCCTGGGATACGGTATCCACAAATACCGGTATCGTATCGGAATAGAGATTAAGTATCTCTTCCATTACCTGAGGAGGCAGACCCGGGTCGCATGTTATAAGTCTGCTTCCCTTTATTATACTTGCCTTTGAATGGAGAAAGTCCACCGTCATGGTATGTAAAACTGACATATCCGAAAGCGCCACAAACATATCGCCTTTTTCGTCAAGCACCGATATATATGTGGATGAGGCGTGGTTTTCCACCCTCAGTATATGGCTTATGTCTATGCCCGCAAGCATACATTCGGAACATATCTTGTCCGCATAAACATCGTCTCCCACAGCAGTTATGAGTTTTACGTCACCGCCCAGCCTTGCGAAGTTCTCCGATACGTTTCTTGTAACTCCTCCGGCCGACGTATTCATATGTCCCGGATTGCTGTCATGCAGGTTTATGGCTTTTTTCGACCTTCCGTGGACATCCACGTTTGCCGCTCCGATGCCGACAACATAGTTTCCGTCATTGACAATGTAGCCGCGCCCCAGAAGATAGCCCTTTTTCTGCAGATTGGCTATGTGCACCGCCACCGAGCTGCGGGTTATTCCGAGCATTCCTGCCAGCTCATTCTGCTCTATGGTAGGCTTGTTTTTTATTATTTCAAGTATCTCCCTTTCTCTGGGTGTCATAGGTTCACCTCCTATACAAATGTTTAGTTTATAAATATATGCTTATTATAATATTTATATTTTCCTCCGTCAATACAAAATAAGAAACTCAGACAACAAAAATGCGGACAGGGAATCTTTCCTCTGTCCGCCAAAAAGATTATTTTTCTAAAAGTTTTTCCACATCGGAGGCCTTAAGCACTCTGCCCGCTGAAACTATGCTGTCATTTACCATAAGGGCCGGTGTGCTCATAACTCCCAGACGGGCTATCTCCGCCATATCCGTTACATACTCCACTTCCGTATCCATACCCATATTTTTAACGGCTTCCTTTGTGTTTTCAAGGAGAGTGTGGCAGTTTTTGCATCCGCTTCCCAGCACCCTTATACGTTTTATGTCTCCCTCGATTTCTGCACCCTTTGTTACAGGTGTCTGGCAGCTTCCGCAGCTGCATTTACTTTCTGTCTTTTCTTCTTTCTTTTTTCCAAAACCAAATAAACCCATATTAATTCCTCCATATTTTTTATATAAGCACATACTGCAGGGCATTGAAAATATAGCCCACAATAATTATTCCTATAACGCATATACCCGTAAAAAGCCCCAGAAGTTTTGGCTTTACGGCCTTTTTAAGCATAATGAGTGACGGAAGGCTTAAAGTTGTTACCGCCATCATAAAACTGAGCACTGCTCCCAGCTGGGCACCCTTCATAAGCAGAGCCTCCGCTATGGGTATGGTGCCGAAAATATCCGCATACATGGGCACACCAACCAAAACAGCCAGCACAACACCCAGGGGATTGTTATTGCCCAGTATCGTCACTATCCATTCCTCGGGTATCCAGTTATGAATGACTGCTCCTATGCCTACGCCAATGAGTATATAAACAAACACCTTTTTAAAGGTGGCCGCCACCTGCTCCTTTGCATACACAAGCCTGTCATATACCGTAAGCTCAGGCGATGCCATATCCACGGAGGACGATGCCATACGGATAAAGTCTTCCACCTGATTTTCCATATGCATTTTTTCTATTACGGTGCCGCCGACTACCGCCACCACAAGGCCTATGGCCACATAGACCACCGCAACCTTTGCGCCGAATATGCTCATAAGGAGCACCAGGCTTCCCAAATCCACCATGGGAGAGGATATAAGAAAAGAAAATGTAACTCCCAAGGGCAGTCCCGCGCTGGTAAATCCCATAAAAAGCGGTATCGATGAGCAGGAGCAGAAGGGTGTTACGGTGCCCAGCAGAGCCGATATGCATCTGGCTGGCAGACCCTTAAATCTTCCCAGTATCTTTCTGCTTCTTTCCGGCGGGAAGAAACTTTGTATATAGGATATGATAAAAATAAGGGTACAGAGCAGTATTGTTATCTTTATCACATCGTAAATGAAAAACTGAAGACTTCCTCCAAGCCTTGAAGCCGTATCCAGTCCTACGGCAGAAAGCCCCCTGCCAATGAGCGAATTGAGCCATTTCATACCAAGGACCTGGTCCTGTATGAACTGCCAGAGAGAAATCAAACCTTCCATAAAACCACCTCTATATTTTGATATATTTAAAAATATCGATGTATTGTCCCAAATGAATGCCGTCTTTCGGACGGCTTATCATCTGCACTTACATACTTCATCTGTTTCATCTGCTTTATCCGTTTCGCCTGTAACATCAGCCGTGAGCATACTTTTAAGTATTTCCTCTGCCCTTTTTGCTCCGCCTTCGTCCAAGGAATAATGAACCCATTTTCCGTCCTTTCTTCCTTTAACTATCCCTGCATCACACAATATTTTCATATGGTGGGAAAGGGTCGACTGGGATATATTCAGCTCGTCTACAAGCTTGCAGGCGCATTTTTCTCCGCTTTTGAGCATATCCAGTATTTGAAGCCTGTTTTCGTCGCAGAATGCTTTGAAAATTTTTGCCCTGTCTTTATAGGATTCCATAATCCCACCTCCTAAAAATCAATTTCATAGTTATATTATATTCACATATCGAAAAATATCAATATGTTTTTTCAAAAAAATATCCCGGAAGATATACTTCCGGGAAAAATTTTATCCCTGAAGGGAAGCCATTATGGCGGGTATAAACTGTTTCTTTCTTGATACCACTCCGGGGAGGTTTATGGTCTCTCCGTCCTGAACTTCCGTTCTGAATGCTTTTTTGAGTACGTCTTTGGCTATTTCTCCTTCAAACATAAGCTCTGAGCCTTCCTCAATTATGTTTGTAAGAAGCATACATGCCATATCTATTCCGTGGCTCTGGCTGAATCCCTGCATATAGGGCTCAAGAAGCTTTTTAACGTCTTCAAGGCCTGTCTTATCAATTGATGATATCTGGCCTACGCCAAACTTTATGCCGTTTACGGAGAATGTCTTATAATCCTGATAGAAGATTTCCTCGGCTGTTTTTCCTGTAAGGCTGCTTCCCGCATGGAACATATCGGAAGCGAATTTCTCCATATCAATTCCCGCAATGGCCGCAAGTCTTTCTCCGGCTGCCACATCGGCAGGAGTACATGTGGGTGAACGGAAAAGGAGTGTATCCGAAAGGATAGCCGCACATAAAAGTCCGCTTACCTCTTTTCCGGGAGTTATGCCTGCTTCACGGTACATCTGCTCTATTATTGTAGCCGTACAGCCAACGGGCTGGTTTCTGAAAAATATGGGTGACATGGTCTCGATGCTGGCAAGTCTGTGGTGGTCTATTATCTCAAGTATGGACGCTTCGTCAATGCCGTCAACGGCCTGGGTCTTTTCGTTATGGTCCACAAGTATGAGCTGTCTGCCCTGTATGTCCATAAGATAACGGCGTGATATCATTCCGCAGTACTTTCCTTCAACGTCAAGGACAGGGAAGTCACGGTATCTCTTTTCTGCCATTACCTTCTTTACGTCATCAATATATGTGTCCTCACGGAATGTGACAACATCATCCTTTTTCATAAAGTGGCCTACGGGCGCACTCTGGTTTATAAGTCTGGCTACGGAGTATGAGTCGTGCTTTGTGGATATTATGCTGCATCCCTTTGCCTGAGCCAGTGCCTTTGTGGTCTTGGGTATTGTTGTTCCGTTGGTTACGATTATACATTTTGCTCCCATCTCAATGGCACATATCTGGGCGTCGCTTCTGTTGCTGACAATTACTATGTCGTCGGGCTCGATATATTCTTCCATAATTTCGGGATTTCCGGCACCAACAAGTATTCTTCCGCTGGCAATGGTATCTTCGGGGTCTCCGATAATAAGCTCGCCGTCCAGTGTCTCTATAAGATTGGAATAGGGTGTCTGAGCCTGGGCAAGTATACCCTGGTCATATATTTCCATATAGGCGTTTACTATGTCTTTGATGGTTATTATGCCTTCAAGCTTTCCGTCGTCCGTTACGGGCAGTGTCACCGCACTGGAGCCCTTCATCTGCTCCCATGCCTTTTTAAGTGATGTGTTTCGTCCTATGCCGGGCGCCTTCCTTATTTCTATATCGCTTATCCTTGTCTTTACGTCAGACACATATTCCGGGGATTTTACTCCGAAATAGTCTAAAACATACTGGGTCTCTCCGTTTATCTGGCCGCTGCGTCCCGCACGGTAGTCTGTCTCGGGGTCAAGGGCTGACTTAAGTGACGCATAGGCAATGGCTGAACATATGGAATCCGTATCCGGATTTTTATGGCCTATAACTGTTATCTGTTTGTTCTTTTCGCTCATTCAAATTCTCCTTATCAATTTATGAGTTACTTTATAAAGTCTTTTCATGTATACTAATATAACACCCAAAGGGCTTGTATACAACAAAACTTTTAAAATAAACTAATGTTTTTACTGCCGTACATAAAACGCTCGATTTTCCGCTTATATCTTTGGGTCTAAGGCCCTTTTTTATGCCCTGTAACATCAAAAAATCCCCGAAACATCCGTTCCGGGGAAATCAGTCTTATTTGAATGATGCGATTCTCTCAAACAGTATCTTATTAAAGAGGTCTCTGTCAGCGCTGAGGGCTACATGGCAGTTGTCGGGAAGGTTATGGAAATGGCGTGTATCCACAATTGTCATTCCGTCGGCAAAACCTCCGCTTATATCCACGTCAACCCTTGTAAAGATTACGTTTTTAAGCACGTCGGGGTTAATAAGATATGCTATGCATAAAGCGTCATGTATGGGGCAGAGGTCAGGCTCATGAAGAGGCTGAAGTATGTTATATGCCCTTGTACGTATCTCTATGAGTTCCGCTATCATATCTCCTACGGGTGTATGAAGGTCTTTATACTGCTGTACTTCGCTCAGTCTTGTGGATGCCGCATGGGTAGCGTCCAGGGGAACAAGTGTTATCTTTGCTCCGCAGTTCATAACTATTTCCGCAGCTTCGGGGTCTTTCCATATATTGAACTCAGCGGCAGCGGTTGAGTTTCTTTCGATATGTCCTCCGCCCATGATAACGATTTCTTCAATGTTATCAACTATTGAAGGTTCCGCTCTGAGAAGTATGGCAATGTTTGTAAGGGGTCCCACGGGAACTATTGTTACCTTTTCGGGACTGTTTTTGATTGTGTTTATGTACCATGTAACAAAGTTTTCGGGTACGGGTTTTGTCACAGGCTCGGGAAGATTGAACTTTTTAGGATGGTAGCATACTTCCACGCCGTTTTCGTCGTACTGTATTTCAGGTGTTTTGGGATTTTTTGTTCTTCCGGGAAGAAGCTCATGCACAAGGGGCTCCGCAGCTCCCTTTACAACGGGTATCTTGTCCTGCATTCCCAAAAGTTCCACAATTTTAAGGGTGTTTGTAAGCGTATCCTCCAGCGGACGGTTTCCGTTTACGGCGCATACGCCAAGAAGATTTATCTCCGGTGAAAGCGCAGCCAGCATTATGGCGCAGGCATCATCCGAGCCGGTATCAACGTCAAGTATTACATTTCTTGCCATTTTTATTCCTCCCTGTATTTTAAATGAATTTTGTCTACTTTTTTATTTTTGGCACCTGTCACGGCACCATAAATTGTCTCTGTTTTATAATAATATCACATTTTTATTGACATATAAATATATTTTTCTTTTCAATTTCAATTTGTTATTGTATATTTTAAGAGTAGATAAAATTTATTTAGAGCAAAAAAATAATTTGGTCAGACATTGAAAGGATGATGAAAATGGCTTTAATGACAGGCGAACAGTATCTTGAAAGTATGAGAAAACTTAAACTCAATATTTATATGTTCGGAGAAAAAATAGAAAATTCCGAGAGCAGTCCCATATTAAGGCCTTCTCTCAATTCCGTAAAGGCTACCTATGACCTGGCGGCAGACCCCCAGTATGAGGACGTTATGACCGCCGTATCCCACCTGACCGGAGAAAAAATAAACCGTTTTACCCATATACACCAGAGCACCGACGACCTCATTAAAAAAGTAAAAATGCAGAGACTCTGCGGAAGCAAAACAGCTTCCTGTTTCCAGAGATGCGTAGGCCTTGATGCCTTCAATGCCGTTTACTCCACAACCTATGAGGTAGATGAAAAATACGGCACTTCATATTTTGAAAACTTTAAAAAGTTCCTTACATACGTTCAGCAGAATGACCTTACCGTTGACGGAGCCATGACAGACCCCAAGGGAAACCGCGGTCTTTCTCCCTCCGCCCAGGCTGACCCCGACCTTTACCTCCACGTGGTTGAAAGAAGACCCGACGGTGTTGTAGTCAAGGGCGCCAAGGTACACCAGACAGGTATATGCAACTCCCACGAAGTTTTGGTTATGCCCACCTGTTCCATGTCTCCCGCTGACAAGGATTATGCCATCTCCTTCTCCGTACCTACCGATACGGAAGGAATAATTATGATAATCGGACGCCAGTCCTGCGACACAAGAAAACTGGAAGGCTCCCAGATGGACGTGGGCAACAGCACCTACGGCGGCGTGGAGGCCCTTGTGGTATTCGATAACGTATTCGTACCCAACGAAAGAATATTCTTAAACGGCGAGACGGATTTTGCGGGAATGCTTGTTGAGCGTTTTGCAGGATTCCACAGACAGAGCTACGGCGGATGTAAAGTCGGCGTCGGCGACGTGCTCATAGGAGCTTCTGCCCTGGCTGCCCAGTACAACGGAGCGGACAAGGCTTCCCATGTAAAGGACAAACTCATAGAAATGGTACATCTTAACGAGTCCATTTATTCCTGCGGTATAGCCTGCTCGGCCGAGGGCTGCAAAACGGCTTCCGGCGGATATATGATAGACCTGCTTTTAGCCAATGTCTGCAAGCAGAATGTTACCCGCTTCCCCTATGAAATATCCAGACTTGCCCAGGATATAGCCGGCGGCCTTATGGTAACGGCTCCTTCCGAAAAGGACCTTAAAGACGAAAAGATAGGCCCCTACATAGACAAGTATTTCAGAGGTGTGGCAGACGTACCCACGGAATACAGACTCAAGATAATGCGTCTTATAGAAAATATGACCCTTGGTTCGGCGGCCGTAGGATACCTGACCGAGTCCATGCACGGCGCAGGTTCTCCCCAGGCCCAGAGAATAATGATATCCAGACAGAGCGATATGGAAGCTAAAAAGCAGCTCGCCAAGGATATAGCAAAAATAGACGACTGACATAACTGCTATTAATAAACCACCGCGGACAGCCTGTCTGCCCGCGGTAAAATAAATTTTTTCCTCTCAGATGTAAAAATATTTAATTTATGAAACTTTTTTCCCGCCGGGGCAGTCTCTTATTTATACCGTCTTGTATATATTTCAATACATATAAGGCGGACTGGCAGTTTCTCTGCTCCGGTTATGACAGGTTTAGGCTCGTATAATACACTGCGCTTTTTATATGAGCCAAAATATGTTGACAAATACAGACCCTCTCAATATAATTAACTTCGTTAACCGTTCAATTAATTAACTTCGTTAACCGTTCAATTAATTAACTTTTAAGGAGAAAACCATGGACGAAAAAAGACTTACAGGCGAACAAATGCTGAGGGCATGGCTTAATCTTTCGTCCACAGTATGGAACAGGCGTGTAGTTTCCACAATGACATTCAATGAGATGTCCGTATGCAGTCTGCTCAAATACCGTATGGACGACGACCCCAAAAACAGATTTACCGCCACAGAGCTGTGTGAAAAAACAGGCCTTTTTAAAAGCCAGATGAATAAAATCCTCAATTCCATGGAGAATAAAGGTCTTATAGAGCGTGTGCGCTCCGAAAAAGACAAGCGATTTGTATACATTGAGCTTACTGAAGAAGGCGTTAACAGATATAACATCGAACATGACGACATAATGACTACCATAGACAGTCTTGTGGAATCAATAGGAATAGATGCTGCCAGAGAGGCTACGGCATCAGTTAATATGATTACCAAGGAATTAAAAAACCTTATGTAACAGTTATTTTGAGAGGAGAAAAAAATGATAAGGATAATCACGGATTCCGCCGCTGATATGGAAAAGGCGGAGCTTGAGAAATACTCTGTGACAAGTGTGCCCCTTAGTGTAAGTTTCGGAGAAAACACCTATCTTGACGGTGTAAATCTGGAAAAAGACAGATTTTACGAACTGCTTGAGGCCGAAGAGGAATTTCCCAAAACTTCACAGCCCTCACCCGACACATTTTTAAAGGAATTTGAAAGTGCTAAGGAAGCGGGCGATGAGGTAATCGTCATACTTATTTCAGGAAGCCTTAGCGGAACTTTCCAGAGCGCAAACATAGCCAGACAGATGGCTGAATACGATTCCATATACATAATCGACAGCCTTAACGCCACAGGAGGAGAAAAGGCGCTTATTTTCCATGCCGTATCCCTCAGAGACAAGGGATATACTGCCAAGGAAATAGCTGCCGAGCTGGAAAAACTCAAGACCAGATTACGTCTTGTGGCCGGTCTTGATACTTTGGAATATCTCTGCAAGGGCGGAAGGCTTTCCAAAACAGCCGCAGGCATCGGTACTTTAGCCAATATTAAACCCATAATCAAGATAACTCCCGAAGGAACCGTAGGTCTTGCGGAAAAGTGTATGGGACGCAAAAGCACCATGAACAAACTTGTAAAACATCTTGATAAAACCGGTGTTGACAGCAGTTTTCCTTTATATATGCTCTATTCCTACGACAAGGGCAACTGCGACGAGTTTGCGGACAAATTAAAGGAAAAAGGATATAACCTTGATAATGCCGTTTTCACTAACGTCGGCCCCACCATTGGAGCCCATGTAGGAAAGGGCGCTTTCGGAATAGTTTACTTTATTTCCGTTTAACGGATTTTATTCCCGCCGTCTCTTGGAGATTTTGTTTGATAATTTTGTCCGCTATTATTTTCTGCCCTTGATTTTCCCATAAGGGCGTTTACAGCCCTCCCCATTGTTCTCCTTTACAGCTTTTATACTGTCAGCAGTTTTTATCCGCTGCCCTTTGACCGCAGGACGTCCTTTTTGGCCGTCTCCCGCCCCATTACTTTTATTCTCCGCTGTCCTTAATTTTACTTATTTTATCCCCTTGGGATGCCTCCCGCCTCTTGCTTTTATTTACCTTATATCCTTTATGTTTTTGTTCGCGGCACTGCCCTCTTTGCTTTTTCTGCTCTCCTCTGTCTTTAATTCTGCTTATTTTATCCCCTTGGGCTGTCGCCTGCCCCTTGCTTTTATTCACCCTGTTTTCCGCTCCTTCCTCCGTCTGCCGCCCATCTTCCTCCGCCACTCCGCTCTCCTTCTGTGCTTTTCCCCCCTCTCCCCTAACTTTGTTTAGTATGCATATTTTTCAATGCAAAGTTTGTATAGAATTGATAGTGACAAAATTCAGTCATATGGCTTACAATTAAGACATCAAACGTATGATGTTTACAAATAAGAACACGGAGGTGCTTAAATTGGAAGAAAAATTAATGCGTTCTCTCATCGATGAGGAGCTTTTGGCAAACTATGATGCATCGGCAGGCTTTGACCTGGACCATCTGGCTGAATTTAAAGTATCCTGCTATGAACAGGAAAAGAAAAATCTTAAGGACGACCCTGCCGTAAATGTTTACGAAAAAATGATACCCGGTCCCGAGGGCGCTCCCGATATTAAACTCAGAATATATGAGCCCGCTGACAGAGGTGCTGACCTGCTCCCCTGCGGAATGTTCTTCCATGGCGGCGGATACGTGTTCGGAAGTGTTTTAAGACAGAACGATATGTGCCTTAGAATGGTTAAAAACGTGGGAATGATGGTAGTTTCGGTGGAATACAGACTGGCTCCCGAATATAAGGCTCCCGCAGCCATCGAAGATGCCTATGCGGCCCTTGTATGGCTTGATAAAAACGGCACATCAATCGGTGTGGATACATCAAGAATAGCAATTACGGGACTTTCGGCAGGCGGCGGCCTTACGGCAGCCCTGGCCCTTATGACAAGGGACAGAAAAGGACCCAAACCCGTTTTACAGATACCCTTATACGCAATGCTTGACCATAAGGCCGATACCATATCCCAGAAGGCCGTTACAAGCCGAAAGGTATGGTGCTACGACTACAGCAAAATAGGCTGGGCAGCATACCTTGGAGACCAGGAGCCTGACTGCTATATGTCACCTACTCTGGCTGAGGATTTGAGCGGACTTCCTCCCGTATTTTCATTCATAGGAACCGTTGACCCCCTTCTTGATGAAAATATAGAATACTGGAACAGGCTTATAAGGGCAGGAGTTCCCGTGGAATATCATATTTTCCCCGGCTGCTATCATAGTTTTGAAATAGCCGTGCCTGAATCAAGATATGCAAAAATGGCCTATGAACTTATGTACGGCGCATTGAGAAAGGCTTTCGGCATAAAGGAGGCTTAAATAATGCCTTTGGAAAATGTTAGAGGAAAGAAAAAAGAATCCGCCGTGGATTTTGTTATAAAGACATTCAAGGAGCAGCTGGAAAAAAAGGAGCTCCGTCCCGGTGACAGGATACCTAACGAGACGGAACTTTCCGAAATGCTTTCCGTAAGCCGCGGCTCCGTCAGGGAAGCCATGAAAATACTTTCGGCCCTTGGAGTCATAGATATCCAGAGGGGAAACGGCACATTCATAAGCCAGCCGGACAGTCTGTCCAGTATGGACCCGGTGCTTTTCAGTTTTCTGCTTATGAGCCCCACCAAAAAGGAAATAATGGATTTTAGGACGGCTGTGGAAAGGGAAGTACTTTATATGGCTGTACAGAATGCCGATGACGAAGACATTAAAAATCTCAGGGAAAATCTCGAAAACTTCAGAAGCGTTTCCGGCGATGGCCAGACCCTTGAAAGCCTTAAGCTTGAAACGGACCTGACATTCCATCATCTTCTGGGAAAGGCAACCCACAACGGCTTTATGGAAAGGGTATATGCCTTTGCCATGAACTATTTCAGCCCTTATCTGCTGAAAACCTATGAAAGCCAGGATAAGGTGCCGGAGCTTTCGGTAAAGTGCCATGAAATGCTTATGGAGCCCATAGAAAAACGCGATATGTCCATGGTGGAAAAAGCCATAAAGGACAGTAATGATATATGGATAAGTTTAGCACGATTAATATAAATAAGGAGGAAGAATATGTATAACAGTCTTGTAATCAAAGAAAGCGACACCGTAGTTACAGTTATTGCGCCCATTAAGGCCGGTGAAGAAATAATCTACAATATTAACGGCGAGGAAAAGAAACTCACTGCCTCAACGGATATTCCCATCTATCACAAAGCGGCATTAAGAGACATCAAAAAAGGCGAAGTTATCACAAAGTACGGATGCAAAATAGGATATGCCCTTACGGACATAAAGCAGGGCGAGCATATCCACACTTGGAATCTTGACAGTATGATGAAATGATAAAGTGATGAACCGCAATAAAACGAGATAAACCGATAAAGTGATAGAATGATTGGAGGAATTCAGATGAAATTCAAAGGATACAGAAGACCCGACGGAAAAATAGGCATAAGAAACCATGTTCTTATACTTCCCTGTTCACTCTGCGCCAGTGAGACAGCAAGATTCATAGCTTCTCAGGTGCCCGGTGCCGTTTACATACCCAACCAGGGCGGCTGTGCCGCATCCGCTGCGGATATAGAGATGACATTCAAGGTACTTTCAGGCTTTGCGGCTAATCCCAACGTATACGGTACGGTAGTTATCGGAAACAGCTGTGAAGGCGTACAGGCTCCCGTCCTTGTGGAAAGAATAAAGGCCCTCACAAACAAGCCCCTCGAAAGCATCGTCATAAGAGAAGTCGGCGGAACAATAAAGGCCGTTGAGCTGGGTGTAAAATATGCCATGAAAATGAGTATGGACGCTTCCATGTGCGTAAGGGAAGAAGCCGACATTTCAGAGCTTATACTTGCAACGGAATGCGGCGGCAGTGACCCCACCAGCGGACTTGCTGCAAATCCCACTTTAGGATATGTAAGCGACAAACTTGTAGGAATGGGTGCCACAAGCATACTTTCCGAAACAACGGAGCTTATGGGAACAGAGGATATCCTTGCGGCAAGATGTATTGACGAAAGAGTTGCCAAGGACCTTCTTGATATGATAAAGAATAACGAAGAGCACTTTGCCCTTGCAGGAGAAAACATAAGAGACGGCAATCCTTCACCCGGAAACAAGGAAGGCGGACTTACAACCATTGAGGAAAAATCCCTTGGCTGTATAAACAAAGCCGGCTACTCCACAATAAATGAAGTTTACGGCTACGGCGAGCAGGTAGACAAGAAAGGTCTTGTTGTAATGGATACACCGGGACAGGATATTGCTTCAATCGCTGCCATGGTAGCAGGCGGAGCCCAGATAGTAATATTCACTACGGGCCGCGGAACACCCACAGGAAACGGCATCGTACCCGTTATCAAGATTACCGGAAATGCCGAGACATTCTCACTTATGAATGACAATATCGACTTTGACGCCAGCGCCATAGTTGCGGGCAAAGCTTCCATAGCCGATACGGGCGAAAAGTTATTTGAGCTTATGATGGAAGTTGTAAACGGTAAAGTCAGCAAGGCTGAGGCCCTTGGATTCAATGATATGTCCATGGCCAGAAAATGTAATTTCTGCTAATTAGGAGGCTTTTTAAATGAAAAAGATAGATTTCCCGGATATGAACTTTTTTGTTCAGGGCATAGAAGACGTTACCATTCCCAAAATGGTAAGAATCAAGGAAAAATACGAAGACGACAAGATAGAGGACATAAAAGCCCACCTTTCACAGGAGCTTGACGCCCTTGAAATAGACAAAGAAGCCCTTAAAGGCAAGAGCATAGCCATTACCGTAGGAAGCCGAGGAATTCCTTCCCTTCCCCTTATGATAAGGACCATATGCGACAAGCTTAAGGAATGGGGAGCCGAGCCCTTCATAATCCCTGCCATGGGAAGCCACGGCGGCGGTACTGTAGAAGGAAACGTGCAGATACTTAAGGACTACGGCATTACGGAAGAAAGTATGAATGTACCCATTAAGGCTTCCATGGAAGTAGTTCAGATAGGCACAATCAACGACGGAGCAAACACTCCCGTATACTGCGACAAATACGCTGCCGAAGCCGACGGCATAGTGCTTTTCAACAAGGTAAAACCACATACGGATTTCAAAGGCTATGTTGAAAGCGGTATATGCAAGATGATGGCCATAGGCATTGCCAAGCATTTTGGATGTTCATGGTTCCACAGACAGGGCTTTGACACATTCGCAGAAAGAATACCCATGGTTGCAGAAGAATTTTTAAAGAATATGAACGTCATCATGGGAATCGGTGTGGTACAGAATGCCTATGACGAAATTTCCGAAATAAAGGCATTCCCCAAGGATAAAATCATTGAAGGAGACCATGAACTTCTTCAGATAGCCAAGAGAAGACTTCCCAGAATGAAATTCGATAACATCGACGTTCTTATCATAGACAAAATAGGCAAAAACATCAGCGGCGAGGGCTGTGACCCCAATGTTACCGGCAGAGGCTGTATGCCCGGCTTTGAGGACGACTTCCACTGCAAAAAGATGTTCGTAAGGGGACTTACAGAGCCCAGCCACGGAAATGCCTGCGGTCTGTGCTATGCCGACGTTACTACAAAAGCCTGTCTTAACAGTGTTGACTGGGAAAGCACATGGATTAACTTCTCCACAAATACCATGCTCAGCGCCGGAAAAATTCCCGTTTACCAGAATACGGACTATGAGGCTTTAAGACTCGCTATCCGTACATGCGCTAAACTTAACGACTATTCAAAGGCAAGAATAGCCAGAATAAGTGATACTCTTTCCCTTTCCGAAATAGAGATTTCCGAAGCTCTTATTCCAGATGTTATCAACAGGGACGATGTGGAAATCGTTTCGGAGCCCTATGAGCTGGAATTTGACGAAAACGGCACCCTTAAGGATTTTGAGTGCTGATAAAATTTTGGTCTCTATATTTTTAAATACAGACAGTTCTTTAATTAAAAACCCTGACGGTTACGTCAGGGTTTTTTCTTGTTATTCAATTGGGCCGTATGTGTATTCTTCCGTGGTAACCAATCCGTATTCTTTGTCCTCTCTGATAAGCTTTATGAGCCTTCCTGCCCCGTCATAGGACTTGGAATCCATACTTGTAAGATTTCCCTTGGCATCATAAACGCACTCCTTTACGGAGTTTCCCTTTTCATCATACTCATAGGTACATCTTGTGTCCTTTTCACCGTCGCTATAATAAAATGATTCAATAAGCTTTCCTTCTTCATCATAGCTGTATACAGCCTGTATTTCCTCTATGCCGTCGGGAGATATGGTTTTTACCTCTAAAACATTTCCGTTTTTGTCATATTTCCTTTCCATACGCTCCCTTACGGTGCCGTCATCATTATAGCTTATACGGACTGTCTCGTTTCCGTTTTCGTCATACTCGTATTCCGTTGGTTTTCCTTCTCCGTTTCCGCCTATGCTCCTTACCCTCAGCAGATTTCCGTTTTCGTCATTTTCATAAATACTGCTGTTTTCCGAAATCACCGCACCGCTGGCATCATAGCACACAGCCCTTACCCTGTAGCCGTTTTCGTCATACTCATATTTATAGAAAAATTCACCGTCCACACTTTCCCCAATGAGAACACCGTTTTCATCATAGGTCCACTCGTCGGCACCTGTTTCGGCGCCAGTCTCGTCATAGCGTATCTCCTTTATTTTGTTTCCTCTGCTGTCATACTCTGCGCTCCATGAGTAAGTCTGTTTTTCTTTTCCGTCATAGGAAGTATATTTCAGTATGTTTCCGTCAGCATCCTTTTCCATAAGGATACGGCCGATAAGCTCATCGTTATCATAGCTCAGCTCCTCTGTCTTTCTGCCGCCCTCGGAATAGTTTATCTCCTCCCTGTATACCTTGGTATTGCCTTCGGGATAAACGGTGGTGCTTATATATTCCTTGAGGACATCGGAGGCTTCCGTATTTTCGACATTTTCTGTGTTCTCCGTATTCTGTGCCGTTTCTGCCTTTTCTTCCGTTTCCGTACCGCCTGAGCAGGCTGTGAAGCTTAATGCCAGAATAAGGACTGCCGTTATGGCAAAAAGTTTCTTCATATCCATCCCTCTTTTCCGGGTATTATGTAAAATAATTCAAATTCTCTTATAAAAAGCATACCATGGAAACCATTTAAAATCCATATAAAAAGGACAGACATCCGTCTGTCCCAAAATTTTTATTTTATTGTCTCAACACTCAATACTTCATATCCGGCCCTTTTTACTATATCTTCCAGAATACTGTTGTCCGCAGGATTTTTCATATAAATATCCGCCTCTTTTTTGGAAAGGTTCACCTTAGCCATATAGCCTTCCCTGCAGTTAAAGGCGTTTTCCACCCTTAAGGCACAGTTTTTACAGGTCATTCCTCCGATTTTCACCCTTTTTAAACAGGGATAATTATTTATGTCTCCGTCGGCAGGCTTTATCCTTTTTACAGTATCTCCTCCCGCTCCGCAGCATCCGCTTGCAAGCTTTTTCATATAGCTTTTTACCGAAAAAATAACTATGACTATCAACAGGATTATTATGACCGCCGTTGCCATTTCCTTACCTTCCTTCTTCAAAAAACCGCCCGAAGGGTATACCCCCCTCGGACGTATATTACAAAGTTATGCCAGAGCCTTTCCAAGCTCCATAAGTTCGCTTGACGCACCGTCATCGGGTGCTCCGCAGCATATTACACCTTCGGATACAGTTATAATTCCGTTGTTTCTGCACATATCTTCCCAGCTTCTCATCCACGCGCCGTCTCCCCAGCCGTAGGAACCGAAAAGACCTACTTTCTTTTTCTGAAGTCCCGGAATGCATGAAGTAAACATGGGCTCAAATTCAGCTTCTTCCAGCTGCTCGTCTCCCATGGAAGGGCATCCGAAGGCTATGGCGTCAAACTCATCAAGTTTTGCCGCGGAAAATTCAGCGGCTGTAAATACGCTTACCTCGGCTCCCGCTGCCTTTGCGCCTTCCTCTACCTTTTTTGCCATAAGTTCTGTATTTCCTGTACCGCTCCAATATACGACTGCTGTTTTCATATTATATCTCTCCTTTTATACATATTATATTTATGTTAAACAGCTACGGTGAGCTGCAAAACAGACCTTCCTTTTTCATAAAGATTTCTGTATATGCCCGTGCATTTTTTGAATTTCTCAAAGGTCCTTACCGCTTCACATTCATTGCAGTATACCTTCCAGCATCCGACGCATTTGCAGTTTCTTCCTTCATTTTCTATAAACCCTTTTACGTCTCCCAGGGGGTATCCCAGAAAAACACCTATTTCATGGGGGAAGCCGTCACTTTCTGCCAGACGGTTTTTAAGCCTTGCCACCGCCTTTTCAAAGGTCAGGTCCCTATATCCGTAATCCTTCAAAAATTTCAATGTTTCTTCGTTTTCAATGGCCTTTTTAAGCATACTTTTTCTATAAACATATATGAGCGCCCTGCCGTCCTTTTTAGTCATAACGGATATGACTATGTCCCTTTTTCCAAGCTTCATATTAAGTTCCCTTATCTCCTCCAGGAGGCTTTCCTCCGCCGCCATACTGCAGCTGAAAAGACTTGCAGGCTTAAGCCCCGCCAGGGTCGGTGAACAATGCTCTATTATGCATCTCTCAATCGAACATTTCTGCATATCCGCATTCACCTGCCTTAGGGCATCCCGCACAGTGGGCTTTCATAATCTCATGGAGGGCGGCGGCGCTTGATGTGTGAGTGCGTGCCACCGTTGTGCCGTTTTTCTTTGCTTCCTGCAGGGCACAGGCCGTCATACTGTGCGAAACGGTATTCGTAAACACAATAAGCAGGTCAGGGCTTCCTATCTTTCTTTTGAGAGAGCCCGCTTCCTTTGTAAATACCTTTGCCTTATATCCGTAGGTCTTGCATATCTGCTGATACTGCCTTTCCATTCTCTCATTACCGCCTATGATAACAACGCTCATTCACATCACCTTTCCTTTTAGTTTTGGTTTATAGTTAGTAATACCTAACACACTGGTTTATTATAAGCGGACTTGCGTCCGCAAAATATCATTATGCTTTATTATGCTCTTATCAACGGCCTTGTGGACAGGGCGCTTATGCCCATGGTCGATGCATTATGCAAAACCGCTGTCCTTCCGGGCGCCATCATTCCCGTAAGACCCATCAGAAGAAGGGCCGTATTAAAGCTGATTATAAATTTATAGTTTTTATCTATTCTTACAAAAAGTCTGCTTGAAAGCTCCCTGAGAACCACAAGCTCCCTCAGGTCCGCCGAAAGAAGGGTAATGTCTGCCACTTCCCTGGCTATATCCGACGAATCCTTCATGGATACGGAAACATCGGCCGCTGCCAGCGCCGGTGAGTCGTTAACTCCGTCGCCCACCATTATGACCTTTCGGCCCTGCTTTTTATAGCTTTCCACTATTTCCGCCTTTTCGGAAGGCAGTACCTGCGAACGGTAATCGTCTATTCCCAGCTGTTCGCTGACCGCCTTTGCGGCGCTTTCCGAATCTCCCGTAAGCATTATTACGTTTTTGATGCCCCTTGCCTTAAGGCAGGCAATGGCCTCAGCCGCTTCTTTTCTGGGAGGGTCGTTTACGAATATTACTCCCGCCAGTTCTCCTCCTACGGCCAGATACAGGGCTGAACCGCCTCCGGCCGCCTCATCTACGGCTTTTTTCTGTTCCTCGGTATACAGAGTATTCTCGTCCTCAAATACAAAATGCGCACTGCCTATGAGGGTTCTCTTTCCGTCCAGTCTGGTTACCACACCATGGGCTACCACATACTCCACATCGGCATGTCTTTCCTCATGGGTTAAGCCCCTCTCCTCCGCGGCACGCACAACGGCCCTTGCCATGGAGTGGGGAAAATGCTCCTCTATGCAGGCCGCCGTTTTAAGTATTTCCTCTTCGCTGTAAGCCCCAAAGGGAAGTATTCCGCTTACCTTCGGGCAGGCCTCCGTCAGTGTTCCCGTTTTGTCAAATATTATTGTGTCGGCCTGGGCAAAGGCTTCCATAAATTTTCCGCCCTTGACCATTATCTTTCTTGAAGCGGCCTCACGCATGGCCGATATGACGGATATGGACGCGGAAAGTTTTATGCCGCAGGAATAATCCACCATAAATACCGACAGCGCCTTGGACGCCTTTCCCGTAAGCAGTCCCGCAGCCAATGCTCCCGCAAAGCTGAAGGGTACTATTTTATCAGCCAGATGCTCGGCCCTGTTCTGAACCCCTGCCTTCAGGTTTTCGGAATTTTCAATGAGTCCTACTATCTGCTGTATTCTGCTTTCCGAAGGAAGGGCTGTTATAATTACATCTATGCTTCCTTCCGTAACAACAGTACCGGCATATACGCTTACGCCCTTCTTTTTATGTACGGGCACGGCCTCTCCCGTCATGGACGCCTCGTTTACCATGGCGTCTCCGTCCTTAACTGTCCCGTCAACGGGTATGAGGGAACCGGTCCTTATCCTTGCCACACTGCCTTTTTTAACCTCGGACATGGGTATCTGTCTTTCGGCGCCGTCCTCTCCCACTATCCACAAGGAATCCACATTTACGGCCAGCGACTGGGTGAGAATCGTGGTTGTGCGTTTCCTTGTGTAGTTTTCCAGAAGCTCCGAAAGTTTAAGCATAAACATTATTGACCCCGCTGTCTTCATATCGCGCTGACAAAAGGCTGCACCTATGGAAGACGCATCCAGTACGGGCACATCAAGCCTGCCTGAAAGGAGACTGTCCGCTCCTTCTTTCCAGAAGGATAAGGCTTTTTTCAAAGTCAATATGAGCCTCAACGGGGGAGGAAGAAGCTTTTTTACAAAATGTCCCACAACGAGAGCAGATGTTTCCTGAAGAAAATCATTGTCTATCTCTCTTTTTATATCATTGTCTCGGGGTTTACCGTTTGGAAGCGCGCATCTTCTCAGACCGTTAAGAATGGCGAGAACGGTCTGGCGGTTGCTTTCAGGGTAGCAGATAAGAACGCTCCCGTTGATGGGACAGACCTCAACTTTATGGGCATCTGCGCCCTCCCTCAGAAGGTCCGCTATGCCGTAGCCCTGCTCCGCCGTAAATACTCCGGCACCGCAGCGCACACGCATTCTTCCCGGTCTGTCATAAACGATTTTGTATCTCATTATGCATCAGCTTCCTCAAAGCTCTCGTCTTCCGCCTTTGCTGCCTGTTCCCTTGCGTCTGCACAGAGGTCCTCGGCATCTTCCTTAATATTCTGAATGGCAGCCGATACGTTGTTCTTTGCAGTAATTCCGCCGGCAATTCCCTTTACGCAGAGCTCCCTTGTCTTGGGCATTTTAAGTATTTTGCTTCCTACTATAACGGCTGCGGCTCCTCCGATAAAACTGAGAACCTTTTCGTTTTTATACCATTCCATATTGTTTCTTCCTTTCGTAAATTTCGTAAATTATAATCCTGTCATATATCTTCTGAACAGGAGAGTATAATAAGCGCACATTCTTCGGCATCGTTTTCTCCGAGTCCGAAGTGCTTTTCAAGCTTTTTGACCGTTTCCTCCGCGGTTTTACGCAGTCTGTCCGATGTGAGCCGGCCCTTATCCGTGAGGATTACCGTCTTATCCTCATTTTTTATGACCAGCCCCGCATCGGAAAGCCTGTTAAGCATATTGAAGGCGCTTGACCTCTGTATATTGAGGTTCTTGGCTATATCCACCGTTCTTATGCCCTTGTCCCCGGAAAGATTTCCGAGGACAAGAATATATTTTAACTGTGCCGCCGTAAGCTTCATTTATCAGCACTCCTTCTGTGTGCTGTGGCAGGAGCAGCTTCCTCCGCAGCCCGAGCAGCCTGAGCAGCCGGCACCGTTTTTCTTATCTTTTATCATCTTTTTGATAATGAGCACCACTACGAGAACTACCAGTGCGCCTACAATATATGTTGCCATAAGTTATCTCCTTTCGGTGAAATTCAAAATTTCATCAAGAGCGTACCGCATCAACGGCACGGAGAGGATTTGCCTCTTTATATTCGTAGCCCTTTCTGAAAAGAAGGTAAATAAGAAGGGCAAGCACTGCCAAAGCAGCTATTGTTCCTATTCCAAAGGCTGTCTCGCCCGTAACAAGTCCGCCGAACTGATATACCATAAGGGATACAGCATAGGCAAGACCGCACTGATATCCGATTGCAGCCCAAGTCCATTTAGCATTATTCATCTCACGTTTGATTGCTCCGATTGCCGCAAAGCAGGGTGCGCACAGAAGGTTGAATACGAGGAATGAATATGCGGAAAGTCCTGTAAAGTGTGCCGCGATGGGAGCAAGACCTGCAAATGAACCTTCCTCTACCATACCGAGGGCATCGCCTGCAACGGCATAAAGGGTTCCGAATGCTCCTACTACTTCTTCCTTAGCCACAAGACCAAGTACTGTGGCAGCACTTGCCTGCCATGTTCCGAATCCAAGGGGCTTAAATATTACCGCAAGGCCTGCGCCTATCTGGGCAAGTATTGAAGCGTCCATTTCTTCTACGGCGCCGAATCCTTCGGCAGTAAATCCGTAGCTTGATGTAAACCATACGAATATTGATGCGAGAGTGATAACCGTTCCCGCCTTTTTGATGAATGACCAGCCTCTTTCCCATGTTCCTCTGAGTACGTTTACTACTGTGGGTCTATGGTATGCGGGGAGCTCCATAACGAAGGGAGCGGGTTCGCCCGCAAAGGGTTTTGTCTTTTTGAGTATTATTCCCGAAACAACAATGGCAGCTACGCCCACAAAATAAGCTGAGGGAGCTACCCACCATGCTCCGCCGAAGATGGCTCCTGCCATAAGGGCAACTATGGGCATCTTAGCTCCGCAGGGGATAAATGTTGTTGTCATTATTGTCATTTTTCTGTCTCTGTCCTGCTCGATTGTTCTTGAAGCCATAACTCCGGGAACTCCGCAGCCCGTTCCTACAAGCATGGGAATGAAGCTCTTTCCGGAAAGACCGAAACGTCTGAATATACGGTCCATGATGAAGGCGATACGTGCCATATATCCGCAGTCCTCAAGGATGCAGAGCATAAGGAAAAGCACAAGCATCTGAGGCACGAAACCGATAACGGCGCCTACACCGGATACGATACCGTCAACTATAAGTCCCACAAGCCAGGGAGCTGTATTTATGCCTTCGAGGAATCCTCTTAAGGGCTCAACTATCATTTCGCCTACAAATACATCGTTTGTCCAGCCTGTAAGCATATCGCCTACGGTACTGATTGCTATGTAATAAACGCCTATCATTACAAGGGCAAATATGGGAAGGGCAAGCCATCTGTTAGTAACTATCCTGTCTATCTTATCCGATGTGGAAAGTCCTGATTTATTCTTTTTATAGTAGCAGTCCTTTATTATCTTTGATATCCAGTCATATCTTGATGCCGTGATTATGGATTCCGCATCGTCGTCCATTTCGTTTTCGCAGGCAACAATATCGTTTTCGATGTGCTTAAGGGTCTCTGCGGGTATTTTGAGCTGTTCAAGCACCTTAGAATCACGCTCGAAAATCTTTATGGCGTACCATCTCTGCTGTTCCTCGGGCAGTGAGTGAAGCGCCGCTTCCTCAATGTGGGCCAGTGTATGCTCTACGCTTCCGCCGAAGGTATGAATGGGCACTGTCTTTACTCCCGATGAAGCTATGTCTACGGCCGTCTGTGCCGCCTCCATTACGCCTTCACCCTTAAGAGCCGATATTTTGCATACCGTAACTCCCAGTTCCTTTTCAAGCTTGTTTGTGTCTATTTTGTCCCCATTCTTATTCACAACGTCCATCATATTCACAGCCATTACTACGGGTATGCCAAGCTCCGTAAGCTGTGTTGTAAGATAGAGGTTTCTTTCGATGTTTGTTCCGTCTACGATATTTAAAATAACGTCGGGTCTTTCATTCACAAGATAATTTCTTGCCACCACTTCCTCCAGAGTATAGGGTGAAAGTGAATATATACCCGGAAGGTCCGTTACCGTTACGTTTTTGCGCCCTTTAAGTTTACCCTCTTTCTTCTCTACAGTTACTCCGGGCCAGTTTCCTACAAACTGATTGGAGCCTGTGAGTGCATTGAACAATGTTGTTTTCCCGCAGTTGGGATTTCCTGCGAGAGCTATTCTGATGTCCATAAAACTGTTTCTCCTTTCGTTAGCTCAATCTAACATTAAATCAAAAAATATAAGGTTTATTCAACCTCTATCATTTCCGCGTCTGCCTTGCGGATAGTAAGTTCATAGTTTCTTATGGTTACCTCAATGGGGTCTCCCAAGGGCGCCACCTTTCTTACATATACGGGTATTCCCTTTGTTATGCCCATATCCATTATTCTGCGCTTTACGGCTCCGTCTCCGTGAAGCTTTTTCACAGTCACCGTGTCGCTTATCTTAGCATCTTTAAGCGTTTTCATTATGTTTCCTCCTTAATTTAAACCATTATCTTATTGGCCATTTCACGGCTTATGGCTACTCTGGCTTCCTTTACCTGTACTATGAGATTTCCTCCCGTTTCCGTGATGACCGTTACTTTTTCGCCCACGGTAAATCCAAGGTTTTCAAGAAATTTTTTTGTTTCGGCCTTTCCTCCGACCCTCTGTATATTCATGGTTGAGCCGGCGCCTGCCATTGATAAGGGCATCATGTCTGCCTCCTTTTTTATCTATACTCCATTTGTTATATTAGACTAACATTAATCCTTAAAAAACAGCCTAATGACTTAGGCTTCCCTAACTGTTATATAATATTAGTATAAGCTAACATATTTGTCAATAGGTCTTTTCAAAAAAACGATAAAAATTTACAAATTAAAAACCGCCCCTGTCTCATTGGATTTTTTAAGAAAAATTACTATATAAAACATTTTAGCCTGATACTGTGCCGTTACAATAATTATTTTAACGGGTATGCTGTGTAAAATCTTTCCTTTAATATGAAAAACCCGCAGGAAAAATCCTGCGGGTTTTTATTTATTTTGAATTTTTAAGGGGTTTCATCGACCAGAATACAACATTCATTATTATTACTATCATCAAAACGGCTCCGACCGCCGCCCAAAATCCCATATTCAGTCCTAAAAATTCCGTCCTTCCGAAAATTTTTATCCATAATACTGTCCAATCCATAATAATTCCTCCTTTATCTCTTTATAAAAGTTCTCCGTAATGGCGCACATAGGCTTTCTTAAGACTTGTGGCCAGTACCATATAAAGAAGTATGCAGGGTATGAGGAATGCAAAATATGCACCCGGCAGAGCCGCAAATCCAAGCATCTGTCCAAAGGCCGTAAAGGGTATTACCGTAAGCACTATGATTCCTGCACAGGTGAGCAGTGTCAAAGGTGCCGACGCATGGCTCTGTATAAACGGTATCTTTGGAGTACGTATCATATGTATAACAAGGGTCTGGCTCCACATGGATTCCACAAACCAGCCCGCCTGGAACATGGCCGCATAGGCATTCTGCATCTGTATGAGCTCCGCTCCGCTGAAATGGGCCGCCAGGTCATTGTAAAGCACTCCCCCTGAAACAAAAATGGGGCAGAATACAAAATACATAAATATATATGTCATAAAGTCAAATATGGAGCTTGTGGGTCCTATCCATATCATAAAGTTTCCGACCGATGAGGCGTCCCATTTACGGGGTACAGCGATAAATTCCTCATCCACATTATCCCAGGGAATGGCGGTGCAAGAAAGGTCATATATGAGGTTCAAAAATATGAGATGCACGCTCATCATCGGTAAAAACGGCAGCAGTGCCGAAGCCGCCAAAACCGAGAACATATTTCCAAAGTTTGACGATGCCGTCATCTTTATGTACTTTATCATATTGGCGTAGGTCTTGCGTCCTTCTATTATTCCCTGCTCCAAAACCATCAGGTCCTTTTCAAGCAGTATTATATCGGCCGATTCCTTGGCCACGTCCACGGCCGTATCCACGGAGATTCCTATGTCCGCCGACTTCATTGCCGCCGCGTCATTTATTCCGTCGCCCGTAAAGCCCACCGTATGGCCGTTATTTCTGAGTACGGATACAACCCTGGATTTCTGCTCCGGTGTAAGCTTTGCAAATACGTCCGTTGTCTCAGCCAGCAGCGCAAGCTCCGAATCGTTCATTCTTTCCAGGTCAGAGCCAAGGAGCATATTTCTTACCTCAAGGCCTACCTGTCTGCATATGGTGCGTGTAACCTTTTCGTTGTCTCCCGTCAGTATCTTTGTAGTAACGCCATGGTCCTTAAGGGCCTTTATGGCATCGGCTGTGGATTCCTTGGGAGGGTCCAGAAATGCCAGATATCCAAGAAGCACCATATCACATTCGTCCTTTACTCCAAAGGCTCCCACGGGAGAAGGATTGCTTTTCTGCGCTATGGCAAGGACACGGAATCCCTTGTCATTGAGCCCGTCCACGGTTTTAAGTATTTTTTCCCTTACATCACTGCTTAACTCCTGCACTATGCCGTCAATTTCCGCAAAGGCACATATTGAAAGCATTTCTTCCACAGCACCCTTTGTTACCATCTGGGTCTTGCCCTTTTTATCCTGCACTACCGTTGTAAGACGGCGTCTGTTAAAGTCAAAGGGTATTTCGTCCACTTTTGTATATGTTTCGGAAAGGTCCGTAAGCTGTGGATTCTCCGCCTCTTCCTCCTCAGTCCTGTGGATAATGGCAAAGTCCATTAAATTTTTATATCCAGTCTGGAAATAACTGTTCAAATACGCATGGCGCAGCACCCTTGTATCGTCCTCGCCGTTTACATTCAAATGATATTCAAGCACCACTTTATCCTGAGTCAGTGTTCCCGTTTTATCGGTGCACAGTATGTCTATGGCTCCGAAATTCTGTATGGAATTGAGATTTTTAACTATGGTCTGTTTTTTGCTCATGGATACGGCGCCCTTGGCAAGGCATGTAGTAACTATCATCGGAAGCATCTCGGGAGTAAGTCCCACCGCAATGGATATGCCAAATAAAAACGCTTCCAGCCAGTCTCCCTTGGTTATTCCGTTAATGAAAAATACAAGGGGCACCATTACAAGCATAAAACGTATGAGCACCCATGATACGGCATTTACGCCCTTTGTAAAGCTGGTCTCAACGGCATCTTCTGCCACCGCCGACGCCATGGAGCCAAAAAGCGTATTGTCTCCCGTGCATATTACAACGGCTGTGGCGCTTCCCGAAATGACATTGCTTCCCATAAACGCTATGTTTGTATAGTCCGTAACCGAGCCCGCCTCTTCCCTTACGGTTTCGGCTGTTTTTTCAATGGGCTCGCTCTCGCCCGTAAGGCTGGACTGGCTTATAAACAAATCCTTGGCATCAAGTATCCTTATATCCGCAGGCACCATGTCTCCCGCTGACAGATGCACGATGTCTCCGCATACCAGGTCATCCATGGGTATCTCCGTCTTTTCCTGTCCCTTACGGGTAACGGTACAGGTGGTAGTTATCATTGCCAGCAGTTTTTCCGCAGCGTTTCCGCTCCTTGATTCCTGTACAAAACGCAGAGTGCCCGATATAAACACCATTGTCACTATTATCACTACCGTAAGGCAGTCAAAGTCTTCCAGACTGCTTCCAAACAGTGAGAAGTACGGAAATACCATATCCGTTATTACCGATACCACCGCAAGAAACAGCAGTATGGCCGTAAAAGGATTTATAAACGCTCCCATAAGACGGCTTAAAAGCGATTTCTTTTTCTCACGGGTAACTTTATTTGAACCGTATCTGTTACGGTTTGCCTCTACACCTTCCGCATCAAGGCCGCCAAGTACCGTATCCGTTTTTTTGAGTACGTCCTTTATGGGGCTCATGGCGGAAAATTTTATTATGCTGTTATGTTCGTCTCGTAATGCCGCCCTTTCAACAGCCTGTCTTACTGCCTGGCGGTTTTCTCTCTTTTTCATCATTGTTTACCTCCTTCAAAATTTTTTGGAGGCAGGAGGAAAATAAAAGCATGGACTTCCATGAATTATATTCCTCTGCCTTTTGGGACCACCGTCTGAGTCCATACTCTTCACCTCTCTTTTTTGAAAAATATCTATGTCAAACCGCTGTGCGGTATAATCATCTGCGGTATATGGGGCTTTTTGATATGTGCCACAAATCAATGCCCGCCGCCGCAAGCCACAATATCATAACCGCCGTAAAGAGACGTCCCCCAAAGCCGTTAAAAACTCCTTTTATGATAAATATCACTCCGCAGAGAGCTATTACTCCTCCTATATTTCTGCACAGGGGTACTATATTTATCTTTTCTTTTTCTTCCCGGGTCATATTTTTCCAGGCTGTCAGATATATATGTCCTCTGCCGCAGGCAAATACAATGCCAAAGGCAGTAAAAACAATTCCCAAAAACATACTGATAAAATCCATAACATCTCTCCTTTCTCTTTGTTGATTTTTGATGCTTTTTCCTTCATCCGAAAAACAGTATAAAAAATCCGCAGGGAAAATCCCATGGCCAAAACCTTGCGATTTCCTTGCGGCGGGGCAAGAAAAAACCGCCGAAAATTTTCGGCGGTCCTCAATAATATTTATATTCTGTCATTAAACTTATAGCCTATGCCCCAGATGGTAAGTATATACTCCGGTGCGTCGGGGTTTGGCTCTATCTTTTTTCTGAGCTTCCTTATGAAAGCCATAATATTGCTGTCATCCAGCATATAATCATTTTCCCATACGGCCTGATATATCTGCTCCTTTGTAAACACTTCTCCTCTGTTGCGTACAAGAAAATACAAAATATCAAATTCCTTGGGCGTAAGGGATATTTCCTCTCCGTCCCTTACTACCTTTCTGTTTCTGCCGTATACCGTCAGGTCTCCGCAGCTTATGGCATCATCGGATAAAAGGGCTTTGTTTTTCCCATGGCTTTCCTTATTGTTTTCTTTATTTTCTTCCTCTCCGCCTATTTCAAGCATAAGGGAGCTTGTCTCTCCGCTTATAAGCTCCGCCAGCCCTTCTTCCAGCTCACCTGCTCCCCCCGTATTGGGTGCCGAAAGCCTTATCTTTTCATAGAGCCATACGGCCAGGGAAGAGTCTATACTTATAAAGCCTATATTCTTTTTCATACAGATTCCTCCCTTCCTATATAAGTTCCTTATACTTCTTTATATACACATACTTAGCCAGCGTAACAAGAAGAAGATACATTATTACTGCGGCTATCAGGAATAAATAATATTCCCCGGGCAGGGGGACTAAGCCTATTACACTGCCCAGCGGCGTATACGTGGCGGCCGTAAAAAGCAGTATGCCCGCCGTTGTCACGGCCATTACACTCCTTGAAGGACGGCTTTGTATTATGGGCACCTTTTTGGTACGCAGCAGATGCAGTATAAGGACCTGCGTCCACATGGATTCCAAAAACCACCCCGTCTGAAAGGCCATTATAAACCTTCCGCTCTCCTCCGCCGCCAGGGATGAAAAACTTCCTCCGCACAGGGACGGACACAGGAAGAAAAACAAAAATGCAAACGTTATTATGTCAAATACAGAGCTTATGGGCCCGAAAAACGCCATAAATCTTCCCAGACTGCGTCCCGACCATTCCAGGGGTCTGGCGCACATTTCCCCGTCTACCCTGTCCCATGGAAGCACCAGGCACAAAATATCATAAAGCAGATTCAAAAGCAGAAGCTGTACCGACGTAATGGGGAAAAAGGGAAGAAATACACTGGCTATGACAATTGAAAATATATTTCCGAAATTTGACGAAGCCGTTATTTTTATATACTTGGACATATTGGAAAAGGCCTTTCTTCCTTCTATTATGCCTTCTTCCAAAACATTAAGGTCCTTTTTAAGCAGTATAACGTCCGCACATTCCCTGACGGCTTCGGCGGCGGTATCCACCGATATGCCCACATCCGACTCGGTCATGGCAGGCAGGTCATTCATACCGTCTCCCAAAAATCCTACCGTATGGCCGTTGGACTGAAGCACCTTAACAACAGCCAGTTTCTGTCTTGGCGTAAGCTCCGCAAATACGGTGGTATTTTCGATTTCTACCTGCCTTCTGTCTTCCGCAAGGGCATCCAGCTCCCTTCCCGTAAGCACCTGTCCCACATCTATTCCCAGACGGCTACATATGGATACGGCCGTATTTTTCTGGTCGCCTGTCAGCACCCTTATGCCCACATTTAAAGCCTTGAGCTTTTTCACGGCTTCCGCCGCCGTTTTCTTGGGCGCATCAAAAAACGCAAGATATCCCAAAAATGTCAGGCCGTTTTCATCGCTTAATTCTATTTCGTCCTTATCAACGGTTTTATATGCCACCGCCAAAACCTTCATTCCGTCCTCCAGCATATCATCCACTATGGCATGAACGCTTTTAAGACCGTCATTTTCCATTTTTAAGCGGTTACCCCTATATTCTATATGGCTGCATCTGCGGCATATCTCCTCCACGCTTCCCTTGACTATCATTATGTTTTCACTGCCGTGTCTTACAAGCACCGACGCCGTCTTCCTTTCATAGTCAAAGGGAAGTTCGGATATTTTATTATAGTCGGTTTCCAGCCCGTCAAAATGCTCCTCTTTATTGGGCATATTTTTATATCTCAGCACCGCCGCGTCCAAATGGTTTCTGGCGCCCGTATGGTACAGGCTGTTAAGATATGCCATATCCAGCACCCTGCCGCTTTCGTCTCCCAAAATATCCATATAGTATTCCAAAAGTATTCTGTCGCCCGTAAGGGTTCCCGTCTTATCCACACAAAGCACGTCCATACTGCCGAAGCCCTGCATGGCATTTATGTTTTTCACAAGGGTCTGCCTCTTTCTCATGGCATAGCTTCCCCTTACCAGACAGGCGTTTATTACCATGGGCAGCATCTCCGGCGTAAGCCCCACAGCCACCGACAGCGCAAACAAAAAGGCTGACAGCCAGTCCCCCTTTGTCAGTCCGCAGGCTATGAATACCACAGGTATGAGCACTGCCATAAACCGTATGAGCACCCATGCTATGGAGTTGGCTCCCTTATCAAAGCCATTCTTGCGGCCCGTGTCCGTATCCGAAAATCCTCCGTATACCGTATCCTGACCCACCGCAAGCACTATGCCTTCTCCGCTTCCGCTCATTATGGCTGACCCCATAAAAACTATATTTCTGTAGTCACTGCAGTTTTGGGAAGGGTCCATGGTTTTTTCGTTTTTCTCGATTACGGCGCTTTCTCCCGTTATGACCGACTGGGAAACAAACAGCCCTGCGGTGTGTATGAGCCTTATGTCAGCGGGCACCCTCTCACCGGAGGAAAGACGCACCCTGTCGCCCACAGCCAGCTCCGATGATTCGATTTTGGTCCATTTTCCGTTTCTCAGCACCTGCGCCTTCGTATTCAGAAGCCCCGTCATACTGTCTGCCGTATGTTTTGACTTCATTTCCTGCACAAAACGCACTATGCCGCTTATAAAAAGCATACAGGCTATTATTATGACCGTTGTCATATCCCTGCTGAAATTTGACGCCAGAAGCACATCGGTTATAAACGATATGACAGCCAGTACAAAAAGTATGACGGAAAAGGGATTTATAAAGGCTCTCCTCAGGCGGTAAAGGACAGTGTCCTCACTCCTTTGGGACAAAATATTTCTTCCGTATTTTTCACGGCTTTTTTCCGCCTGCTGTTCGTCATATCCGTCCTCGGAAATATCAAGCTCCTTAAACAGCACGTCTTCCGTGGCGCACGAATATTTCTGCACCCTCTTATGCACCGAATTTCCGCTGTTCATTCGTTTCACCTCCGTATGTTTTTTGTTAATTATATCATATAAGATTTTTGGCGTCTCTTTTAAAACCTTGCTTTTTTCTTGCTTTATGTCCTGTGTCCGTCTGCCGGCTCCAATTGTACACGGGGCATATTTATGATATAATCCAGCTGTGGTATTATATAAAAATACAAAACAGTAAATTACAGAAAATCACAGAAAGGCCCTGATAATATGAGAAAAATCCTTCTGATAGCCACAGGCGGCACCATAGCCTCAGGCCCCTCCGAAAACGGTCTGACCCCGGCTTTAAGTGCCTCTCAGCTGATGGAATATGTACCCGAAGTTAAAAATATATGTGAATTTGACTGTAAGGATATTTTGAGCCTCGACAGCTGCAATGTAAGTCCCGAAGAATGGATAATGATAGGAAAGGAAACCGCCGAAGCCCTTAAGGAATACGACGGCATCGTTATAACCCATGGCACCGACACCATGGCATATACGGCGGCCGCCCTGTCCTTTATGCTCAGAAATCCCCAGAAGCCCGTAATACTTACCGGCTCCCAGATACCCATATCCGAGCCCGATACCGACGGTATCAAAAATCTGTACTATGCCTTCAAGGCCGCCGCTACGGATATAAAGGGCGTATTTGTATTCTTTGGCAACAACCTTCTGAGGGGAGTACGCACATCAAAGGTACATACGGTGGATTTTAACGCCTTCTACAGCATAAACGAAGATACCTTGGGCTATGTATGCAATGACGAGCTCATAATAAGCGGAGCGGCCCTTGGAGATGACTACGACACAGGCAGATTTTATATAGACCCCATATTCAGTGACCAGGTGGCAGTTGTAAAGCCCGTGCCAGGCACCGACGGAAGGCTCATTCTTTCAGCAGTGGCTGCTGGATATAAGGGCATAATCGTCGAGGGATTCGGACAGGGCGGTCTGCCAAACATCAATAAAAAATTCCTGGAGTCCATAGAAGCCGCCGTAAAAATGAATGTGGCTGTGGTTGTAACTACCCAGTGCCTTTTGGGAGGAAGCGACCTTTCCATATATGAAGTGGGCAAGTCTTTGCAGAATACGGGAATAATACCTTCCTACGATATGACAAAGGAAGCCATAACAGCCAAGCTTATGTGGGTTTTGGGCCATACATCCGATATGGAGGAAATAAGAAAAATGATGCTCCATAACTACTCAGGTGAGTTTTCCCTCTCACCCGAAGAACAATAAATAATGCAAATAAAACCCGGCTTTAATGTCGGGTAATTTTTTGGAAATTTTCAAATTTTATGTAAGAAAAACTTAAAGTACGTTTTTAATATATATGCTATACTTGGTAAAAAGGAGGAGTTAAATATGAAAAAATTTATTGCAATAGCCATGGCTTCCGCTATGACCGTAAGCGCCCTTGCAGGCTGCGCATCAAACGGCACAGCAGGAAATAACGATAATACAAAAACAGAAAGTACAGAAACTGCACAAAACACAGAGGACACAGCAGATATTCAGTCCATGTCCGATGAAATAAAAGATATGGTTGAACCTGCCGACGCTATCCTCAGATGTATGGTTGAAAACAATATGGAATACAACCCCGAGGACAGCCTTTTCTTCTGGAGAGCCCTTTATTACTTTGCAGGCGCATACTCCCAGGGAGACACCGATGTAGAATATAATGACGAAACAGGTGAACTTACGGTTCCCAGACATCTTATGCGCGCCTATGCTTCGGTAATATCTTCAGAATATACAGACCTTCCCGCAATCCCCGCTGAAATGAGCGCAAATGTCGTATATAACCCCGACAATGACTCATATATTCTTTACACAGGCGATGTGGGACTTGCCGAATCAAAAATCACATCATTCAGTGATAACGGAGACGGCACATACAATATTACAGTTGAACTTAGAAGCAAGATGGATGATACAATTATTGCATCAGGAGACTTCAAACTTGTCAAAAACGAATACGCCTATGACATAATCGACCCTCCTTACATCTATTCAATTGCTTCCCTTGATTACAAAGTAGGTGAGTAAATGTCAAAATCCATTGGTTCATCCTGTGCCGCCCTGGCATTAACCATACTGGCGGCGGTATTCTGCTCCAGCGGCTGTGCGGCTTACGATGGAGCAAAGGAAACAGCTAAAGAGCTGGGCAAAGAGACGTCAATAACTTCCGCTGTGGGAATAAACGCCACCGGCGGCGAATATACGGAAATTTATGAGGACCATGGCGGTTTCCACGGAGACGGCACCACATATTCCACCGTCAAATTTTCCGACGATACGGCCCTCAATGCCATTAAGGAAAACGAAAACTGGAAAGAGCTTCCCTTAAGCGATAATGTCAACATACTTTTATACGGAGTGACAACTGAAGGGGAAGACTACGTTGAAAGCAGAGGACCCTATGTCTCGGATGCGGACGGAAATCCCCTTGCCCCTGAAATTGAAAACGGCTACTACTTCTTTATGGACCGTCAGGCCGAAGAAAACGAAGATAAGTATGACGATTCAAAGGTACTGGACAGGGGTTCATATAACTTTACCGTAGCTGTGTATGACACGGATACGGATGTAATGCACTATTTTAAAATGGATACATAAATATTAAGCGCCGAATTAATCGGCGCTTTTTTATATTATTAAACGGTAATTCCATAAAAGGAAATGATTATAAACAGTACCGCAAATACCGCAACAGTTATCCATACCCTCCTTAAGCCCTTTTTACCTTCTGGTGTGCCCTTATTTTGAAGGTATCTTATAAATTCCGGACTGCATATAAACAGACAGGCGATTATATCGGTAATTTTCAGGTAGGTAAAAGCCGGCTCCCTGCCTAAGTACGCCAATATTATTCTTCCCGATATGCCTATGAATACGATGAAAACAACGCACAGTATATACCGAACTGTCCGCAGACTTTCATAGGGCTTTTTTAAATGGAATATAACAAGCAGGATGGTGAGGAGAAGCTGTATAAGAGAAAGTACGAAAATCATAAAAATCACCCCTTATATGATGGACGGCAGAGTTTTTAATTGGTAAAGTTCATATCGAGTCTAAAAACCGCTGGGTTTACTTAAAAGCTGGATTTTATTTTTACGCTAATAAATAAGCCTTTTCCGTAAAGTGAAGCAATAGCTTATAGACTTTGACACCGGCTTACTATAGCGTCGCCCGGGTAAGAATAGAGCTCGACTGCTGCCGGTGGCAGATTAAAGGAGAGCGAGATTCCGTGAAAAACAAGCGGGGCTGGCTAAAGTAAAGCACCGCGCTGATTTTGAACGGAGTATGGGTCCAGGGGGAAGGAAGGTTTACTCCGTTTGATATCGTCGCATCTCTCATCTTCATTCGTTCTGCTCGTATCTCACGGAATTTCACACTCCCTTCATCTGCCACTGGCAGCGGTCGTGTTCAATTCTTCGCAACTCTGAGTGCTTCCTTCCCCCGGTGGGCAAATAACTAATGCATAAATTAAACTCAAATATAAATCTGCTAGTCTTATGACTTTTTATTAAGTTACTTAAAAATAAAATCTATAATTCTATAGCTTCTGATTTACGGTAATACATATCTCAATTATCACCTGCGGGGAAGGGCAACGCTCGAAGTTGCGAAGAATCGAACTCGACCGCTGCCTGTGGCAGACAAAGGGAGAGTGAGATTCTGTGAGAAACAAGCGGAGCGAGCGAAAGCGAAGAAACGCGCCGATTTCGAACAGAGTATGAAGCCCTTCCTCTGCACCCCAACCCATTTGGCCACGCTGTGATTAGCCGATGCGGCTATTCAAGGTTATAACTTCACTTCACGGCCATACTTATTTTTATTAATAGTTACTGCGTATCTAAAACACTGTAAATATCTGTCTGCACTTTCATTATATATTCCACCCCAAAAAACGACAATAAAAAACCCCTTGGATAACTCTCCAAGGGGTCTTATTTTACGGTCTTACGTCAAATTCCGTTGCAACAAGGTCGGAACCATCTATTACATACTCTCCGCCGCTGTAACGGGCTTTGGCCGCTTCAACGGCTTCCTCCTGATTTTCCGCTTTTATCTTAACAGTTTTCTGAAGTATCTCCGTTATTTCCACATGAAATTCTTTCATAGCGGCCTCCAAAATTTATAAGTCATTACTTCTTAGCTGACATAACCTGTTTTGAGATGATAACTTTCTGGATCTCGCTTGTTCCTT